>OHAP01002065.1_pt1 | contig 11800 bp, 10 predicted proteins | sample 1577171 | NCBI WGS metagenome assembly OHAP01 (sample SAMEA3541489, study PRJEB24748) | human gut metagenome | biome: human gut; feature: human-associated habitat; material: faeces | place: China | collected 2012 | reverse complement strand
TGCCTCGCCCTTCAAAGCCTCTTCGGCCTTGTCAAGAGAGGTGATAATTGCCTTGCGTCCCTTTCCGCACTCTAAAAAGTCTACGGATGCGGAGATTTTTGGAAGCATGGAGGCAAATTCAAACTGTCCCTGGCTGATGTAATCCTTCGCCTGGTCGATGGTCATGTTTTTGATGGGCTCTTCATGGTCTGTACCGTAATTTAAGGTAACATTGTCCACGCTGGTAAGGATCATCATTACATCGGCATCGGTTTCCTTTGCCAGAAGGCCTGTTGCCAGATCTTTTTCAATGATCGCGCTGGCACCCCGGAGATTGTACCCCTGTTCCATAACCGGAATACCGCCGCCGCCGCAGGCGATGACGATCTGATCAGCATCTAAAAGAGCCTTGATGGCGTCGATCTCTACAATGGCTACAGGATGGGGAGATGCCACGATACGGCGGAAGCCTCCTTCCACCTCCTTCACATGATTTCCCTTTGCCTCTTCCTCATCTGCCTCTTCACGGTTCATCACTCTTCCGATCACCTTTACAGGAGTATAGAAGGCTTCATCATAAGGATCTACCGTTACCTGAGTTAAAACAGTGCTTACAGGCTTATAGATGCCCCGGCGGATCAGCTCGGCGCGGATGCCGTTCTGCAGATCATAGCCGATATAGCCCTGGCTCATGGCGGAGCAGACAGACATGGGGGCAGAACTGTAGCCGTCATGCTGGCGTCCGAACTCGTTCATCGCAGTGTGGATCATGCCGACCTGCGGGGCGTTGCTGTGCACGATAGCGACCTGCCAGCCCTCCTGGATAAAGTCGGCGATCACCTTTGCAGTGCGCTGTACTGCTTCCTTCTGTTCCGGAAGATTAGTTCCCATATCCTTGTGGCCAATAGCCATTACAATGCGTTTTTTTGCCATATTCAGTCCCTCTCTTTGTATGCGGTGTTGTTATATCTATTTTAATTTATTATCTCTGAAAATGCAACGAAAAAAGATACTGGAAAAAGAAATGCACCCGTGATATACTGGCATCATGCAGCAAAATACAGACATACTGAGGAATACACAGATGGTGGAAAAGAAATCATTTCTCCCTCCGGGGTGGCAGAGGCTGCTCCTTGGGACGGTGCTTGCTGCTTTGGCAGGAAATATACTGGTACGCCTGATCCCCTGGCCTGAGAGCTGGCTGATTTCTTATGGGGAAGTACAGACAGCAGAGCGTATGAGCCAGTCGTATTATCTGGCGCTTACCCTGGCGGCGGCACCGGTGATGGAGGAGGCGGTATTCCGGCTGGGCATTTATGGACTTCTAAGAAGAAAGCTTAGGCCGAAAGCAGCAGCTTTTCTTTCAGCTTTGGCCTTTGGCTTTTACCACGCAAACATGATTCAGGGCCTTTACGCTTTTTTACTGGGCTTTGTTTTGGCATGGGGATATGAGAAATGTCCCTGGGGAAAATACAGGATGGCGGTGCTGATGCACGCGGCTGCCAATGGGGCAGCCCTGCTGGCCTTCGGCTAAAGCTGCCTGCCGTCCTTATCTGCATACATGCAAGGAGGAAAAAACGTGAAATTACTTTCAGTAGCGATACCCTGTTATAATTCAGAAGCTTATATGGAGCACTGCATCCGTTCTCTTCTCACTGGAGGGGATGAGGTGGAGATTCTGATCGTAGATGACGGTTCCACAAAGGACCGGACGGCTGAGATCGCAGATGAATATGAAAAGCGCTATCCCGGTATCTGCCGCGCGATCCATCAGGAAAATGGCGGTCATGGCGAAGCTGTCAATGCGGGATTGAGAAATGCAACGGGAGTATTTTTCAAAGTCGTAGACAGCGACGACTGGGTAAATGAGGAAGCATATCAGAAGGTTCTGGAAACCCTGCGTCGGTTCGTTTACCGGGGGGAAGCTCTGGATATGTTGGTGACCAATTTCGTATACGAAAAAGAGGGAGCAAGACGTAAAAAGGTGATGAAATACCATACCGCCTTTCCAAAGGACTGCGTCTTTGGATGGAAGGATGTAAAATTTTTCATGATCGGTCAGTACATACTCATGCATTCCGTAATTTACCGGACACAGCTTTTAAAGGAATGCGGGCTGGAGCTTCCCAAGCATACCTTTTATGTAGACAATATTTTCGTCTACCAGCCCCTTCCCCATGTAAAAAATATGTACTATCTGGATGTGAATTTTTACCGCTATTTTATCGGAAGAACGGATCAGTCTGTCAATGAATCCGTGATGATCGGCCGCATTGACCAGCAGCTCAGGGTTACGAGGCTCATGCTCGGTTACTATGATGCCACTAAAATATCCAATCCAAAGCTGCGCCATTACATGATCCAGTATCTGGAAATTATGATGACTGTCTGCTCCGTTTTGGCGATCAAGTCAGGGACTGCGGAGAATCTGGCTAAAAAGAAGGAGTTGTGGAATGAGCTCAAAAAGCAGAATTTCCCTCTGTGGATGCGTCTGCGCTGGGGATTTCTGGGACAGGGCTGTAACCTGCCGGGAAAGGGCGGAAGAGAGCTGCTGATCCTGGGATACAAGATCACACAGAAGTTTTATGGATTTAACTAACTGCTCAATCTAGGCAATGTAAAGTAAAAGAGCCGCCGGGGAAGCGAAATGATATGCTTTCCCGGCGGCTTATTTGGTTTATTTGCAGCCATGATCCTTATTCCAAAATTTTTTCCACAATCTTTTTTTCTTCTTCCACAGGGCTGCAGGCATAAACAAGATGATACATCATAGCAGCCATAATTCCTGCGCCGACTCCGTCGATCACGGAATGCTGCTTTAAAAATACAGTAGAAAGACAGATCGCTGCGGTTAAAATGGCTGCGCCTGCCTTTAAGGCAGTTTTTCCCTGAAACAGAGGGCTTTTATGGATGGCAATATAGGTACCGATGGAATTGTATACATGGATGCTCGGAAATACGTTTGTACAGGTATCGGTACGGTACAGAGCAGCCACGGCAGCAGTAAAAATATTTTTATCGGGGTCAAGAATCGGACGCAGACTGGTACCATTTTCAAAAAAGGTACAGATGATCAGGCTGATGGTCATGCCTGAAAACAGAAAGGTGCACATCCGGTAATAATCCTCTTTGCTTTTAATAAGGAAGTAAATCAGCGTCACTCCTACAAAAGCAAACCAGAGAAGATAGGGAATGATAAAATATTCATTAAAAGGAATCAGATCATCCAGAGGGGCGTGCATGAGATGATAATCGCGTGTCACTGTTTTTTCCAGATAACAGAACCAGGGAATATAGATAAAAAAATAACTTAAAAGCCATATATGGCTGTATTTGCGGAAGAAATCACAAACTCGTTTCATAGAACTGTTTCCCTTTCTAAGAGTTTAAAACGAATGTAAAGGAACTGTTAAAATTTGTAGATGTGCAAAATTATAGCACGGTAAAAATGGAAAAACAAGAGCTGGACAGAAATCTTAATAAAGTTTCGAGAGCTTTAAGAAGTTGCCCTGCAAACTGCGTCTTTTCATTTTATGTATCTTGTGTTATCATTATTATATGAAATAAATTTACATGTAAATGAAAGGACATGGCATGAGTGAAGCACGAAGCGTATTAGGCGTGATCTGTTCTTTCTATGACAGCTTTTTTGAGGCGGAAAAGAAGATTGCGGATTATATCATGGAGCACAAGGCCCAGGCAGTAGATATGACGGTGGGGGAGCTGGCAAGAGCCAGCGGCACAAGCGACGCTACGGTATCCAGATTTTGTCGCAGATGCGGGTTTAAGGGATTCCAGAGCCTAAAGCTGGCTTTGGCCAGAGAGGTGCTCAGGGAAGAACAGGACAGCCGGAAGGTGACAAATGATATTGACCGGGAGAATCTGTCCCAGTCACTTAACAATATTCTGGCAAATAAGGTTGCGGAGCTGACAGAAACGGTCCGTATGATGGATATACACAGCCTGGAAGAAATCCTTAAAAAGCTGGAAAAGGCCCGTATGGTTCAGCTGGCTGCAGTGGGAAATACGATCCCTGTGGCTCTGGACGGCGCTTTTAAGTTTAATCAGCTGGGGATTCCGTCTGTGGCCGGAGACATCTGGGAAACGCAGGCAGCTTATACCTTTAATCTGGGGCCGGAGGATGTGGTGCTCCTTATTTCCAATTCCGGTTTTTCCAGGCGGTTAAACACACTGGCTCAGGGAGCAAAAGAAAATGGGAGCACGCTGGTGCTGATCACGAATAACCCGGATTCGCCTCTGGCTTCGATCTGTGATCATAAAATTATTACGGCCACCAGAGAAAAGCTTCTTACAGAAGAATTCTGGTTTTCACGGGTCACAGCCACGGCGGTGATTGAAATTTTATATCTTCTTTTGCGGGCGGGAAAGAAGGATGCTATGGAACATATCCGCCGCCATGAGGAAGCTATTTCCTCGGATAAAAACGAAATATAGGTAAAATGTACAAAAAAGAGACGGTATCTGACAGGCAGAGACCGTCTTTTTGTTTGAAGTGATGAAAATATAAGAGAAACAAAATTTCATAAGAAATAATATTGACGAAAAACAAATATCGTACTATAGTATAGGTGTGAAATTAAATTTCTTATAAATAAGGGGAGATGACATATGATTTACACAGTTACCTTTAATCCGGCTCTGGACTATGTGATCGCTGTGGATCATTTTGCTCAGGGAAAGGTCAACCGTACAGTAAAGGAAGATATTTTCTGTGGAGGAAAAGGAATCAATGTTTCTGTGCTGCTGGCAAATCTGGGAGTTGAGAGCACAGCGCTGGGGTTTGTGGCCGGATTTACGGGAAAAGAAATTGAAAGGGGGTTAAAAGCATTTGGGATCTCATCCGATTTTATCCATGTAAAAAGTGGAATGTCACGTATCAATGTGAAACTGAAATCGGAGGAAGAAACGGAGATTAACGGGATGGGCCCGGATATCCGGCCTGAGGATGTGGAAGCGCTGTTTGAAAAGCTGAACCGTTTAGGGAGTGGGGATGTGCTGGTGCTTTCCGGAAGCATACCGGCTGCTGTGGGAAATGATATTTACCGTAGGATCATGGAACAGTTAAAGGATCGGGGCGTGTGCATTGCTGTAGACGCAGAACGGGATCTGCTGACAGAGGTACTTCCATTAAAGCCTTTTTTGATCAAACCTAATAACCATGAGCTGGGGCAGATCTTTGGAAAGAAACTAAAGACGGAGAAGGAGATCATCGATGGCGCCATGAGCCTAAAAGACCGGGGAGCGGTCAATGTGCTGGTGTCCATGGCAAAGGACGGAGCAATCCTGGTCGATGAAAATGGAAAAGTCCACAGACTGGGAGTGTGCCGTGGAACGGTGAAAAATTCCGTAGGAGCAGGCGATTCCATGGTGGCGGGATTTCTGGCAGGATATTTAAAAACAGGAGATTACGATTATGCGCTGCGTCTGGGAACGGCCAGCGGAGGAGCGACGGCATTTTCAGATGGTATGGGAAGCAGAAAAATGATCATGGAGCTGTTTGCACAGCTTACAGAAAATGGAGGGAAGTAGAGGATGCGGATCACAGAATTGTTGAAAAAGCAAAGCATTGAACTGGGAGTGAAGGCAGCTTCCAAGGAGGAGGCTATTGATCGTCTCATCGCCCTTATGGATGCAGGGGGGAGGCTGAATGACAGAGTCGGTTATAAGGAAGGGATTCTTGCAAGAGAAAGCCTGGGGAGCACAGCAATCGGGGAAGGGATTGCCATTCCCCACGCAAAGGTAGAAGCAGTAAAGGAACCGGGGCTGGCAGCTATAACAGTGCCTGAGGGTGTGGATTATGAGGCGTTTGACGGCTCTCTGTCCAATTTGATTTTTATGATCGCAGCTCCGGCAGGAGGAGAAGACGTACATCTGGAGGCATTATCCCGGCTTTCCACCCTGCTGATGAATCCCGGTTTTAAGGAAGCTCTGATCCATGCAGGATCAAAGGAGGAGTTCCTGGAGGTTATCGATCAGGCGGAAACGGAGCGGTTTGGGAAGAAAGAAGAAATGGATGAACCGGAAAAAACAGGCTTTCGCGTGCTGGCAGTCACTGCTTGTCCCACAGGAATTGCCCATACCTATATGGCTGCTGAAAATCTGGAAAATACAGGGAAAAAACTGGGGATTTCCCTGAAAGCAGAAACGGATGGTTCCGGCGGCGCTCAGAATATTCTTACGAAAGAGGAAATCAGGGAGGCAGAAGCAATTATTGTTGCGGCAGATAAGAATGTGGAAATGGCGCGTTTTGACGGAAAGCCCGTTATCATGGTTCCGGTGGCAGACGGCATCCACAAGGCAGAAGAGCTGATCCGGAGAGCAGTCAGCGGTACAGTGCCGGTATATCACCATGAGGGCGGAACCTCCGAGGCAGAAGCGGAAGGAGATAAAAGTATTGGAAGAACCATTTACAAGCATCTGATGAACGGCGTATCCCATATGCTTCCCTTTGTGATCGGTGGCGGCATCCTCATTGCGTTAGCGTTTCTGCTTGACGATTATTCCATTGATCCGTCCAATTTTGGAAAAAATACCCCTCTGGCTGCATATTTAAAGACCATCGGCGAACAGGCCTTTGGAATGATGCTCCCGATCCTTGCAGGCTTCATTGCCATGAGTATCGCAGACCGTCCGGGACTTGCAGTAGGAATGGTAGCTGGTATGGTGGCGAAAATGGGCTGTACCTTTGCAAATCCTGCGGGTGGTGATGTAAATGCAGGCTTTCTCGGAGCTCTCTTTGCAGGCTTTGCGGGCGGTTATCTGGTGTTGGGGCTTAAAAAGATTTTTTCCAGACTGCCCAAATCCTTAGAAGGTATCAAGCCGGTGCTTCTTTATCCGGTGCTTGGGATTTTTGTGGCTGCTGTAATGACTACACTGATCAACCCATATATGGGTATGATCAATGATGGACTGACACATTTCTTAAATGGAATGGGCGGTGCCAGCCGTATTGTGCTTGGAATGGTACTGGGGGCTATGATGTCTATTGATATGGGAGGTCCCTTTAATAAAGCGGCCTATGTATTTGGTACTGCCCAGCTGGCAGAGGGGAATTTTGAGGTAATGGCTGCAGTGATGGCCGGTGGTATGGTTCCGCCGATCGCGATTGCCCTGTGCACTACATTTTTTAAGAAGAAGTTTACAGAAAAAGAACGCCAGTCCGGCATTGTAAATTATATTATGGGACTATCCTTTATCACAGAGGGAGCGATTCCCTTTGCAGCACAGGATCCCCTTCGCGTGATTCCTGCCTGTGGGATCGGAGCGGCGGCTGCAGGAGGCCTTTCCATGGCATTCGGCTGTACCTTAAGGGCGCCTCACGGCGGCATCTTCGTACTCCCTACCATTGGAAATCCTCTTATGTATCTGGCTGCTGTGATGGGAGGAGCTGTCGCAGGATGCCTGATTCTTGGGCTTCTTAAGAAAAATACAGAAGAATAACAGATAGAAACAAGCCCGGCTGATCAGGTATGGCCGGGCTTTTGCTGTGCAAAAATTCAGTTAGATGCGGTCGGCGCTGTCGCGCATATACTTGTACTCTGCCACAGAACGGTCAAAGCCTTTGATGTGGTAGTAGAGCCAGTCTCTTACATTTTCTGCCACCTTGGAAACAAAGGCGTCAGAAGGGCCTTCTTCGTCTGTAAGCATATCGTGAAGCTCCTGTACAGTACGGCGCAGCTCCTCATGCTTTTCAAGGTGCTCCTTCAGGCCCGGATATCCGATTTCCTTCTGGAATGCCTCTTCCTCTTTGAAATGGAAATCCGTATAGTCTGCCAGATAATTTAATAATCTGGCAGCTCCGCTCTGGTTGGAACGGTTCTCACAGCTGACTAAGAGGTCATTGATCCGGCTGATCAGCTCTCTGTGCTGGCTGTCGATCATTTCATTTCCTGTGATCAGGTCATCTGTAAATTCTGCATACATGGCTTAAATCCTCCTGCTTTCATGGTATAGCAAAAGTATACCACGGGGAGGCGGGAAAGTCTACGAATGATTTGAGGTACTTAAAGGTACTCAAACCAAAAACGAAGAAACCCTTGATTCTTCAAGGGTTTCAGAGTAGCGGAAGGGAGATTCGAACTCTCGACACCACGGGTATGAACCGTGTGCTCTAGCCAACTGAGCTATTCCGCCATATTTAATTGAAATGGATGGGGCCTACAGGGCTCGAACCTGTGACCCTCTGCTTGTAAGGCAGATGCTCTCCCAGCTGAGCTAAGACCCCGTATCCAGTGTGTCGCTTGTTTGTTTTTGTCTCACTCGCGACTGCTTGTACAGTATATGATAAATTGTGGTAATTGTCAACACTTTTTTGAATTTTTTTTAAAAAAGTTTTTTTGCCCTTATTTTTGCTGGTTTTCCGGCATTTTCAGAGATGGGAGAGCATTTATTTTTTCGATATTTTATAGAAAATTTTTTAATGGTTTATATTCATTTGGGGGCGGGCGTGGTATACTTATTCCAGAGTAGATGCTGCCATCGGCGGACGGGCGCAGGCTTGTGCTTTCCGCTGTGTGGACGAAAGGAAAGGACCCTACGCCCCTATGTACTATTTTATTGTAAATCCCAGTGCAGGCTCCGGCAGAGGCAGGAGAGTGTGGAAAGCCATTGCCTGCTATATGGATCTGCACAATATTGAATATGAAGCGGTACTTACCGGCAGCGTCGGTGATGCGAGGATCGCTGCCAGAGAACTGACGGAGAAGAAACGCCAGCCAGGCCTGTTGATCGTGGTCGGCGGAAGCGGAACGGTCAATGAGGTTCTTGATGGAGCTGTCCTTCATGGGATTTTTGATCTGGGTTATATTCCGGCAGGCACGGGAAATGATTTATCCCGCTGTCTCCACATTCCCAAACGTACCGTACGCTGTCTGAAAAAACAGCTGTATCCCAGACATTTTTCAATGGTAGATTACGGGGTGCTCTCTCTTGGTTCCAGTGAGATTTCTCATCGGAGATTTATGGTAAGCGCCGGTATGGGATTTGATGCTGCTGTGTGTTGTGCGGCATCCGCTTCCAGGCTGCGGGGCATTATGGGGCGGCTGGGTCTTGGAAAACTTTTTTGTTTTCTTCTTGGACTCTGCCAGGCGGCAGGATGCCGGTCCAGCCGGGGATATATCCTTTTGGATGGTGTAAAAAAAGTGGAATTTAATCATATCCTGTTTATATCCTGTCACATTCAGCCATCAGAAGGAGGCGGTTTTGTTTTTGCTCCCAGGGCAGACGGAAGCGACGGCAGGATGAATGTCTGTGTGGTAAGCCATTCTTCCAGAAAACGGCTGATCCCTGTGATGCTGCAGGCTTTGACCGGCCGTTTTAAGAAGCATAAGGGAGCACGGATGTTTGAATGCAGAGAGGTTTCCATTCACACAGACGCCCCTCTTCCCATTCATGTGGATGGAGAATTCTGCGGTACTCAGACAGACCTGCGGGCAGAGTGCATTTCGCGGCAGATCCGAATGGGGATATAATACGGCTGTTCCGGCCGGTAATATGAACTGTTAAAAAGAATTGTGATCAAAAGAACGAAATAGAGGAGACAGAAACATGAGAATCGGACAAGGCTATGATGTTCACAGGCTCACAGAGGGCCGTAAGCTTATTCTGGGAGGCGTGGAGATACCTTATGAAAAGGGGCTTTTAGGCCATTCGGATGCAGATGTGCTGATCCATGCCGTGATGGATGCGCTCTTAGGGGCAGCGGCTCTGGGAGATATCGGACAGCATTTTCCGGATACAGATCCTACTTATAAGGGGATTTCCAGCATAGAGCTTCTGGGTAAGGTAGGTGCACTTTTGGAGAAAAAGGGCTATGTGATTGAAAATATTGATGCTACGATCATCGCTCAGAGGCCAAAGCTGGCCTCCTACCGTCCTCAGATGGAAGAGAATATTGCAGAGGCCCTTCATCTGGATCCGTCCAGAGTCAGCGTAAAAGCCACTACAGAGGAGGGGCTGGGATTTACGGGAAGCGGAGAGGGAATTGCTTCTCAGGCAATTACATTATTGACGGAAACAGCGGATTACTGCTATGATAATAAAATAATGACAGAAGGCTGTCCGGGCTGCTCAGGCTGCGGCTGCGAGCAGAAGTGAACAGTGTTTCTGAATGATCATAAGCGAGGAGAAATCGTATGAAAATATTTAATACATTAACCAGGAGAAAAGAAGAATTTAAGCCGATTACACCGGGAGAGGTGAAAATGTATGTGTGCGGCCCTACGGTATACAATCTGATCCATATCGGAAATGCCCGTCCCATGATCATGTTTGACACTGTGCGCCGGTATTTTGAATACAAGGGATATAAGGTGAAATTTGTTTCCAACTTTACGGATGTGGACGACAAAATCATCAAAAAGGCCAATGAAGAAGGCGTAGATGCCCATATTATTTCCGAGCGCTATATTGCAGAGTGCAAAAAGGATATGAAGGATATGAATGTGGAGCCTGCTACGGTACATCCGCAGGCAACTCAGGAGATTCAGGGAATGATCAATATGATCCAGACCCTGATCGACAAGGGACACGCCTATGTGGCAGAGGACGGCACGGTGTACTTTAAGACGCGTTCCTTTGCAGAATATGGCAAGCTGTCCCACAAAAACCTAGATGAGCTTCAGTCTGGCTTTCGTGAGATTAAGGTAACGGGTGAAGAAGGCAAGGAAGACCCTAATGATTTTGTGCTCTGGAAGCCCAAGAAAGAGGGAGAGCCTTACTGGGAGTCTCCATGGTGCCAGGGCCGTCCGGGCTGGCATATTGAGTGCTCTGTGATGGCAAAGCGCTATCTGGGAGATTCCATTGATATCCATGCAGGGGGCGAGGATCTGATCTTCCCTCACCATGAAAATGAAATTGCACAGAGTGAGTGCGCCAATGATAAGCCCTTTGCCGCATACTGGATGCACAACGGCTTTTTAAATATTGATAATAAGAAGATGTCCAAATCCCTTGGGAATTTCTTCACTGTCCGGGATATTGCGGAGAAATATGATCTGCAGGTACTGCGTTTCTTCATGCTCAGCGCCCATTACCGCAGTCCTCTTAATTTCAGTGCCGAGCTGATGGAGGCTTCCAAAAACGGCCTGGAACGCATTATGACCTGCATGGATAAGCTGCGGGAACTGAAGGCAAAGGCTCAGGCCGGTGATATGACAGCAGCCGAGACAGAGAAAATGGCAGAGGCTGACAGGCTCAGAGAGAAATTTGAGGCTGCCATGGAGGATGATTTTAATACGGCGGATGCGGTTTCCGCTGTGTTTGAGCTGGTAAAGCTTGCTAACTCTACAGCAGATGCTGATTCCACCGCAGCTTATGTAAAGGGCCTTGAAGATCTGACTTCACGTCTGTGCGAGGTGCTTGGTATTATCACAGAGCGGAAGACAGAGGTGCTGGATGAGGAGATCGAAGCCATGATCGCAGCCAGACAGCAGGCCAGAAAAGAGAAAAACTTTGCTCTTGCCGATGAGATCCGCGGAAAGCTTCTGGATATGGGAATCGTGCTGGAGGATACCAGAGAGGGCGTAAAGTGGAAGAGAGCATAACATTAAAGGACTTCCTTGCATACTATAAAAAGACCATGAGACTGGAACCGGTAGATGCCGGTTCCTATTCTCCGTTGGTTCTTGCTTACATTGGAGATGCGGTGTATGAGGTGATGATCCGCGCCAGAGTAATTAACCGTGGAAGTATGCAGGTAAATAAGATGCATAAACGAAGCGCGATGCTGGTAAACGCAGGCACGCAGGCACAGCTTATCCGCTCCATTGAAGAGGAGCTTACGCCTCAGGAGCACGCGGTC
>OHAP01002048.1_pt1 | contig 11905 bp, 10 predicted proteins | sample 1577171 | NCBI WGS metagenome assembly OHAP01 (sample SAMEA3541489, study PRJEB24748) | human gut metagenome | biome: human gut; feature: human-associated habitat; material: faeces | place: China | collected 2012 | reverse complement strand
CATCTGCCTGCGGGTCATCAAAGCCGAACTGCTCCATGATGGCAGCCTTGGCCTCTGCCATGCCGCCCTTGCAGGCGCGGATGGTGGCGATCAGTTCGTCCACGATATCGGTAGCCTTCTTCAGGCCTTCCAGAATGTGGGCGCGCTCCTTGGCCTTTTTCAGGTCGTACTGGGTGCGGCGGCGCACCACCTCGTCCTGAAACTCCACATACTTCTGCAGCATCTGCTTCAGGGTGAGCACCTTGGGCACCTTATGGTCGATGGCCAGCATAATGACGCCCACGGTGTCCTGCAGCTGGGTGTACTGGTACAGCTGGTTCAGGATGACCTGTGCGTTGGCGTCCTTGCGGATGTCCACCACGATGCGCATACCCTTGCGGTTGGTCTCATCGTTCAGGCCGGTGATGCCCTCGATGCGCTTTTCCTTGACGAGGTCGGCCATGTTCTCGATAAGACGGGCCTTGTTGACCATATACGGAATTTCCGTAATGATGATCTGGGTACGGCCATTCTTGGTCTCTTCGATGGTAGCACGGCCCCGCAGAGTAATTTTGCCGCGGCCGGTGGCGTAGGCGGCGCGGATGCCGCTGCGGCCCATGATGATGCCGCCCGTCGGGAAGTCGGGGCCCTTGACGTACTCCATCAGCCCGGCCAGGTCGATTTCGGGGTCGTCCATCAGGGCGACCATGCCGTTGACGATTTCGCGCAGGTTGTGGGGCGGGATGTTCGTCGCCATGCCGACGGCAATACCCTGGCTGCCGTTGACGAGCAGGTTCGGGAAACGGCTGGGCAGGACGTGGGGCTCCTTCTTGGTCTCGTCAAAGTTGGGGTCCCAGTCGATGGTGTCCTTCTCAATATCGGTCAGCATCTCCACCGCCATGCGGCTCATGCGGGCCTCGGTGTAACGGTAAGCAGCCGGGGGGTCGCCGTCCACAGAACCAAAGTTACCCTGACCATCCACCAGCGGATAGCGCAGGGAGAAATCCTGTGCCAGACGGACCATGGCATCGTAAACGGATGCGTCGCCGTGGGGGTGGTAGGAGCCCAGCACCGCACCAACGGTGTCGGCGGATTTGCGGTATGCATGGCTGGGGTCGTTGCCGCGCTCGTGCATGGTGTACAGGATGCGGCGGTGGACGGGCTTCAGGCCGTCCCGCACATCGGGCAGGGCGCGGGACACGATGACTGACATGGAGTAGTCCAGGAACGCGGTCTCGATCTCCTTCTTGACATCGCGGATGATCTTTTTGGTACCGCTGCCCGGTATCATCACATAATCTTCTTCCATTGTTTCCTCCAATTACACATCCAGCTTCGCGTACTGGGCGTTGGTCTCGATAAAGCGGCGGCGGGGCTCCACCTGGTCGCCCATCAGGATGGTAAAGGCTTCATCGGCCTTCTCGGCATCCTCAATGGTGATCTGGACGATGACCCGGTTATCGGGGTTCATGGTGGTCTCCCACAGCTGTTCGGGGTTCATCTCACCAAGGCCCTTATAGCGGTTGACCTTTGCGCCGGGCATCTCCTGCGAGAGGATGGCCATTTCAGCATCGTTGTAGGCGTACTTGATGGTGTTGCCCTTCTGCACCTTGAACAGGGGCGGCTGAGCAACATAGACATGGCCCTGCTCGATGAGGGGGCGCATATAGCGGAAGAAGAAGGTCAGCATCAGGGTGCAGATGTGAGAACCATCGACATCGGCATCGGCCATGATGAACACTTTATCATACCGCAGCTTGGAGATATCGAATTCCTCGCCGATGCCGCAGCCCAGAGCCAGCACCACGGGCATCAGCTTATCGTTGCCGTAGATGCGGTCCGCACGGGCCTTTTCCACGTTCAGCATCTTGCCCCACAGGGGGAGGATGGCCTGAATGGCGGAGTCACGGCCCATCTTGGCGGAGCCGCCTGCAGAGTCACCCTCGACGATGAAGATCTCGGTGCGGGTGGGGTCTTTTTCACGGCAGTCGGCCAGCTTGCCGGGCATCCGGCTGGTCTCCAGCGCGCTCTTGCGGCGCACCAGCTCCCGGGCCTTTTTGGCGGCGGCGCGGGCGCGGGCTGCCTGGGTGGCCTTTTCAAAGATGGCCTTTGCCACACCCGGGTTCTCCTCAAAGAACTCCATCAGCTTGGTGTACACCATGTTGGAAACAAGGGTGCGGATCTCGGTATTGCCCAGCTTTGCCTTGGTCTGGCCCTCGAACTCCGCCTCCTGCAGCTTGACGGAAATGACACAGATAAGGCCCTCGCGGACATCGGAGCCGGACAGGTTCTCGTCCTTATCCTTCAGCAGGCCGTGGCTGCGGCCATAATCGTTGAACACACGGGTCAGGCTGGTGCGGAAGCCCTCTTCATGGGTGCCGCCGTCCGGGGTGTTGACGTTGTTGGCAAAGCTCAGCAGCAGCTCGTTATAGCTGGAATTATACTGCAGCGCGATCTCGGCCATGCCCCGCTCGGTCTGGCCCTTGAGGTAGATGACATTGGGGTGGAGCACCTCCAGATTGCGCTTTTCGCCCAGATAGGTGACAAAGCTCTTGATGCCGCCCTCATAGCACATAACCTCGGTGCGGTAGCAGGGGTCGCCCTCCTGGCCATCCTCCAGAACGGGGGTGTAGAGTTCCCGCTCATCGGTCAGGGTGATCTTGACACCGGCGTTCAGGAAGCTCTCCTCGCGCAGGCGCTTTTCCAGCGTCTCGAAGTTATAGACGGTGGTGTCCTTGAACATCTCAGGGTCAGGCTTGAAGGTGACGCGGGTACCGGTGACCCCCTCGGCCACCGTGCCCAGACACTTCAGGGGGCCGTCCGGGTCGCCGCGGCGGAAAGTCTGCTCGTATTCATGGCCGTCGCGGCGGACATTGACCCTCAGCCACTCAGAACAGGCGTTGACTACGGATGCGCCGACACCGTGCAGACCGCCGGCCACCTTGTAGCCGGAGTTCTCACCGCCAAACTTACCGCCTGCGTGGAGGATGGTATAAACGACGGTGACGGCGGGCAGACCGGTATCGGCCTGGATATCCACGGGGATGCCGCGGCCGTTGTCGGTGACCTGAATGATGTTATCCTTTAAGATCTTGACCTCAATGTGGTTGCAGTAGCCGGCCAGCGCTTCATCAATGGCGTTGTCCACGATCTCGTAGACCAGATGATGCAGGCCCCGCTCACCGGTGGAGCCGATATACATGCCGGGACGCTTGCGCACGGCCTCCAGACCCTTCAGGACCTGGATCTCGCTAGCATTATACTCATGGTCGGTCGCGGTTTCCACATTGGTGCTGGTGATGATTTCCTCTGCCATATCCTTTCTCCCTTTACTTGATATTTTTTCAATCGATTGGATCGTTGTTGATTTTTTCAGAACGACATTTCGGTGCGCCGTTTCATGGCCGCGCTGGACAGCTCCGAAAGATAAACGGTGTCCACGGGGGCATCGGCCAGAACATAACACTGGGGCAGGTCATCCGAAAGGCTGACCACGGCCCCGTTCTTCTGGGCATAGTTGAGAAATTCCCGCCCCCGGGGGGAGACGGTGGTGGTCTCCAGATTGAAGATGCCGATGATATCACGGTCATTCAGGACATAGTCCCGGCCCAGATGGATATACATTGTGTATATTCTCCCGCAGATGCAGACTGCATATTCTGTCGCATTTTCCGCATTCTATGCAATGCAGTGACGCAACATTTCTCCATTTCAGATTTTACTCAGGACACCGCCGTTCATGCGGTAGACCTCGCCATCCGTTTTCAGGAAGGCCGTATCGTCACAGCTGGTAACGAAGGTCTGCTTTTCCCGCATCCGGGTCAGCAGATACTGCTTGCGGCCATCATCCAGCTCACTGAGCACATCGTCCAGCAAGAGGACGGGGTGTTCCCCGGTGACGGCGGCAGCGGCAGCGGCTTCGGCCATTTTCAGGCTGAGCACCACGCTGCGCTGCTGCCCCTGGCTGGCAAACACTCTGGCGGGCTGGCCGTCCAGCAGCAGTTCCAGATCTTCCCGGTGGGGGCCGCACAGGCTCTGCCCGGCCCGGACTTCCTCATTCTGGCGGGCTTTGAGCAGAGCCGCCAGACCCCCCGGCTCAAACTGGGCGGCATACCGCAGCTCCATCCGCTCCGCCCCATGGGAAAGCTCCTCGTAATTGGCGCAGGCCAGCGGGGCCAGCCGTTCCAGGTAGGCCCGCCGCCGCTGCTGGATGGCTTCCCCCTGCGCGGCAAGCTCGGTGTTCAGTACCTCAAGCAGAGCCATTTTTTCAGCGTAGGGACGTTCCTGCCCGGCAGGGGAGCGGCGCAGCAGCGCGTTTTTCTGCTGCAGGGCCCGCAGATAGCGGCGATACACGGTCAGGTAGCCGGGGTAGAGCTGACAGAGGGCGGCATCCAGAAATTTGCGCCGCCCCTCGGGCGCTCCCTTGACCAGGCTCAGGTGGCCGGGGTCGAACACGACAGCCGGAAAACTGCCGGCAAGCCCTGCCGCCCGCCTGGGGGCTGCCCCGTTCACCGAGGCGTACCGTCCGGGCCGCTGGGAATCCGGCGTGCCCACCGTCAGCCGGACACGGTTCGGCTCGTCAGGCTCCTGTTCCTCCTGCTGTGCCCGGAGCGTGGAGGCTTCCAGCACGGCAAAAGGCTCACCCCGCCGCACCAGCTCTGCATCCTTGCCGCCCCGGAAGCTCTTGCCGCCGGTCAGCAGCCAGATGGCCTCCAGCAGGTTGGTCTTGCCCTGGCCGTTGTTGCCGCAGATCACGGTCAGCTCCCGGCCGGGGGTCAGGCTTGCCGATGCAATATTGCGGTAATTCGTTACTTCTAAGGAAAGCAGGCGCATGGTTTACTGGCCCTGTCCCACTTCCACGGTCTGGCCGTCCAGCTCGACGACATCCCCGGCGCGGCACTTTTTGCCCCGCATGGTACAGACCTCACCGTTCACCTTGACAGCACCGCCCTGCACCAGCTCCTTGGCTTCGCCGCCGGTCTCACACAGGCCCGCATATTTCAGCAGGGCATCCAGCTTGATAAATTCCGTATGGATGAGAATTTTTTGCATTTTTATGCCTCTCAATCATTCTTGAAGCGGACAGGCAGGACCAGATACAAAAAGTCACTGCCCTCGGTAGGCAGAACCTTGACCGGGCTCAGCGGGCCGCTGATCTCCAGCTTGACCTGCTCGGTGCGGGCGTTGCGCAGGGCATCCAGCAGATAGCGGTTGTTGAAACCGATCTCCACCTCATCGCCCTCGCACTGCGCGTTGAATTCATCCACCACGCGGCCCAGATTGGTCTGGCAGCGGACCACCACTTTACCCTCTGTAAAACTGATGCGGAGGGGATTTTTTAAACGCTCTGTAATGATCAGGGAGGCACGCTCGATGGTCTCGATGAACTCCTTGGTGTCCAGAACCACGCTGGTGCGGCTGCCATTGGGAATCACGTTGTGGTAGTTGAGGAACTCGCCCTCGATCAGGCGGCTCATGATGGTGTAACCGGCAGTGGTGAACACCACATAGCGGCGGTTGGCGGAGATGTGCACGGTCTCCTCGTCGTCGTTGGCCAGCAGGTGGGAGACCTCGTTCATGGTCTTGCTGGGTACGATAATGCGGATCTCCTTTATGGCTTCCACCGGCCGCTCCACAATGGCCAGACGGTAGCCGTCCAGCGCAACAACGGTCAGCTTATCCGGCGAGATCTCAAATAATTCACCGGTATGCGCAGGTTTTTTTTCATCCTGACTGACGGCGTACAGGGTGCGCTCAATCATATCACGGAGCACGCCGGTCTTGATGTTCAGGGTCTCCTCGGCACCGGTGTTGGGCAGCTCGGGGAAATCGGTGGGGTTCATGGACTGGATCTCGAACTGTGCCACACCGCTCTGGATGGTGGTTTTTCCGTTTTCAGCAGATTGGATGTTGATCTGACCGGAAGGCATCCGGCTGACCATGCTGCTGAGCAGCTTGGCGTTCAGCACCACCTCACCGGGCTCTTTGACATTGGCATCAATGGTGGTCACGATGCCCATTTCCAGGTCGTAGCCGGTCAGGGTGAGCTGGAAGCCTTCGGCTTTCAGCAGGATACCTTCCAGTACCGGGATGGTGGAGCGCAGGGTAACAGCTTTGGAAACGCCGTCAATGGCTGCACTCAGCAGGGTCTTATCGCAGATGATGTTCAATTGCGCGTCTCTCCTTATTTTGGATTCAGGTTTTACGGTCTGTTGCTCCATGATACAGGGGCTGTACCGCTAAATCTATATTGAACTTGTTGTAGTATTCGTAGTAGGGGCTGGGGAAGATGTGGAAAAGTCGGAAAATGTGTGGAATGGTGCGGTTCCGTGGTTTTCCCCCGGCTTGTGAATGCAGTGTGAAAGGCTTGTGGAAAGGGCCGGAGCTGCTTTTCTTTCCACGGCGGGTGTGCAAAACAGAAGTTGAATGTTGAAAACTCGGTGGAAAGAGTGGAGAACTTTGTCGTCTGACCACAATATCTTGTTCTGTTTTCCCGGATTCCCCTGCATTTCTCCCCATATTTGGGGTTTTATCCCCTGTGAGAGTATGACTTTTGCCCCTGTTTTCCCGTCAGGCCTTGACATTCTTGATGATGTCGCTGACGGTTTCGCGCAGGTGCTGGTCGTTCTTCATGTCCCGCTCCATGGTCTTGAGGGAGTAGACAATGGTGGAGTGGTCACGGCCCGAGAACTCCCGGCCGATCTCCTCCATGCTCATGCCGGTGACTTCGCGCAGGATATAGATCGCCACGCGGCGGGCGGATGCAACGTTGGCGTTCCGCTTGGTGCCCCGGATGTCGGCAGGGGAGACGTTGAAGGTGCGGGAGACCTCGCCCACGATCTTTTCGATGGTCACGGGCACGGGCTGGGTCTCATTGAGGATGTCCTTGATGGCATTCTGTGCCACGCTGATGACAGGCTGGATGCCCTCCAGCATGTAGTAGGCGTTCAGCTTTTTCACTGCGCCCTCCAGCTGGCGGATATTGTTTTTCAGGTGGTTGGCGATGAATTCCGCCACATCCTCGGGCAGATCCAGGTGGAGCAGCTCGGCCTTGCGCTTGACGATGGCCACGCGGGTCTCGAAATCAGGCGGCTGGACATCGGCGGTCAGGCCCCACTCAAAGCGGGTGCGCAGGCGCTCTTCCAGGCTCTTGATCTCCTTGGCCGGGCGATCAGAGGCGATCACGATCTGCTTGTGGGCATCGTGCAGGGAGTTGAAGGTGTGGAAAAACTCCTCCTGGGTGGATTCCTTGCCGGCGATGAACTGGATATCGTCCACCAGCAGCAGGTCGGCCACGCGGTACTTCATCCGGAAGTCCTCGGTGCTGCCGGCGCGGATGGCGGCGATCAGCTCGTTGGTGAACTGCTCGCAGGTAACGTACATGATGACGAAATCGGGGTGGGTGCGCTTGATCTCGGTCTGGATGGCCGTGAGCAGATGGGTCTTGCCCAGACCGGAGCCGCCGTAGATGAACAGCGGGTTATAGGCTCCGGAGGGGTTGGCCGCAACCGCCTGCGCCGCAGCAAACGCAAACTGGTTGGAGGGACCCTTGATGAAGTTTTCAAAGGTGAACTCGTAATTGCCCTGGGGCGAGGCGGGGTTTGCCTCGTACTGCTGGGCCAGCACCACCTCATGGGGCGGGGTGCTGGGCACCACCAGCGTGATGTCCACGTCAAAGCCCAGCACGGTCTTGAAGGCCTCTTTCAGCAGGCCGAGGTAGCGGTCGGTGACGATCTTGCAGATGAAATCGTTGCGCACCGACAGGGTGATATGGCTCGAGTCCTCAAAGCTGATGGGCTCAAGTCCGTCGATGTAGAGATTATAGGTCGGCTCGGCCATCTGCGTTTTGCAGTATGCCTGGGCGGCCTCTAAAACGTCCTTGAAAGAATCCATAAAACATCCACTCCATTGAATTGGTCGAAGTTTTCAACAATGCTGCTGATACCCCGTTAGTATACCACAAAAATCTCCCTACGTCTATATTCTATAATGTAATTTATAATACATAAGAAAAGACGCTCCATCGTGCCCTCACGGCTCTTGTGTCCAAGGCGGTTTTTGGCCACAAGATATGGTAGAAGAAAAGTTTTCCACGGAGAACCGGTGAAAAAGTTGAAAGCTTTTTCACAAAGAAATTTGAAAAAAGTTTGCTGGAAAGTAAAAAAAATGCTTGACAGAAGGGGATAGTGTGCGATATACTGTTGAATTGCAAGCCTGTCCCCAATTTGGGACCAGAAATACCCCATTACCGGGGACGAGTTTTTACGGAGGATACAACCATGAAGAGAACTTTTCAGCCCAAGAAGCGTCATCGCAAGGAAGTTCATGGCTTTCTGACCCGCATGAGCACCAAGAACGGCCGCAAGGTCATCAATGCTCGCCGTGCTAAGGGCCGCAAGAGCCTGACCGTCTGATCCCGCTTTGCCAGGGATCCGGCGCAGAATTGAACATGCGCACAAAAGACTGCTGATCCAGAATTGGCGGTCTTTTTCTTATTTTGGACGTTCTGCGCGCGGAATGACTAAAAATTTGGCAAAAGATTTGGCACAAAAAACGCCCGGACAGCCTTTTCATGTCGGCGTTTTTTTGCTATACTGAATTTTGAACTTTGCCTTTAGGGAAGTTCTGCGATTTTTTAACCGAAAAGGAGGCGACGGAGCAGTGCGCTATCGTCCCATCCGCCGCAACAGCGAGTTTGGCCGCGTGTATGCCCGCGGCAAGTCCTATGTGAACCCGGCGCTGGTGCTGTATGTGCTCAAGACCCGCGGCAGAAAGACCCGCGTGGGCCTGACAGCCACCAAAAAGATCGGCCATGCCGTCCAGCGCAACCGCGCCCGCCGCGTGATGAAGGCTGCCATTGATGAGCATCTGGATCAGAACATCGGCGGCTATGATCTGGTGTTCGTGGCCCGGGGCATGACCCCCCGCCTGAAGAGCTGGCAGCTCAGCGAAGTGGTGGCCAGGCTCTTTGCCCAGGCTGGCCTGCCCGACAAGGCAAAGCAGCCGGGCGCAAAGCCCCCTGCCACGGTCCCGCCTGCAGACCGGGCCGCAAAACAGTGAATCCCGTCTCCCGCGTCTGCCGGAACGCGCTCTGTGCGCCCATCCGGTTCTACCAGCGCTTTATCAGCCCGGGGCTGGGCCGCAACTGCCGCTTTACCCCCACCTGCAGCCAGTATGGCATAGAAGCCATCCAGACCCATGGCTGCATCAAGGGCTTGCTGCTCACCGCCTGGCGCATCGCCCGGTGCAACCCGCTTGGCCGGTGGGGCTTTGACCCGGTGCCGCCCAAGGGCCGCTGGGTGAGCCCGGAGCGGAGACTGTCCCCGGCAAAGCTGTTCCGGGGGCGGCACGGTTAAGCAGCGTGCTTATGATACACGGCTCCTTTGTACAACCTCTCCGTCATTGCTTCGCAATGCCACCTCCCCTGGTAGGGGAGGCTTTGGCAGCCCGATCCAGTTGACGGTTTTGCCAAGGGCTCCCCTATTAGGGGAGCTGGCAACGCCGCAGGCGTTGACTGAGAGGTTTAATCCGTTCTTATGCTTCTTGTGACGCTCCGCACTGTGGGCGGGGTGTCCTTCTCATAAAAATCTAAACGTCCCGCACCACAGGCGGGGCAGAATGGACGAAACTATGAATCCTTTGTACATCCTGGGCTGGCCCTTGGGCTATGTAATGGAGTGGATCTACAAGCTGATCCCCAACTACGGCTGGGACATCATCCTGTTCACCCTGCTCATCACCGTGATCAAGATCCCCCTCCAGCTCAACCAGCAGAAGAGTATGGCCCGCATGAGCGCTTTCCAGCCCATGGTGGCCGAGATCCAGAAAAAGTACCGCGACAAGCCCGAAAAGCAGCAGGAAGAGCTGATGAAGCTGCAGGAGCAGGGCTATAAGCCCACCGCAGGCTGTATGCCCATGCTGGTCAACTTCCTGGTCATGTTCGGCGTTATCGAGGTGGTGTACCGCCCGCTGCAGCGCATCTTCCACATTGGTGCCGATGCCCTGACCGCCGCAGGTGAGGCCCTGACTGCCATGGGCATCAGCTTTACCACCGTGACCCGCGACACCAACATCATTGCACAGGTCATTGCAGGCGAGAGCACCGTCTCCTCCTGCTTCACCCCGGATCAGGTGGCTACCATCACCGAGTTCGGCCAGCACATGGATTTCTTTGGCATCGACCTGACCCGTGTGCCCCAGTACAGCCTGGCTGCAGAGAACCTGCCCCTGCTGATCCTCCCGGTCCTGGCGATCGTGACCATGTTCCTGTCCACCCACATCAGCATGAAGGCCAGCGGCCAGGAGATGCAGGGCAGCATGAAGCTGACCATGTATATGATGCCGCTGATGTACGTCTTCTTCTGCTTCACCGTGCCCAGCGCTTTCTCTCTGTACTACGTTGTTTCCAACATCCTGATGACCGTGCAGAGTCTGGTGATGAAGAAGATCTACGACCCTGAGAAGATGAAGGCAGAGGTTGCCGCCGAGATGGCTGCCCGCAAGAAGGAGCAGAAGCGCGGTGTAAAGAGCACCACCATCAAGGTCAAGGATGAAAAGACCGGCGAGGTCGTGGAGAAGAATATCTCCGCCAGCGAAATGAACAAGCGCCGCCTGGAGTATGCCCGCAAGCTGGATGAGGAGCGCTATAAGGACGAGCGCACCGTTCCGCTGAGCGAGCTGGAAAACAAGAAGGAGGATTGACGGTTATGATCCGTACTCAGGAAGCGACCGGCAAGACGGTCGATGAAGCCCGCGCAAAAGCCTGCGCCCTGCTGGGCGTGCAGGCCGACGACCTGAATGTGAGCTATGAAGTGCTCGAAATGCCCCAGAAAACCGGTTTTCTGGGCCTGAAGACCACCCCCGCCAAGGTGCGTGTGAGCGTGGAAGAGCCTGATGCCCCGGCCGCTCCCGTGGTGGAGGAGAAGGTGGAGCCTGAGGTAAATCATGTTGCGGAGGAAACTCCCGCTGAGGAACCCAGGGCCGAGGAGCCTGCCGCTGCCCCTGTGGCAGAGGAGGCCGCTCCTGCTGAGGAGACTGCTGACCCCGCCGCAGAGGGTGAGGAGCCGGAAGTTCCCATCAACATTGAAGAGAACGCCAAGGTCAAGGCCGCTGTGGACTACCTGAAGGAAGTCATTGCTCTGATGGGCGTGGAAAATGTTACCTTCAGCGCCGTGCAGAAGGGCGAGGCTACCATCATCCGTCTGGATGGCGAGAAGCTGGGTGCCCTGATCGGCCGCCGCGGCGAGACCATGGAGAGCCTGTCCTATCTGGCAAGCCTGGTGGCCAACCGTCTGGAAGGCGATTACATCAAGCTGGGCCTGGATGTGGCCGGCTACCGCGACAAGCGTGAGAATGACCTGACTGTGCTGGCACAGCGCATTGGCAACAAGGTGCGCAAGACAGGCCGCAGCTTTGCCATGGAGCCCATGAACCCCTACGAGCGCCGCATCATCCACTCTGCCATCGGCAAGATGGAGGGCGTCCGCAGCGAGAGCAAGGGCGAGGGCCGTGACCGCCGTGTGGTCATCTACTCCACCGACCCCAACGCTGTGGCTGAGAGCGCAAATGCACGTCCCCGCGGACCCCGCGGCGGCCGTGACCGCAACGGCAATGGCCGCAGCGGCGGCTATCATCGCGGCGGCGAGCGCCGTGGTGACCGGAATGGCCGCGGCCCGCGCAATGGCAATGGCGGACGGGGCGGTTACCGCTCCAATGTGCCTGAGCGCACCTACACCCCGCGCGATGCCGAGAATGCTGCCCCTGTGGCACCCAAGCGCACCGAGCGTGTGGATGACTTCGCTGATCTGAGCTTCGGCAAGATCGAGCTGTAAAAGCTGAAGGATAAGACCCTCTCCCGCATGGCGGAAGCCGTGCAGGGGATGAGCTGGCGCCTATCTTTGAGAATGCCAACCTTGCCAACGACCAC
>OHAP01002042.1_pt1 | contig 11913 bp, 7 predicted proteins | sample 1577171 | NCBI WGS metagenome assembly OHAP01 (sample SAMEA3541489, study PRJEB24748) | human gut metagenome | biome: human gut; feature: human-associated habitat; material: faeces | place: China | collected 2012 | reverse complement strand
AGTCTCGGCATGGTTTTATACATTTTCTGCCGGCAATCATCTCATCCGGAACTGTAAATGGTGGGATAAAAGAAAAACGACTGGAGATTTTTTTATTCCGGTCTTTATGGTGCTGTCTGAATTTGGGTTGTGAGATTAAGGATATTTTTGTTGATTGATAATAGTTGTCAGGAGGTGATTCGTATCTTATAGTTGGGATAATTGATAATATTGATTTGTGACTGGATTTTATTTCCCCGCCTCAAGAGAAAAGAAGAGCGGAAAAATATGGGCGGAAATGATGCTTGTATAACCTTTTCAATTTTACCACCTCATCAAAAAACAGGTCTTATAGTTTCCACCTTTAAGCATGGCATATATTGATTTTACATATGCAACATTTCCGGGAATTCAATCTGGCCAATGGAGAGTAAACGGAACGCAATCAATTTTTTTTATTGGAAAACATATCATTTATAAGTAATTTTCCCATTTTAGAGAAAAAAAGTTGATTTTGAGATGTAATATTTTCTTCTTTCGTTAGTTGTAGGCTCACGCCGCTTGAGTGAGTAATATAATAATATCTTATAGTATAGTTATTATACAATTGGCTTTCAGTTAACTCTTGCATGAAGAAGCTGCCAATGTTTGCTGATAAGGTAGAGGATATTCTGTTCTGGGTGTGTAAATGCCAATCCCAAGGGCGTAACGCTTCATGATTCATCGGGTACATACGGCATGGAAAGAGTGGTAAAATATTCAACAATCCGCTATGTATCCGTTCCGGTCCATGATGAACAGTTACAATAGAGAATCCGGTTAAAAGTCCATAATCCAGAAGAATACTGTATCATATTTTCATAGCCTTTTTTATGACCAGCCGTAGAAACCATAAATCTGACCTGCTGTAAATATCGGATAGGACAGCAGAAAAGCATTGTATTTTATCAGCTGAAGACAAGAAGGCATGGGACATTACTTTTGGACAGAAACAGTTGAGGAAAGAGAATAAATGTCAATTGGAGAATAGAGGTCTTAGGGTACTTCGTTCCTTCTACAGTGGAGAAGATGAGGAGGTCGTTTTGTCTGTTTACTGTTTAGTTGGATATAACAAGTCAGGCTTGCAATGTTTTTATATCTCTTTTTCAAGCTTTGGGAGTAAACGGAACGCAATCAATTTTTTTCTCTATAAAACCTATTATATTTAAGTAATTTCTCCATTTTTGAGAAAAAAAGTTGATTTTGGGATATAATATTTTCTCTCTTTCGTTTGTTGTAGGCTAACGCCGCTTGAGTGGGTATTATTAAGATATAAACAATAGTGAATCCTATCATACAATCTGCCTCCGGTCAACTGTCCAACCACTGCCATGCAACATTTTTCATAATAGAATATACTATGTTCAGATAGTATTGCTGCAATAATGGAATTGCACCTTGAATACCGTATCGGATATAAACGTACAACAATCCGGACAATAAAAAAGGAGGTTGCAAAGCTTCATATTCTTATAATAGGAGAGACACACCCAACTGGATACTGTGCTGGAGATGAAGAATTTCACCACTTCCTGAGAGTGTGCTTTCTTGGAAACAATAACTTAATTAACAATTTGAAATGAAAAAGAAAATCAAGAATCAGAGAAGTGCCGGGAAGATTATTCCACCGCACCCAAATTTTACAGAGCTGACAAATGATGTCGGCAAGGATACCGAAGTTTTATATGGTCAAAAAGGAAAGGAGGTACGCCGTGCCGAATTGGTGTGATGTGGAATACAAGTGCGTCGGTGACCCGAAGGAAGTAAGGTCGCTGCATAAGGTATTGGAGCATATTGACAAATGTAAGACTTCAATCATAGAGAACGATTTTGGGAAATGGTGGCTGGGGAATCTGGTTGACAGGCTTGGCGGGAACTGGACGACGTTCAACTGCCGTGGGGAGATAACCGGTTACGGGCTGAACGGCAACGTGCTCACGATTAACCATTATACGGCATGGCACGAGCAGTCCGGATTCAGGGAGACCATAGAACGGGCATTTCCGTCCGTCAAGGTGTACTACCGTGAATGTGAACCGGGAAACAATGTCTATTTCACCAATGATACGACCGGCATGTATTTTCCGGAACCTTACTGCCTGGCCTCCTTTGACAACAAACCGGAGTTTTTCATGACTATCGGAGATGCTGCCCGACATGTTTCCGGAATAGTGAGGAAAAGGGTGCCTTTCAAGATGAGGGCTATACATAATGCCCTGAAGGGATATATGAGATTGCCGGGTAATCAGGACATGTCATATTCCTTCCATGAAATCAGGATAGTGACATAGAATCGATAAGACGATAGGAGAAATTGGGTTTAATGCCCGGTTTCTCTTATTTTTCTTTGGCAAAATAGAACTAAAGACATGCAAAAGTAAGGAGTAAAAAGAGAGTATGATATCGTCATTTTGTTCCATTACCATATCTGTCTATAAAACATGTCAAATAACCATTAAGCTGATGACGATGGTTTATAACAACTTTGTCAGATTATAAACAGCAGTTTTATACATCAACAGATAGTGAACCGAAGAACCTTGATCTACCTAAGAAGAGTTGATTATCATTTTCCAAAATTCAAAAGTACCGATTCCTATTTACCAAAACTAAACGAAAATTCAGGCATTCATACCCCCTCAAAGCATTCAATAGCAATTATGTACATTGTATTCTCACACATCACGCCGTTTCAGCACAAAAACCGGCAGGAAAAAGAAGATGCCGATGACGGACATCACCAGTCCCCCGATGGTACCCGCCGCCAACGGAAACCAGAAAGCTTCCTTTTCCGTACCTACCATAAAAGGAATAAACCCCAAGACAGTGGAAACCACCGTGAGGAAAATAGGAACGACCTTCGCATTCCACGCCTTGACGTAGGCACGCAGGGCGGAAAGACGGGGAAAACGGCGGCGGATGCTGTTGTACTCGTTCAGGATATAGATGCTGGCATTCACCGTGATGCCGCACAGCAGGACAAACGACGCAAAACCGCCCTGGTCGAAGTTCAGCCGGAACCAATAGAAAGTAAGAAATACCCCGATATAAGAAACCGGAATCACAAAGATGATGGCAAGCGGCTGCTTCAGGGAGTTGAACAGAACGCTGGTCGTAAAGAAGATGATGGCTATCACCACCAGCAGAAGCAGGTATTGGCGGTTGTCCTTCTCGCCCCATGACCAACTGTTGCTGTCCGACTCGGCTGTATAACCCATCGGCAACAGTTTGTTGAACTCCTCCAGGTCACGTTTCTGTATCTTGTTGCCCATCTCATTGGAGCCGATATATTCGTATTGCAGGCAGAGGCGGTACTGCTGGTTTTCTTTGGCAATCTCCTGCGGCATCTGTCCCTTTTCCACAGTAGTCAGTTCGGAAAGCTTGTAATGCTTGCCGTTTCCTACTCCATAGGGAAAGAACTGCATTGCCCAGATGTCATATTCGGCAGACTGGCGGGAAGAAAGCTTGATTTTCTCCATCCCCTGCTCTGTCGCTACCGAACCAATCTCCATATTCTTGCCGAAGATGGGGCGCACCGCAGAGAAAAGCACTTGCGCGTCGATGCCCTCTTGCGCCATGCGCTCCTTGTTCAGGTTGAAGTAGAATTCCTGATAGTCATCCTTCCACCAGGAGAACTCCGAATTGATGAGCACTTCCTTGATACGCCGGTGCGTCAGCAGCTTGGCCTTCAGCTTCTCCGCCCACTCATAGAGTTCGTCGTAGTTGTAGCCGTACATCCTGATGCGGTAGGAGCCGGCACTCTCGCGGACGTCATTACTGAACCCCTGGTCCTGCAATCCGTAGATGCCCCAGCTGCCGCCTCCCAGTTCCAGTGCCTTGCTTATCATATTGGCTTTCAGTGTATAGGGAAAACCGCTGTTCCGGGCTTCCTTCCTGAAATAAATCTGTATAGCGGCACGCCGAGGACTATAGATGGAAGTATGGAACTGCCTGATTTCCTTAAAACCGCTCAGATAAGTTTCCATACGTTTCATCAAGGTATTCATCTGCTCCAACGTACTGCCGTTGGGAAGATTCGCATTGGCATAAAGCACCACTTCTTCATTGCGGGTGAAGTAACTGCCCTCGTACACCTTCTGTATGAAAAGCCGCAAGCTGCCGCCCAGCGCCTTGTCCACAATGGGTTTCACCGACTCCTTATAGGTATCCGAACCGAATACCTTATTGTAAGCAGCTTCCCATTTTCCCCCTCCTTCCAGTTTGTCGGGCAACAGAAAAACGGGTAGACCGAAACCCAACAGCAACAGCAGGCATACAGCCCAGCGCCAACGGCACAGAAAACGGATGAGAGCAGAGTAACAGCAGGAGAAATAAACGGGGAAACGTCTGAAAATCCGTCCCAACCTTGTTTTGAATGTTTGCGTCAGCCCCGGCAAGACAAGACGCCTCTTCTTCCCCGTAATCCGCCTCACCAGTCCTATCTTCTCAATCATCGACGGAACAAAGAACAATGCCACCATCAAGGAAACAGCCAGATTGATGATCACTACCGCTGCAAAGTCCTGCAGGTTGAGCCGTATCTTCTCGTCAAGGAAGAAAATGATAACAAGCGCACCCATCGTAGTGAGGGTTGCCGCCAACACCGACAGGAAGGCCTTGAGATTACGCCGATGCAGAATGTGGTCGGTCATGACAATGGTGCTGTCTATCACCAGATTCAGCGAGACAGTGATGCCCGCCAGCGAATAGAGCTGCATCTCAAGTCCGAAGAGGTAGTAGAAGATAAGTGCCACCGCTATATTTACAGCCAGGCTGGTAACTATCAGAAAAAGATATTTCAACTTACGAGTAATGAGCCATACGAATACAAGCAGGATGAGTACCGTCAAACCGGTACGGAAGTAAATCTTGTCCAGTTCCTCCCGTATGTACTCGGTCGCATCATAGCTGGTATGCACTTCATATCCCACAGGAAGTACCTGCCGAACAGCTTCCATCTCGTCCATCACGGCACGGTTCAGTTGCAACTGGTTGGCAGTTTCTTCCGCAGTAATGGATAGATAGACGGAATTCAGCCCATTGATGCGGTAATAGCTTTGCGGCTCCTCCTCCATACGGACAGCCGACACCAGTTCGTCCAGGCGGAGCAGTTTCCCGTCGGTAGCCGTCACGGTGATGGCAGCAGGATTAAAACCAAGGGAGTTGCTCTCCGGCACCAGTGCCAGGCGTATCCATTCCCGGCTACCGTTACCTGTATCCACATTGTGCGTACCCAGAAATTCCTTCCGGTAATGCCGCTGTACTGCCTCGCTGATGTCCGACAGTGCCACACCCAGCAAGCGCAACTGTTCACTGTCATATTCCAGTCTCCACTCCATGGGCGTGGCACCGCTGAGTTCCACCTTATAGATACTCGGAATATTTGCCAGCCGCGGCTTGATATGCTCCTCGGCATACTGCTGAATCAATATCGGAGCGGAAGGGGCATTCAGTGTGAAGGACATGAAAGGGCGTGAGGCGTTCTCGTCGGGCACTTTCATGTGAATGGTGGGATAGCTGACACCTTCGGGCAATTGGGGCCACGTCTGCCGGATGATGGTGGAAGCTTCGAAGCGGACTGCCTCGACATCGGCATGCTTGTCCAGCTCCACAGTAATGTTGCCGTAGCCGTTGCCCGAGGTGGAGTTCAGCCGCTTCACTCCGCGGATACGCGCCAGCATGGATTCCAGCTTGCTGGTCACTTCCATCTCCACCACCCGCGACGAAGTGCCAGGCATGCTGAAACCCACCGTGAAGCCGGGCAGGCTGCGTGACGGATTCAGCTTGACGGGGAGCAGCGGTATCAACGCCACCCCTACCAAAGCAAGGCAGACAAACGCCACTATGACGGTGAAGGAAGAAACTCGTTTCATCAGTTATTATAATCAAATTTTTCCGACAGCGAAAATCCGCTGGCAAAGTCGTGCAACGTCAGTTTCCGTATCTTGTAATAATTCAGCCAGTAGTCCTGCAAGGCGGAGATGTAATTGCGTTGCGCTTCCTGCTGGCGGTTCAGCGAGAGGGTCAGGCTGTTGATGTCTGCCTTGCCGATAATGAAGCGCTGGCGGGTTTCGTTATACGCCAGGATGGCAAGGTCGAGGGCCTCTTCGGCACTGGCGACGAGGGCTTGCTGGACGTTGAAGTCGCTGACGGTCATGATAACCTCCTCCTCAATGCTGATTTCACTTTGCCTGGCAGAAGTCTTCACCACGTTCAGATTGTTCCTCGCCATGTTGTATTTGCCTTTCCTCACGCCCCAGTCCACCAGTGGAATGGAGACACTGACCGACACCATCTCCTGCTGCATGGGATGCCTGTATGCTTCACCGAATTTCTCTGCCACCTGGTTGAAGCCGACGCTGGCGTTGATGCTGGCGTTGAAGCGCGATTCCTTCTTCGTCTTGTCTACTGTCTGCTCGGCTTCCAGCACTTCCTGACGAAGCCCCAGAAATTCCGGATTGTTGGCTTGAGCGGCCAGCAAAGCCTCATCAACCGGTATGGTCAGCGCCCTCGGACGTCCCGGAAGCGACACCCTGATATCCGTGTTCTTCTCCATATTCAGGAAAGATGCCAACGAAAACATGGCGCGCTTCAAGGCACTGGCGGCATTCTGCAAAGTATTGCGGGCGTTCACCACGTCGAGTTTCAGCGTCAGCAGGTCGGCACGGCTGATGGCGGCTATTTTCAAGCGCTGCATGCCGATGCGGTAGAGGGTATCGGTGGAGACGGCATTGTCCTTGGCCAAGTCATATTCCGCCTGTGCCATGGCAAGCGCAAAGAAATAGGTAGTGGCCTGCTCGGACACCCGCTCTGCATTGTAGATATACTCCTTCTTCACCTTTTCGTACTTCAGCGGCTCAATCCTGCGTTCCCAACGGAAAGGATTGTAACCGACCAGACTCTGCGAGTAGCCCAGACGAACCGGAACACTGGTGAACTGGGTATACTTGTTTCCACCGAAGCTCCGCATATAGCCCAGCTCCGTATCCAGATAGAACGTACCGCCCGTCAAGTCGAAATTCTGTCTGACGGCAAGATTGCCGTATGCATAGAAGGACTGCTGGCTGCGATAGATGTCAAGGTCCTGTCCGGAGTCGTAACGCTTGGTGATATCGCGGTTGTACTGTGCCGGAGTCATGTTCAGCGTCAGGCTGGGAAGGCGGTTTGCCTTATAGGTGCGGTATTCCCAATAACCGGCCAGATACATGTTCTTGGTGCGGAAGGCTTCCAGCGAACTGTCATTCGCCAGGGCAATGGTCTGCTGCAAATCGAGCGTTATCCGCTGCTGGGCAAAAGCGGAAAGGGCTCCCAGACTGAACAAAAGTATAAGACTTAATTTCTTCATGCTCTTTCTTTTCTATAAATAAACCAATATATCAACGGGATGATGAACAGACTGACCAGTGTCCCCACGAACATCGCCCCAATCATCGCTATGGAAAGCGGCTTCTGCAGCTCCGAGCCCATGTCGAACGAGAACAGCAGCGGAACCATAGCGAAAATGGTGGTGAGCGATGTCATGATGATGGGCCGGAGCCTTCTGCGTCCCGCCTCGTGGATGGCCTCGAGCAACGGCATACCAGCCCTCCGTAATTCATTAATGGCATCCAGCTTCAGGATGGAGTCGTTGATGATGATACCGCACGTCACAATCAGTCCGATGGCGGACATCAGGTTCAGGGTATGTCCGCATATCCACAACAGAAGCAGGGCAAACGCCACATCTATCGGGATTTCCAGCAGCACGATGAGCGGCTGCACGAAGCTTTCGAACTGGGCGGCAAGAATGAAATACATCAGCAGGACAGAGATGAAAAGAATCACCACCAACTCGTCCAGCATCTGGCGGTTGGAGAAGAAACTGCCGGAGAAGGCCGTATCCCAGTCACCCGTCGCATCTGCCTCCCGCTTCACCTTTTCCATCAACTCCGGAGCATCGTCCACTTCATAGAAACGGAACGGTATATATTCACCGTTGCGTCCTGCCGTAATCGTTTTCAAATCCTCGGCCGGACGCACCTTTACCAGCTCCCGAAGCGGAATATGCTCCACTTCGCCCTTACTGTCCGGACGGGTCTGTATCAATGTCTGCTGCAGCACCTCGTTCACTGTCCGCTCCTCGCCCACAATGCTGATAGGCAGGTATTGCTGGTAGGAATGGAGCATAGCTACGCTGTTCTCCTTGAACGCTGTCCGCAACGTACGGTAAAGCTCGTCATACGAAACGTCATAGAGCAACAGCTTTTCCTGCAGGATGCTTATGTCAAGCTGGTTCTCGAAAGCGATGCCTACGGGCGCTGTCCCCGTAAGCTCCGCAAACTGTTGTTCCAGTCCGCGCAATTCTTCCGCCGCCGGCGCCTTCTCCTTATTGCGGGCATAAAGTTCCGCCACCACATCGGCCTCCCCGGTCACGAAAAGCTTCTCGAACACGGTTTCGGGTGGAGAAAAGGAGACTGTCGCCAACGGATATTCCCGTGCCAGCCACTCACCCGCCTGCTTCTTCAAGGGAGCAATCCCGTCAGGCGAGGAAGTCTTGAAATACAATTCCGCCTCCGAAGAAGAGAGAGCCTGCTCACGGTTCAGCAGATAGTCCTGCTGGCCTATGGCAGCCGTCTGTTCCACAGTCTTGTCCAGCAACTGTCCGAACAGCACATTCACACGATGCCGGTTCTCGTCCACATGTATGTTTTCGTTCCATTCCACGTGGACTATCAGTTCATTCTGGTCTATCTGCGGCATACGCTCCTTGCCGACGGAATAGAACAGAAAGACACAAAGAGGTATAGAAACCACACAGAATACGCTACTTACCGTCTTGTGGGAGAATACCCAGTCGATGCCCGCATCATAAAAACGGTCCAGCGTATGTTCCTTCAACGGATTGTTGATACGGATGCGGGAGAACCACGACCTGCCGCGCAACCCCGTCCGGTAGACCAGCATATAGAGGACCGGCAGCAGCATGATACCCGTGAAGTAGGAAACCAGCAGCCCCACCGTAACAGAGAATGCCTGGTCATAGAAAAGCGCTCCCGCAATGCCGCTCATGAATATCAGCGGCACAAACACGGCAACCGTGGTCAGCGATGAGCTCAGCATCGGAGTCACCACCTCACCCGTACCCGCCACGCAAGCCCGCCTCAACGAATAGCCCCGTTCGCGGTACTGCGAAATGTTCTCCGTCACAATGATGCTGCTGTCAATCATCATACCCAACGCCAGGATTAATCCCGACAAAGAAATGATATTGAGTGACATCTTGAACAAGTAGAAGAACAGGAAGCAGATGACAATAGATACCACCATACTCAACCCGATGATGAACGGTGATTTGATGTCACCCAAGAAGAGTACCGCCACAATGCAGATGAACAGGAAACCCAACGACAAATTTTGCTGAAGATTGGAGATGGTATAGTCCAGCAACTCCGTCTGGTTACGGCTGATGCTAAAATCAATGTCGGGATATACTTTCTTGAAGTAGTCCATCGTGCTGTTGATGGCAAGCTTCATGTCTTCCATATTCTCGTCCGCCTGCTTGATGACGGCAAGGGTAACGGCACGCTTGCCATTGCTCATGGAGACACCTTTCTCCTTGGCAGGAACAATCTCTACCCGGCAGAAGTCTCCCAAGCGGATGATACGTCCTTCCTTGCGCAGCAGGATGCCCTTCACGTCCTCCTCTGTCCGCAGCAGGGTGGAGAACTTAATGTTGTATTCGTAGTAGCCGTCGCGCACGGTCATGCTGCCCGGCTCCACGTTGTTTTGCGCCAGCACGTTTTCTATGTCTTCAATGGAGAGCCCCAACACAGCAAGCTTATCCGGGTCGGGCACAATCTGTAACTGGCGTTCGACCAAACCCGTGACATCCACCATTGCCACTTCCGCCAACTGCTCGATGCGACGCTTTATGACATTTTCGGCAAACTCGCACAAATCAAGAAACGCGCGTTCGTCCACCTTGCCGTATGCACTGTCGCTTTTTAGGGTCAGATTGAGGTAGAAGACAGGAATGTCCGTCGCGCTTGCCTTTATCACCTTCGGGCGTTCGGAGTCCTTGGGCAGATAGTTCATGGCAGCGTCAATCTTCTCGTTCACCTCGATGAAAGCAAGGTCGGTATTCGTACCGTAATCAAAGCCCAGGCGGATGATGCCTGCCCCGTCACGCGTCTCGCTGTCCATATCCTTCAGTTTCGCCACCTGGATAAGCTGCTGGCGAAGCGGTTTCACCACCGTATTCTCCAATTCACGTGCCGAGGTGTTCTGCGCCGACACCTGCACGGTAATTTCCGGAATGGCAATATCGGGCAGCAGGGATACCGGCAGGGTGAAGTAAGTCACCAGCCCGACAATGAAGCATGCTGTAAATGCCATCAGTACGGCAATAGGCCGCTGTATCAAGAATTTTACCAATTTTGAATTATGATTTATAATTTATAATTCCTTTCATTTTCAACTGTCAATTGTCAATCACCTTCACCGGCGCCTCGTGTGCCAGGTTCACATTTCCCGTCACGATGACCGTATCGCCTTCTTTCAGGGCATCATCGGCCATACTATAGCTTTCCGCATTCTCCAGACCGGTCTGCACATAGTTCCACTGCGCCTTTCCGTCTTTCAGGGTAAACACCACCTGCTTGCCCGAACGCAGCACCACGGCACTCTTCGGGATTACAAGCTGTCCGCCCAGAGAGCGGTGCACGTTCACCCTCACGTTCATACCACTGAACAGCCGTCCCTTGCCATTGACGGCAGCCTTCACCTTAACCATCCCCTTGTCATCCACCAGAGGATTGATTTGGGTAATGCGCCCCTCCTGCCTGAAGCCGGCATCCGAATAAGGGGTAACAATCACCTTGTCGCCACTCTTTATCAACGGCAGTTCGCTTTCCAGCACCGTGAAGTCCACCTCCATACCTTGAGTGCCGATAATGGAGCAGAAGGCTTCCGAGGTACTTGCCTCGTTGAACGGTTTGGAGAACAGGTTCGCCACTACCCCGTCAAAAGGCGCAACCAGCGTGGCGTGTTCCTCTTCATACGCGGCAAGCTCATACTGGGCGAGGCTCTGGTCGTAACCGCTCCTCACGCGGGCCAGCTTCATGATGTCAGCAGGTACTTTGGAGGCATCCCCCACCGGATAGCCTTGCCCTATCAATACATCCTGCAGCTCAAGTTCCGCTTTTTCCAAGGCATCCTTGGCCTGCGCGGTCTTGTTCTTCAGGCGGAACTTGTCCAGCTCCGCCAGTTTCTGCCCCTTGTGCACATAGTCGCCGTTCTTCACGTGGATATGCGCCACCACGTCTGCCGTCTCAAACCGCAAATCCGCCATGGCACCGGCGGTTACTTTTCCGTTGCTCACCAGTTCATGCTCAAAGGTCGCCCGCTTCAGGACTTTCACGGTCACTTCATTGTTTTCACTTGGCAGGACGGTTGCCACCCCTTCCTCGGACTCTTTTCCCTTTCCGGCATCGGAGCAGGCGGCAAGCAGGGCAACGGCCATGCATAGCAGGTATCGATAGTTCTGTGTCTTCATATTCAATTAGTTTGCTTATTATTAATATTTTACATTTACATCTTTTTAACATGGACAAAAACAAACTTGTTTTTATAAGACAATGTAATAAACTCAACATCCATAATATCTCCACAAACAAACTGGGATGTTCAGTTTAAGAACTCCCCCCCCATTATACACTAGAAAGATATAATTATCCACATTTTCTTTCAATCCAAGGTATATTTCAACAAATAATCCTCGAAATTGCCATTATATCCATATAATATCCCATTTTGTTCGTCCACATCAAACAATTCGGGGACTACATCAAACTTATACTTGACAATAGAATGTCCCGAATAATCAAAAACCTCCAGATACTTCTCATCATATTCTCC
>OHAP01002032.1_pt1 | contig 11945 bp, 10 predicted proteins | sample 1577171 | NCBI WGS metagenome assembly OHAP01 (sample SAMEA3541489, study PRJEB24748) | human gut metagenome | biome: human gut; feature: human-associated habitat; material: faeces | place: China | collected 2012 | reverse complement strand
GTAAGAAGTTCATTGTTTATATGAATGGTCAGGTGACTAAGGTGAAGGGTAGTGGTAAGAAACAGGTTGAGCCCGGTTGTGAGATAATTATTCCTAGTAAGGCTAAGAAACGGACTAATATTGGAAATATATTGGGGTATGCCACCTCTTTTAGTTCATTGGGGTTGATGATTGCTTCTATAGCCAATTTAATTAAGAAATAACGACTATATCTTAACTCACTATGATAGAACAGACACCAGAAAAAGACATAAAGCAGAAACAGAATAATCATAATGATGAAGAAATCGAAATCGATTTAATAGGTATTCTTCGTAAGATTATAGGCATTCGTAAGACAATTTACAAAGCTGCCGGCATCGGTTTGGTAGTTGGTATTATTGTCGCAATAAGTATTCCCAAACAATATACAGTTGGAGTTACTCTTTCTCCTGAAATGGGAGGTTCTAAAGGCGGTGGTTTATCCGGTTTAGCCGCTTCTTTTTTGGGAAGTGGAGTTTCTATGAATGAAGGTACTGATGCCTTGAATGCTTCTTTGTCTGCTGATATTGTGTCTTCTACTCCTTTTTTGTTGGAACTTTCCACTATGAAAATTCCAGCATTGGAAGGTGAAACTATGACCTTAAATGTTTATTTGGATGAAGAGTCTTCTCCTTGGTGGAGTTATGTAATCGGACTTCCGGGTATGGTAATTGGTGGGGTAAAATCATTATTTACTGAAGAAGAGTCTGAATCAGTACCTTCAGATAAGGCAAATCTGGGTACAATTGAATTATCAAAGAAAGAATCGGAAAAGATTGAAGCACTCAAGAAAAAGATTCTTGCTTCTGTGGACAAGAAAACTTCAATGACTACAGTTTCTGTGACTTTACAGAATCCCAAGGTTGCCGCAGTAGTAGCTGATTCTGTCGTAAGGAAATTGCAGGAATATATAATAGATTATCGTACTACCAAAGCAAAAGAAGATTGTCTTTATTTGGAGAGATTGTTTAAAGAGCGTCAGCAGGAATATTACGATGCCCAGAAGAAATATGCTGACTATATGGATTCTCATGATAATATAATTTTGCAAAGTGTTCGTGCCGAACAAGAACGCTTGCAGAATGACATGAGTCTTGCCTATCAAGTCTATAGTCAGGTTGCTAATCAACTTCAGGTGGCCAGAGCCAAAGTTCAGGAAGAAAAGCCTGTCTTTGCTGTTGTAGAGCCTGCGGTTATCCCATTATATCCTTCGGGAACCAGTAGAAAAATATATGTTTTAGCTTTTATTTTCCTATCAGTTTGTATTGTTATCTCTTGGAAGTTATTTGGAGAAGATATTCTGAATAAGTTCAAAGAAATCCGTGCCTAAAATCAATATTTAATGTGATATGGTATCAACAACCAGTCAAATAAATAAAGTTGTAGAGTTTATAGCAGTATTGGGAGATTTGATCATTCTGAACTTGTGTTTGTTCTTTCTCCTTTTCTTTTGGGAAGAAACATTTGTATCTTTACCTTTTTCCTGCAGAGTTTCATGGATGATGACCTCGTTAAGTCTTTGTTATTTGGCATGTTCGGCGTCCCGCGGTAGAGCATGGAATAGTCGGGCGATTCGTGCTGATCAGCTTGTGGTACGTGTGCTGAAGAATATTATCATCTTTTCTGTTTTTGGGGCGTGTATCATGGCTTTTAGTGGAATCTCCATAATATCTCCTCTATTTTTTATTATCTATTTTTTTATCCTTTTTGTTGTATTAAGCGTTTATCGCATTATTATCCGTCGTTTGCTGATTGATTATTGTGCGAAAGGTAAACATAAAAGCTATGCTGTTTTTATCGGTGGAGGAGATAATATGCATACATTATATGAGGAAATGGAAAGTTCTTTGGCCGCCATTTATGAAGTTGTTGGTTATTTTGATGTTACTCCGAATGAGACTTTCTCCTCTAAATGCCGTTATCTTGGTAATCCGGATAATTTTGCTGATTTTATGTCCGGAAAAACATCCGTAAAACATGTATTCTGTTCTTTGGCAATGGATGAGGGACATTATAATGTTCCTATTATAAACTATTGTGAGAATCATTTGCTTTATTTTCATGGTGTTCCTAATGTTTGTAAGGGATTCCCCCAACGTATCTGGCATAGTATGATTGGTAATATGCCAATTTTGAATTTGAGATACGAACCTTTAAGTAAAGTAGAGAATCGTTTTTTGAAACGGCTATTTGATATTGTGTTATCCGGTATTTTTCTGGTTACTATTTTTCCTGTTATTTACCTAGTTGTGGGAACTATTATAAAATTGACTTCTCCCGGCCCTGTATTCTTCAAACAAATGAGAACAGGATTGAATGGCAGAGAATTCAAATGCTATAAATTTCGCTCTATGAGAGTGAATGATGAAGCAGACAAAAAACAGGCAACGGTTGATGATCCCCGAAAAACTAAATTTGGAGACTTTCTTCGACGTTCTAATATAGATGAACTTCCTCAATTTATTAATGTTTTTAAAGGTGAGATGTCTATAGTTGGACCTCGTCCCCATATGTTGGCTCATACAGAGACTTATGCGCGATTGATTGATAAATATATGGTACGTCATTTTATAAAACCCGGTGTAACAGGTTGGGCACAAACCCATGGTTTTCGTGGTGAAACGAAAGAGTTGTCTCAAATGGAAGGTCGTGTTCAGGCTGATATCTGGTATATGGAGCATTGGACAATTTTGCTTGACTTATATATCATTTATAAGACTATAGCAAATGTGATTGTGGGTGAAAGGAATGCATACTAAGAATGAGTAAGCTAGGATATTCATTTCTGATTATTGAGAGGAAGTCTAACTACTTTTATTTTTCAATGAAAGATTTGACTTCAAATAAAAACTCTAACGTTTATGATTAAAAAACAAATAATAGTATTCAATCATTAAGAGCTATCTAAGTTATTAATAAAGTTAGATGATATCTCATATGAGTTTTATTTAATACATTTTATTATACTACTTTCTTTGAAAGCATACTTTGTAGATCCATATAGTTATGTTTTGTTATATCTATAGGATTGTTATATACTGTTAAATATACGTGTGATTGGGCGTTGAGATGCATAAATACTTTTAAGAAATAATACCTGAAATTCTCTTTACGTTTAAGCATGTAATGGGAGATGAAAAAGGTCCTGTATTTTATGAGTTTTAATATTTGGGGAAGTAGATTAGCAAGGATAATTAAGGAGAATGTAAAATAATAGTCATACATGAAAATTTTATATGATTATCAAATATTCCAAATACAGAAGTTTGGAGGGATATCTAGAGGATTAGCTGAACTTATAACTCATTTACCAAAAGATATAAAATTTGATATAGCGGTAAAAGAGAGTGATAATGTATATCTGAATGAATATAATTTAAACACTAATCATTCTCCTATATCTTATCAATTTACAGATTTTCTACATGGTATAAATTTTAGAGGAAAGAGGCGAATTTATAATATCTTGTCACAACATGGATGGGTAAAGTCATCAGATAGTATAAATATTCGTTATAGTGTAGAAAAAATAATCAAAGGTGATTATGATATTTTTCATCCTACTTATTTTTCAACCTATTTCCTGAAATATATTCGTAAGCCTTTTGTTTTAACCGTTCATGATCTTACTGCTGAAAACTATCCGCAATATTTTAGTCAATTTGACTGTCAGAAAGTGGGGCGGAAACACTTAGTTCCTTTGGCTAATCATATAATTGTGCCAAGCTTAAATACTAAAATAGATGTTATGCAGAAATGGAATATTTCAGAAGAACAAATTACTGTTATATATTGGGGAGGAGTGCCTGTTAATAATAAAGAATATCCAGATAGGATAGGTCGCCCTTACATATTGTATGTAGGATTAAGAGAAGGTTACAAAAATTTTAGATTCTTTCTGAAAGCGGCTCTTTCTTTCTTGCAGAGAAATAAGGACATAAATATTGTATGCACAGGCTCTAATTTTACTAATTCTGAAATGAGATTATTTCGAGAGTTACATATTGAGGATAGGATGCAGGCTATGTTTGTTTCTACAGAAGAATTATGTGGACTATATTCTAATGCATTGTGTTATACTTTTCCTTCTTTGAGTGAAGGATTTGGGCTTCCAATATTAGAAGCTTTTTCTTGTGGTTGTCCTGTGCTTTTATCGAATAGAACTTGTTTCCCTGAAATAGGAGGTGATGCAGCTTTCTATTTTAACGAATATAGTGGTGATTCTGATGTTTCAGAAAAATTAGATTATATATTAAATATGACTGTGGAAGAGAGGATGAATGCTAAGTATAAAGGTTATGAAAGATTAAAAGAGTTCTCATGGAAGAAATCTGCAGCTGAATATGCACAAGTATATAAATCATTACTATAAAGACGCCTGATGTCAAAACAAACGAAGTCTCTAGCAAAGAATACTATTTTCTTGTATTTAAGGATGATTGTTGTCTTAACAGTCTCTTTATTTACAACAAGAATTATACTGAGAAATTTAGGTGTAGAAGATTATGGTATATATAATGTTGTTGGTAGTATTGTTTCACTTTTTTCTTTTCTTCAAACAGCTATGTCATCTGCAAACTATAGATATTTAGCTTTTGCTATAGGTAAAGAAGATAGAGTAGAACTTTTAGCTGTATTCAAGTCTGCGTTTATTATTAGCTTGTTTATTGCTTTGGTTATTTTATTAATAGGTGAGTCGTTTGGGGTATTTTATATATACAATTATTTGAATGTGCCCTGGGATAGATTTGAAGCTTCATGTATTGTTTATCAGATATCTTTAGTTTCATGTATTATTCAGACAATAACAATGATTTATTATAGTGATGTTATTGCACATGAGCATATGAGATTTTTTGCATATTTGTCTTTTTTGGAATCATTATTAAAAATATCTATAGCCCTACTAATAGCTTTCTCACCTATTGACAAACTTATCCTTTATTCAAGTTTTATATTAGCAAGTAATATAATTATTCTAATCTTATATTATATATATTGTAGGAAACATTTTTTTGAAACTGAGCATTTATTATCAGGTAAGATAACCCCAAAGTTACTTAAGGAAATGATGAGTTTCTCCAGTTGGACTCTTTTTGTGACCCTAGCTGATATTTGTGTAACGGCAGGCCTTAATATGTTGATCAATAGTTTTTTCTCTGCAATTGTTAATGCGGCTAGAGGTGTTGCTACTCAGGTGCAAGGGGCTGTTGATCAGTTTAGGGGTAATTTACAAACAGCTTTGAATCCTCAAATAACAAAACAATATGCAGCTGAAAATCGAGATTATATGTACAAATTGATGTATGCAAGTAGTAAGTTTTCTACTTATATATTACTTTTGATATCTTTACCTATCATGTTTTCTGCTGACTATATTTTGAATTTATGGTTAGTCGAGGTACCTCCATTTACCTCTGTGTTTTTGATTTACATATTGGTAGCTTGTATTATTGATGGTATTTCTAATCCTTTTGTAACAGCTGTTGGCGCCACAGGAAAGATTCAAAAATTTCAAACCATTGTGGGGATTGTTAAGTTGTTGATAATACCTGTGTGTTATTTATTTTTACATGAAGGGTGCGGCCCAGAAACGCTCTTTCTGATTTATACAATTGGTACTGTTTTGGTGGTTGGTGTAAGAATCTATATGGGGGCTCAAATGGTAAATCTGAGTATGTTGAAAATTTTCGTGAATATTTTTAGACCTGTATTGTTGGTTACTATTTCATGTGTTATTCTTGTTTATGGTATATCATTTTTACAAAATAATACACTTGGAAATTTCTTGATGTATTGTATATTGAGTGTATTTGCAATGGGAGGTGCTATTTTTCTAATTGGTATGAATGTTGATGAAAAGAAGTATTTAATAGGCATTATTTATAATAAGATATTAAAGAAATGAGATTAGGATATTTATTAAAGCGTTGCTATTCTAAATTTTTAGGAGTTGATAGAAGATACATATCTCAAATATCAAAGGATGCGCCGTGGGTTTATATTTCTTATATATCAGAAGTTTTTTACAAAAGGGATAATGAAACCTATATGTATGGTCATCAATCACGTAGGGAAACTGTTGTGATAGTTAAAGTTTTTAATGAATTAGGATATAATGTATTTCTGTCTGATGCAAATAACCCAAAATTCCCTAAACGAAATTTTAAAATCCTTTTTGGCATTGAACCAGGATTTGTACAGGCATGTCAAAGATATCCAACAGCCACGAAAATATATTATGCAACTGGTGCTTACTCGAATCATCAGAATTCAATGATTATAAATAGAACAAATTACTTTTCTAATAAACACAACTACAAATATCCATACAGTAGGCTTGTAAAATCGTATAACAATGTTGTGATAGCGGATTCTATACTCCAAATAGGATCCCAATATACCATAGATACATACCCTGAACAATATCAGGATAAAATAGAGACTATTCATCAGTCATGTGTTCTTGATTTAAATTGTATTGAGTTAAATAAAGATTATAGTAATCGTACTGATTATCTATGGTTGGGTGGTGGTGGTTGTATATTGAAAGGTCTTGATCTTGTCGTGGATTATTTTAAAGAGCATTCAGACTTAACTATTCATATTGTTGGGGCTGTTGAAAGAGATTTTATAAAAGCATATTGTGGTACATTCCCTTCTAATATAATCTTTCATGGTTTTATGAATGTTGCTTCAGTAGATTTTAAAAATATTGCATCTGTTTGCAATTTTTTAATATATCCTTCATGCACAGAGGGAGGTGTACCCGGTTCTGTCATTACATGTATGTATTATGGTATTATTCCTATTGTTTCGCAGTGGGCAGCTTTTGATGAAATTGAAGAAATGGGGTATTTACTAACTAATTTAGATATTGACGCTATTCAATTGGTTATAGATAGAATTATAGATCTTTCTGATGATGAAGTTAAGAGGTTGAGTGTGAAATGCTCAATATTCTCTCAAAACACTTATAATTTGAGAATATTTGAGAAAGAATTTAAACAATACATCAAAACTCATGGGGGATAAACATATCTATTCATTAGATTTTGTGGGATTGGTTGCTATATTGTGTTTTGTGCAGTATGGTGAATGAGATTAGCCAAATTATTTTTGCGCTATGAAATGATCTTGTTATTTCTATTAGGAAAGTAAAATTAAGTGTCAGTGGCAAACTCTTTTATCACTATATCAATGCGGTCTTTAAAAAGGTTTATGACTGCGCTTATGTTCTATAATGTCTTTTTAACATTGAATTTTCTCAATATATTACCAGTACGTATTGCACAAGTATTTGAATTGTTTATATGTTTGTATTTACTGACATTCTTAAGAATACCGAGCTTTAGAAAACTTGGAACATTAGGACATTTTTTTTATGTTTTATTAGTATTGTGGACTTTTTTTATTATTCTTAATGGTGGATTTACTTCTTTCTATAATATTGGTCGTATGTTAACACGTAATCAAGGGCTGTTATGCTTTTTATTGCTAATTCTTTCTTTTCGTTTTGCATATCCTCAATATTTGAATTATATTCTCAATTTTTTGTATCGTTGGAATAAAATCTATTTATGTGGAATAATATTATTCATTCCTTATTCAATTTGGATTTTCAGGGTAGGAAACACAATGATTGCTCAGACAAATTTTGAAGCATTGCATACATACATAGGTGGTGGTTTGATTTTTTTGATTATTTTTTCCTATAAATTTGCTTATAACCAAAGAAAGTGGATTCATCTAAGCGCTCTTATCTCTGTTATCTGTGCTGGAATATTTGCTCGTAGAGGTATTATTCTTTTATATATAGTTACTTATATGATGTGGCTCTTTATTTCTTTGTCTAATCAAAGTCTATCAAAGCGTATCTATAATCTGATTAAAATTGGGATTTTTGTTCTGTTACTTTTATGTATTTTTATTAGTTATGGTGAGTTTTTATTTCCTATGCTTTTCAACCGCTTGACGGATGATACTCGTTCTTTTACAGAGTTGGAACTAATTAAAGATTTTGCAGAAAGTGGAGATTTGATGTTTGGAAGGGGAATATTGGGTACGTATAACAGTATAATAGAAAATGGTGTTCCTGAGGATAGAATGGGAATTGAAACAGGATATTTAGATATGGTAATGCGGGGGGGGGTTGTTTATGTAATATTTTATATATTATTTATAATACCTTTTTTTATTCGTGGTTTCTTTTGTACTCATAGTAAGGTATTGAAGAATATGACTATTTATTCTTTTGTTTTTGTTTTCTATTTTAATGCTGCATCTTCTAATATGTCTCTATCCATCAGATATTTTTTATTTCTCTATTGTGTATTTATATGCTATCAGAAACAATATCGATTGTCGTTAAATTAAAAAAATAAATTATTTATGAAAGAGATATATCAGATATCAGTAGTCATGGGTTCAAAGAATCGAAAAAATCTACTCAAAGCGACTATAAATAGTATTAGGACAAATGGATTTAATGGAAATATTGAGATAATTGTAGTAGATGGAGGATCAACTGATGGTACTTGTGATTGGTTAGCAAAGCAAACAGATGTCTTTACTATTGTTCAGCCTAATTATTCAATAGTCGATAAAAATGGAGTAAGGTGTAAAGCGCATCCATGGGGTGAATTTATGAATATAGGTTTCAAATATTCTCATGCAGATTATATTGTTATGGTTTCTGATGATTTGATACTTGCGCCTGGTTGTCTTCAGAAAGGATATGATGAATTAAGGAGACGAGTTAAAAGTGGTGAAAAAATAGGTGGTGGTGCATTTTATTTTAGGGAATACCCCAGACATAATTATTATCGAGTGATTACGATACCTAAGGGATATGTTAATATCAATCATGGTTTTTATTACAAACCGGCTTTGGAAGATGTCAATTGGTTAGATGAGATCAATTATTATTTTTATTGTGGAGATGGCGATATTACAATGCGATTGAATGAAAAAGGATGGAAAACTATTCCTTTAAATGAATGCTATGCGGCTCATTTAGTCCATTTGCCAGTGAAGAAAAAAAAGATTCCGAAATGGAATCAAATAGATATGGATACGTTTAATAAGTTGTATCCATATAAACGTATTGGTGATGCAATCAAAAAAGCTAATATTAATATTAAAATTGATATATCAGCTTTTTGGAGGTATGCTTTGAAAAATGTATTATGTGGATACTTACTGAGAATATATGATAATTACGTCAGAAAATGAAATTTCAAAAGGTTCTTAATGTATTTTCAACATATTATAATTTACTTAAACTTAATAGTTTGGGGGTAGTTGTTGGCGGTAAAGCTAGGTTTTGTGGGGATGTGGTATTTTGTATCAACAGACCTTCTAAAGTGGTGTTTGGAAAAGGATTAATTATTACAGGAGGATACAGTATCAATGCTTTATCGCCTTCAGAACGTTCTTGTATATTAGTAAGAAAAGATACAGAATTGATTATAGGTGATAATTGTGGATTCTCCAGTATTTGTATAAGTGTACATGATTCTATTAGAATAGGTAATAACGTCGTAATTGGTGCTAATACAAGATTGAATGATAGTAACGGTCATTGTATTAACTACTTGGAAAGGAGAATGGAACGAGAATGTAAAGATTGGTCGAAATTAAATATCGATCATGCTCCTATTGTTATAGAGGATGATGTCTTTATTGGAGCATGCTGTATTATCTCCAAAGGAATTACAATTGGTGCTCGGTCAATTGTGGCGGCAGGATCTGTAGTGGTAAAGTCTATTCCTGCTGATGAAGTTTGGGGAGGTAATCCTGCGAAATTTATAAAAAAGGTGTCAAATTAGAGAAATGAAGATTATTGTATTTCAGGGAGGATTGGGAAATCAAATTTTTGAGTATGCATATTATTCGTATCTCAAAAATAAATATAAAAATGAGAGATTTTTCGCTTATTATCCAAAGGCTGCATTAAAACGTCATAATGGCTTTGAGTTAAGTAGACGATTTGAAGTAGAAATGCCTCCTACGTCTTTTTTTACAAATATACTGGGAGGGATTCTTTTTTATCTTAATAAGATTTTTAGAAGATTAGGTCTTTTGCCATGGTTTATTAATGATGATAGTGGTCGGCATGAAGATGCATTATTTCATGAAGGGTATATGCAGGATCGGAAATTTATAGAAAATAATTTCTCGTTATTATTTAAACCTTTAAAGCTTTCGAGGAAAAATATAGAATTGCTAAAACGATTGCAGTCAGAAAATTCTGTGGCTATTCATGTACGACGAGGGGATTATCTATGGCGGAAAGAGGCTAAAATATTTGGCAATATTTGTACAGATGAGTATTATATGAAAGCTTTGCAAACAGTCTGTCAGACAACAGAAAATCCATTATTCGTTTTTTTTTCTAATGACCCTGATTATGTAAAAGAGCACTATAAATTAAAGAATATGCTTGTTGTTGATTGGAATACAGGTGATGAAAGTTTCATTGATATGTATTTAATGTCTAACTGTAAATTTATGATATTGGCTAATAGTACTTTTAGTTATTGGGCGGCAGTGTTTAATAATAATGTACAGAAAGTTTTTTGCCCTCCTAGATGGTCGAATGTGGATAATCCTCCTGAAATTATTATGGCTAATTGGAAAATAATTAATTGCTCTTAATATGACTCCCTTAATTTCGATAATAGTTCCCGTCTATAATGTAGAGCTGTACTTGTCTAAATGTGTAGATAGTATTCTGGCGCAGACATATACTAATCTTGAAATTTTTCTTGTTGATGACGGCAGTTCAGACCGTAGTGGAAGACTTTGTGACGAATATGCAAAACAAGATAAACGTATAAAAGTTATACACAAGAAAAATGAAGGTCAGAGCGATGCGCGTAATGTTGCAATAAATATGGCAACAGGAGAATTTATTTCTTTTATTGACAGTGACGATTATGTTACCGAAAACTATATAATGACACTTTATTCATTGATAGAAAAATATCGGTGTAAGGTCTCAGTGGCTTCATATACTACCTATGTAGAAGGTACTTTTCCTAAAGTTGTTAAAGAAATATATAAAGAAGATTGTCAGACAAATATAAAAGCTATAGAAGAGATGTTTTATCAGAAGAAATATGATACAGCACCATGGGCGAAACTTTATCATACTTCTTTGTTTGCTACTGGAATTCGGTATCCAAAAGGTATAATCTATGAAGATTTAGCGACTACTTATTTGTTGATGTATCAATCTGATAAGGTGGCATTTTGTAATGAAAGAATATACAACTATTTATTACGGGAAGATAGTAGTGAGAGATCACCTTTTAGTTCCAAGAAGATGGATAGTGCGTTAAAAGTATGTGAACTGATGGAATGCCATTTAGATATTCTTAGTGAAGTAATGCGAGCATATCATTGTAGAATGATGAGTTTCTTTTTTCATCTTTTACTTAGAATGCCGAAAAGTTATGAACATCGTGATATGCTTTACAATAGAATAAAGGCAATACGTTGGTCTGTTTTATGTAATAGTAGGGCAAGGGTAAAAGCACGTGTGGCTAGTTTGCTTTCTTATTTTGGATTAGGTGTCGTCAGAGGTGTATTTCATTGGATGGATAGGAGATAAATATTTAAATAATATGTTTGTCAGATTATAGTGTTATTGTTTAGGTATAGCAATATTTATATAACCAGATTTTTGTCTTAAGGTTAATTTTTTAGTCATTCTCAATATGAATAAAATAAAGATAATGCATATAGTGCAATCTCCTGGTGGGGTTGCTCGTTACCTTTCTATGTATTTAAAATATTCAGATAAGAATAGATTTGAACATATATTGATTTGCTCTTTGGATTATAAAATGGAAAAGATGGAATCTTTAGTCGAGCATATAGAATACTTATCTATGGGGAGACAAATATCGTGCTGGCCC
>OHAP01002006.1_pt1 | contig 12072 bp, 9 predicted proteins | sample 1577171 | NCBI WGS metagenome assembly OHAP01 (sample SAMEA3541489, study PRJEB24748) | human gut metagenome | biome: human gut; feature: human-associated habitat; material: faeces | place: China | collected 2012 | reverse complement strand
GGGGTAACCATACTTGATGATATTCTCGCCTTGGGCGAAATCTTTCAGTGTCACCACTTTTTGCCGTCGTAACGGGTCAGTTCGCGGATACGGCGGGCTTTCGGGGTCGTGAAGGTGCCGGTCTTGGCCTCGGAGATGGTCTTGCCGGTGCATTCGTATACCTTTTCAAGATATACGATGTGGCCCACGTATTCGCAGCCGGGGCCCTTGCCGGGGTAGATTTCCGTGGTCATGGTGGAGGCGTCCACTTCCGTGTAACGGGCCACATAGCCCTTGCCCTGCTTGGTCACCGACATGTTCTGGCGGTTGTTCTTCAGGGTGTCGTTGGCGCGGGCCACGTAGCTCTTGGCGAAAGCGTCGAGTTTGGCCTTCACCTCAAGGGTGGTTTCCTGAGCGGGAGCGGCGCTGGGTTTAGCGGCCTGAACCTGCTGGCCGCAGATCAGGGCGGACGAAAGAACCAGAGCGAACAGTGCGGATTTCTTGATTAACTGCATTGGGGAAAGGTCCTCTTGAGCACAAAAGGCCCGACGAGAGTCCGCCGGGCCTTTGTTGATTGTTGCTTGCGTACTAGTCCATGAAGACCAGTTCAGTACGGCGGTTCATGTACCGGCCTTCTTCCGTATTGTTGTCATAGCGGAAAGACTTGCCCTTGCCAATGGCAATCATACGGCTGGCGGGCACACCCTGGGCAACCAGATAGTTCTTCACGGCGTCAGCGCGGCGCTGAGAGAGCTTCAGGTTGTAAGCGTCGGTACCGATGCTGTCGGTCCAGCCGAGGAGCTGCACCTTCATGTTCGGGTGTTCCATAATGATGCGGGCGGCTTCATTAAGGATGCCCTGAGCTTCGGGGGTCAGGTCGTACTTGTCGAAGGCGAAGTTGACGCCACGGAGGACGACGACGTCTTCAACGACGGCCACGCGTTCCTGGCAGAACACATCGCCAACGAACTTGTCGACGGCGGCGTCGCTCTTGAGGAGGTCGATGGCCTTGACGGACACGGAGCAGGCGTTGAGGGCCGCGATGGCGTCCAGAGTGGCCTGGCCTTCAGGAGAGGAGGCGACGGAGATCACATGGAAGCAGACGTTCGGATTGGCGGCGTAGATGGCCTTGACTTCGTCGATGGGGCTGATGCCGCGGTTGCTTTCACCGTCGCTCACGAGGATGACGGCCGCGCGCGGGGTCATCTGGCTGATGATGCCGTTGTGGGCCTGGATGCCGTCGCCCATGGGCGTGAAGCGGGCGAAGGTTTCCAGATTGTCCTTCAGGCTGTCGACGCCGGCGGCGAGGGTGGAGCGAACCCACGGGCCCTGGTTCACGACCGCGCCATAAGGAGCGAAGGTGTACAGGCCGCCCTGATAGCCGAGTTCGGGCACCATGTCGTTGACGCGCTTGATGACTTCCTTGGCAACGGCCATCTTGGTCTTGCCGACGGAGGGGAAGTTCATCATCATGGAGCCGGAGTAGTCCACCAGATAGTTGAAGCTTTCAATGCGCTTCTGGCAGATTTCGGCCGAGTGGGCCGCAAAACCGACCGTGGCCCAAGCGAAGATCAGGGCGACGGCGAGGACAATAGAACGGGAAAATTTCATGTGAGCCTCCGTTTCTTTGAGTTAGGCGTTTTCACCCCGTCCGGAACGGCAAGGGCAAAGCGTCCTGCAAAATTGACAGCGAATATGTGCTGCAAGGCCCCTTTGGGCCTTTCCCTTGCTCAGGAGGTGCTGCAATGTCGACCCGGCCGGGCATCCTCTAGCGTTATCCGGCCGGCGAAACCGTTCTTTCGGCATTGCCATATTCACTTGAATGAGACTCTACCTGTGGGCCGTACAAAGGTAAAGAGCCTTACTTGTATTTTTTTCCCGAAACCGGGTCTTTTCAATGAGAGATAACAACAAAAAAACAGGGCGAGAGGAAACCTCTCGCCCTGTATGGGAACAATGCGTACGCAGCCGCTTACCAAAAGGCGTTACGGCGCGTCATCTTCCCTAAGATGGGATCACACGCAGCCGGTGGGCTTGGGCAGACCAGCCATCTTGCAGGCTCCCTTACCGGGGCCGGAGGGGAAGAGTTCGTACACTTCTTTCAGCTTGTAGCCGGTGTTCTTGGACAGGATGCGCACCATAGGAGCGATCCCGTTCTTGCGGTAGTAGTCCTGAAGGAAGTCGAGAATCTTCTGATGGTCTTCGTTCAGATCGGTAATCCCTTCGGATTCCTTCACGTACTCCAACCATTCCGGGCACCACTCATCGAACTTGAGCAGGAAGCCGTCTTCATCAACTTCGAAGGTTTTACCCTTGTAGGTGACTTCAGCCATGTGTGCGTCCTCCTTGGACAGTTTATGTGACTAGGAAACCCTGTCACGCTTTTCCATACAGAATGAAATCGAAAAATCTGATGGAATCACTCACCACTCGACGGACCCTAATGCAGAGCCCGCAGAAAGCCACCGGATGTGTGGGGGCACATCTGAGGCGCTTCCATATTGGAGGGCATCTATCACAGCGCTATGGAAATGGCAAGTAGTTGTTCCCCTTTTGCTCTTCATTGGGCAGTCAGCCAAGCCTCTGCCGCAGACAGCATTTCGGAACACAATTCATCCATTTCAGGGCCGTGGTCGTAGCCGGCCAGATGCCCGAGCCCGTGGGCCAGAAGCCTGAGGCAATGCTCCTCCGGATCTTGCCCGTACAGGAGCGTTTCCCGGTGCAGGGTGTCGACGGAAAAGACGAGGCTCCCGAGCTGGACGGGGACGTCTTCGTCCTCCGGCCCGGCGATCTGCTCGTCTATGGGAAAAGATAAGACATTGGTGGGGCCGTGGCAACCCATGTACCGCAGGTTGTAGTCCGCCATGCCCGCATCGCGGACAAGGACGAGATCCAATTCGGCGGGCCCGGAACCGGCTGCGCGGAGCATGGCCGAGAGCGCCCGGTGCAGTTCCGCCCTGCAGAACGGGAGCCGCCAGCACAGTCCGCCGCCGGAAAGGTTGAGCCGGAGAGCGCCGGAGTCGGAGGGCGCGTCGGTTTGCTCCTGCGGAAAACCTTCGAGCGGGCTCATGGGCGTTTCCCCACGGGCTTCATGGACAGCGGCCCTTTGTTGACGGGTTTCGGCGGGCCGGGAACGACGGGGTAGACAAGGTCAATGGGCGAGCCCGGATTCGTTGAAGGGGGTACGGGTGTGTGGGGTGCCGCCGGAGCCGCGCCCTGTTGCTCCGGCCCGTTCGGGGCCGCCGCACCGGAGGAGCCCGGCATCACGCTGGAGGCCGCGTAGGCGACCGTGCGTTTCACGTCGGGGCGCTGTTCCGTTTTTTCTTCAGGCTTGGCCTGCACTTTGGCCTGTTCTGGTTTGTCGCTGGCCGTTTTTTTGTCTTTATTCAGATCAGGGTAGGCGATACGCTGATGGAAAAGCCCCGTCAGGATGCGGGCAAAACTTTCCGACAGCTTATGAAGGTCTTTGAATGTCAGTTCGGATTCGTCAAGCTGGCCCTCGGAGAAGATCCCCTTCATGATCGTGTCGATGTGCGTCTTGATGCGTGCGGGCGTGGGATCGGTGAGCGTGCGGCTGGAGGCTTCCACCGCGTCCGCGAGCATGACGATGGCCGCCTCGCGGGTCTGCGGGCGCGGGCCGGGATAGCAGTAGTCCTCGATGCGGGGATTTTCGCCCGACTCCTTGGCTTTGGCGTAGAAAAACTTGATCAGACCCGTGCCGTGGTGCTGGCGGATGATGTCCTCGATTTCGTCGCCCAAATGGTGCTGTGCGGCGAGTTCCGTGCCTTTTTTGACATGCGAAAGCAGGATGAGGGCGCTCATGGCCGGAGCCAGCTTGTCGTGCCGGTTGGGGCCGTTGAACTGGTTTTCGATGTAATAGTCGGGATAGGCCAGCTTGCCGATGTCGTGGTACAGGGCCGCGACCTTGCACAGCAGGCTGTTCGCGCCCACGGCCTTGGCTCCGGCTTCCACCATGTTGGAGACGACCAGCGAGTGGTGGTAGGTCCCCGGAATGGCCACCATGAGATCCTGGAGGAGCGGTTGTTCGAGGTTCATCAGCTCCATGAGCCGGAACCGGGTGGTGTACCGGAAGGCCATTTCGATGATCGGGCTGATGGCGAACAGGATAGCTATGGAAATGAAGGCGTTGAGGGAAACGATGCCGAAGAGCCACAGGAACGTGTTGCCGCCCCGGAAACCCTCCAGCCAGCCGCTGCCGAGGGCGATGATGATCTGCCCGAGCGCCAGCGGGATGATGCCGATGACCACGTCCTGCCTGCTCTGCGCCCGGATGACGAGCCATGTATTCAGCATGGCGGAAAGGAAGAAGAACAAAAACAGCGGAAGGTCGGCCTTGAGCATGACGCAGGCGAACAGGGATATCAGCAGGCCCACCACGCAATAGCGCCGGGCCGCGAAGATGAGCGCGCACAGCCCCGCGGCGCCCGCCACGGGGAAGAAGTGGATGACGAGGGCGATGTCCTGCGGCTGGACGACCTTGCCCACGAGCATGTAGGTGCCTTTTGCCGCGATGCCGAAGACGAACAGCAGCAGCGAGATGAACAAAAAGTCCTTTTTCCGCAGGGGGGTGCCCGGTTTGCCGCTCGGGGCCATGAACAGGCCGAGCGTCAGGATGAGCGAAAAGACGAATGTTCCCGCCACGGTACGCGAATGGATCAGCCCCTCCTGCTTCTGGTAGAGGCTCTGGAGCTTGAGCTGCTTCTCGCGGGTGACGCGCTCGCCCTGATAGACGACGACTTCACCCTTCTGGATATGGTAGTAGACGGGTTCCACGGTCTGGGCCACGGCATTGCCGAGGGCCTGCGTGGCCTCGCGGTTCAGGGTGAGCGTGGGCATGATCAGCGGCGAGAACAGGACCAGCACGGCGCGGCGGCCTTGCGGGGTGAGCTTTTCGGCGGAGCGCAGCTTCTGCGTGAAGGCCGCGAGCACGGCGGGCACGTCACGGATATCCGATACGTCGGGGCGCAGGGTTTCCGCCTTTGTGTCCACATCGCGGACGATGATCCCGTTCTTGGAGGGCAGGGCAAGGCGCACGTCGCCCACCACGCCCTCGCGCAAGCGATCTTCAAACCACGGCAAGCCCGTGGAGAGGACATACTCCTGCACTTCGGGGCTCATCCACTGGGCGAGCAAATCCGCGCTGACCGGCGTTGCGAGCTTTTCCGCGAGCGAAGCGCGCAAGGCGTCCTGCGCCTCGGGAGAGGTTTCCTGCCCGTTGATCAGCTTGAGCATACCGAAGATCTTCTGCCGCAACGCGGCGATTTCGGTCACGCTGAGGTCGAACACCGTGGGCTGGAGCATGGCGACCTGATTGCGCTTGATCTTGGCCGCCTCGGTGTCCTCCACCGTCAGGCTGCGGTGCGCGACGACATCGCTGTCGGCCACTTCCCCGGCCATGAACACCCGGAACTGCATGGGCGGCTGAAGACCCGCCAGAAACGAGAGCACGAACAGGGTGGCGATCAGGACGAAGAGGCCCACGCCGTGATGGTGCTGCCGGAACAGCGTCCGCGTTATCCGGGAAAGCTCATTGATGCGAAGAGGGGAGTTTCTCGTAGTCATCATAGGCCTGTACTATTCGTCCGACCAGAGGGTGGCGTACCACGTCGGCGGAAGTGAAATGCCGGAAAGCAACGCCTTTGACGCCTTTGAGGACATGCAGGGCATGTACCAGACCGGAACGCGACGCGCTGTCCTCGCCCTGCGCGGGCAAGTCTATCTGGGTGATGTCGCCGGTGATCGCCGCCCGTGAGCCGAAGCCGAGGCGGGTCAGGAACATCTTCATCTGTTCGCGCGTGGTGTTCTGCGCCTCATCAAGGATGATGAACGCGTCGTTCAGTGTCCTGCCGCGCATGAAGGCCAGCGGCGCGACTTCGATAATGCCCGTTTCCTGAAGCGAGGCCATCTTCTGGGGCCCGAGCATATCAAGCAGGGCATCGTGAAGAGGGCGCAGATACGGGTTGACCTTTTCGGCGAGATCGCCGGGCAGGAAGCCGAGCTTCTCGCCCGCCTCGACGGCGGGGCGGGTCAGGATGATGCGGCGCACCCGCCGCGCGTTGAGCATATGCACGGCCATCGCCACGGCAAGGTAGGTCTTGCCGGTTCCGGCCGGTCCCACGGAAAAGACCATTTCGTTGCTGCGCAGCGTTTCCAGATAGGCGCGTTGGGCTGTGTTGCGGGCGGTGACGGTCTTCTTGGGCAGGGAGAGCACGGCCTCGTCACGGAACGAGCGGCGCAGATCCGAACCCGGATCGCTCTCAAGGAGCTGGAGCCCCTGCTCCAGATCGGAACTCTGGAGCGCGTGCCCGCTGCGCAGCAGGCCGTAAAACTGGGTGAACAGATTCAGGATGCGTTCGCGCAGCGCGGGATCATCGGACGTCACGGCCAGCGTGGTTCCCCGGGTGGAGAGATCCGCTCCCGTGCGTTCGGCGATGACGTTGAGGTGGGCGTTGTGCGGTCCGAACAGGGCATTGGCCAGTGTCGGGTCATCAAAGGACAGGGTTTCCACAAAGGCCGTTGACGATGCGGGTGTTTGCATAGATTCAGAGAGGCGGCCTCGGGCCGCCGGAGGGGACGGTTTGTCGAATCCGCTGCACGGGCGGCGAGCCGTCCGGCAATTCGGGAATGCCCTGCTGCGGAACGCCGCTTTCCCATCCGTGGCGTTGCCTGCATACAAGGTAGATTGCAACCTATCGCATTTGCGGCGAAGCGTCTATGGTTCCTTGTTTCGTGCGGGAGGGTTGATGATGCGGGGGATGGGAGAAGGGAACTTTCTGAAGAAAGTTCCCTCCTCCCCCCTCCAATTGTATCGCCTAACTCGGAAAATGCTCCATGAACCGGCGCTCGGCATCGGCGGTGCCGATGAGGACAAGCACCGTATCGGACTTCATGGGCGCGTTGGGGTCCGGGGGCACACGCAATACGCCCTGACTCTTCAAGGCGACCACGTTGCAGTCGGTCTTTTCACGGATGCGGCTGTCACGCAAGGACAGGCCCACAAGGGCCGGGGGCGCCGTCACCCGGAAAATGTTCAATCCTTCCGTCAGAATGGTTACCCGACCGGGACTGAGCAGATTGATGATCGTACTCGCCGCCATCGAAGCGTGCGACATCACCAGATTCGCCCCGGCGTTGTACAGGGAGGGCACGTTGCGATCGAGCGTGGAACGGCTGAGGATCTGCACGTCAGGCCGCAGCTTGCGGCAATAGATGGTCAGATAGATGTTCAGGTCATCGTCATGCGTGGTCACGATGACGGACGGGGTTTCCATGATGTGCGCCCGCTGGAGCACCGCCAGTTCCCCGGCATTCCCGAGAATGTAACGGGGATCGTCCGGCGGCACGAGCCGGGGGTTCTTCTCGACGAGACAGAACGGCAGCCCGCGACGTTCCAAGGCATCCGCCGCAGCTTCCCCCACCTTGCCGCCGCCGAGGATAAGCACGGGCGTCCGGTTCGCCTTGCTGCTCCGCTCGGCCTTGCGGTCATAAGCCTCAAGCTGATCCGCCGTCCCCGCGAGCAGCAGGATGGAGGCCTCGTCGATCCGGCTGTCCGGGCGCGCGGACATATAGGAATTGCCCTCCCACAGCCCGGCCACGTTGAGGCCGAAGCGTTCGCGGAACCCGCACTCGCGCAGCGTCTGCCCCATGAACTCGGTGTGGATGACCGGCGCCTCGGCAAGGCACAACGTCCCGAACCGGGCGATGATGTTCGACTGGGCGCGGGTCCCGTAGACGCGGCGGGCAAGGCTCCGCCCAAGCATCTCGGTAAACGAGTAGACGTGGTCGCCCCCCGCCAGCATGAGGATGTTCATGGCCTCCGGATTCTCCGCACTGGCGGCGAGCAGGGTCGACGGCGCGACTTCTCGCACCGTGGAGGCGATGTTCGTATTCCGCAGATCCCCTTCGAGCGCTGCGACCAACGCCGCCTTGTCCGCCCGCAGGTTCCGGTAGGTGTTGGCGTCGTCGAACTCGCCGGTCACCACATCATAGCGGTTGTCGTACAGTTCCAGCGCGTGCTGCCCGTCCGGTACGAGGATGACATACGGATAGTTGTGCTGCCGGAGCTTGCGGGCCACGCTCAACGAGATGTCGTTGTCGCCCACCAGAACCGTATGGCCGCTGGTATCGGACGGCAGGGAGCGCGGCTTGCGCTTGTTGTTGTATTCCTCGATCCACGGCTGGTACACGAACCGGATGAACGTAAACGGCATCACGATCATGATGAGGATGATGCCCGACACCAGCACGATGATGGAGAACAGTTTCCCGATATCGCTCGTGAAGGTGATGTCCCCGAACCCCAGCGTGGACATGACGGTCAGCGTCCAGTAGACGCCGGTGATATAAGAATAATCCCGCCCTTCGTAGGCCATGATCTGATGAAACACGATGCTGAACAGCGCCACCAGAACGGTCGTGAACAGCAGGAAGCCGATCACGATGCGCTGATTGCGGCGTCCCGTGGTCTGGGTCAGGAGCGCCGGGAGAAGGGTCAGGAGCAGTTTCATGGTCAGCGCCCGTAGCTGTCTTCAAGACGCACGATGTCATCTTCCCCAAGGTAGGTGCCGGACTGGATCTCGATGATGACCAGCGGGATCATGCCGGGATTCTTGAGCCGGTGCACGGTGCCGAGGGGAATGTAGGTGGACTGGTCTTCATGGTACAGGAGCACCTTGTCGCCAACGGAGATCTCGGCCGTCCCTTCGACCACCACCCAGTGCTCTGCCCGGTGGTGGTGCTTCTGGAGCGAAAGCTGCCCGCCCGGTTTGACGATGATGCGCTTCACCTGAAAACGCTCACCTCTCGCCAGCGTTTCGTAACTCCCCCACGGACGATAGACCAGCGGGTGGTTTTCCGCCTCGCCGCGCCCTTCCTTTTTCAGTGATTCGACGATCTTTTTCACATCCTGCGTGCGTGCGCGATCCGCCACCAGCACGCTGTCCGCCGTCTCCACGACCACCAGATCCGATACGCCGAGCGCGGCGACCATCCGATTGGAGGCGTGCAGATAGCAGTTTTCCGCGCCCTCGGCGTAGACATCCCCCACACGCACGTTGCCGTCCCCGTCGTGCGGAGCGGCTTCATAGAACGCTTCCCATGACCCGAGATCGCTCCAGTCGGCTGTCAGAGGGACCACGGCGGCCCGGTCCGTCTTTTCCATCACCGCGTAGTCGATGGAGTCGGCGGGCGAACTCAGGAAGGCGTCGGCGTCGGGACGGATAAAGTCCCGATCGGCGTGATGCCCTTCCCACGCCGCCTTGCACGCCGCATGAATGCCGGGAGCGTGCAGGGCCAGCTCTTCAAGATAGATGGATGCGCGGAACAGGAACATGCCGCTGTTCCACAGATACCCTCCGTCCGCCAGCATGGCCTCGGCTCTGGCGAGATCCGGTTTTTCCACAAAGCGCGCCACAGCATACCCGCCCGAGGGCAACGCCCCACCCCGGCGGATATACCCGAACCCTGTTTCCGGTGCATCCGGCGTGATGCCGAATGTAACGATACGCCCGGACTCGGCGCAGGCGCGGGCCCGCGCCACGGCTTCGGCGAAAACATCCTGAGGTTTCAACACATGATCGGACGGCAGCACCAGCAGCAACGGATCCCCCCCGCCGGACAACGCCGCGAACGCCGCCAGCGCAATGGCGGGCGCGGTATTCCGTCCCTTGGGCTCCAACAGAATAGTTCCGGATACGCCTTTCTGCTGCAAGGCCGCCGCCACATAAAAGCGGTGCTCTTCATTGCAGACCACCAACGGATCGGCGCTGTCCGGCAAAGCCGCCGCCCGATCCACCGTATCGCCGAACAGGGTATGCCCTCCCAGATCCATGAACTGCTTGGGATACAGGGCTCGGGAAAGGGGCCAGAGGCGGGTGCCGCTGCCGCCGCACAGGACAATGGAACGCAATGTGGACATGAACATTTCCTGTCTATTTCACGGTAAATTTATGAAACACCAAACACGCCCCATCAAAAGGCGGCAGCAGCCGCACGGAGGCTTCAGCCGGCGGAGAAAAGCGGGAAAGCCAGCTCCACGCGGCCCGCTCCGACGCAAAGCCGCGCGGAGCCAAAATATGAAACGACAATCCTTCGCCCGGACGCCAGATCGGGGTCAGCGCCACGGATGGGGAGCGTTTGCCGTAGCCGCGCCACGCCGTATACGCCTCTTCCAGTGTGCCGAACGCACCAAGGCTTAAAAGCACCCCCTTGGTCATGGACGGCGGAGGGGCATACAGTACGGCGGGAAGCGTCAGATCCTGCGCGCCTGCGCCGATATCGTTTCTGTATCCGGGATTTTTGCCTAAAACCAGTTCCAAGGCGGAGCCGGAACCGTACAACGCCCGCACCAGTTCGGCAAGAGCCTCGCCGGGCTGTAAACGGAACGTCCCCAGCGTTTCGGGGACCGCGTTCTTTTCCGCTTCGGCGCCCTGCCCACCCGCCGCTTCCGCAGTGGAGGATTCCGCCTTTTCAGGGACGGCGGGGGGCGCTTCATCCGGAGGCAGAGGCTGCGGAACGGCTTCCCGCGACGCCGCGCGACGCACGGCATCATCCCCGGCTGCCCGCCCTTGCCCGGCAGTCCCGGCGGTATCCGCCTTCTCCGCTTCCGGCAGCCAGCCCAGCACGCCGGACACCACCGCCTCCAGCCGGGCGTGAGCGTCGTCCTTTACAGCCTCCGGCATCCAGCGGTATCCGCCCGCGACGCAGATCAACGCCAACGCCACAACCAGCCAGCGGCCCCACCGGTTTTGCACATCGCTGCCGTTACGGGCCACCTGCGCCCACACCATACGGCCGGTTACGGTTGTACGGCTGCCCACAAGCAGGGCAAGCAGCATCTGATGCCCGAGGCGCATGAGCTGGCGGGGCTTCCCTCTGCTGGCCCGGTGCAGGGCGATGAGGCTCCCGAGCGAAAACAGCCGTTCCGCCCTCTGCCCTCCCGCCAGCCGCAACCGGTGGCGCACAAGCCGGATGCTCTCGCGCATGGAGAGCGGCTTCAGATACAGGTACTCGTTGATCCGATCTTTAAAGTTGGGCATACCTTCAATGATCTGTGCCAGTTCCGGCTGACCAAAGATGACGATCTGCAGGAGCTTTTCCGTGTTCGTCTCGAAGTTCAGCAGTTCGCGCAGCACTTCCAGCGCCGCCGGACTGAGCTTCTGCCCCTCATCTATAAAAAGGACAAGATTCCGGTTCTGCTCCAGCGCCTTATCGAAAACCCGATTTTGAATGACGCTGATGCACTCCCGGCGCGCCACGCCCTCGGGAGGCCGCTGCCCGGCGAACAGCTCGCACAGGTGCCGCACGAATTCATCGGCATCCTCGAACCCCGCGTCCAACAGGAAAAAGACGTCGATGCCGCTCTGCTCGTTCAGGCTCCTCAGCAGACAGCGGCACAGCGTGCTCTTTCCCGTGCCCACCTCGCCGAGAACCACGTTCAAGCCCCGCCGCAGCCGGATGGCGATTTCCAGCCGGTTCAGGCAGTCCTCGTGCGTCGGCGTCCGGTAATACGCGTCCGGGTCCGGCGAGTTCGAAAACGGCTCCCGCGTCAGATTCAGGAGCTCCAAATAGCTGCTCATTCGGCAATACCCTCAAGAAAACGGCCTTGGAGGAAAAAGGGAAACGCTCGTCGCGGGAGCGGGAACGCACAGGCCTTCCCGTTTTTCCCGGCCTCCATCCTTCCGCGCTATTTCAACTTCCCGATGGCCTCACGGAGACGCCCCTTGTCCTGTGCGTGGACGAGGGCCGCCTCGGGGGCGATGATGCGCTGCATAAGCAGGCGTTCGATGTCGTCGTCCATCGTCTGCATCCCAACATTGCGATTGGTCTGCAAAACGCTCGGCAATTGGAATGTCTTGCTCTCGCGGATCATGTTCCGCACGGACGGGATGCCGAACATGATTTCCAGCGCGGGTACCCGGCCCTTCTTGTCGGCCCGTTTGAACAGCGTCTGCGCGATGATCGCCTGAATCGACTCCGAAAGGCTCGTCCGTATCTGCGCCTGCTCCTCCGGCGGGAAGACCTAATTCTGGTATAATATGACCAATATAAGAATAACCTATAAATATAGGTTGA
>OHAP01001995.1_pt1 | contig 12111 bp, 9 predicted proteins | sample 1577171 | NCBI WGS metagenome assembly OHAP01 (sample SAMEA3541489, study PRJEB24748) | human gut metagenome | biome: human gut; feature: human-associated habitat; material: faeces | place: China | collected 2012 | reverse complement strand
AAAAGGCTCCATAATCTCCATAGAGGATTTACCCACTACAGAAATTATAGAGCCTAAAAAAATCTAGTAGACAGCCTATACTAGATTTTTTTAATACAATGATTGGGTTGGCAGTGAAGAGAAGTAAAAGAACGAATCCAATTTCATCTGACATTTCATGTAAAGAATGTTAAATAAAGATAAGATAATGTAATCGTTTACTTTTGTTTCTCATAATATTTACAGCCTTGTTTTTGATGGAGTTCAGAAAGATGAAGTCTAGTGATTATAACAAGGTCAGAGGAGTTATTGTCGAGAATTGTAATAAAGTGGGTCTGCATGGTAAGGTTACTATCACTAAATTATATTGGACAGCCTTAGAAATACCAACTTACCACGTAACTTATACCTATTCTGATAAAACTAACGATGACCAGAAAGTAGTATTAGAGAAAATACGGCTATTCATGAAGAAGGATCAAGTGACTCTTATGGCAATGTTCCAGAATATAAGGAATCGTTTTTGAAGCAGAAATCTGTCCAAAAGATTGAGAAGAAAATTAAAAAACAATTGAAGAAACAAAAACTCGGTCTTCCTATTAGTTCATTTAGTTTTCTATCTAACTTCAGTCATGATGAAAAGGAGAAAAATCTGGATACCTTATCCTCAGACAATCTCAAAGAAGGTAAGAAGGACTTTGCAGGTTACTATCAAATTTCATACCAAACCTTGATTGATAAAGAGTTGATTGAGATGGTCATTTATATCGATGAAAAGATAACAGTCAAATCACAAGATATGAAAGATGCGGCTAAAAAGTTAGATGCTAGTGATCTTCCGAATGGTAAATATAATTTCTTTTATTCCAATACCAAGGATGAGAATCAAGATTCAATCAGTTATTCTTTTAAAGTAAAAGATGGGAAAGTCGTTTTTTATGAGGATGAGAATCTAGTACTAGAAGATGATGATTAAAGGTGAGGAGATGAAGAAAAGTTATAAATTCTATTTATTTGTTATTATCAAGAATCTTCATTCTCACAATCCTTTTAAAAACTGGATAGGAGAGATTATTTCAGAGTATCGTGCATAGGTTCTTAACATCAGAAGATTTCGTGAGACAATAAAAGATGATTGAAATAATCTTTCTTGAAATAGTGCACAAAAGGACATGTTTTTGCCTAAAGCAGATTCATGTCCTTTTTAGGTGTTATGATTTAATCATCTATTTTTCTTGATTATAAGCTAATAGATTTTATGAAATCATATAATCAGTTTAAATTTTTGATATAATAATTCTTAAAACTTAGGAGGCAACAGATGATACATAAACATGAAATCCCAATTTTAGAGTTTGATGATTGTCCTCAGGCTGTGATTATGCCGACCCATGAGGATTTAGGTTTGGACTTGCCGCCTAGGTGTGTTTACGGCTTTTTAGAGGAAGAAGTCGAACGCTATGCGACTTCTGTTGGCGCTGAAAAAGTTGGCGAATTTGTCTCTGCCACCAAAACCTATCCTGTTTATGTGATGACTTACAATGGGAAGAAGATTTGCTTGGCTCAAGCTCCAGTTGGATCAGCTGCAGCTGCACAATTTCTTGATTGGTTAATTGGTTATGGCGTAAAACAAATCATTTCAACTGGAACTTGTGGCGTTTTGGTAAACATGAAGGAAAATGTTTTTTTGATTCCTACTAGAGCGTTGAGGGATGAAGGAGCGAGTTACCACTATGTTGCGCCATCCCGCTATATAGACATGAATAAACAAGCTCTGGAAGCTGTTGAGAAAACTTTAAAACAAAAGAAAATCCCCTATGAAGAGGTCATGACCTGGTCGACAGATGGTTTTTATAGAGAAACACCAGATAAGGTTTCCTATCGTATTGAAGAGGGCTGTAGTGTTGTAGAGATGGAATGTTCTGCACTTGCAGCAGTTGCTCAACTTCGAGGAGCTATTTGGGGATTACTACTCTTTACGGCAGATTCCCTTGCAGATATTGACAATTACGATCAACGAGATTGGGGCTCAGAGGCTTTTGATAAGGCTTTAGAGCTTTGTCTGGATATCATTGTCCAGATGTAATCCTAATTCAATAGAAAAAAGAGCATGACTATATAATCGTGCTCTTTTTAGATGTAAGTTATTATTTCAAAATATCCCAAAGTTCTTGGGTGGTCTCAGCTACAAAATCTGGATTTTCAGCTAATAAGGTTTCGTTAGTCCCGAATCCCCAGGTAACCGCTATTGTTTTGATGCCAACTGTTTTTCCACCAATCAAATCAAACTTGGTATCACCAACAATGACGGACTGGGCTTTAGGAGCTTGATTTTCAGTAATGGCACGCTGCAAGACATCAGCCTTATGAAAAGCAGCAGGGGTAGATCCATAAATACCTTCAAAATATTCAGTAATCCCAAGGTGTTGGCACATTTCTAGGGCAATGGGTTCATTTTTTGAGGTTGTGATAAAGATTTTCTTGTTAGGGTCTTTACTAAGTTGTTCAAGAACTTCCTTAATGCCATCATAGAGGTGAGCTTCCAATTGTCCTTTGGTCTCATAATAGTCACGATAAATCTTGACAGCTTTGGCAGCACCTTCTTCACTAACCTCTTGTTTAAAGGTTACCTCGAGAGGTGGTCCCATAAAGGTACGAATTTTCTGATCACTAGGAACGGGGAGGCCTAGTCTTTCAAAGGTTTGAACAAAACCATTGTGGATTCCCTCAGAACTATCAACGAGAGTACCATCAAGGTCGAAAAAAATGTGTGTGAGTGACATAGAATTCTCCAATATAGTGTCGTTGGTTTATTATAACATGATAAAAACGGTTTAAGTGGTTATGGCTATTTATCATTCTAAAGTTGACATAACTTTTTTATGTGTAACGGTACGTTCTTGCTTATTTCCAAGTGCTTTGATACGAGCTTCCAGAAGAATAGGACGACCTTGAACACTTCGCGAATAAATGAGGTTATATTTTCCTACACTTTTTTGGATGTGTCGGAGGAAAGACTCTGCATCTGCCTTACGCTTTTCAAACATACTTGGAACGGCAAAAAATTCGGTTTGATCTTTCACCTTGTGACAAGACTTTAAGATATAGCGTTGATTTTCGATAGGAGCGAAAAATTCAGCCATAGTCTGAGCAAAGATTTCTTTTTCCCTCATGCTAGCACCCTTGAGATAGATGGCGTTATAAATCGCTTGTTTACTGTCTTTTACCACTCTAGGAGCAGATTCTTTAGTCTCAATCTGACCTGAATTCAGAAGGGCTTGGTGGATAGCTTTGCCAAAAATATCCAAACGTTTATAGGGACTCTTATAGATAAAATATCTTCCCCAAAAGATAGCCAGTACAAGTAGCACAAGTAAGAATATAGGTAGGCTTTGATCAAACGGCTTCCCAACAATCAGATATCTTCCCAAATCAATAATAAAATAAGTGGCAGCAAGGGCTTGCGAAATAAGTAAGGCCTTCATCCAATCATTAAGGTATGCCAACGGTAGAAATTGTTTGTCGACTTCAACCTCATTAGCAACTTCCATTTCTTCGTAAAGCGGTAGAGCTTCTTGCCAACGGTCTTTAAGCTCCTGACGTTTTTGAGATAGTGTAATGGCATTTTGATTAAGTTTTTCTAGACCTTTTCGGCTAAAAGTTATTTGATTGAGGTCAAGGCGATCAATACCAGATTCGATAGTAGGCTCTTGATAATGGAGGCCCAGAAACTGTGTCATACGCCGATCTAACAAATCTAAGTCAGGACTAAGTGCATATAACCGCAGCTCTAATGTCTCATCGTATTTTTCTTCGTCATCTTGAAATTCAAACCATCTCCTAGGTGATAAATTAATAGAAACCAAATGCCAGATATTACTTGTTTTATTAGGATTGTCAGGCCAAACACGGATGGCACGACCTCGCATCTGATTGCTTAGCATGAAACTTCCAACAAAACTAGCTAAAATAAGGGAGTTAACACAAGGTGCATCCCAACCTTCGCCCAATAAAGACTTTGTCCCAATAATCACTTTGATATATCCATCTTGGAAAAGCTGAGTAAGAGCTGTAACCAAATCATGATAGGAACCAGAAATACTGACCTTAAGATAATCCTCTTGGCTCAACTGTCCAATAACATCATAGGATAAACGAGAATTAGGAATGAGTCGCTCTAGATGTTCTTTAGCTGAAGTTGGAATAATCACTAAACTTCCTGTCAATACAGCCACAGGCACCGTCCAAGACTGTTCAATTATTTCTCTACGAATAGATTCAAAGTAAGAGAGCACACCTAGTTGTGTAAATTGTGCACTGTTATCGCCTAGATGAATTTGAAAATCCTTACGTATAAAGTCTGTCAAAACAAGTTGACGGAGATTATTTCTTAGAGACTGGTATTCTGCCTTAAAAATATCTCTAACAGCATTGAGTTTTCCCAATGATTGATTGAGCAGGACATCTTGTTTCTTATTCCGGATAAGTTTAACTTGATTTCTTTCGATAAGACCGTTTGCTTTCAAATCACTTTTCAGTTGGATAAAGGCCTCCTCAGTAAATCCAAACCAATTTGGAACCTGAAAAATAATGCCATTAAGCAAGGTTTCAAACCACTCAAGCGTAAAAGTTGGCAAGGCTTTTGCAGCGAGAAGTTCTTGAAAACGTTGAGGAAAAGGTAATTCTTTAGACCATAAAAAAATTAGAATAGCGGAAAGATATTTAGGATTAGCCAATAGGTCATCATCGCTAATTTGGCCACTTAGTGCTGGACTAGACTGAATAGTGTTCGAAAAGTTTATATCTCTAGACAATTTAGTTAGAAAGTTAAGTTTCTGCTTATCAAACCGGTCCAATTGTGCACGTTCTTCCTTTGTTGGAAAGGCGAAGTAGACATAGTCCTGGTGAGGACAGAGCGTCCCTTCCTTAACCAGTTCAGGCACTGTAATTTCTTCATCAATCTCACCACACATGCTGATGTAACGCTCCCAAAGAGCAGGTTCTCCCTCGTATGGAGGGGTCGCTGTCAAGGAAATCATCTTGATTTTAGGAAAGGATTTACGAAAAATCTCTAAGCTCTTCCACCATTCATTTCTTAAATGATGGCACTCATCCAAACAAAGAGTCCCTAAATCTTTATCCTCAAATGTTTTTCGGATATCGAAATCTTGAAAATTAAAATGCTCTTGTTGAGCTGTATCATCTGTGTCTTCGATAAGACCATCACCAACAACTTGGTTCATGGCACTATGTAATGCCTGATAAGTCGCAACCGTAATCATTTTAGGCCTCTTTAAGTCTTGTGAAATGAGTTGTTCTGCTTGGTTAGCATCACTTAAAAAAGCTTGTTTGATCCGGTCCACCCATTGTTGGCGGATAGTAACTGTCGGAACTAGAATTAAAGTTGGATTACCAAAACGCCGTATGAATTCAATTCCTAAGGTCGTTTTTCCAGAGCCAGGAGCAGCGACCAAGTGAATCTTTCCATCATCCATAAAACTTTCTGATTTATCAAGAACACGTTGTTGATACTGTCGCCATTGTCCTTTAAATGAAAGCTGATTTAACATAATTTCCCTCCAATGTTACTAACTATTATATCATAGTGAAGATAGATAGAACTGGTCATATGGATGAGCATGAAAAGTATAGTATTTATGATATACCTATCACATACCAATCTAAAAACACCCCAAAATTAAGCTTTTGGGGTGTAAATCACAGGGTGCAATAATTAAGTTTTAAACGTAAATGAGGTGTTAGTTACGTTTTGGTTTGTCTGCCATGCCTAGGCCGAGGGCCGCACTGATAAGACCAAGTGAAACTAGAGCAGCAGATTGGCTAGAACCTGTTTCTGGGAGTTCTTTATGTGTTGGTTGCAATGGCGTTGGTGCCTCGTAGAACGTACCCTCAACATAGTATACATTTCCTGGAACAGTTGGGGTTGCTGGTTGCGCACTTTCAGGCTGGTTAGTTGTTTTAGTAACCAAGTGAGTCGTTGCGATGACTTCGTAAGTATCCGTTTGAATACGATAAACACGTCCTTCTTGAACAGTTTCAATCACGTAGTTTGAGAATTGCTTGTTCAAAAGATCGGCGAAATCTTTATTGATATCGAGGTAGAGACCATTGGTACCTCTTACCAATGGGTCAAAGTCCTTTTCATCATATTTCTTACCAACTACGGTCAAAGAAATCCCAGCATCTTGAAGGGCTTTTAGTGTAGCATCTTTAGTTGGTGTTTTTGGAGTAAGGTCGATATCTTCGTCAGTGACCAAGAAGGCGAAGCGACGATTGTTCTTACCAGTTCCCCAAGTATAATCAGGTGAAGTTGCAATATGTGATAATGCTGTTGTTGCTTCCTCGTCTGAACCAGTAGTACGGATGGCTTTTAATTTACCAATAAAAGCGTTCGTATCCGTGGTGAATTTAGAACCTCCAAAATCATGGTAAGTTGTGTCTTTGCTTGATTCATAGTCAACCAAACCAAGACGTGCTTGCACATTTTTAGATTCCAAATCACGCACAAATTTTTCAATGTTATTAGCTACGTCAGTGATATGGCTATCCATTGAACCAGATTTATCAACAATAAAGACGATGTCAGTAGTTCCCTTGACTTCTTGGCGATTCACCACATCAGCCTCTTTAACAACCTCGACAACAGTCGTTTTATTGACCGTTTCAGTCGTTGTTGCCACATATTCATCTGTTTCTTCAGTTGATGTTGCTGTCTCGCTTGATTTGACAGGTTCTGACTTACCAACAGGTGTGTTCTTGTCAGCTAGCGTTGTTGTTTTAACGGTTGCTGTCGCATATGCTGTTGCGATAGCTTCAGTTCCATCAGTACTTTCTTTTGCTGTTACTGTTGGCTCTGTAGCATTAACTTCGACGCCTACAACATCTCACACTTTTGCATTTTCTACTGGGATTACCGGCGTATTAGCCTTAGCTTTAATTTCTTCAGTTGCTTTGGCAATAGGTGTTTGAGCTGTTGTTGATTGAGGTGCTGCCTCAGTCGTAGTAGCAGGTGTTGCTGGCGTTGTTGTTGCTGTTTCATCAGCTGATACAGCAGTCCCTGCAAAGATAGTAGCAAGAGCTACAGAAGACAAGATAAGCGATTGCTTACGAAAACGAATCTGTTTTTCCATAATAATTCCCCTTTTTATGAATATAAATGATATACTAGCTTCTTTTGAAAAGGTTGTCAATCTTATTTAAGGCTTTTTTAAGTTATTTTTAAATGAGTTTTCAGTGTATTTTAATACCTATCTCACCGAAAAAGTACTAATTAGGGAGGTTTAGATTCGAATCGTTTATCTAGTAAATACCATTTCAGACGAGAGAAAATCATTTGTCAGTCACTAACCCTTGAAATGCTTGATAAAATAAGGTGTAACTTACAAAAAGGAAGACTTCAAAAAGAGACTTTCTACTTAGATTTTAAACATTCAAAGATGATGATATAATCTGACTTTTTTGAGGGTTTACAAGATGCCTTTTTAAAAAATAGTAGATGTTTTTTTGCTCAAAGGTTATAGTTATTTTCCATTAATACATCTTAGGAATCAAAAACACTCAATTCCTTCCAAAAAATCTTAGTCATAGATTGACATTAAAGAAGTTTTAAGATAACTTTAAAGTAACGATTTAATCCGATCTTATCGAGGAGTTGCCATGAAAAAAATAAATCTTCTTTATTTATTAGCTATTCTGGCCATCATTTCTGGTCTTTTACTGTATTACTTGCCAGACATGACGTCTGGACATAATGCAGAGTCAAATCAAACAAGTCAGACTTTTAAGGAGAAGACGATTGTCCATGATTTTGGTACGACAGAGTTGAAAAAAGCTCCTAAACGTATTGTTATCCTCGACAACCTCTACGGTGAAATCTTGGATCCTCTTCATATCACTCCTGTAGGTGCAACAACTGGCCAAGCTGATAGTCAAGAATTTTCAACCCTCTTTAAGAAACAATACAAGGATGCCAAAGTGGTTTCAGTTGGTTGGCAGGGCAATCCAGATTTGGATAAGATTGCTGAGTTAAAACCTGATTTAATCCTTATGACAGGAGAGCAGGAAGACCTCTATGATGAGCTGTCTGAAATTGCACCGACTGTTGGCTACCAAATCAACACCGATGAAAATTGGGACTATCATGAAACCTCTCTCAAGGTGGCAGAAATCTTTGATAAACGTGATGAGATGAAGAAGGACCTCGATAGATTGGATGCTAGGGAGGCCGTTTTCGCGGAGAATGTTAAAGCCAAGTTTGGCAACCAGAAACTGATGTATCTGCGCGTGACTGACAATGACATCCGTTATTATGCTTACGGGCATTTTGGTTATCTCTATGATACTTATCATTTCAATCGAGCGGAAACCTTCAATCCAGATGATATGTTCCAAGTTATCGATCCAGATAAACTAAAAGACATTAATCCGGATCTCCTGATTGTTCAAGCAGATTCTCAAGAACTCCTAGATAATAAACTTAAGAATACACCTGTATGGACTAGCCTTAAGGCTGTTCAAAATAACAAGGTCATCTATGCTGACTACTCAACCTACATGCTGGGCTTTGGGATTGTCTCCCAAGAAGCTATTATGAAACAGATTTCTGATGAATGGGGATTAAATTAAACTAAAAACGACCGTTATGGTCGTTTTTCTATGTTCAAAAAAGTTTAACTGACAAACAAGCGTTTAATATGTTTTCTTAAGGCAAAATAGAGCTGAATGGTCATTGGAATCCAAATCAAGGGCTCGCATAGGATAACGCCAAGGTAGCGCATAGAAGGAATGACCAAAAGAACAAAGAGAATTTTTCCAAAAAGCTCAATAAAACTTGAGGTTAAAGGTGTCAGTTTCTTACCAAGACCTTGCAGGCTATTTCTAAAGATGAAGAGCATTCCTAAAATAGGATAAAAGAGAGAACTGATACGGAGGTAGCGACTAGCATTATCAATAATCACAGCATTATTTGAACCAGAGATAAAACCAGCTAAGAAGGGGCTAGCTACATAGAGGAGGACACAAGCAATGACAGACCAAGTTATAGAAACAAGACAAGATTGCTTTAACCCAGCTACTATGCGTTTAAACTGTTTGGCCCCGAAGTTCTGAGAGGTGAAGGTCGTCACCCCAGCAGCAAGTGAAGTCAAAGGGAGAACGGCGAAGGACATAATCCGTCTTGCCGCCACTTGAGCACTAATGATGAGAGGGCCAAAGCCGTTAATGGCATACTGTAAGGTTACAGTCCCAATAGAAACAATGGAATTCATGAGTCCCATGGCCATGCCTTGTCCAAAAAGATCCAAATAAAGACTTGAATCAAGGACAAAGTCTGACTTACTTGGTAGAAGGAAGGTCACTTTTTTCTTAATATAGTAAAGACAGAGAATTGCCGAAAGTCCTTGAGAAATAATAGTTGCTAAGCCTGCTGATTGAACACCAAGATGGAGTTGGGTAATAAAGAAAAGGTCTAAAACGATATTGACTATAGCTGAAAAAATCAGAAAATAGAGGGCTGTCAGACTATCACCAACCGCTCTGAGGAGACCTGCACACAGATTATAACCCAAAGTAACCCCAACACAGGAGACAATCATAGAAATATACTGGTAGGACTGCCCAATGATAGAAGCAGGTGTTCCTAAAAATCTTAGTAAAGGATAGAGTCCGAAATGTCCTAGAATCATAACCAAGGCACTTAAGCCCAGACCGATGACAACTGTGGCCGCCACAGACTGACGAAGTTTCCTATAGTCTTGCGCACCATAATAACGTGCGATAACAACCCCCATACCATTTCCAACACCTAAGGCAAATCCGATAACCAAATCAAAAATAGCAGAAGAAGCTCCTACAGCAGCCAAGGCATCTGGACCTAGAAAGCGTCCTACAATCATGACATCCGCAGTATTATAGAGTTGCTGGAAAATATTGGATATCAGAATTGGTAGGGCAAAGATTAAAAGAGACCGCAAAATAGGGCCTCGTAAAAGATCAACTGACGAATTTTTCATAGACTTATTATAGCAAGATTGTAATTGTGAAACAATGACAAAAAGCCATCTTAGGATGACTTTCGCCTATTTTTAAGATAGCGGCTAAGTATTTGTGTCATATGGTTGTAGCCCGCCGCAATCATTGGAATTTGTATGTAAATATAGGGTAGGGTGTACTGGCTCTTAGTCTCTGATATGAGGTGAAAGAGGATGCCACCAAAGAGATAGAGGAAGGCATAGAGGCCTAGTGTTGCTCCATCTCCCATTCGTTTATAAGTGAAAGCGTAGTAGAACACACCACCAAGATATAGGACTAGGAGATAGCCTTGCATATAGGTCACGAAAAAGAGATGTAGGGTCCCATCGTGATAGATAGAGGTCGCAAACCTATTCCACAAAGGCTGAAACTTGTCTTTACTTGGGCCATTCCAGATGGACTGGAAGCTTCCCTCTGTCCAAGAACTGATAAACTTGGTGCTGAAAAACCAACTGGCTTCATCGGGATGTGCTAAGAGATATTGAACACGCTTATCAAAAAGGTGATTGGCACTTTTCTCAATCTTTTCGATATTTCCCTTTTTCTTGGCGTATATGTCACGGACATAGCCGGTATACCATCCTGGCATGCGTTTAGAATCAGGCTTGTCCTGTAAGCCCATAGCCAGCCAAGCAATCTGAGGCGTTCCAGGAATTTTTTGATGGGTGGTAATCTCATAGTAACTGGTCGTCGCCTTATGCAAGCTCATAGGAAAGGCAAAGAAAGCCAAAACCAAAAGCAAATAGCGGTAACGATTCTCTCTCAGAGTCAATAGTATCAAAATACCAGATAGCGCAATGATGAGAATGATGTTATTGCTCCTTACCCAGTAGGCCAAAGATAGCATGGCCACCGAAAGAATCGCATTCCTAGCCTTACCACGTCTTAAGTAACGTAGAAAGAAGAGAATAGCAAAATTAGAAAAGAACAAGCCATACATAAGCCCATAGGCAAACATGATGTTAAAGACTAAGGGTAAGAAACCAAAGCTCATGATGACAGCCAAACGACTAACTAAAGGCCTCGTAAACAGTTCATCCGTGATTTTCCAAGTAGCATAGTTCATACCAATGACCATGCCAAGATTCAATACATAGAAAACAGAGATAACTGTTAAAGGAATCAGATAGAGAACCAAGCGTTCAAAACTGAGCAACCCCAACTGATGAGGATAGCGGAAGAAGTAGGCTCCTGGTTTTATTAAGGAGAAGTTTCCAGCATTGAACTGGACAGCTCCTTTAAAGACAGTACCTGCATCGTCTCGACCAGCAAAACTAGTCAGAAAAATCAAAAGTAGGCCAAAACTCACAAAGCAAACAGAAAAAAAGATGAAAATCTGCTTTGTTGTCAGTTCCTTTAAAATCTTGGGCCAGAGAAGGGTCAAAAGCAGAATGGCCCCACCTGAAACATAAACATACCAAGGAACGCTACTAATCTCTGCCCACTCAAAGTATCCCGTCATCATGGTCGTGCGAATGAGTAAAGCAGTCACAAATAATAGTCCAAAGACTAAGAGCCCCACATAGCGCCCTAACCATTCTAAAAAAGAACTCGTATATGACATAAGAGCCTTCATCCTGAAAGTCTCCTTTAATATAGGTAATTACCCTTATAGTTTAGCACAGTCGTCGGAAAAATGTAATGAAAATCAGAAGAAAATCTCATTCATCAACGAAAGAAATTGCTCTAATGAAGACATAGAAAAACTCTCTCTTTTTTTAAACAAGAGAGTTTGATTTTATAAAGTAGATTACTTCATCCGCATACTATCAATTTTTTCTTCAGTCGGTGTGACACGTAAGGTCTTTTGTCCCGTATAAGTTACAAATCCAGGCTTACCGGCTGTTGGTTTGTTGAGTTTCTTAACATCAATCATATCGACTTGAACCAAGTTTGACAGACGTGCCTTAGAGTAGTAGGCTGCCAATTCAGCCGCATCAGTCTTGACCTCATCAGTAGGGTTAAGATTGTCCTTGATAACCACGTGACTCCCTGGAATATCCTTGGCGTGGAACCATAGCTCACCCTTTTTAGCCATCTTGAAGGTCAACTCCTCATTTTGCAGGTTGTTACGACCAACCA
>OHAP01001994.1_pt1 | contig 12119 bp, 10 predicted proteins | sample 1577171 | NCBI WGS metagenome assembly OHAP01 (sample SAMEA3541489, study PRJEB24748) | human gut metagenome | biome: human gut; feature: human-associated habitat; material: faeces | place: China | collected 2012 | reverse complement strand
AATATCAGCTTCTTACGATTAAGAATAGTAATCCGCAATATCAGGCAAATGTGCATCCTCCATCGTTCGATCGGTTCATTATCTATTCACTAATCTATATGTAATATCCATGCCAATTCATTCCATGAGGTATATAAGCCATTTTCCCGAAGAGGGCCTTCGACGATAGGCTCATTAGGTAAAATACTTTTTACCTTCTTTACATTTATTTCGTATTTCTTTATGATGGAAAGAGAAACGGAGGAGGAAAGAAAATGGATACCATCGCTTTTTTGATTGCTGACGAGTTGATGCAGCAGTCTGTCTATACGATACTGCACATTTATAAAGATAAACTGGAAGCCCATGACATCACGACGACAGTCACGATCATCGACTTCCCCCATCTCATCGACCAGGCCCGCGGCCTGATACGCCAGGGCGCCAAAGTCATCATCACCAACAGCGGTTCCCACCAGATACTGACCAAGGCCATCGACAACGTGCCGATTCTCTGCCTTTTCAGTTCGACCAACGACGCCTTATATACACTGCGCTCTATTGCTCCGAAATACAAGCAGATCCACTTGCTGCTCAATGAGAACTTCATGTTCAACAAAGATGCCTGTCCGGAAGAGCTTCGCAAAAAAATCGTCTTCTATCCCCGCTACAGCCTGGATAAGACGCACTTAGAGCTGTTAGCGCGGGTCCGTCAGCTTCCGGTCACGCCGGATACGGCCATCGTCGGCTGTCCCCTGCTGCCCCAGATTGCCTATCCCAGTCCCATGCCGATTTATTCCATCAGGCCCAGCGAATCGACGATGCTCTCCGTCCTGCTCTACGCCCAGGAGCTCCTGGTCTTTCAAAGGAAGGACAATAAGCAGCTGTCCATGATGTCGTCCATCTTATCCCACGTCACAGACGGCATCATCCTCTATGCCAAGGGCGGCGCCATTTCCCACATCAATGAACGGGCTGCGTCCTTCCTGGGGATTCCGGTGACGACGAAGAACATGCGCGACATCTTTCCCGACTGGACCGAAGGGTCGAGCCCGTCTTTCCACGAGACGATTCTCCAGCGGCCGCCGTATACGCTCATCGCCAATTCTGACTTTTTCCTCATGGACAGTAGGTCCCAATACATCCTGACTATCCGCGACGTGACGGAACTGCAGCGCCTGGAAAAGAATATCCGCTACAAACTCTCCAAGACGGGACTGACGGCGACGCACCATTTCGAGGACATCAAGACCGTCGACGAAGGCATGAAGCACGTCATCCGCCAGGCCGAAGTCATGGCCCGGTACAACGCGCCCATCCTCATCCAGGGCGAGAGCGGCACGGGGAAGGAACTCTTTGCCCAGAGCATCCACAATGCCAGCGACCGCCGTCACGGTCCTTTCGTGGCCATCAACTGCGCCGCCCTGCCGACAGACCTCCTGGAAAGCGAGCTCTTCGGCTATGTTGGCGGGTCCTTTACGGGCGCCCGCAAAGAAGGCAAGGCCGGCCTCTTTGAAATGGCCCACAACGGGACGATATTCCTCGATGAAATCAACAGCATGGCGCCGAGCATCCAGTCGAAGCTCCTGCGCGTCCTGGAAACGAAGCAGGTCATGCGCCTCGGTTCGGACTACGTCATCCCCCTGGATATCCGCATCATCTCGGCCAGCAATGCCGACATCATCGCCGCTGTCCAGGCCGGCAGCTTCCGGCGCGACCTGTTCTTCCGCATCAACACCCTGCGCCTGAGCCTGCCGCCGCTGAACGAACGGCCTGACGACATCCTCTACCTCTTCGCTTACTTCCTGGAAAATTTCACCCATCGCCGGCAGCCCCTCAAGGCGTCATTAAAAAAAGCCCTCATCCAGCATGACTGGTGGGGCAATATCCGCGAGCTGCACAGCGTCGCCTTGCGCTATTATATTTTTGGCGATACTCTGGACGATGACTACGATACCTTATTCGATATCCCGGACGAGGCCCAAAAGAACGCCCTGCTGGATACGGCGTCCCTCCAGCTGAACATGAAGAGCCTGGAAAAGACGATCCAGCAGATTCTCATTGAAGAACTGCAAGAAAAAGGCTATAGCCAGAAGGATATAGCCAAATTGCTCAACGTATCGCGGCAGACGATTTTCAATAAGATGAGGCCTTAGCCTTTACGGCCTCCAGCGGCGCCGGATGCGGCTGTTGGGGATGTTCAATTTTTGCCGGAACTTGGTCACCGTCCGTCGGGCTACGGAAATCTGGGCAGAGGCAAAATATTCGGCCAAGTCCTGGTCCGAATAGGGGTGGTCCTTATCTTCGCTTTCGACGAGATCCGCGATTTTCCGCATGATAGCTTTATCGGATACGCTGGCCCCATCTTCTTTATCGACGGCATAGGCCGTAGCCAAAAAGGACTGCAGTGGATATACCTGGCCTTCAAAGAGGACGTAGCGGTGGCGGCAGACGCGGCTGACCGTAGCCGTGCTGAGTTTCGTCTCCTCGGCGATGTCTTTCTGCCGCAAGGGCTGCAAGGGCTTATGGTACAAGAAATAGTCTTTCTGGTGGCTCATCAGGCAGGTCACGACTTGTTCGATGGAATGATGGCGATAGGCCAGGGCCGAGGCCAGGTCATTGAAATCACGGCGGGCTTTGCGGATATAGACCAGGGTCTCCTTGTCGCCCTGGGCGGCGTACTGGTCATACAAGTCATCGCGAAAATAGACATCCGGTATCTCTTCCAACGAGCGCAGGGCCAGCTGGCCTTTCTCGTCGCAATAAATCTCCACGTCCGGCCGGATATAGACTTCTTCCTGGGTAATCTGGCCGGCCGGCTGGAGGGACAGGGTCTTGAGGAAATCGCGGATAGCCTGCAGGCCCGCTTCAGACAGGGCCAGGGAAGCCTGGATTTTCTGCCATTTCCCCTGGAGGAAGTCTTCATAATGCTGCGCCAGCAGGGCTTCCGTCTTGGCAGGGGCCTTGCGGCTGCGCCGGGTCTGGATGAGCAGGGCTTCGCGCAGATCCCTGGCGGCAATGCCCGGCGGGTCAAAGGACTGGACGAGTTCCAGCCCTTTTTTCATGTCTTCCGGAGTGAGATGATAAGCCGTGCCCAGGGAAGCCAGGTCGCCCTGGAAAAAGCCCTTATCGTCGAGGGAGCCGATGACCAGGCCTGCCGCCATCAGCTGCGGCCTGGGCAGGGACTGGACGCGGAGCTGGGCCATGAGCCGGGCTTCCAGGGAATCACTGCGGCTGCGGAGATTGTCGATGGCCTTATCGCCCTTATCGCCGGCCGGCCGGACATCGTGATAGCGGATATCCAGCAAGGGATTGTCCGTCACCTGTTCCTGCAAAAAATCGGCCAGATCCTGGGCGTTGAGGGCCAGCATATGGATGGTCAGGCGCTGGACCTGCAATATTTTCGCTTTCTGTTCGAGTTTCAACGATAAGTTCGACATGACACGCCTCTTTCACGTAAAGAATTATTTTTTCACCATAGCCTCTAAGATACGATGGGCTTCGTCCGGTTCGTGGTCTTTGATGATGCGGCTCACCGTATCATATCCCAGGGCCCCGATATAGGCTGCGCCAAAGGCAGCCGAAGCCTGGAGGTGCTGCCGGCACGAGTCTTCCCGGACTTCCAGTCCTTCGACACAGGCCGTCTGGAAGATGCGCACTGACCGGATGAGGAGCTGCAGGCTTTCCAGCAGGCAGTCGGCGATGAGCGGTTCAAAGGCATTGAGTTCAAATTCGCCGTGAGCGGCGGCCATGGCAATGGCGCTGTCGTCAGCCATGACTTTCATGGCGCACTGCATGACCATTTCCGGGATGACCGGATTGACCTTGCCCGGCATGATGGAACTGCCCTGCTGACGGGCAGGCAGGCGGATTTCGCCGATGCCGCCATGAGGGCCGGAATTCATGAGGCGCAAGTCGTTGGCGATTTTCATGAGATTGACGGCCAAGGCCTTGAGCAGGCCCGACACTTCGACGAAGACGTCGTTGTTCTGGGTCAGGTCGACGGGATATTCTGCCGCGGCCAGGCCGATGCCCGTCAGCTGGCGCAGCTGTTCGATGACTTCGTAGCGGTACTGCCGCGACGCCGTATCGGCCGTGCCGATAGCCGTGCCGCCGAGGTTGACCATGCGCAGGCGTTCCTCGATTTTATAGAGGCGCCAGCGGTCACGGGACAGGGCCTGGGCATAGGCGCCGAACTCTTCGCCTGCCGTCATGGGGACGGCATCCATGAGCTCTGTCCGGCCCAGTTTATATGTCTTCTCATAGGCCTGTTCTTTGTGCTGGAAGGCTTCCTGCAAGTCGGCACAGGCCTTGCTCAGCTCCCGCAGCTGGCGGATGGCGGCAATGCGCAGGGCCGTCGGATAGACGTCGTTCGTCGACTGGCCGCGGTTGACGTCATCCAGGGGATGGATGACGTCGTATTGGCCCGGCTTTTTCCCCAATATGACCAAGGCGGCGTTGGCGATGACTTCGTTGACGTTCATGTTCGTCGACGTACCGGCGCCGCCCTGCAGGGCCTCGGTCACAAAAGCGTCGTCGTACTGACCGGCCAGGATGGCATCACAGGCAGCGGCAATGGCCTGGTAAATCCCGTCTTCGCGCACACCCAGGCGGGCGTAGGTCAGGGCGGCGGCCTTCTTGACCGTCACCATGGCATAGATGAGCGGCATAGCCGTCCGCTTGTGGCCTAAGGGGAAATTTTCCAAAGCCCTGGCCGTGTTGATACCGTACATCGCATTTTCCGGCAAATCCACTTCACCTAGTACATCGCGTTCGATACGCGTGTGTTCCATCCGAATCCCTCCCAAAGTAATCGCCCCTACAAACTACAAACTACAAACTACAAACTATTTTACACCAGCGACTGCAAATACGGGAAAACGCTGAGGCTGCGTTTCAAGATGCCCTGCATATAGGCGATGGCGATGCCGTAATTGGTAATCGGCACCTGCTGGTCGGCAGCGCATTTCATGCGGTACTGGACTTCCCGCCCGTTGAGCATACAGCCGCCGCAGTGGATGACCAGGGCATAGCCCGATAAATCGTCGGGGAAATCGCGGCCGCTGGCGGTTTCGATGCGGATATCCTTCTGCGTATAGTTGCGCAGCCAGCGGGGAATCTTGACCGTGCCGATGTCGTCGCATTGGCGGTGGTGCGTACAGCCTTCAGCAATGAGGACCGTATCGCCGTCGTGCAGTTTTTCGATGGCCGTGACGCCGCGGACGGCCGTTTCCAGCAGGCCCTTGTGCCGGGCCATGAGGATGGAGAACGACGTCAGGCGCACATCCAGCGGCGTGTCGGCCGAGACTTTGGCAAAGACCTGGCTGTCCGTAATGACCAAGGCCGGTTTCTGGCCCAGGCAGTCCAAGGTATGGCGCAGTTCATATTCTTTGACGACGATGGCGGCGCTGTCGTTGTCGATGATTTCACGGATTGTCTGCTGCTGGGGCAGGATGAGGCGCCCTTTCGGCGCGGCCGTGTCGATGGGAACGACGAGGACGACGAAGTCGCCGCCCTGGATGAGGTCGCTGACGATGGGCGCGGCTGTCTCAACGGGCTTCAGGCGGGCCAGGCGTTCTTTCAGTTCATGGATGCCCTCCCCTTTCAGGGCACTGACGTAGATTTCATGGTCCTGCGCCTGTCCGGGCCGCTCCAGCAGATCGGCTTTATTATAGACGACGAGATAAGGCAGGTTCTTTTCCCGGATGAGATTCAGGACTTCGTCATCGGCCGGCGTCCGCCCTTCGGCAGCGTCGATGATGATGACGGCTATATCCGTCTTGTTGAGGACCTGTTTTGTCCGCCGCACCCGTTCTTCACCCAGGGCGCCGACGTCGTCGAAACCCGGCGTATCGATGATGACGACTGGCCCTAAGGGCAGGAGTTCCATGGCTTTATAGACCGGGTCCGTCGTCGTCCCTTTCGTCGCCGACACGATGGACAGGTCCTGGCCGGTCACGGCGTTGACGACGCTCGATTTGCCGGCATTGCGGCGGCCAAAGAAGCCGATATGGACCCGTTCGCCTGACGGCGTATCATTCATCCCCATAGATATCGCTCCTTTCCTAAACCTGGAGCAGCTTTTGAGCTAACTCCCGATAAATCTGGCTGACCGGCAGGTCCGGGTCGCCTTCGACGACGGTCATGCCTTTATTTTCATAATACTGGATTTCCTTGCTTCTGGGAATATCGGCTACGATGGGCAGGCCGTGTTCATCGGCAAAGGCCTTGACCAGTTCGTATTCATCATCGACATTGCGCCGGTTGAGGATGATGCCCTTGACCTGGGCATAGCCGCGGCTCTTGAAGTTTTCGACGGCCTTGATGATATTAGCCGCTGCGTAGAGGGCCATCTTTTCGCCGGACGTGACGATGAAGATTTCATCGGCATAGCCATCGCGGATGGGCGCAGAGAAGCCGCCGCAGACGACGTCGCCCAAGACGTCATATAAGACGACGTCAGGCTGGAGCTTCTGGAAGACTTCCTGTTCGTCCATGAGGTCGAAAGTGGCGATGATGCCCCGGCCGGCACAGCCCAGGCCCGGCCTAGGGCCGCCCGTTTCGATGCAGAAGACGCCGCCGAAGCCTTCCCGGCCGATATGGTCGAAATCCGGTCCTTCTGTATGTTCCCGATAGTAGTCCATGACCGGCGTGACGGGATGGCCGTGCAGGAGGTTCAGCGTCGAATCGGCCTTAGGGTCACAGCCGACTTGGACGACTTTTTTCCCCATCATGGCCAGGGCGGCCGACACGTTGGCTGCCGTCGTCGACTTGCCGATGCCGCCTTTCCCATAAATTGCAAATTTTCTCATAAGACTTCCTCCTCACGTCAATTTATTTTTCAGCCATGCCGAAAAGGACGGCCCGACGAAGATGGGCATATCGGCGTGATAATGCCGTCCCGAATAGGCTTCATGGGGCATGGAAATGAATTTTTCTTTTTCATCCGGCAGCAGCCGGGCGTAAATCGGGTCGGCAATGACCCGGCGGGCTTTGCGGCATTCCTGACGGATGACATCTTCGACGCTGGCCACTTCGACCTGTTCCAGGAGCCACCGCGGCGCATCGGCAAGGGGGCAGAGCATGCGGACGTCGGAAATGCCCATTTCCTGCTGGAGCATAGCCTTCATCGACAAGAGGTAGACCGGTTCGCCGATGACCAGGACGTCACAGGGCGTATCGGCGTAGACCGGCTCCGTCTTCCAGGCGTTGAGGTCGGCCAGGGCATACTGGGCTTTGATGTACTTTTCCTGTCCCGTAAAGCCTGTGAGATACGACGAATCGCAGTTCCGCAAGGCTTCCAGCCAGTCAGCCGTCCCCTTTTCACCCATGGGGATGCCGACGACATAAGGGATGCCGTAGGTATCGCGCATGTACTGGGCCAGGTAGAAGGCCGTCGACGACAGGACAGCGTTGACGTCGGCATTGGCCGCTTCGGCCAACGTGTCCAGGGTATCGCCCATGGACCACGAACTCTGCAGGGTAAAGCCGGCATCGGTGACGATTTGCTTGAGCGTCGTCGCATTGCCGACGACGGAAAAGTCCAGCGGCGTCAGGCCCAGGAGATTGACCCGTTTCGCCGGTTTCTGCGGCTTGCGATGAGGCGCCTTCAAAAAGGTCTTGGCCAGCCAGACATAGGCGCCGCCGGCACCGGGCAGGTAACTGTGGATACCGTCGGTCCGGAAGCCCAGCGTCGGCAGGCCCGTCCGGGCCGCTACCAGGCGCTCGATGGCCTTGAAGTCCGTGCCGATGGCATTCGGCATGGGACTGCCGCCGATGGCGACAAAGCGGGGATGGGCCGCTTCTACGGCTTCGGCGATATTGTCGATGAGGCGCTGGTCATTGCCCTGGATGGTATCGATTTCATTGATGCCCGATACGTAGACCATGCTCGGCGTATCGTACCACCGCGGTTCATCGTGCGTATCGTATGTCGAATTACAGCCGTCAGCATCGTGCATGACGATGAGGCCGCCTAATTCAAAGAGCGACGATGCAATGCCGAACATGTCGACGGCATACGTCGATAAGACGCGTTGTGCTTGTTTCAACCATGACACCCCCATGCTTTTATTTGAATGATATCCCGCATCTTGGGATTTTCGGCGGCATTGGCCTGGCCGATCAAATCTAAAATCTTCAACAGGCCCGTATAGCCATAGAAACCGCCGTTTTCAACGAGATTGACAAAATACTTCGTATCCGTGAAATAGGCTGCCATCTGGCCGATGGCCAGGACTTTCCCGTACTTCTTACTGTCGTCACGCGGCAGGAGGCGGCGCTTGAAATGCGACGTCGAACGCAGGGACAGGTCCGGATACTGTTCCCGCAGGAACTGGAACGTTTCCTTTTCATCAGGCGACATTTCGTCGAGATAAATGGCGTAGACGTTGAAACCGTGGGTCAAGAGGAACGCAGCCAGTTCCAAGGGCCGCGGCGTCGCCGTATAGTCGATGGCGATGTGCGTATCACCGACTTGTTCCCGCAGGGTTTGGACTTTTTCTTCGATAGCCTGTTCATAGGCGTCGCAATCGGGCATGGTCAGGCCCAGGGCATCCGCCGCCTTTTGCAGGTTGCGGCGCATCCGGCCGTACTCATAGGCATAGGGCAGGTACAGGGCCTGCTGGTCCAGGCGCTTGCCCATATCCTGAGCTGCCGGACCGGCATTTTCCAGGAAGTAAATGTTGGCCACCGATTCACCCATGGCCTTATATTCTTCATAAGTCTGGCAGGCAGCGAAATCGTGGATAGCATAGCCTCCCTGGCGGAGCATAGCCGTCAATTCATTGTCTTCGTCGACGGGATAGTAATTGACGACATAATTGACGGCCTTCTGTTTCGGCAGGGGCTGGACAGCCCGCACGAGCTGGCGCCGGCCGAGGATGTCCGGCGTATAGCGCCGCTGCAGGGTCGGAATCATATAGCCGTCGATGAAATCGATGTCGGGATATTTCTGGCGCAGCGTCCCGTAGACGACGCGCAGGTCGATATTGAGGAAGTGCTGCATACAGCTGGTAAAGCCTTCGATGCACTTCGGCCGCTCGGGCATATCGTCGATGATATGGGAAATGCCGTCGATCATCATTTCTTCCAGGTTGCCCTTTATCAGGTTCTCGTTCGTCAAGGTGACGGTAGAGAAGCGGCCGGCCCCGTCCGGGACTTCATCAGCCGACAAGACGACGCCGTGAAGGCAGCAGGCGCAGCAAACGTAGACTTCGTGGCAGCCAGGGATGAGCATGGGCGAATGGGCAATGGTCCAATGGCCCCGGGCTGGCGAAGCATATTTCAGGCCGATGTGGAAAGGCTTGGGAAACGACGCCTGGCTGATGGCGACTTCGGCGCCGTCTGGTGTGACGTGATACCGCGGCACCTGGGGTGAATGAATTTCATTTTCGTAAATCATGCTCTCCCTCCTCCTTAGCAGATGCGCGGCAGCAGTTCACCGCCTGGCGGCGGCAGCAGCGTTTCCGCGCCGATTTCCGTACGCATGATGACCCGGCCGGGCTGGTCGGCTGTAACTTCGCCGATGATGGCCGCATCTTTCGAATATTTGCCCTGGCGCAGGGTGGCGACAATATCGCCGGCTACGGCTTTGGGCGCAAAGATGACCAGCCGGCCTTCGCAGGCCAGGTAAAGCGGTTCCAGGCCGAGCATGCCGCAGACGCCGCGGACGGCCGGGTCGACCGGGATGGCCTGGCTGTCCAAGTGGATGCCGACGTGGCTCTGGCCGGCGATTTCATAGAGGACCGTACCGACACCGCCGCGGGTCGCATCACGGATGACGTGGATGTCCTTGGTCGTATCCAGCATGGCTTCGACAGTCCCCCATAAAGGCGCGCAGTCGCTGGTCACATCGGCATCGATGCCGAACTGGTTGCGGGCCAGGAGGATCGTGCAGCCATGGCGGCCGACGTCGCCGCTGACGATGACAGCATCGCCGGGACGGGCCAGGGTCCCCGACGTATGGACGCCGTCTACGATCTGGCCGATACCCGTCGTCGTAATGAACAGGTGGTCGACCTGGCCTTTCCCGGCTACTTTCGTATCGCCGGCGACGATGCGCACACCGGCTTCAGCCGCCGTCTTGGCCATAGCCGCCGCATATTCTTCGACTTTAGCCAGGGGGAAGCCTTCTTCGATGACGAAGGCACACGACAGATATAAGGGCTTGGCACCCATGCAGGACAGGTCGTTGACGGTCCCGCAGATGCTCAGTTTGCCGATATTGCCGCCAGGAAATTCCGGCGGCGAGACGATGAAGCCGTCTGTCGTAAAAGCCAGGTTAGTCCCGCCGATGGGCAGGACAGCGGCGTCGTCCCCGGTGAACTGGGGATTGGAAAAATGAGCTTTAAAGACACGGTCGATGAGTTCGGCAGTCTGTTTGCCGCCGGCGCCGTGGGCTAAGGTAATGACATCACTCATGTAAATTGCCTCCATATAAATAATAAGCCGAGCAGGCCCCTTCGTGGGAAACCATGCAGGCCCCTACGGGATGTTCCGGCGTGCAGACCTTGCCAAAGAGCGGGCACTGGGGCGGCGTGCATTTCCCCTGCAGGATATCGCCGCAACGGCAGGCCGGATTGGCGCGCCCTTCCATAGCCGGCACGCCGTATTTCTTGCGGGCGTCACAGACTGCAAAGGCAGGCCGCAGCTGCAGGCCCGACTGGGGGATGACGCCTAAGCCGCGCCATTCCGAATCGCACGGTTCCATGACTTCTTTTATCAGGGCCTGAGCGGCCGGGCTGCCTTCAGCCTTGACGACACGGGGATAGCAGTTCTTGAAGAAGGGCTTCCCCTGAGGGAATTTGACCAGGATGACGGCAAAGGCCGTGAGCAGTTCTTTGGCCGTAAAGCCGGCGACGACGCCGGATACGCCTTCTTTCAGCATGGCTTCGCCAGAGCGGGTCCCCATGACGGCGTCGACGTGGCCGGGATAGAGGAAAGCGTCGGCGCTGTCCTTCATGGCTTCATAGGCCATGGGCATGGTCTTGTTAGCCGTGAGCAGGGAAAAATTCGTCATCCCGTCGGCGACGGCCTGCTTGACAGCCAGGCACGACGGCGGTGTCGTCGTTTCAAAGCCGACAGACAGGAAGACGACGTCTTCGTCCGGATGCGCCTTGGCATAATCATAGGCGTCGAGGGGCGAATAGACGATTTCCACATGACCTCCCTGACTGCGGGCATCGGCCAGGCTCATCGTACTGCCCGGTACGCGCACGAGGTCGCCAAAGGTGCAGATCGTAACGCCTTTTTCCAGGGCCAGCCAGATGGCCTGGTCGATATAACCGACAGGCGTGACGCAGACCGGGCAGCCCGGCCCGGAGATGACGTCGACCTGGGGCGGCAGGATCTGGCGGATGCCCTGGCGGAAGATTTCATGCGTATGGGTCCCGCATACTTCCATAATGCGGATTTTCGGCCCGTCATAACTGCGGATAATATCCAGGGCCGTCCGCTTCTTTGCTTCTGCCATCAGTTCAGGTCCTCCAGGATATCGTCTGTTTCGTCGGCATCATTATCGGTAATCTTGGCGATAGCCATGCCGGCGTGGACCATGACGTAATCACCTGGTTCCAGATTCTCCAGGAGCTTGGATGAAACCTCTCTTTTTGCACCGCCTGCGTCAACGACGGCGGTTCCGTTACTGATTTTTACAACTTTTGCTGATAATCCAACACACATGCTCTTAACCTCCCATAATCTATTCTTTTTATCTTTCAAGATCTGTTTTTACTTTACATTTTTACTATCTGTCTGCTTCTTTTTATTCAGATATGCCATGCCGTAAACTGCCTGGCCAAGCCCGATACCGCCATCATTTGGTGGAATCAGATGATGCCGCAATACCTGGAACTTTCGATTTAAAAGTTCCTTTTCCACGAGTTCCAGCAATAGACGGTTCTGAAATACGCCGCCGCTTAGCGCCACCTGATTACATTTCTTCTGCGTTCGTACATTTTCGCAGGCAGCGCAGATCTCCATTGCAAGCAACTGATGAAATATATACGCAAGCTTTCCGACATCTTCCCCTTGTCTTCTGCCCTCGATCATCTGCCAGACAATTGCATTCGTCTGCAAGAAAATATGCTCATCTGCATGTATGAGCAAGGTCTTGTTGTTTTTAGCGACTTTCATTTGTA
>OHAP01001988.1_pt1 | contig 12133 bp, 9 predicted proteins | sample 1577171 | NCBI WGS metagenome assembly OHAP01 (sample SAMEA3541489, study PRJEB24748) | human gut metagenome | biome: human gut; feature: human-associated habitat; material: faeces | place: China | collected 2012 | reverse complement strand
GCCGCGAGGAGCTCATCACCGATCCGCAGGAACTGCCGATCATCTACCGTCTGCGTCGCCTGCTGGGCGGCCTCGAGCCGGAACAGGCCTACCAGACGCTCGTGCCACGCCTGAAGAAGACAGCGACCAACCGCGATTTCATGGCGTCGCTCATCCAGCAGAGCGGCAACGCCACCAACGGCAACTGAGTCGTCGGCTGCAAGCGAATCTGAAGGTTTGAGGGGCTGCATGGCAATCGCCGTGTAGCCCCTTTCCTATGCGTACGTTTCGACGAATTTCGTGAAATTGACCATTTTTTGGACAACGTTGTCAATTAAAAAATAGGTAAAAATACGACGAGAAAAGATAAATGGGGAAAATATATATGGTCGATATGGGGGTATGAGCTAAATAAAACAAAGATATTTCATGACAGCGTTGCGCCGTCCGGATAAACTGCGGCGATTCCGCGACGGTATGTGCGCGGTAGTGGGTATGATAAGGAAGAAAAAGAACATGGAACTGCAGTGGGGACGGTCGATTGCGGCCGGTGCAGTGGATTGTTGGAAAAGGGGTATGAATGACCAACAGTGACAATGGTCCGGTAGACGCACGTACGGTTGCGAGCCAGCTCGACGCGACCGATGGCGTAATCCTCGACATGCTTGAAAAGGATGGCCGAGCCACGCTGTCCCACCTTTCCGAGGCGACAGGCCTGTCCGTGTCCGCCGTGCAGTCGCGCGTGCAGAAGCTTGAGCGTCGCGGCGTGATCCACGGCTACAAGGCGGTTATCGACGACGAGCGCCGCGGCCTTGCGGTGAACGCCTACATCGCGGTCACGCCCATCGATTACTCCCAGGAAGCCGAGATTCCAGACAAGCTCAAAAACATCGACGGCATCATGTCCTGCGATTCCGTCGCCGGTTCGCCCAGCTTCATGCTCACCGTTCGCGTCGAATCGCCCAGCAAGCTCGAAGAGCTGTTGAACCTCATCCATCGCACGGTGTCGGTCAGCACCGAAACCACCATCGTGCTGCAGCGTTACTTCGCGAAGTGACCGCTGTTCGGCAGATGTCGCGGTAGGGTGCGCGGTAGGCTTATACCCATGAGCGACAGCGAACATGACTGGCTTCGGCCAGAAGAAGAAACCGAATCCGAAACCATCATCGACGCGCGCACCGCGCAGAACAACCCCGAAGTGGCCGATGTGGTGGCTAAAATCGCCTCGCTGCGCCAATCGATAGACAACGTCGACACCGCCATCGTCTCGCTGCTGGCGGAACGGTTCAAATACACGTCGCAGGTGGGTGTGCTCAAGGCGCGTGCGGGCTTCGCGCCGGCCGATTACCAGCGTGAACATGCCCAGATCGAGCGTCTGCATCGCATTGCCGACGAAGCCGGACTGGATCCGGAAATCGCCGAAATGTACCGCGAATTCGTGGTGACCGAGGCCAAGCGCCGCCACAAGCGCATCGCCGAAAACGGGGGAGACCCGGGCGTACTCGACGTTTTCGCCTGAGCCGTCCGTTTTCCGCGCTCCCCGCGCGAACGTCCATTGCCGACGGGCATGCCGGGCACTACATTAAATGCCTTGGAAAGTTGTTTCGATTGCGATTGAGAGGTCCGGCATGCGCCACGCCACCGCGAACCGTCCATCCGGTGCCCGACGCCCGCTTGCCGCGGCGATCGCGGTCGCCGTCATCACCGCCGCTCCCGTCGCGGCAGTCGGCGTGAACGACGCGATATCGGCCTTGCAACAGAATGGGCAGTACGCGGCCGATGCATCGCATGATGACGTGATGAGCGCCTACACCTCCATCGACAAACCAGGCCGCCTTTTCCTGACCAACAGCGGATCCTCCACGTCGAAACGCGTTCCCAAAGGCGTTGTCGCATTGCCGTGGAAAATATCCGCCTCCTTCACCCTCAACGGGCCCGACGTAAGCGTTTCCGACGTTTCCGGCGCTTCCGGCATGATCGGCATACGCATCGCCCTGCATGCCACGAAACCCGACGTGACCGCCAATCTGACGCCAATCGTCGCCTTCACCATTCCCGGACGCGTCGGCAGTGACGTGACCGCCGATGACGGCGTGCTCGTCTCATCCGACAACACCTCGACCCTGGTGGCTGCGGTCGGCAAACCGGGCGAGGACCTGACCTTCAACGCCTACGTGACGGCGAAGCACTTCACCATGAGCTCACTGTCCATCGCCGCGGTGGAAGGCAACGTTCAGCAATCACTGCCTGACCTGACCAAGCGCGCAACCACCTTGGTGGACGGTCTGACCAACGTCGGCTCGCAACGCAACCGCAAGCTCATCGCCCAACTGGAACAGCTCAGAGACAATGAGAAAGCGCTTGCCAAACAGACCATCGCCGTACGTTCCAAAGCGCACGATCAGGCGTTCGACGGCTACATCGACGCGTACGTGGGCTCATACACCACGCATCTGTCCGGTTCGATCGGCAACGCCACACAGCTTCCCGCCATTCTCGGCACCGCGTCTGAACTGAACGGCGATACCTCCGTAGCTAAATCCGTGGCAGACCTGGCCAACGCCGTCAACGACGTGAGCGCCGCATACCGGCATATCGGCGCGGCCGACGCCGTCGACGAGGTGATTCGCACCATCGAACAGCGTGGCACATCCGGCTTGGTGAACGAGCTCACCAAGCGCGCCGGCGAGGAACAACAGCGCGGCTCCAAAGACTACAGTGCCGGCCAATCGCAGCTGTCCGCGGCCATGATCCCGTATTCGATGGATTTCACCGACGCATACACGGCTCGGCTTAAGGAACTGGGCGCCACCGCAGGCACGGCTGGCAGCTACGAAACCCAGGCGATCGCCGACGTGCGTGCCGGCATCAAAGACAATGAGAAGCTCAAAACCGCGTCCGACAAGGTGTCCGCGGCGATGACCGCGTTGGCGGACGCCAGCGAGCACACCGGACAGGCCAGCGCATTCCACCAGATCGTGCTGCGATTCGCCGACCAGCTGGATTCGGATGACGACACGTCCGAATCGGGCGCTGCCGATGACGCTTCTGTGCCGGACACGTTGCGTTCCGCCTCCGCCAGCCAATCGTTGTGCGCGAAAGCCGAGAAACGGCGGTCCCGTGCGCAACGCAAGGCCGAACGCGCGCAGGCGAAGAACAACACCGCCGATTCGACCAGCTTGGTCGATGACAAGAACGCCATCAGCATGGATGATGTGATGAGCTACGCGGGCGGACTACGCCCGTCGTTCGGCGCCGCAGCGGACACCACGTCGAAGAATGTGGCGAAAGTCGGGGGAGTGGACGGCTCTTCGAAGAACAGCGGTGGCGATTCGTCCGACGGTTCGGCGGATTCGTCCGCCAGCTCGCTACCAATTACCGGCTATGGCTTGGCGAAAACCGGTTTCACGCCGGATAATGGCGATTTGATTGACGAGACGGTCGAATTGGCCGCCGCTGCGGAAGTTTTCGACGATGCGCTGCAGGCTGGATTGGGTGGGAACGGTTCCGGAAATTCGTCCGCTGGCCCGCAGTACCTCCTGTCCGTTCCGGTGCTGTAGAGCACGCGGTTTGTGCGATGCGCTAAATCCGATAGTGCTCCGTCGCTTACGTGGTACGTTTCGGGGTTTTTGATTGCGATTTCCGCCTCCGCTTGTGCATTCGTTGAGATTACGCCCATAAAAACCATTTTTCGCGTACGGGTTTGTGCGCAGGGGCAGGAATGTACGCTGAGAACAGCCGAGAACGGGATAAGGACGGTTCTATGCGCGCACGTCTTGCGATTTAGGGCGATTCTGCACGGACGTGAGCAAAAGGGGATATGATTTCGACCGTTTTGCCTGCGATTTATACCCCTTTTCGCTCACGAAAGCATTTTTCCCGCGATTTTGACTGAATATGAGCAAAAGGGGGCACGGTTAGTTGCAGACAGTGACGGGATATACGAGGGGCCTCTCCTTCATGCAAAGGAAAGGCCCCTCGTATGTGGGTGAAGTGAGCGGCTGCGCTACAAAAGCCGCTGGCGGCTCACCTCAGAGACTCACTTCTTCGGTTTCTTGGCCGGCGGTTCGCCTAGCTCGCTTTCGGCGACCGTCACATCGGCGGCCTCGTTCTCACCCTCGGCGGCAGCCGGTGCGGTGAAGGCGATCGGTCCGGTCACGCGACCAGCTTCGGCGATATCGCCCAGCGCGGCCTCGATGGACTCGCGCACATCGTCGGCAACGGCAAGCGTCACAGACAGGATCGGGGTCTTCATCGAAACCTTGGCCTTCGACTTGATGCCACGCAGCGCGGCCAGAGCCTCACCGGCATGAGCAAGCAGATCGGCGGATGCGTCGCCGGCGGCGGCCGCGTACACGTCGGCCGCAGGCCATGCTGCGCGGTGCACGGAGCCTTCGCCCTCATGCATCCAGCTCCACACCTCTTCGGTGGCATACGGCAGGTACGGGGCCAGCAGGCGCGCGAACGCATCAAGACCCAGGCCCAGCGTGGTGCGTGCGGACTTCACCGCGGCCTCGCTCGGCACGTTGCCGGTGGAATCGGCGGTGCCATAAGCACGGTTCTTGACCAGCTCGATGTAGTCGTCGCAGAACTGCCAGAAGTAGTTCTCGATGACTTCCAGAGCCTTGGAATGCTCGTAGTTGTTGAGATCGTCGGTGGCTTCGCGGACCACGGCGGCCATCTTGGACATCGCGGAACGGTCGATCGGCTCGGTCACGTCGGCCGGGTTCCATGCGGCGACTGCCGGAGCGCCCACGTGATGGTTCTCGTCCTCACGGCCGATGGCCAGCGCGAACTTGGTGGCGTTGAGCAGCTTGATGGCAAGACGACGGCCGATCTTCATCTGGCCTTCGTCGTACGTGGCGTCCAGGCCCAGACGTGCGGCCGCGGCCCAGTAACGCACCGCGTCGGCGCCGAACTGCTTGATCGGCTTGTCCGGCACGACCACGTTGCCCTTGGACTTCGACATCTTCTTGTGGTCCGGATCGAGGATCCAGCCCGACAGCGTGGTGTTGGACCACGGCAGGCACTTGTTCTCCAAGTGCGCGCGGTCCATGGTGGAGAATAGCCAGGTGCGGATGATGTCCTGACCCTGCGGACGCAGGTCCATCGGGAAGGTGGCGTTGAAAATGGCCTGGTTCTCTTCGCCCGGCTCCTCCCAACGGGTCACGATCTGCGGGGTGAGCGACGAAGTCGCCCAGGTGTCCATGATGTCCGGCTCGGCGGTGAAGCCACCCGGCACGTCACGCTGATCCTCGGTGTAGCCTTCCGGCACATCGTCGGTCGGGTCGATCGGCAGACGGTCCTCGCTCGGGGTGATCGGATGGTCGTAATCGGTGGTGCCATCCTCCTTCACCGGGTACCACAGCGGGAACGGAACGCCGAAGAAGCGCTGACGGGAGATCAGCCAATCGCCGTTGAGGCCGTGCACCCAATTCTCGTAACGCACGCGCATGAAATCCGGGTGGAAGTTCAGTTCCTTGCCGCGTGCGATGAGCTCGGCGTTCAGCTTCTCGTCGGTGCCGCCGTTCTTCAGGTACCACTGGCGGGAGGTGACGATTTCGAGCGGCTTGTCGCCCTTCTCGTAGAAGTTCGTCATACGCTTGGTCGGGGTCGGCTCGCCGTCCAGATCGCCGGCAGCGCGCAGCTCGTCGACGATGACCTTACGTGCGGAGAACGTGGTCTTGCCCGCGGTCTCCTGGAAGATACGCTTGCCTTCCTCGGATTCGATCCAATCCGGGGTGTCCATGACGATGCGGCCGTTGCGCTGGATGATGGAACGCAGCGGCAGGTTCAGATCGCGCCACCATTCGACGTCGGTGACGTCGCCGAACGTACAGCACATGGCGATGCCGGCGCCCTTGTCCATTTCCGCTGCCTTATGCGCCAGAATCGGCACCTTCACGTGGAACAGCGGGGAGTAGACGTACTGGCCGAAATACTGCTTGTAACGCTCGTCGTCCGGGTGCGCGATCAGCGCGCCGCAGGCGGCTAGCAGTTCCGGACGGGTGGTCTCGATGTAGATCGGGGTGCCGTCTTCGAAACGGAACGCCACCTTGTGGTAGAAGCCCGGATATTCGCGCGATTCCAGTTCGGCCTGGGCCACTGCGGTCTGGAACGTCACGTCCCACAGACCCGGAGCGTCCTTCTGATACGCTTCGCCACGGGCCAGGTTGCGCAGGAACGCCTTCTGGGCCACGCGCTGCGGATGCTCGCCGATGGTGTGGTAGGTCTGCGACCAGTCGATGGACAGGCCGAGGGAGCGCCACAGCGCCTCGAACTGCTTCTCGTCCTGGGCGGTGAGCTTCTCGCACAGCTCGATGAAGTTCTTACGGGAGATCGGCACCTGGTCCTTGGCGTCGATCTTCTTGCCGTCCGTACCCTCGAACGGCGGCACGAAATTCGGATCGTACTTCAGGGACGTATCCACGCGCACGCCGTAATAGTTCTGCACACGGCGTTCGGTCGGCAGGCCGTTGTCGTCCCAGCCCATCGGGTAGAACACGTCGTAGCCGTTCATGCGCTTGAAACGTGCGATCACATCGGTGTGCGTGTAGGAGAACACGTGGCCGACGTGCAGGTGGCCCGAAACGGTGGGCGGCGGGGTATCGATGGAATAAACGGCCTTACGGTCGCGGGTGCCCTGGAACTTGTAGACTCCGCTCTCGTCCCAGACTCCGCGCCACTTGTCTTCGAGACCGTCCACGCCGACCTTGTCGGGCAGCGGCGTGAGGTTCGCGTTGATGGTGTTATCTTGGCTTTCAGTCATAGTCGCTAGTCTAGAAAGCGAATGTGACAACTGCCGTCGTATCAGCGCCTATCGAACCGAATGCCGGAATCGCAGGCAAATCGCGGAAAATCCACATAAAAAACCGTGGAAAAATCAGTGCAGCGTCAATCTGTTCAACGGCAGCAGACGGTCGGTCAGATTCTTCGGATACCCCCGCAGCCCATCGGAAACGGCAAGGAAGTTCTTGCGTGTGTACAGCCAGTCGCTGGCCGCGTTCTCGCTGACGGCGCGCGCGTAATCGCGCATGCGGGCCTGATAATCGTTGTCGTTGGTCGCGGCCATGGCATTGGCGTAAGCCTGCTGCGCGTCGCCGTTCTCGAAATGGAACACGGACTGGCCGTTGTCGAAGACGCTTGCGTCACCTTCGTCGCTCATGGTGGTCAGCGCGATGTTATAGGTGCCGGCGTTCATGCGTTCCGTCACGTCCGCGGCGGAATCGAGCACTTCCAGATTGGTGTTGATATTGAGGTTTTCGATGGCGGTTTTCACGTCGTTGCCGATGCTTTCGTATTCCTTCGGCACCAGAATGTCGATTGGCGCGATGTAGTTCACTCCGAAATACGTGCGCATCCGTTGCCCCTGTTCGAGGTTGTAGGGGTACAGTCCGCTCAGGTCCTCATACCCGTCTTCCAGCGGGCTGATCGGCCCTCCTAGCGGCGCGTACGCGTCGGGCGCGTTCTTGGCGATGGTCTTCGCATCGATGGCGTATCGCGTCATCTTGCGGATCTGCTCGTCGGAGAAGGGGCTGTTGTTGTCGTTGTTGAACGCGAGCATCACCTTGTCGAAGCTGATGCCGCTGTCCGCGGTAATACCGTTGGTTTTGCCCAGTTCCGAGGCGGTTGAAGCGCTCAGCGGCAGCGTCATGCTGATTTTGCCGGCTTTCATGGCATCGGCCATGGATTCCTCGTTGGCGTAGTAGTAGAGCGTCACTTGCGATGATGCGGCTTTTTTGCCCCAATACGAGTCGTTGCGTTGCAGCACGATTTGCGATTGGTCCGCGGTTGACACGGTGAATGGTCCCGATCCGACCGCCGATTTCGCATAGTTGGTTTTGCTTTCCGCGTCGTACACGACGCCTGCACGGCCGGCCAGCGCGCGCAACAGCCGCGGATTCGGCTTGGCGAGCGTGATGACCACCGTATTCGCATTGGGATTGGTGATTTCCTTCAGATCACCAAGCTGGTCGGCTCCCACGTAATGGTTGTTGACGGCGTTCTGCAGCGACCAGACCACGTCGGACGAGTCGAGTTTGTGCCCATTGGCGAACGTCATGCCGCCGTTCAGCGTGAACGTGTACGTGAGACCGTCGTCGGAAGCCTGCCAGGAGCTGGCGATTCCCGGCTGCAGTTTGTTGGTTTCGCTGCGTGACACCAGCGTTTCGTATACGTTGCCGAGCAGCGCTTGCTCCACGGCGGTGCCTTGTTCGGTGCGGATGTCAAGCGATTTCGGCGCATTGCCTTCGATGCCGACGGTCACCGACGAGTCGGAGACGAGCGTGCCGAAGGATGTGATGGGATTCTTGCGGCCTGTCAGCGACAGTCCCAGCCACAGCAGCACACTGAGCACGATCGCGACGCCGAAGAAGATCAGCCAGCGCGTCGCCTCGGCTTTCAGATTACGTTTCCGCCCGTTTGCATCCATGCACCCGAGTCTAGTTGACGCGTGCTACACGCCCGATGGCCGGGTGCGATTCGACGGAGTGCCGGCGCGGAGGCTGGCATGCGTCGGAATCACGCGGCGAACGCGCCCGGACACGTGTCGTTGAGGGGGCAGTCGGCGCAATCCGGTTTTCGCGCATGGCAGATGGCACGGCCATGCAATATCAGACGGTGAGACAGATCGGTCCATTCTTCGGGAGGGAAGCAGGCGGTGACCTCACGTTCGATGGCCACCGGGTCAGGGGAGGGGCTCGCCCAGTCGGACCGCCACCGCAATCGCCCAGTCACACGAATCACATGCGTGTCCACAGGAAAACCGGGCACGCCGAACGCGTTGCCCAACACCACGTTCGCGGTTTTGCGGCCCACGCCCGGCAGGCTGACCAGCGAAGCCATATCGGCTGGCACCTCGCCCCCGAATCGCACGCACAACTCATGCGACAGCCCGATGATGTTGCGCGCTTTCGTACGGAAGAAGCCGATGGTGCGGATGATGTCCTCGACGTGCTCGGGATTCGCGGCGGCAAGCTCCGCCGGACCGGGATATTCGCCGAACAGTTCCGGCGTGACCATGTTCACGCGCTTGTCGGTGGTCTGCGCGCTCAACACCGTAGCCACCAGCAGTTCGAAAGGAGAATTGAAGTTCAACGCGCATTTCGGATCGGGAATCTCCATGCACAACTGCTCGTATTCCTGATGCATGCGCGCGATCCGCGCCTTCTTCGATTCCCGAGGCATGCCTCCAGCCTACCCCTCGCATGCGGACGAACGCGGAAAACCTATGGAAACGTCGCAATCGGCAAAAACAGCGAAAATCCATCGAAAAAACGACAGAAAATCAGCAAAAAACAACAGGAAATCAGCGAAAGGCCAACGAAAACAAACGAAACCCGTCGAACATCAACGGAATGATCGCAAGAAAAAGTCAGCTTTCGCCGGACTCGCCGTGAGCCGCATCCTTGGCCGCGGCCTCATGCTCATCCTCTTCCGGCGGATCGAAACGATAGCCGACGTTGCGCACGGTGCCGATGAGATGCTCGTACTCGCCGCCCAGCTTGGCGCGCAGACGACGGATATGCACGTCCACAGTGCGGGTGCCGCCGTAATAGTCGTAGCCCCACACCTCCTGCAGCAGCTGCGCACGCGTGAACACGCGGCCCGGATGCTGCACCAGATACTTGAGCAGCTCGAACTCCTTATACGCCAAGTCGATCGGATGGCCATGCAGGCTGGCCGTATAACCGTTGGTATCCACCACCAGATCGCCGGAACGGATCAGGCCATCCTCGTTCTGCACGCCCTGCTCGCCGGTGCTAGCGGCCGTGCTGGCCGGCGCATTGCCCCGTTCGGACACCAGACGCAGACGCCCCTCCACTTCGGCGGGGGAAGCGGAGGCCACCACCACATCGGCGATGCCCCACTGCGAATTGACCACGGTGAAGCCGCCCTCGGTGAGAATGAGCACGATCGGCGTGGACAGTCCCGACGCGTGAATCAGCCGGCACAGCGTTTTCGCGGTGGCCAAATCGTCACGCGCATCAAGGAAAAGAATGGTGTTCTCCGGCATCTTCACCAAGCTCGCCGCATCCATCGGCAGAACGCGCACGCGGTGGGACAGCAACGCCAGCGAGGGAAGAACGGTGGCCGGGTCGCTAGCGAACGTCATAAGCGTAAGATCCGTCACGTCAGCTCCCTCATGTTCCCTATAACTGATGCCGCGATTGTACACTCGGTATGTGTTATCGGCGTTTCCTCGATTGTAACCGAAGTATGTGGACACTTACGGCTACATTTATTCATATTGCATACGGAATGACCACAATATGAAAAGGGGGTCCGAGATGACCGCTGAGAAGGCCACCGCCCAGGAAGCCACGCGGAAAGTCGCTTTTGCCAAGGTCCTGGCGATTCAGATCATCGCATATGTGGTGCTGGTGGCGCTCGCATTGGTTCCCGGCATGATGTACGGCGACGCCGCCAAACCGGCCGCGGTTCCGTTCACGATCATCGCCTCGCTGGCGATGGTCGTGCTGCTGGTGGTGTTCAGTCCGTTCCGCGACGGCGTCGCCGGCCATGTGATCGCCGCGATCGCAGGCCTGCTGTCGGCGATCTGCGCCACGACCGTGATGCTGGGCAATGTGATCTTCCCCGCCGGCCTGGATGGCGGCAAAAGCTTCTCCATGGAGGAAGCGTGGATCGCCGGCGTGGGCGGACTGCTGATCGTGCTGATCATCGTATCCTTCGGCCGGCAGATGGCCCGCGAAAACCGCACGCACCTGATCCGCTCGCTGTCGCACAGCGTGGTCGAAGGCGTCGCCATGATCGCCAGCGCGGGCTGGTGCTTCCTGCCGGTGCTCCTGCCGACAACGCATTCCAGGGCCGCCGCCATGTCCGCTGCCTCCGGAGCCACGGTGGACATGTTCAGCAACGTGACCACGACATGGGTCGTCGCCGCGATCGTGACGGTATTGGTGGCCGTGGCGCTCACCGTGTGCTCGTACTTCTGGCACCGCGACGCCGACCCCGAGCCGGATGCGCGTTCGCCGTGGATCGGCCTCGCACTGCTGCCGGTCATGCTGACCGGTCTCGCAGTCGGTCTGGCGGCGCTCGCCATCGTCGTGCTGTAAACGGCTGTTCTAATGACAAAGCCCGTAATCGCAATGATTACGGGCTTTTATTATGTTGGATTGGCAGTCAACCGAGGAATCCGAGATGCTCGAACAGCACCTTCACGCCGATAAGAATCAGCACGATGCCGCCGGCGATCTGCGCGGGCTTCTGCCACCGCGAGCCGAACGCGCGGCCGATATACAGGCCGGCGGCGGAGAACAGGCCGGTGGTGATGCCGATGATGACCACCGACAGCCAGATGTTGAGCGTCATGAACGCGAAGCTCACGCCGACCGCGAATGCGTCGATGCTGCAGGCCACGGCGAGCGGCAGCATGTGCTTCCAATCGAATTCAGGGGTTTCCTTGGCGTTCTCCTCGTCCTCTTCGAACGCCTCGCGTACCATATTGCCGCCGATCAGAGCGAGTAGGCCGAAAATGATCCAATGGTCCACGGCGGTCACGTATTTGCTGAACGTGCTGGCCGCGAAATAGCCGAACAGAGGGAAAAGCGCCTGGAATCCGCCGAACCACAGGGCGGTTTTGAACGCATCGACGCCGCGAAGCTTCTTGACGGTCAGGCCTTTGCCAATGGAGACAGCGAACGCGTCCATGGACACGGACACGCCAATAAGCAGAATCTGAATGAGCATAGCTGGTGAAAAGGTTCATCCCGCCGGTCTCCCCACGGGATGGGCCTCGACGGATTGCGTTCCGCCTACGCCTAGGAGTACCGACACAGAACTGCCGCACGCGGATGTGATATGTGACGTCCAGCGGGCTTTGAATTCAGCGAATACTGTTCGCATGCCGAAAATTACAAGAGACCACTATACCGCGGTACGAAGAAATCGGACGCTTTGGTCCGTTGGACTCCCCGCAACGGCACCTGGCCTCCACTGGCTGGAAAAGAGGAAAAGCCCACTGCCGGGGGCAGTGGGCTTTGACATAAAAAGGGGAGAAGCGATCACTTCTCGCTATCAGCGAGGCGCTTGCGGGCTGCGACGATTTCCTCCTCGGCCTTGGCGGCGCCAGTCCAGTAATCGCCCGGCAGGACTTCCTTGCCCGGCTCCAGAGCCTTGTACTGCTCGAAGAAGT
>OHAP01001982.1_pt1 | contig 12161 bp, 7 predicted proteins | sample 1577171 | NCBI WGS metagenome assembly OHAP01 (sample SAMEA3541489, study PRJEB24748) | human gut metagenome | biome: human gut; feature: human-associated habitat; material: faeces | place: China | collected 2012 | reverse complement strand
TTTCCATTTTACCAATTATTACATATATTATTAATAATAACAAGTGACCGCGCAGATCGCTCACCGAGATCCAAGGCAGCTGCTGCTCCTGCACGGCGGTGATCCAAAGGGGTTTCGACGAATCGACGGCCACCTGATAGACCTCGAACGGCGTCGGAGCGTCGGCGTATTTCTTGTAGACCTCCTTCAGCTCGGCATTGAGCGTATTGCTGTTGCCCAGTTCGGCCGACCAGAAGTCCAGCAGCACGACCTTGCCCGTCAGCGACGAGAGCCGCACCTTCTTGCCGTAAATGTCCGAGAGTTCCAGATCGGGATACCCCGCTTCGGAGATGCGCGACGTCAGGCTGATGCGGGCGTCCATGCGCGTAATCTCGGCCAGCAGCGACTGCAGGTAAGGCGAATCGGGATAGGATTGTTCGAGCGCTTCGGCCACCGTGCGGTAATAAACCACGTCGCTGTCACCGTTGAACAGATAGGTGTCGCCCGGCAACCGCTGGTACAGGGCGTAAACCGCCGCCAGCGAAGACTTGTTTTCGATGATGAAGCGCAGCTGTTCGCGGCGGATGCGGTAGTATTCGTCGGTATACTCCTTCACCAGCGCTTTGCGCTCCTCTTCGGAGAGGTTCGTCCGGGCGAACTGGCCGGCGATGTTGTCGAGCCGCTGGGCGCCGCCGACGAAAGCCTGATAGAACTGCCGCAGCATAGGGCTGCTTGGAATAACGGTAGTGAATATAGTTATAATATGTATGTTCGTTCATTGTTGTCAAGAGCCGTAAAATTGGGAATTGTGAATTTTGATTTACAGGGAGGTTTTGAACTTTCATCCGAAAAGTATAGCGGTAACTTTATTACGCTGAATGGATTGGCAAGTGACCATATATGGTCGTCCGGTATGCCGTCCATGGCAGCTGGAAGGTCGAATTTTTCAGATAAAAAGAATACGTTTGCACTTATTATAGATCCTCAGTTATCGCTGCCTGGTGGGAAATACGTATTTACTCCCAATATTCGTCCTGAAATAAATTCATCTTATGGGTCGCAGGCGAAGTGGGCAATAAATCCTTCATTGGGATTTCGCTGGAACTTCAGCCGTGAATCTTTTGCTAAAAAATGGAAGTTTCTGGATGCCGGAGCTCTTCGTGTAACTTGGGGACGTAGTACCACTTATAAAGCTAGTATTTATGATATATGGGGAAGTTACAATCTGAGCAAAGATACTTATAATGGAGTTTCTATTATTCCTATTGATAAAAACGCTATGCCGAATCCGGATTTGAAGCCGGTAACGTCAACATCATGGAATCTCGGAACAGACTTATCATTCCTTAATAATAAAATTATGTTCGTTGCCGAGGCGTATTACAAACAAATTGACAATCAGCTAAGTTCGATAGAGTTGGCTAACCACAATGCTTTTAATTCCGTAAGAAGTACGAAAACGAGTCTGGTTAACTATGGATTGGAGTTTTCGTTGAATGTCCGTCCGTTGTCAAGGCAAAGTAATTGGGATTTGAATGTAGCGACTTCACTGGCAATTAATAAAGACGTAATCGCAAAGCTGCCTAACGAGGTGCGGCAGATTATTAACAGTGATGCGGAAGTGGTGAATAAATTAGGTTCTAACGCGATGGGGAATTATCTCTATGTGTATAAAGGCGTATATGCGACTGACGAAGACGTGCCTGTTAATCCGCTGACCGGAGAACGCTTGCGGATGGGAGGGAATACTTCTACTCAAGCATACTTTAAGGCGGGAGACCCTATTTGGGTGGATGTAAATGGTGATTATATCATCGATGAAAAAGACAAGGTGATTGTAGGTAATTCACAGCCGCGAATGACCGGTGGTATTAGTATCAATCTTCGTTATAAAGCGTTTTCTATCAACACTAACTGCTCGTTTACGTTGAGACGTGATATTATCAACAAGGCTCTGGCAGACCGTTTTAGGGCTTATGGAACACCTGTAGCAGGTAAGGTGAACCTTACAGGTAGTGGAGCTTTAACACCTATTGAGGCATATAATTTCTGGACAGAAGATAATATCTATGCCCAATATCCTAATCCGTTTGATTATACCCGTTCAAGTATTATTCAGCCTTTCAGATACGACCAGACATTGTTTATGGAAGATGGCTCTTATTTTAAAATTAACGGTATATCTGTGGCTTATACTATTCCAAAGAAAATGCTGGATTTTTTTAGGATCAGCCGATGTCAGCTTAATTTTAGTATGAACAATATTTATACTTTCTCCAAATATTCAGGCATCAATCCCGAGAATGTAAACAATTTGGGATATGACACATCCGGTGGTTATCCCAATGGTCGTACTGTGACATTTGGTGTCTCAATGGATTTTTAGATGAACGATTAAATATAGAAGAATATGAAAAATATAGTTTTAATAATGACTTTGATAGTATCTTGCCTGTTTGCCGGTTGTGACTCGCTTGCAAATAAGAGTGAAGATAAATTATCGGGTGATGATTTTTGGGCGCAGGGAAATGAGACGAATGCGGAAGCTTTTTTGTTGAGCATATACAATTCGTTTCGGAATGCAACAATGTCACAACGTCCTTTCCTTACGTATAGCGGAGATATGCGGTGCGCTCCAATAACAGCCTACAGCACTGGGGATAAATATGTAGCTTATCTGGCTAACAACGATATGGGTGAATTGCGTAATACATATCCCGATGATGCTAGGGGCGGTTTAATAATGCAATGGGATGTGTTTTATACTGCTATTCAGGATGCCAATATTCTGCTTGCTGAAATAGACAAAGTGCCCGGCATGGATGAATTGAAACGGAGTCGTTTTAAGGCAGAAGCTATTTTCATGCGTAGCTTGTCTTATTTCTTCATTGTAAGGGCTTTTGGAGATGTGCCTTATTATACAAATGCCTATAATGAAGCTCCCTTGCCAAGAACCAATATGGTTATAGTTTTGCAAAATTGCCTTGCTGACTTACAACCTTTGCTTGACGATGATCCGGGAGCGGAAGTATTACCATGGTCATATTCATCTTATTCGAGCAAAGGGATTAGAGCCTCCAGAGGTTCTGTCATTGCGCTGATGATGCATATAAACTTGTGGCTTGTACAGTTTGATGCACAAAATAAAGAGCAATATTATAGGAATGTTGTTTCGCTAGGCGAGGAACTGGAACGTAACAATGGAGCTTATTCATTACTTGATATAAATAGAAGTTCCGTGATTTTCGCAGGAGGATCGGACGAAGGCTTGTTTGAGATTGCACAGAATATAAATTTCAATGAGATATTTATGATGAATGCAAAGTTTTCTGATAATGTTTCCTATTCCTGTTTGAATAAGTCAATGCCGCTATTCTGTTATTCAGGAGATTATCTTATGACGCTGTTCCCTATGTATGAAGATGATGCGAGAAAAGAATTATGGTTTGACGAAAAAATCTATTCTACATCGGTTTCAAGTTCTGCTCCTAAAGAAATCAAGAAGTTTTGGAATATTGATACTTATGGAAACGGAACAATTACATCTAATTCCGGCAATCAAATAGTATTCCGTTATGCAGGTGCACTTTTGTTGTATGCTGAAGCTCTTGCCGCTTTGGGGACTAACGATACGAAAGCCTGCGAATTACTCAACCGGGTCCGCAATAGGGCACATGCTTCCGAAATAAATACCTCGGGTAGTGAACTGATGGATGCTATTTTCTGGGAACGCTGCAGAGAGCTTATCGGTGAAGGACATTACTATTATGATTTGGTTCGTACAGGAAAGGTGTATAACAGAAACTATTGTATGAATCCGATGACGCGTACTAATTTCAATGTGGGGGCATGGACATGGCCTATTCATCGTAATGCGTTGAAAAACAACACACAGATTGGATTGAATTTATTTTGGGAGTAACTCTGATAAACTTAAAATGTATAGATATGAAAAATAATATCAAATTATGGAAGAAAATTGTCGGATGTTGCCTTTTGGCAGTACTCATGTACAATTGTGCCGATGATAGTTATTTAATTGATGGTGGAAAAGCGAACCCTTATTATAATGGGAATATGATGCAATATTTGGAATCAAGACCCGATTATTTTAAAGATTTGGTGGAAGTCATCCGGCTGTCCGGTATGGAAGATGTTTTTGAAGACGAACAAATTACCTTTTTTGCACCTACCGATTGGTCAATCCGTGGTAGTTTTAATTATCTGAACCGTATTTGGTATCGTATGGGGCATGATAGCATCAAGAGTTTTAGTCAGATAAAACCGGAAGTCTGGCGTGAAATGCTGTCAATGTACATTGTAAAAGATAAATATTTGCTGAAAGATATACCTCAAATTGATACGACTGCCATAGCAGCCTATCCGGGACAGGCATTTTTATCTTATGGTCAGCAGCCTATGAACATGGGTGTTGTTTATTATGATGCAAATAATGTGAAATATGCCGGTGCAAGACAAATCATATACTCTTATGTCTATGATTTCACAATAGGTGATATGAAAAACGCTTATGTAGCAACATCTGATATACAACCGACCAACGGAGTGGTACATGTGCTCAGGTTAACCGATCATGCATTTGGTTTTGAACCATATCTTTTTGCTACAAAGGCTATAAATGCGACAATAGAAACAGAACCGGATAATTAACTATAAATAAAGATAGTACAATGAAACATATTACCATCTATTCGTTAATGATTGTCTGCTTCGTATTCACTTCGTTATTGGCTACATCCTGTAACAGTGATCTGAACAGCAATATAAAAGATGATCCGTACAGTGGGGGAAAAGCTCCGCTCGGGATCGGTTTGCTGGCTGAATCTCCTTCTCCGGAAAGCGCTTATCCCAATGATACGGTTGTATTTAAAGCTAAAGGGATGTTGAACTGGTGTGACCCGCAATCAGGGCGTTACGATTTCAAGTTTTATATTTCTGATGAAGAAACCAAAATTGTCACTGCTACCGACACGACAATCACCGTGAAAGTACCTGGAAATCTTAGTTCGGGTACGGCTTATATTGTATTGAAAGAACAGGTTTTCTATGGACCTCGTCTCACTGTATTAGGAAATATTAAGATAGATCAGTCATACGGCTTTAAAGGCACTTCGGGACCTATTTACGATTGTGCGGAACATTATTCAAAAGCACGGGTATATTATCCTGTTGGCGACTATATGCAGGCCTACTACAATGAAAATAGCTCGCAGAGTTTTTCTTGTATATCTATGGTTTTGACAGACGGCTCTGTATCGGGAAAATGGGTAACTGACTTCAAACTTGATCCTGGTCAGGGAGCCGGCATTGATCTGACCAATCCGGGAGTGACAGATATTGAATGTTACCTTAATTCATTTACTTATTTTCCTAGTGACCACAGGGTTCTTCTGTCGGGTAAATTTTCAGAATACGGCTGGGATAAGTTGCCGGTCAATAACATCACGATAGCTACTAATGAAGTAGCCTCGTATTATAAAACTGTAGCGCTGCCTTCGAAAAAGAATAATACAAGCATAAATTGTAAGATACCGGTATTCAACGGGGGAACTCTTGAAGCGCCTGTCCGTACATTTATAACTTCCAATGAGAAGGTGGTAGCAGTAGGAAATATTACAAACTACTGTCGTATTAATACCGAAAAATCCTATGCTGAGAGTATGGTTTTGGATTATTCGAAGGTTGCAAGTGTATTGCGTATGTCAAGGACTGGAGAACTTGATGATAGCTATCGCAGGGATGCAGAAGGAGTTGTCGGGCAGATTTTAGATGCTTGTATGGTCGAAAGTGACGGTATTGTTATAGTAGGGACATTCAGCAGTTTCGATGGACAGCCTGTGAAGAATATTGTGAAGTTGAATGCCGAAGGTACCCTTGATGAAACTTTTATGAAAAACATCGGTACGGGCGCAAATGGAAGTATTACTAAAATCCGGTACAATAAAAACAAAAAGAAAATCCTTATAACTGGGGAGTTTTCTGAGTTCAACGGTATTCCTGCACAGAGTGTAGTTATGTTGAATGATGATGGCACACGTGATGAAATTTTCAAGATCGGAAAAATGGAAGGAGGATTGGCAAATTTTGCCTGTCTGCTTGATAATGATAATATTGTTGTTTCAGGTGCGTTTACGAAATACGATGGTGTGACTCGCCGTGGTTTCCTTATATTGGGTCGTGATGGAAAGGCGCTGCAACAATTTAATGTACCGGGCATCTTCCAGGGTGAACTCTACAAAGTAATTGAAACTCGTACTTCGACCAATTCAAACGGATTGCTGCTGCTTGGTGATTTCAGCCGTTTTGATGGTAATATGGTTCGCAATGCGATAATGATAGAAGTTGATTATGAATAACTTATTATGAAATACAATGGAAAAGTTGATAAAAAATATAATGCTTTGCCTGTTTGCTGTATTTGCATTCTCGTGCAATGAGGAGATGGAAAGGCTTTTGACTGATGATTATCCGGAGTCGGGTACTGAATATACTACGGGACACGTATTGATGGTGGTTATCGACGGTGCATCCGGAATAGCCGTTAATGAGGCGTACAATACACGAAAGGCTCCAGTTATCCGCTCCATGACGGATAAATCTTTGTTTACTTTTTACGGACTTGCCGACAATGAAGAAGGGGTAAGTAAAGAACGTGGATGGGCAAATTTGCTGACCGGAACAACAAAGAACGGGCTTGATGTCAATCAAGGAATTGACGAACTCGAAACGCCTTCTTTTCTTCAACGATTGAAAGAGGCGGATGAAAATCTGAAAGTCAGCTTTTATTCTTCTGATACGGAGTTTTTCGGAGCTTTCGGGAGTGTTGCCGATACTAAAAGAAAGACTTCGGCCGACAGTGAAACCGCTGATGCTCTTATTGCTGAAATCAATGGTGAAACAATCTCGGATATCGTAGTTGCACAGTTCGGCGGTGTTCAACAGATTGGTGAGCAACATGGATTCTGGAGCAATGAGACAACTCCTACCAGTGAGGTTATTGATGCGATTTACAATGTAGATGCTTTCATCGGTAAAATAATGAAAGTACTTGAAGCGCGTCCGCGTTACGTTCAGGAAAACTGGCTTGTAGTTATTACATCTTCTTATGGTGGTGTTTATGAAGGTAATGTAACTCCGGCATCGTTGTATGATGATCCGCGTCTCAATTCTTTCATGATGCTTTATAACAGTCGGTTTGCATCCAAATTGTTGCAAAGGCCGGGCTCGGATGAACTACAATACAAATTCTATAGTCCTTATTTCGTCGGTCCCGGACAAAAAGCGACAACAAATGCCGTTATGACTGGAAATACCGAGTTCTTTAATATGGGTAAACGATGGAGTTCCAATCCGGATGAAGAGGTGGATAAAAGTGGATATACCATTCAGTTTAAAATGTTTGATAAGCACGGCGACCCCTGGGGTAATAGAAATATAATATCGAAAAGATATCAAAAAGCAGGTACAGGCTGGCAGCTAATGTTCTCTAATAATACGCAAGTCGAATTTGCTGCTAATTTTAAAGAGGGTTCTTCGGTTTTCCGCTTACCATCTACGAGACGTGACGGATCATGGCATTCTTATACGCTAGTTATAAAAGAGGTTGATGATACCCAGAAAGGTGACTCCATCTTATTTTATCTTGACGGTAAGTATCAGATGGGATGTAAGATAGACGGCAGTAAAGATATGTGGACAGATGCGCCGCTTGCCATCGGACATACGTTTTCTCCGGACAGACCTAATCAGGCAAATCTATATATAAACGATCTCCAGTTTTACAACGTTGCTCTACCTGCTGATATTATTGCGGAGTATCATTGTACTACAAAACTGGACCTTTTGGGTGAATTATATCCGTATTGGAATAATCTGGTGGGTTATTACCCCAACGATCGCGAAGATGATATCGGATTATCTTATTTGGAAGATTATTCGAAATATACATCAAAAGATAAAAGATTATACTTCAATAAACCGGTTGGTACGTTTGCGCCTACCGATGATTACGTAACGCGCAGGCAGGAGAGTATTGTAACGGATAAGGTATGCCCACTTATAGACGATTCCTACTATAAAACGGTTCTTAATACAGTCGATTTATCCTATCAGATTTTTCAATGGTTTGGAGAGCCGGTTGATTCTTCCTGGAATTTCGATGGTGAAGGCTGGGCATTAGATTACGTTTCTTTAAATAATTAAATTAGAATGCAATATGAAATGCTTTAATAAACTAAAAGCCGATTATGCAGTTTTGCTGTCATTCATTTCCTGTATGTTTTTTATGGGAAGCTGCAACATTGCTTATCAATATGATATCGAAAGCGGGACAGAAGATGATACCGCTGATTCTACCAATGTAACCATAGTAACAGGTGAAGGAATCGATGTCAGTATGTATGAAAGTGCCCGTGTTTTTCCGGGTTTGGTAGATACTTTAGTCGATAATACTGTCAATACACTGCTTGCGCTTGATTTAAGCAAGAGATACATTCCTGCATACGATCTTGACGTGCAACAAGTTCCTCGTCCGATATACAGTACCGGACTTTATGCCGGAGCAGGTGAATTGATTACTATAACCATTAATGACAACACTATGGGGTTGACGGTTATCATCGGTTCTCATTTAGATGATTTGACGGATATTTCTCCCTACTTGCGTTTGCCGGTAGTTACTACTTCGAAGCAACTGTTCCCAGGAAAAAACACCATTCGTAATCCTTTGGGAGGCATGATATGGATCGAAAAAAGCAAGGATGTGAATGGTAGTGCGGATTTTGTTATGGAGATTAACGGGGCTTATCGTTCGCCTGATTTTATTGTCGGTTCTACTGATGTAACAGCGTGGGTTGAGCAGTTGCGTACAACGACTGTACCGTGGCTCGAGTTGCGTGGCCGGCATGTCGCTTTTTCCGTTCAGCGTGAGCGATTATTGGATATGATAAATGATGATCCTACCATTGCTGAAAAGATGCCGAACACACTGGAAGCATGGGACAATGCTGTCGAGACCTATTATTATAACTATTACAGTTTGCAGGTTGGGGCACAGGATTTTTCAATGCGTGCTCCCGATTTTCCTGAGCGTGTGGTGCTGGATGTGGAGTTGTTGGACAATCTGTATATTCGTAATGCCGATTATGGTGTAGTGGCATTGAATACAAATTATCTGTTGAATGAGCTGGCTAGCTATCAAACGTTGAAATCCGGTAATTCTGTTGCTATTTTTAATGCGTTATATAGAAATTACTCTTTCAGAGATATAAAATCACCCTGGTGGAGCGAAGTATCTGATGCGGTAAAAGCAATTCCCCTATATCGCATGGCTGAGAAAGGATTAAGAGAGGATGGGTATCCGATGGGACCGATTTTCCCGGAAGAAGGCAGTAGCATTGCGGAGCAATTCCCCAAAGCATTGGCATATGCAGATACCGATAGTAGCCGCTGGTTTGTATCTGATATAAAGTCGGAAGTACGGCCGACATACGCATTGGCAAGCCTCGTTCAATTAGCTAACTACAAAGATGACGATTGGGCTTTTTATATAGAGTTGAACCGTATGATTAAAGATAAAATTTCCGTAGATCATTCTACTTCTACCTATTTCTTTAAGGCTTTATGTGACTATTTTAAGGAAGATTTTTCACCATTCTTTGAGCATTGGGGCTATTCGCTGACAGACGAAGCCCGTAGTTATGCATCGAAATATCCGCTGATGGATAAAGCCATATGGAAATACTCGCCTCTGGCAGAAAATCCATCAAGTGGTGTGGTTGATTTCCCAAGTAACGGGTATCACTACCGTCATAATCGAGCTGACTGGGAGATTTATGCACTGGATGCAAATGGAAGCGATAACTTTAATTCAGGGCAGTCGCCGGACCGATTGCTGGACAGCGACAAATCAACAGGATGGACTTCATATTACAACAACGATACAAGTACTCCGCCACTTCCGTATTATTTGTTTATTGATATGAAAGAGACGACAGATGTTAATGGTGTATTTCTAGCTGGCAACAACTCAGACTTTGCGGCAACTAAGCTGATTATCGAGACTCCTGTCAATCAGGATATTATAAATAATCCGCTTGACGAAAATATAGTTTGGAGGGAAATTGTGCAGATTGATTCCATTGCACATCCCGAGTTGCCCAATATTAAAAGTGAGGGTTTCTATGATTTTCCGTCAAAAGAACAAGTGAGGTATCTGCGTATAAAACTTCCTGAACCTAATCGTAATGATAACTGGAATGAAACAGATATGTCTCGTTTTAGGTTCAGAGTACAGTCGTTTACCGAGTTTGGTACATTTTATTATAAACCGTAAATTTATATCAGATGAATAAACTATTAAATATTCTCACATACAGCTTGCTTGTTGTTTGTGTCCTGGCATTTAACTATGCTTGCACGGAATACGATACACCTGCTGAAATAGCAGACGATGGAACTATAGATACCGGCATATCTACCAAAATCCATCGTAAAGTATTATGGATAAATATAGATGGTGCGGTTGGTGAAGTGGTGAAGAACTCCCTTCCTGCCGATGGTGCCATTGCTAAGATGTTGAAAAATAGTAAATATTCGTGGACAGGAGTTAGTGACAATCGAACCCTGTCTGTCGAGAGGAACGAAGACCCTGTAACGTGGGCAACCATGCTCACTGGGGTCATACCCGAAAAGCACAGTATAACCGATGAATCTTATACTGCTAATGTGGAGTACAATCCGAACAATCCGAATGAAAAGGTAATTCACTATCAAAACATTATTAGCTATATTTCGAATAATGACGTGAATATGCTTTCATTGTGTGTGACACCTTGGGCGAAACTGAACAAAAATATGCTTAACAATGCTAAGACTACCATTACTTCAGAAAATGACGTTCAAACTCGGGATGTGGTTCTCAATCATATTGCGAATGAAGATTACACATTCATTCTGGCCGATTTTTCAGGAATGTTGGAGGCTGGGAAGAGTGGGGGATTCAAAGCGGACAACGCCGCTTATGTCAGTGCACTTAAAACTATAGACGGATACATTGGTGAATTTTTGTCAGCGATTGATGCCCGTGAGAATGCATTTTACGAAGACTGGCTTATTGTTGTAACTTCCAATCACGGTGGATCGGCTGATGGTCGTTATGGTGGCACTTCGGAAGTGGAGCGTAACACGTTTGGTCTGTTTTACTACAATCATTATACGGAAAAACAATTGAATGGTAATAGACTATACGGTGCATATTTTGATTCTCAGAATGAATACAAGGCTGTCGTTTTTGATAGTATAGGTAAATATTATTCTTTAGGTATGGATGCATTTTCAATGGAGATCATAATGCGTATGGTTCCTAGGCAGGACGGTACATATAATGGTAACAATTGGGATCGCATACTTGGAAAAGCCGGCTGGGGACTATATAGGCAGAGAGGAACTGTATCCATGAGAACAAATCCTAAGGAAGGTCCTGCTCTTGAGCAAGCTATTACCGGATACAATGATTCTAAATGGCATCACTATGGTGTTAGCATAAGTTCCGCTGCCTCCGGAAGGAGAAATTGGCTCATTACTTTAGATGGTAAGTTGCAGGGATCTGGAACTACGGATACCCAAGGATTGGCTCCGGATTCAAGCCTTTTGGCGATAGGTGGTTATTCTGTGCCAACTTCCTATTATATATCGGAAGTACGTCTATGGAAAAAGGATCTTGCTGAAAGAGAATTTTTGCAACTATCGGGAGAAATTGATATTGAACCTTCTAGTGATATGCTCGGCTATTGGAAATTCAAGCCAACAGAGCAACTTGAGAAATTAGAGGAGGATACATTAGTAATTAAAAATCAGATACAAGGTGGACTCAATATGTATTATATTAAAGATAAAACAAGCAGTTCTCCGGATATCGAACAGAAAGCTTCTGCCATGTTTGCAAATACATTGCCTACCAATGTCAATGCTGAAAGAATCTGTGTTGAGAATACGCTGATAGTACCGCAAATTCTCTATTGGTTAGGCATCTCGGTGCCATCCACATTAGATGGATACGTGTTTATCAATAACTATGCGCTTTCAGAAGAATGGCGCGAAGAGGTGGATACGGAATAGTTCTGTATAATTTATCAGCCCTTCACCTTCTCTCTACATCCCTT
>OHAP01001977.1_pt1 | contig 12193 bp, 5 predicted proteins | sample 1577171 | NCBI WGS metagenome assembly OHAP01 (sample SAMEA3541489, study PRJEB24748) | human gut metagenome | biome: human gut; feature: human-associated habitat; material: faeces | place: China | collected 2012 | reverse complement strand
CCGATGCTTTCCTACACCGTATGGACAGGAACTTCCCATCCGTCGCCCCCTCCGCGATCGAGTCCGCAGCCTTCTCCCCCAGACCATCAATACTGTTAATGGAAGGCATCAACTTGTCTCCCACAACCTGAAAATGTCTGGCCTTCGCCGTATAAATATCCAGCGGCAGAAAATCAAACCCACGGGCATACATCTCCTGCACGATCTTCATATCTTTCATCGTATCCTGCTCTTTTTTCGTCAGGGTATCACTGCGTCGCTTATAATCTTTCATATAATAATCCAGCTTCTCTCTCCCCTGACACATGATCTCATAAGAGAATGCGTCCGCACGGATACTGAAGTAAGCTGCATAATATGCCAGCGGATAATTGATCTTGCAGTATGCAATCCGGTATGCCATCATAACATAAGCTGCGGCATGAGCTTTCGGGAACATATAACTGATCTTTTTGCACGACCAGATATACCAGTCCGGCACATTCTGTGCCTTCATCGCCTCTTCCCATTCCGGTTTCAGTCCTTTTCCCTTTCGCACACTTTCCATGATCGTAAATGCGAGAGCACTTTCCACGCCCTGATTAATCAGGTAGATCATGATATCATCACGGGTACAGATTGCGGTAGAAATCGTTGCCGTCCCTGATTTGACAAGCTCCTGTGCATTTCCAAGCCATACATTTGTCCCGTGGGACAGACCGGAAATACGGATCAGGTCTGACAGGGTCTGAGGCTTGGTATCCTGCACCATCTGGATAACGAAATCTGTACCAAACTCCGGGATTCCCAGACTTCCGATCTTACATCCGTCGATATCCTCCGGTTTAATTCCCAGTACTTCTGTTCCGTGGAACAGCTCGATCACCCGCTTATCGTCCAGGGGGATCTCTGTCGCAATGAACGGATGCTCTGCATTGTACTCATTCGGCATGGCATCCGAGGTGATATAATCTTCCAGCGTTCGGATCATGGTCGGATCATCATGTCCGAGAATATCGAGCTTTAAAAGGTTATGGTCAATGGAATGATAATCAAAATGGGTCGTAGTGATCCCGCACTCCATATCATTGGCAGGATGCTGCACCGGTGTAAACTCATTGATACTGTGACCATGCGGAAGTACAACGATTCCTCCCGGATGCTGCCCGGTACTTCTGCGGATTCCGGTACACCCTTCCGTCACACGCTCAATCTCACATCTTCTTTTCCTCTGTCCACGCTCTTCATAATAATTTTTCACAAATCCGTAGGCAGTCTTGTCCGCCAGTGTTCCGATCGTTCCGGCTTTGAACGTATGTCCCTCACCAAACAATACTTCTGTATATTTATGAGCTTTTGCCTGATAATCTCCTGAAAAGTTCAGGTCGATATCCGGCTCTTTATCCCCCTTAAATCCAAGGAATGTCTCGAATGGGATGTCAAATCCCGCCTTGATCAGCTTCGCTCCGCACTTCGGACACATACGGTCAGGCATATCATATCCACAGCCTCCTGCAAAAGCACGTACTTCCTCGGAATCGAAATCACTGTAATGACATTTTTCACAATAATAATGTGGACTGAGTGGATTTACCTCCGTAATTCCTGACATCGTTGCTACAAACGAAGATCCTACTGATCCACGTGAACCAACCAGGTATCCGTCCGCATTGGACTTCCATACCAGTTTCTGTGCAATGATATACATAACGGCATATCCGTTGGAAATAATGGAATTTAATTCCTTTTCCAGTCTGGAAGAAACCTGTACCGGCAGGTCTTCCCCGTACATCTCATGAGCTTTCCTGTAACAGATATCTCTCAGTTCCTGATCCGAATCCTGAATGACCGGCGGGCATTTGTTCGGATTGACCGGCGAGATCTTTTCTATCATTTTTGCGATCTTCTGCGGGTTGTCAATGACCACTTCTCTTGCCTTTGCAGATCCAAGATAGGCAAATTCTTCCAGCATCTCATCGGTTGTCCGCAGGAACAGCGGTGGCTGGGTATCCGCATCATCAAATCCTTTTCCCGCCATGATGATCCTTCGGTAGACTTCATCCTCCGGGTCAAGGAAATGCACATCACACGTAGCCACGACCGGCTTTTTGAACTGCTCACCCAGTTCTACGATCTTCCGGTTGATCTCCTGCAGATCCTCCTCTGAATTGACATTTTTCACCTTGCTGCTCTCGATCATAAACCGGTTATTACCGATCGGCTGGATCTCATAATAATCATAAAAGTCCGCAAGTTCCGCAATGGTTTCTGCCGGTCTTTCTTCCAGGATTGCCTTATACAGCTCACCTGCTTCACATGCACTTCCGATGACCAGCCCCTCCCGATGCTCATTGAGCAGACTTTTCGGGATTCTCGGCCGTCTTCCATAATAGGTCATATGAGATTCTGAAATAAGCTGGTACAGATTGTATCTTCCGATGTCATTTTTCGCAAGAATGATGATATGATGCGTTGCCATTTTGCGGATCGCATTCACATTCCGCTCTCCAAACCGGTTGATGCCCTTAAGATCTGTAATATGATCCTTCTTCAGCATCTCTACAAATTTCACAAAAATCTCCGCTGTCGCCCCTGCATCATCTACCGCACGGTGATGGTTTTCCAGGGAAATCCCCAGTGTCTTCGCCACCAGGTTCAGCTTATATTTTGACAGCGTCGGCAAAAGAACTCTCGCCATTGCCACCGTATCCACATAAGTAAATCTGTATTCTATCTCCTGATACCGGCAGTTCTGTTCAATAAATCCCACATCGAACGAAGCATTATGGGCAACCAGGACTCCATCCCCGACAAATTCCAGGAACTGTGGAAGTACATTCTCAATCGGATCCGCTTCCAGTACCATTTCATCCGTAATACTGGTCAGATTCGTGATCTCAAACGGGATCGGACGCTGCGGATTGACAAACGTACTGAACCGGTCCACGATCTCTCCGTTTACAACTTTCACTGCCCCGATCTCAATGATCTTATCCCGGATGGCACTAAAACCGGTCGTCTCAATGTCGAACACAATATACGTGTCATCCAGCGTCTGCGTTCCTGCATGAACCGCGATCTTGGTCAGGTCATCTACTACATAGCCTTCCACCCCGTAAAGTACCTTAAACGGATCGTCCTTGTCCAGTGTCTCAATATAGTGGTTGGCATCCGGGAATGCCTGTGCTACCCCGTGATCCGTGATCGCAATAGCAGGGTGTCCCCAGTCATGAGCCCTCTTTACGATATCTTTTACTTCTGAAACACCATCCATATCACTCATTTTGGTATGGCAGTGGAGTTCCACTCTCTTTAACGGGTTCAGATCCTCTCGTTTGACCGTGAAATCACCGATTTTTTTTATTCCGGTGACAGATCCGATCGTCAGTTCCCCGTCAAACTTATCAATGGTAGTGACTCCTTTGATCTTGACAAAACCGCCTTTTTTCAGACTTCCGAGAATTTCTGCCAGTTGCTCATTTTTAATGAACATTTTCACGCTGATCGTATCTGTAAAATCACTGACCGCAAAAATGATGATCGTCCGTTCATTCTTGATCTCACGGGTATCCAGACTGATGATCTTACCATGAAAGGTAATTTCTCCCATTTCTTCCACGACCTGATCCAGGCGGATCGGCTCATCTTCAAAATTCCTGCCATAGATGAGGTTCGGATCATCTCCCAGCTTCAGTGGGCGTACATAATCTTTCTTTTTAAATTCCTTCTTCTGAAATTCTTTTCTCCTGCCTGATGGTTCCTTTCCTACAGCAGCTTTTTCTTTTCCACCTGCTGCCTTTTCACCCGGTTCGGCCTGCCTCTTCTTTGTATCTGATCCTATTTCCTGATTTTCCGCTGCCCTCTCAGGTTCTTCACCACGCTGCCTTGCACGACGTTCAAAGATCGCATTGATTTCCTGCTGAATCCGCTGCTCATCGTACTCTCTTGTGCCTTCCTGATCCGTCTCTTTATAAGCTACCAGTAATTTTGCATCTATGCGGAACCGTTCCCGCAGAACCCGTTCCACCAGTGTGACGATTTCTTCTTTCCGTCCTTCTGATACGATCGTGTCCAGCAGTTCCAGGTGGATCAGATTTCCCTCTTCAAACCGGAGATCTGCCCTTGCAAACATATTTGCAGCAAGTACACTGGTCTGCCGCAGCTCTTCGATCAGACTTTCCCTGTACTCCGTCAGAATCGCCTGTGGCGTATAAAGCTCCGACAGTTGAAACTCTTCCACGATTTCGATCTTTACTGCGGCTCTTCCAAATAACTGTTCCTTGATCCGCTGTTCCATCAGCCAGATCTGCTTCTTCTGTATCAGATGCCTGCAAAGGATATGTATATGCAGAAAATCACGACCTGAATTAGTCGTGATCTTCTTAACTTCTACATCCGAAAAGAGCATCTGCAGTTCGTCCCCGACTTTCAGCGTCGGAAATACATTAAAAAATACTTTTTCACTTTTTACCTGTTCCAATTCAACAACTCCTGTCGCAATGTATCGAGAAGTTCCTCTTCTTTTACTTTTTTAATGACCTGTCCCTTTTTAATCAGCAGTCCTTCGCCGATTCCACCGGCAATACCGATATCTGCCTCTTTCGCTTCTCCTGGACCGTTCACCACACATCCCATAACTGCAACTTTGATATCATCCAGTGGAATGTCTGCAACCATTTTCTCCACCTCATTTGCAAGGTGAATCAGATTGATCCTGGTTCTGCCACAGGTCGGACAGGAAACGACTTCGATTCCGCCTTTCCTGAGTCCCAGAGTCTTAAGAATCAGCTTTGCTGTACGGATCTCCTCCACCGGATCTCCTGTCAGAGACACACGGATCGTATTTCCGATCCCTTCATACAGGATAATTCCCAGTCCGACAGAAGATTTTACATTCCCTGAATATACGGTACCGGATTCTGTAATTCCGACATGAAGCGGATAAGGACATTGTTCCGCAATCAGTTCATGTGCTTTGACGCACATCAGAACATCTGAAGACTTGATACTGACCACCAGATCGTCATACCCCATCTCCTCGATCATATGCACTTTATCCAAAGCACTTTCTACAATTCCCTCTGCGGTGACTCCGCCATATTTTTCAATTAATGGCTTCTCCAGGGATCCGCTGTTCACCCCGACACGGATCGGCACACCGTATTCTTTTGCCTTGTCAACTACAGCCTTAACCCGTTCTTTTGTACCGATATTTCCAGGATTGATCCGGATCTTGTCGGCTCCGTTCTCAATGGCTGCGATTGCAAGCCGGTAATCAAAATGAATATCTGCAACCAGCGGAATATGGATCTGCTTTTTAATCTCTTTTAATGCTTCCGCTGCCTCCCTGGTCGGAACAGTACACCGGATGATCTCACATCCTGCTTTTTCCAGCCTGCGTATCTGCTCAACAGTACCCTTTACATCTTCGGTTCTTGTATTGGTCATAGACTGGATCGCAACCGGGTGATCTCCACCGATCACTACATCACCGATCCGAATCTCTTTTGTCTGATTTCTATACAATTTCTTCATCCTTTCAAAAGCTCCGTCCGGTCAGTCTTCTTCACGGACAAAGGTCTTCTGGCTTCCATATTCCATCTCTGTCAGTGTCAGGACCTGTTCATCCACACTGTATTCATATGTGCCTTCCATCACATCTGCGATATCTCTCAGATCCTGCTCTGTCAAATCCTTCGTTTCTTCTGCTGCTTTTTCAAGTTCTTCGTCTTTTATATGAACCGCAAACCTTTTTGTATTCCTGTCCATTGAATATTCAACAGGAATTGTCACGGTCTCTGCCTCCAGTGCCTGCGTGATCTCCATCACTCCGTCACTCTTGATATGAAGTACCATTCCGTTCTCTGTATCACTCCAGGTTCCTTCCAGTGGGTTTGCAGTAAAAAGCTTTGTCAGGAAGAAAATACCGATCAGAAGGATCAGTACTGTTGTCACTGCCATTACGACACTCCATATCGTATCTCTTCCTTTTTCATTCTGTTCCATCAGCATTGTTCGTGCCTCCTTTTCCTGCCATTAGTTTAACCAAATATTCCTCCAACGATTCCATAAGAAATGATCGTCATGATACATGCTGCAAGGCATACACCGATCACGATCGCCGGAAACGCCTTTCTGAAACGGATTCCAAGCAGGGCTGCGATCAATGCCCCTGTCCAGGCACCTGTGCCTGGAAGTGGAATACCCACAAATGCAACCAACCCCCAGAACTCATATTTTTCAATATTGGCACTCTGGCTCATCGCCTTTTTTTCAAGCTTTTCCACAACCGGCTTCAACCTCTTTGTTCCTTTCATCCAGTCAAAAATCTTTGTGATCAGAAGCAGGATAAAAGGAATCGGCAGCAGATTTCCGATGATACCGACCGGAATCGCACGCCACATCGGGATATTCAGAAATGCCGGTCCTGCCGCAAGCAGTCCTCCACGCAATTCCAGAATCGGAACCATTGAGATCAGGAAGAGAATAAATTCCTTACCGACCTTTCCGCCCAGTGTCACCATAAACCAGTTGATCAAAGCTTCACTCATTCAGTTATTTCTCCTTTATATATGTTCTCAAAAAATCAAAAAGCGTCTCCATCTCTTCTCTTGTACCAATTGTAATTCTCAGATACTGATCGATTCGTGGTGCATTCCAATGTCTGACATAGATATTATTCTCTTTCAAAGCCTGGAAAAGTTCATTCGCATCAACCTTTGGATGTCTTGCAAAAATAAAATTCGCCTTTGCATCCGGGAAAACAAAACCAAGTTTCCTGAGCTCTTCTTTTGCCCATTCTCTTGTTTCAACTATTTTACGAACTCCTTCTTCAAAATATACTTTGTCTTTAACCGCTTCCACACCACAGGCAAGAGCTGTCTGATTCATCGTGTAAGAGTTAAAAGAATATTTCACATCATTCAGATACGAAATCATCTTCTCATTTCCGATTGCATAGCCGATGCGCATGCCGGCAAGCGAACGGGATTTTGATGTTGTCTGCACAACCAGCAGATTTTCATATTTTTCCAGCAGCGGCTGCGCAGTGGCTGCTCCGAAATCGACATATGCCTCATCTACGATCACAACCACATCCGGGTTATGCTGCAATATCGATTCGATCGCAGAAAGCGAAAGCTCCACACCCGTCGGTGCATTCGGGTTCGGGAACACAATTCCGCCATTTGGATGGTTCTCTGCAAAATACTGCTCCGGCACAATGCAGAAATTTTCATCGAGCGGGATCTGCTCGTACGGAATACGGAATTCCTCCGCCCAGACATCGTAGAAGGAATACGTAATGTCCGGGAAAAGAATCGGTTTGTCAGAGTTAAAATACGTCATAAACGCCATCGCCAGAACATCATCCGAACCAACGCCGACAAAAACCTGCTTTGTGCTTACGTGGTAGACATCCGCAATCGCCTGCACCAGTTCTGCCGCGGTCGGATCCGGATAGAGACGGAGGGTATCCTCTTCTGCTACCCGTCTGATCGCCTCTGCGGCTTTTGGTGACGGCGGATACGGATTCTCATTCGTATTGAGCTTAATCATATCAGCCTCATGCGGCTGCTCGCCCGGTACATACGGCACAACTTTTCTTACATTCTTTTCCCAGTTACTCATAAGTTCCTTCCTTTCTGCCTGTGGTCAGGAAATGCACCCTGACTTTATTCCGTCTTTCTGTTTTTTTTGGAAAACCCTGTGAATCGTAACCATTTTTTCTTTTCCTTCTGCTCCCGGCAGTTTCCCGCCGACGCAAAGTCCCTTTTCTTCCCGGTGAACCGCTTTATCCTCTCTTCTTCCAGGTAGACGGATAGAAAAGAATCAGCATCGGAAACAGTTCCAGACGGCCTGCCAGCATATCAAAAATCAGAATCAGCTTGGAAACCGGACCGTATCCAAAGAAGTTACTGGTCGGTCCTACCTGGTCAAGACCCGGTCCGATGTTGTTCAGTGTTGCGGCAACTGCCGTGAAGTTTGTCTCGAAGGAAAATCCATCCACACTGATGATCAGCATGGAAAAGCTGTAGATCACCAGATAAACAATCAAAAATACGTTGATCGCCCGCAGAACCTCATGCTCTACCGGGTGATCGTCGAAACGGATGCGTTTGATACTGCGCGGATGTACGATCGAACCAAGCTCTTTTTTCACGGTTTTTAAGAGAATCAGGATTCGCGAAACCTTGATTCCGCCTCCCGTTGAACCGGCACAGGCTCCGATGAACATCAGCATCACCAGAATACATTTTGACAGCTCCGGCCAGAGGTCAAAGTCCGTCGTGGAATAACCCGTTGTCGTGATAATCGATCCAACCTGGAAAAAGGCAGTCCGCACCGCTTCACCGATGGAATGGTACATCGGATAGGTATTCCAGGAAATCACGCCTCCTGCCAGAAGGATAATCAGGAAATACGCTCTTACCTCCTGGGACGAAATGGCGGCCTTTCCCTTTTTGCAAAGCATCAGATAATAAAAGTTAAAATTCACACCGAACGCAATCATGGCGATTGTCAGAATCCACTGCTGCAGTGGTGTGTACACTGCACAGCCGCTGTTCAACACGGCAAAACCTCCTGTTCCGGCAGCTCCCATGGCGAGTGTGACAGAATCAAATGTCTTCATGCCGGAAAGCAGCAGGGCAGCAATGGTAAAAAGTGTCATGCCAAGATAAATCTGATACAGAATTTTAGCAGTTCCGCGCACTCTCGGAACAAATTTGGAAACGGTCGGTCCCGGGCTCTCTGCCTTCATCAGGTTCATGACGGAACCGCCCTTCATCGGAAGCAATGCAAGAATGAACACAAGAACGCCCATACCGCCAATCCAGTGGGAAAAGCTTCTCCAGAACAGGCTGGCGTGTGAAAGGGCTTCCACATCACTCAAAATGCTGGCTCCTGTCGTTGTAAAACCGGAAACGATCTCAAACAGCGCATTGATATAAAACGGAATTTCCCCCGTAATTACAAACGGCACCGCTCCGAAAACACCAAGGACAACCCAGCTTAACGAAACGCAGACAAATCCGTCGCGGGAATAGATTTCCATATTGGACGGTTTTCTGAAGCAGAGGATCAGACCGGCCGCAATGCAGAGCAGTCCCCAGATAAGATACGCAAAGCCTGTCTTTTCCTGATACATGGCTCCGACCAGCGCCGGAAACAGCATCAGCATACCTTCCACTTTCAGCACCCAGCTGATGACAAAACGAATCATTTTATAGTTCATAATCCGCTTCCCCCGTTACTCTGCCAGAATCTCATGGATATCCTGAAGACCGGTTTCCGTTGTTACGATAATGACGGAATCTCCTGCCTCAAAGGAATCCTGTCCACCCGGAATGATGACCTTTCCCTGTCTGTTAATCGCTGCTACCAGAAGGTTTGGCCGTGTTTTCATATCCTGCAGACGGATGCCGATCATACGGCAATTCTGGTTCACGATAAACTCAAGAGCCTCCACACGGTCTTCCATCAGCTTATACAGCGTCTCAACGTTGCTTCCGATGGAGTTTTTCATTGCCCGGACATACTGCAGAATGTACTCTGCGGTGATGTGTTTCGGGTAGATCAGGCTGTCCAGGTTCAGGCTGTGGATAACATCATTAAATTCCAGATGGTTGATTTTCGTTACAACCTTTGAGGATACCTTCTCTTTCGCATACAGCGACAGAATGATGTTTTCCTCATCCATATCGGTGCAGGCCACAAAGGAATCCATATTCTGGATGCGCTCCTCTTTTAAGAGCTCCTGGTCACTTCCGTCACCGTAAATAACGGTTGCATCTGGCAGTGCTTCGCTTAAAACCTCACAGCGATCCTTATTTTTCTCGATAATCTTGACATCGACGTTCATATTTGCCAGTGATTTTGCGAGATAATACGTAATTTCACCGCCGCCAACAATCATCGTATTGTGTACCTTGTTTGTATGAACACCGATTTTCTTAAACAGGCTCTCTGCGTTCTGCGGTGTGGTAATGATGGAAAGGCTGTCTTTTGCCTGGATCACAAAATTTCCATCCGGTATGTAAACCTCGCCGTTTCGCTCAACAGCACAGACCAGCAGACTGTACTGAAGCGCTCCGGCCAGCTCACGCAGCGACATATGGACAATTTTCGATGTTTCCGGCACTTTAAAGCGCAGCATTTCGATTCTTCCGCGGGAAAAGCTGTCGATCTCAATCGCAGATGGGAACCGCAGCAGTCTTGCCATTTCCATGGCGGCCGCGTGCTCCGGGTTGATGATCATGGACAGACCCAGCTTTTTACGGATAAATTCTCTCTCCTCCCGATACATCGGATTTCGAACTCTGGCGATGGTGTGACAGTCTGCTGCCTGTTTGGCGATGACACAACAAAGCAGGTTCATTTCATCACTTTTGGTTACGGCAATCATCAGATCCGCATGCTCAATATCCGCCTCCTGAAGCACCTGATAGCTTGCTCCGTTTCCTACAATTCCCATAACGTCATAGGTGTTGGAGACGTTGCGGACGACAATACTGTCTGTGTCGATGACCGTCACAAGGTTGTCCTCGCGGCTCAGCTGGGCGGTCAGTGCGGCTCCGACTTTTCCGCAGCCCACAATGATAATTTTCATGTTCTCTCCCTTCAATGCAAAAGCATTTCGCGTAAAATAGTAAAGACCCGCCAGGCGGCATCGTAAAACCATTTTTCGATGCACTCCAAAAAGCAGATCTGTACCCCTATTGTACGATGGCGATTATATCATATTTCCAGGAAAAGCGGAATAGATTTTAACAACATTTTGGACGGAGTTTTTGTAATGATTGATCAAAAAAGGGAAAACCTGTTGAACCTTGCGCTGGCCGCAACGGAAGTCGAACGGCGGCGTGTGCCGGAGCTTTCGGCAGGTTATAACTCTTACAGCAAAACATGGGAAGTAATTGTACAGTATCAGGGAGACCTGGCTTTTCTGGAGGAGCAGGGAGTTCGTGTGACGCTGCTGCTGTTTTCGTATGCCATTCTTCTGGTTCCGGAGTCCCTGATGGATTACGTGACAGGACTGCCGCAGATTACCTATCTGGAGAAACCGAAATTACTTTATTTCGCAGATGCATTTGTGCGGAGCATATCCTGTATTACGCCTGTGCAGGAGGGGGTTATGGGTCTGTCTGGGAATGGGGTGCTGCTTGCATGCATTGATTCAGGCGTGGACTATGCGCATCCTGATTTCTGCGCACCGGACGGGACAAGCCGAATTGCAATTTTATGGGATCAGACGATTCCGGGGAATCCTCCGATGGGGTATGCTCTTGGGTCGGTATATACACGGCAGCAGATCAATGAGGCACTTGCATCTTCTACGCCGGAAGAACGGTTTGCCCTCGTGCCGTCCCGCGATGTGACGGGGCATGGGACAGCGGTGCTCGGAATCGCAGCGGGAAATGGGAGATCCTCGGCAGATGCGGCCATGCGGGGCGTGGCACCGGAAGCAACACTCGTGGTCGTAAAGCTTGGGAATCCTGATCCGGCGGATCTGCCGCGGACATCGCAATTGCTGCAGGCGGTGGATTTCTGCGTAAGATATGCACTTCTGGTGGAGCGGCCGCTTGTGACTAATTTGAGCTTCGGGAATAATTACGGTTCGCACAGCGGGGATTCCTTACTTGAAACGTATTTGAATGCAGTGTCAAATTTAGGGCAGAACGTGATCTGTATCGGGGCAGGAAATGAAGGGGATACCGGACGCCATTATGCCGGGAACCTAAAGTCGGATCGCAAGTCGTCCGGTCAGACGCAAACAGTCCGTGCGACATCTGATCCGGCTGCGACGTCTGCGGTCTCGGCAACGGCTGACCGCGCTGTCTCCGTTGAATTTCAGGTCGGTGCTTATGAATCCTCGTTCAGTCTCCAGATCTGGAAGGTTTATGGGGATGAAATCTCGATCGAACTGATTTCCCCCGGCGGCATCCGCTCCGGCACGCTCTCTCCTGTCCTCGGCACGGCGCGTCTGACGCTTGGTCCGACAGAACTTCTCCTGTTTTATGGCATGCCATCCCCCTACAGCCAGGCGCAGGAAATTTACCTGACCTTTCAGGGCGCAGGAAACCATCTGTCCGTCGAAAACGGCATCTGGACCTTGCGTCTCACCCCCGGCCGCCTGATCTCCGGTTCCTTTGACCTCTGGCTTCCCGGCGGAAACGCCGTCGGTTCACAGACCCGCTTCTTCTCCCCCACTGCC
>OHAP01001967.1_pt1 | contig 12223 bp, 10 predicted proteins | sample 1577171 | NCBI WGS metagenome assembly OHAP01 (sample SAMEA3541489, study PRJEB24748) | human gut metagenome | biome: human gut; feature: human-associated habitat; material: faeces | place: China | collected 2012 | reverse complement strand
GCTAAAAGTAGAGCCGGATAAAATCATCGTATATTTAAAAACGTATGTCCCAGATACCGCAAGTCTTCTCTAATTCTACCAAAGAAGCTACATATCCTTTCATGGTTTCAAGATATTCCTGCTGTACTTCATTATAGGTACGTTGAGCTACCAATACATCCAAAATATTGATTTCACCACGTTTGTATTTATAAACCATCCCTTCAAGCACCTTTTGTGAATCTTCGAGTATCCCCGCTTTAAGCTGGGCTACCTTCTTTTTTTCCGCTTCATGGCAGAACCATGCTTGAGTAATCTCCGCCTGTATTTGTAATTCCATCTCCCTTTCCAATATTTCAGATTGAGCAATACGGAATTTAGCTGCTTTGACTGCTCCTTTATTTATATTTGAAAAGGACAGCGGAATAGATACCCCTGCGGTAGCAGAACGCGCCGGAGGAAGAAAACCGTTCCAGTCTCTTTCATAAGAGACTGACAAACCAATATCCGGACGACGCTCCGCCTTCGTCAACTTATACGCACGGGCAGTGACTTCGGTACTTTTTTGAGCTGCAAGTAAGTCTATACGATTGTCTAAACCAACTTTGATTAGTTCCGACAGCATAAACTCACGGTTCAGTTCCTCCCAATTACCAAACGGAATATGAAGAGTATCTGCTGTCACGCCCATCTGTTTGTTAAGCATAACCAATGAAGACTGATATGCTGCTTCCTGTCCGTAAACTGTATTGAGTAAAGTAACGGCTTCCAGTTTCGACTGACGGGCATCATTCTCCGTAATTTCTCCTACCGCATAACGCAAACTATCCGATTGGCTCAATTGCAGCATATATTCATAAGAACTTCGCTGCACCTTAAGTAACTCTTTCTGCAAAATAGCTTCCAGAAAAAAATTGGCTGCCTCGGCTCGCAAATCCTGAAATCCCTGTTCTATCATCAACTTCTCAAACGCTGCCTGACTGCGTGCAAGTTTGATTCGTGCTCCTCGTTTATTTCCTAATTCCAATGAATAGGAAAGCCCCAACGAAAAAGTTTCATTACCAGCTTCAAATCCAAGTTCCGGATCAGGAAACACCTTTGCAGCCATAGCTTCCGCATCAGCTATACTCACATTCAACTTTTCTGCCAGATAATTCAGATTGTTCTTTCCTACACTGTTCAGATATTCTTCGAAAGAAATATTCCGTTGTGGTTGGCCGACGAGGATTTGCGCAAAAGCATGAACAGTCATCGCTTCCACAAGCAGCAAAAGGAGCAAGATATTAAAGTGTATATTCTTTTTCATCATTCTTCTTTTTATTTAAAACGTTATTCTCAATCAGATAGTAAAAAACCGGAAGCACAAACATAGAAATGAGTGCTGAGAACATCAATCCATACACAATAACCGTTGCCAGAGGACGTTGCACATCACTGCCGATCCCGGTTGCCAGAGAAGCGGGAAACAGTCCGAGTACCGTAGTGACCGAGGTCATCAGGATAGGACGGAACCGTTGACGTGCCCCTTCGATAACAGACTTCCGAAGTTCCATTCCTCCTTTACGCAAATTGTTTATCTGAGATACCATAATAATTCCGTTTTGAATGGAAAGTCCGAACATGGCAATAAAGCCCACGGCAGACGATACATTCAATGTCATACCGCGTACATTGAGCGCAAGCATTCCGCCAAAGAGCGCCAACGGCACGATGGACAATACCAGACCAGCTTGCCGGAATTTCCCAAACGTAGCATAAAGCAAAATAAACATACACATCAACGTCAACGGAAGAATGACAGAAAGACGGGTATAGGCCCTGTGTTGGTTTTCGAAAGCCCCTCCCCATTTGACTGTATATTTGCTTTTATCATAGTCCACTTTCGCATCAATCACATTCTGCGCTTCTTTTAAGAAAGAGGCCAGATCGCGTCCACGCAGATTCAACTTAACCGTCAGGTGACGTCTGTTCATTTCACGAGTGATCGTACTTTCTCCGACACTCAATTTCACTTCGGCTACCTGCGAAAGGGGTATTTTAGCTCCGGTAGAAGAGGTCAGCATCAATCCGGCTATCTTTTCGGGTGTATCCCGCATTTCTTCTTTATATTTACAGGTAATGTCATATTGACGGTCTCCCTGATAAAGCTGCGCAATAGCTTTCCCTCCGATTGCTACCTCTATCAAATCAGCTACATCAGACACGTTCAGCCCATATCGGGCAATCGCATCCCGATTCATAATGATTTGCAGTTGAGGTAATGGAGGTTCCTGGTCAATATCCAGATCAACGGCACCTTTCACCGTTCCCAGCGCCCGGGTGATTTCTTCCGCAATACGACGTGTTTCCCGAAAATCCTCACCATACACCTTTACAACCAATTCACTATGCGCACCGGCTATTTTATCCATCACCCCGTCTATCATCGGTTGGCTGAATCCCACCCTAAAACCGGGCAGTGTCTTATATTCTTCTTCCAACTCATGAATCAAATCTTGCTTGGTCTTTCCGTTCGGCCATTCATCATAAGGCTTTATCCCGATAGATACCTCAAAATGCGAAGGAGTGAACGGATCTGTACCATCGTCATTTCTCCCTGCCTGAACCATGATATAAGTTACTTCGGGATACTTCATCGTACGGGAACGAAGTGTATCGGACATCTCTCTCGATTTCTCAACAGAAATGCCGGGAGGAAGATTCACCTGCAACCAGATCGAGCCCTCATCCAATTCAGGAAGGAAATCTTTCCCTACAACACCACTTAACACAATACCTGCAATCAGAATCAAACATGAAAAGAGTATGGTCTTTATTGGTTTTTCTATAAGTTTCACTATTGCACCAGTATATTTTTCCTTCAATTTTTCCAGCCATTTATTCTTATAGACCTTGCGCGGCTTACGGTAAATAGCATAAGCCAGTCCCGGAATCAGCAGAAGAGCAACTAAAAGTGCTCCGATCATTGCATAACTCATCGTAAATGCCATGGGAGTGAACAGTTTACGTTCCACACGCTCGAAAGCGAATAATGGCAAGTAGGCTGTAATAATGACTATAGTGGAGAAAAGAATCGGGCGTCCTACTTCTTTGGCTCGTTGTGCGATACTTTTTTCTTCGATGTACTGTTCGGGATAATCCTCACGTTTCTTGAGAATAGTTTCCAGCATAACAATGGCACCATCTACAATGATTCCAAAATCTATGGCTCCGAGTGACAGAAGATTGGCAGGAATATCCGTAAAATGCATCAGGATAAAAGCGATAAGCAAAGATACCGGAATGGTGATTGAAACCAGTAATGCTCCACGCCAGTTGCCCAAAAACAGAACAAGTACAATAACAACCAATGCCATACCCATTAAGAGCGTATGGGAAACAGTATCCAAAGTAGTGTCCACCAGGCTGGTACGATCCAGAAAAGTATGTATACGCACCCCCTCCGGCAAAATCTCATGATTCAATTCATCCACAGCCGCATGAATGCCATCCAATACCTTAGACGGATTTTCATGTTTCAGAAGAAGCACAATCCCTTCCAAACTTTCCGAATAATCACGGGTACGATCGGTATATCCCAACACACCTTTCCTCTCCAGATTACCGTATTTCAAAGAACCGATATCATTTAAAAAGACAGGAACCCCGGAAGTTGTAGTGACTACAATATGCCCCAAATCGTCCAGATTCTCTATCAATCCTATACCACGTACCACATACCCCAGATCTCCTCTATTCAATATGCTGCCTCCCACACTGGCATTATTATTTTCAATAGCCTCAATAACCTGACTAAGGGATAAGTGATATTGTTCCAGTTTATAAGGATCTATTTCTACTTGAAACTGGGTGGTGATACCTCCGAAATTTGTTACATCCGCCACTCCTGAAACTTCTTTGATACGGGGAATAACCACCCAATTCTGGAGGTCGGTCAGTTCACGAAGTGAATGTTGGTCACTTTCTATAATGTAACGGTAAACCTCTCCCACAGGTGATGTCAGCGGATCGAGTCCGGGGGCTGCCCCATAAGGTAGTTCCACTTCATTCAATCTTTCCTGTACCCGTTGACGGCTCCAGTAATCTTCTGTCCCATCCTTGAATACAATCGTAATCATAGAGAGTCCGAACGTACTTTTGCTACGCATAACATGCATGCCAGGCAAACCGTTGATGGCACGTTCCAAAGGAATAGTGATCTGTTGTTCCACTTCTTCGGCAGCCAGTCCAGGCACTTGGGTAACAACCTGCGATGTGACATCTGCAATATCCGGATAGGCTTCTATTGAAAGTTGCGTCCATGAGTAATATCCGAAAACACACATCATCACAAACAGACAAAGCATTATCCATCTTTTCTGTATAATTGAAAGCATCAAATCCTTCTTCATAATCTCCTACTTTAAATAATATCCTCCTTCACTGATGACTTTATCTCCCGGATGCAATCCATCGTTTATCACAGCAAATCCATCTTTGGTCGCTTCTACCTTCACCGGTGTTCTTACAAAGATATCCGGAGTAACCTGCACATACACATAACTGTCTTTCTCTCCCTGCAATAATGCGCTCTCCGAAATCTGAATCTGTTCAATAGGAGCACTAAGAAAATGGACGGTAGTATACATGCCCAATTTCAAATGTTTCTTCGAATTATCACAAACCGAAAGCACTTTGATAGACCTTGTATCTTCGTCAACCGCCTCGTCTACATGATAGACGTTACCTTTAATCACCCTCCCCGGTAATGCAGACACTTCTATATCCAGACTACTGCCTGCATTGATAAATCGAATATCCTTTTCTTTCACTTGGGCGGCAATCCATACTTCCGACAAATTTGCCACTATTGCAACAGGTTCGGTATCATCTTTCAGGTATTGTCCGGTCACAATATTATTCTCTATAATTTCGCCCAAAATAGGCGAACGTACCACAAGAGGCTGCCCCAGTATCATATTCTCCGGATGCTCTATCTGATATACTTCCAATGCAGCAGACGCATTTTCAAACTCTTTGTCGGCAATAAGCAAAGCATTTTGTGCTTCTTCCAGCTCTTTCTGTGAACTAACCCCGTTCTTTATCAGGTCTTCTTTGCGCTTTAAATCTTTCTTAGCCAGCTCACGTGACGATAATGCCTGGAAGTATTCTTTTTGTGCCGTAGTAAAATCCGGTGAGCTGATTTCAAACAAAGGGGTTCCCCGGTTCACCTGTTGTCCGATTTGTATATACGATTTTGTAACTCTTCCTGCAAAAGGGGAAGCAATGCAGGCATAACGGGTAGGAATAGGACGTACCACACCGGAAGTAATCACTTCTTTGGAATAAGGTTCAAGTCTGGCCTCAGTCACTTTTATCTTTTCAGATAAAAAACTCCTCCTTTATACATAAATGGCTTCTTTACTGTGTCACCTTCCATACGATAACCACTCTGTTGTTCTTCCTTTGATTTACTCTTGCATGCGGTAACTAGCAATACACCGCAAATTAAAAGTATTTGCAAATTTTTCTTTTTCATCATCATCCATAAAAATATAGTTAGCATTCTTTTTCGGATGCAAAGGTAAGTGGACGTGTTCCGGAAGCCTGTTAGAGATTTGTTAGAACGCTATTAGAATTTTATTAGAGTCTTACAGAAGCCATTTCAAGACGAATTTTCTTTTTTTATGAACCCGTTTTGCAGGAGAACGGCATTTTTTGTCTACATTTGCCGAATCAAAAACCGAACTTGAAAATATGAAAGTTATCTATCAATTCATTTTATCCGTACCTCATCTGGAGCTCTCTTAGCTGGGCTTCCGTTTTTTTTATTTCTTTCCTCCATTACAGGAAAACAACGAAAATCAAAGCAATTTCTCTCAATCATTTGTTTATTATTTAGTCATAATGGTATTTGCCCTCTTTATATACAGACAGGCAATCCCCTTATCATCATCCGTAATCAATAAAGTATTATGAATAATTGGAAAAAGAAATTTATCATTATATGGTCCGGACAGTTATTTTCTATTCTCAGCAGTTCTATTGCCCAGTTTGCCATTGTTCTGTGGATCAGTCTTGAGACCGGTTCGGCAGAGGTGCTTTCATTTGCTACTATCGCCGCACTTTTACCCCAAGTAGTATTAGGTCCCTTTGCCGGCGTTTTCGTTGATCGGTGGAGTCGGAAATGGACTATGATATTGGCCGACAGTTTCGTTGCACTCTGTTCGGGCATTATTGCATTATTATTCTATCTGGACGTTATCGAAATCTGGCAGATTTATCTGCTGCTTATGCTCCGTTCTGTCGGAAGCGCTTTCCACGCACCTGCCATGAAATCATCCATACCGCTGCTTGCTCCTGAAAAAGAACTGACGCGTATTGCCAGTATTAATCAGACAATACAGGCCTTATGTAATATCTGCGGTCCTGTGCTAGGTGCCGCATTGATTGTCAGTACGAATATGAGTGTAGTTATGTTGCTCGACGTTGCGGGAGCAGCCATAGCCTGTACAACACTCATGTTTGTATTTATCCCTAATCCGGAAAAAACAGAAACTGAAACAACCAATAATGTACTCCGGGATATGAAAGAAGGCTTTCAGGTAATCTGTAGCAATTGTGGTTTGAAATGGGTGATGGTCACTGAAGTACTCATCACTTTCTTTATCATGCCTGTTGTTGCTCTGATACCGTTGATGACTCTGAAAAACTTCTCCGGAACAGCTTATCAAGTCAGTCTGATAGAACTTCTTTTTGGTTCGGGAGCATTAGTCGGTGGTATTTTACTGGGAATATGGAATCCGCGCATCCGAAAGGTCGTTATGATAAACATATCTTATATCATAATAGGAGTTTCTATTTTCGTTTCCGGAATCCTTCCTCCTTCAGCATTCATTATCTATGCTATATTTGCAATAGTACAGGGTATTTCCATGCCGTTTTATTCCGGTCCGTTTACAGCTTTGTTGCAAACACAGATTGAAGTGTCTTTCTTGGGGCGCGTATTCTCTTTGTTCGACAGTATCAGTTTGTTACCCTCCATTTTAGGATTACTGGCAACCGGATTTATTGCAGACGCTATCGGCATAGCCAATGTCTTTGTTATATGCGGTATTGCAATTGTGATAACAGGGACACTTGCATTCTTCATTCCATCAATCATGAATCTGGAGAAAAAATAAATGACTAATTTTATTAACTAATCCTTTTTTAGAAGCATTTTTTTAGGTTATTTTGCGGAACAAATATCACGAACTTGTCAAATTATGGATTGGATTGGCCTTGATTTAACATTCCCTATCACCGACCCTACATGGATATTTCTCCTTGTACTCCTAATTATATTGTTTGCTCCGATATTATTGAATAAACTGCGCATCCCTCATATTATCGGTATGATCCTGGCAGGACTGGCTATTGGCGAACATGGATTTAATATCCTGGCACGAGACAGCAGCTTTCAGTTATTCGGGAAAGTCGGACTCTATTACATCATGTTCCTGGCTGGTCTGGAAATGAATATGGGAGATTTCAAAGAGACGCGAAACAAAGCATTAGTGCTCGGTTTACTGGCTTTTATCGTTCCCATCGGGATTGGATTCGTGGCCAATGTATCTTATCTGAAATATGGTGTAATCACCTCTATATTATTAGCCAGCATGTATGCCTCCCATACGCTCGTGGCCTACCCCATCGTCACCCGCTTCGGCATATCACGCCATCGTAGCGTAAGTATTGCCGTAGGAGGAACGGCCGTAACAGATACACTCACGCTGCTGGTACTGGCTGTTATAGGCGGATTGTTCAAAGGAGAAACCGGAGGATTGTTTTGGATTTGGCTGGTGGTAAAAGTAATCTTTCTAGGGGCACTAATTATTTATTTCTTTCCGCGCATCGGTCGTTGGTTCTTTCACCGGTACAATGACAACGTGATGCAATTTATTTTCGTGCTTGCGATGGTCTTTTTAGGAGCAGGGTTGATGGAGCTTGTTGGTATGGAAGGTATCTTGGGAGCTTTCCTCGCAGGATTGGTACTTAACCGGCTCATCCCCCACGTCTCTCCATTGATGGATCATTTAGAGTTCGTTGGTAATGCACTTTTTATTCCTTATTTCCTTATCGGAGTGGGAATGTTAATCAACTTACGTGTTATTTTCGGAGAGGGGGATGCTTTAAAAGTTGCCGCCGTGATGATAACCATGGCGCTGACAGGTAAATGGATTGCTTGCTGGCTCACTCAAAAGATATATAGGATGTCTGTTCTTGAACGAAATCTGATGTATGGTTTGAGTAATGCACAGGCGGCAGCCACATTGGCGGCTGTGTTAGTTGGATACAACATTATTCTGCCCACCGGCGAACGGTTATTGAATGATGATGTACTAAACGGAACAGTCTTGCTTATCCTGGTTACTTGCGTAGTGAGTTCACTGATTACCGAACGGGCAGCCAGAAAAATGGCGATGGATGATTCACAACCTGAAAATGAATCGTCGAAAGCAACAGAGAAGATTTTAATATCCATAGCCAACCCGGACACTATCGAGGACATGGTGAATCTTTCTCTAGTCATACGTGACCCCAAATTGAAAGATAATCTCCTGGCATTAAATGTCATCAACGACGATAATAACTCTGATAATCTACGAATTCGAAGCAAACATTATCTGGAAAAAGCCGAAATGATAGCAACGGAAGCAAATGTACCACTCAAAAAGGTCACCCGGTATGATTTGAATATAGCTTCCGGTATTATCCATTCAGTCAAGGAGAATGAGATTACGAGTATTATCACCGGCCTGCACCGCAAGAAAAACATCACAGATTCATACTTTGGAATACTTGCCGAACACTTATTGAACGGATTAAACTGTGAAATAATTATCTCTAAATTTCTGATACCGGTCCATACAATCAAACGGATTGTCGTTGCCGTCCCTCCTAAAGCCGAATATGAATCCGGCTTTCCGCATTGGATGGAACACTTTTGTCGCATGGGGAGCACTCTTGGATGCCGCGTACACTTCTTTGCCAATGAAAAGACTACCATCCGCCTACAAGCGTGGATAAAGAAAAGGCATAAACAGACGCTTACCGATTTCTCTCTCTTAGAAGACTGGAATGACCTGCTGGTATTGACAGGACAGGTAAGTTACGATCATTTATTGGTTATTATCAGTGCACGACCAGGAACTCTTTCGTATGACAGTTCTTTTGAGAAGTTACCGAGACAGCTTGGGAAATATTTCTCCAACAATAGCTTCATCGTGCTGTATCCTAACCAGTCGGGAGAGCCGTTGGATACGTCTTTCTTCTCCAAGCTATATACTGATACCGAAATCCGACATTATGAGAAGGTGGGCAAATGGTTTTACAGGTGGTTTAAGAAAGAGGGATAAAATTAGAATTGAAAAGTTCCGTTTAATTTATAAATATCGATACATTTATCTATATTTGTACTATTAGCAATTTTGCTATAAACACCTAAAGGAAAAGAATGGTATGTCAAACGTTGATTTTTCCAAAATAACAGAAGGAATCTATCATGTGATAGAAACTGAAGAGAAAATACTAACCGGGCTACAAAATGATACGATCACGTTGAAACGTAATAAACAAAATCGTACCATCAAACAGATTCTCGGACATTTGATTGATTCGGCATCAAACAATCACCAACGCATGGTCAGATTGCAATACAGTAAAGATTTGCTTTTCTTTCCCGATTACCGTCAGGATAATGATCTGTGGATAGCATTACAAGATTACCAAAATGAAGATTGGAATAACCTGATTCAACTATGGAAGTTTTTTAACCTGCATATCATTCAGGTTATAAAATCTGTAGACCAAGCAAAACTGGATAGCTACTGGTGTGATTTTGAAGGAACAAAGGTTACGCTACAAGACATGATAGAAGGTTATCTAAGTCATTTACACCTGCATATTCATGAAATCCATGAATTAATGAATGCCTAAAAAGGATAGCGGTTGCAGTTCTTTTATGTTCTATAAATATTAAGATGTACCCACATGGCAACTTACACTCATTTCGCAAAACAACCCGATGTACTGAAACATCTGATACTCTGTGAAGTTCTTAGAAATGAAGCCCCACAAGTATATGTAGAAACCAATTCCGCATGTGCCATCTACTCCATGACGCAAACTCCGGAGCAGCAATATGGTATCTATCATTTCCTGGAGAAAGCAGATGATGACAAATCTCTAAAAGATTCCATTTATTACCAACTGGAAAGTACAGAAATGGCAAAAGGAAATTATCTGGGTTCTCCTGCCCTGGCAATGAATGTATTAGGAAAGCAAGCAAAAAGGTTCGTATTCTTCGATTTAGAAAAGAGTGCACTGGAGAATGTAGACATTTATGCCAAACAAATCAGATTAAGTACATCCGTAGAAATACATCATACCGACTCCCTGAAAAGCACAATAGAACTGTTGCCTTCACTTCCCGCATCCTCTTTCATCCATATCGATCCTTACGAAATAGACAAGAAAGGAGATTCAGGAGTAACCTATCTCGATATCCTGATACAGGCTACTCAATTAGGCATGAAGTGTTTATTATGGTATGGATTCATGACCGGAGATGATAAAGCATCTTTGGACAACTATATTGTATCCAGTCTGGAAAAGGCAGGTATCAAGGATTACATAGGTGTAGAGCTTACCATGAATTCAATAAGAAAAGACAGTATATTATGTAATCCGGGCATTTTGGGAAGTGGTATTTTGGCTACAAATTTATCACAAATCTCCAAAGATACCATTCTTGATTACAGTAACAAACCGGTTGATATATACAAAGATGCTAAATACAAAGATTATGATGGAAGTTTATATATTCAGCATCTTTGATATCCACTTATTAATTTAATTACCTAGAACATTACTCTACAAACAGAGCGTCAGAAAGCCGGAGCTTTTAAAATCAGTTTCCGGCCTTTTGGCTATAAATTAACTTATTTCTTTGGCTGATTGTCCACAAGCCATCTATTAGCCGTACATTTTTCGTATCGTCATCTTCCACGTTCCATGCATAACCTCCTGAAGGCAGGCCACGTCTCTCCAATATTTCATTGGGTTGATTATTGGAAAAGAAAAGTTCCAGTTGCGTAGAGTCAGGACTAAACACAATAAAGGCAGAAGCATTACTATCGTCCACCGATTCCGTGCGGATTCCTTTCTCAAACAAGCGGATACAGTCTTTTTGCACTTCACACCATACATATCCGGCAGAACCGATACAGCCATGTTCATCCCGATCACCTCCCACAATCGGAGATTGCGGATACTGAACTAATTTAGAAGCCGGCATTCCCGGTGTATATTTTCCGGTATAGAACACTTCCAGCGTATCATTCAGAAGCAAACCGTTGACTTCATCTTTATTTGCATCCATCGTACTGAACGAAAGGGTATCATTCTTATCAGTAACAATCGTTACCATATTCATGGTTGCATCACTAACGATTCCTTTTGAACTTGCCACTTTTGACGAGCAACCTGCCATGAGGCAGAGCGTACCTACTGCTAATAATATTGTTTTCATTTTCTTTAATTGGGGCTTTGTTTTTAAATTAATGCAAAGATAAAGGTTATACTGCCAATATTTCGCTTTTACAAAATAAATTAATTTCCGGGCAGATTGTTCACCAGCTACACACAAAATGCCTATATTGGACAACGATCTATTAGAAAATCAGCCTACCTTTGTGATATGGATAATCAAAAGTAAATACAGAATACCATGAAAGAAACTTTGCAGATTCCCACTCCCGAAACACTGGAAGCCTTGATAGGTAAGGAACTTTATGATATATGGACTTCACTTTGCCAGCTTATCGAGCAAAAGTACAATATGGAACAACTATGGAACCATGGAGGAAAAAAATGGATATACGAATATAAATATCGCAAAGGCGGAAAAACGCTGTGTGCCCTATACGCCAAAGAACAAACGATTGGCTTCTTGGTCATTTTAGGTAAAGATGAGCGTGCCAAATTTGAATCTCTGCGAGAAGTATTCTCCAATGAGACTCAAAAGATATACGATGAGACGACTACTTTCCACGATGGGAAGTGGCTTATGTTCGAATTGAAAGACACTTGCTTATTTAATGATATGGAGCGACTGCTATCCATCAAACGAAAACCCAACCGATGATTGAATCAGATATAAATAAAAGGTATTGTCAAAGTTGCGGGATGCCTCTCCGCTTTGATATAGAGAAATATCTGG
>OHAP01001965.1_pt1 | contig 12240 bp, 9 predicted proteins | sample 1577171 | NCBI WGS metagenome assembly OHAP01 (sample SAMEA3541489, study PRJEB24748) | human gut metagenome | biome: human gut; feature: human-associated habitat; material: faeces | place: China | collected 2012 | reverse complement strand
GCAGAAGGTGCGCACCTTGTTCTTCCAGGGCTTCGGGTAGCCGATGAGCTTGGACTCATACAGCACCTTGTTCACCTTTTCCATGACCTCGTTGCGGCACTCGACGCGGACACCGATGTCCACGGTGCCGGGCTTGTGGGCGATATGGTGCTCTGCACAAATTTTCTCAAGCCAGTCTGCGCCGCGGCGGCCGGTGCCGATGACCTTCCAGCCTTCCTTGATGAAGCGGCGGGCGGTTTCGCGGCCGACACCGGAGGTGACGCCGGTGATGAAGATGATTTTCTTGGACATGTCTGACTCCTCGGAAAGGTTAGAAGTGGGTATGCTGCGACATTGGGGAGCTCGTACTGGAAATATTCGCACTTGAGCTTGCTGCCCACGTCGATTTCCGGCGGCAGGAGTGCCAGTGCCACCGGGTTCAGCTCGTCGCTCTCGATGTCGGTGCGGCGCAGGTTGACGTAATCGCCGTCAAAGCTCACGACTTCGTAATACCAAGGCCCCATACTGTTTCCTCCCGTGATTCATTCCTGTGTGTTCTCTTTTTCCTGCTTCCGCCAGTGGCAGTACGGCCCGAGGATGCAGACGGCGGCGAGTATCATCACCGCGAGGATGATGCTGGTGACGGTTTGGTCGTCGGAGAAAAAGTAGAACAGCAGCTGCCCGCCGCCCACGATGAGCTCCAGCACACCCAGAAGCCTCTGCCAAAGGCGGCGGGCCTCGGCGCTGGCAGATTTCAGCCGCTTGCCCAGTATGCCGGGCAGCTCGAGGCGGAGGACGTCCGCAATGCCCCAGATGAGGAAGATGATGCCGATGACAAGATGGTGTACCATAAGCCGCGCTCCTTTCTGCGTTACGCGCTGAACAGGAAAACTTTTACAGTGCAAGGATATCATATCGGTGAGACCCCGGCAAGGACGGGATTTGCCTGCCCGGCTCAGAAAATTTGGGTGGGACCGCCCGGCGGCTCTTGTGGAAGTTTGAAAAATATGCTATACTATTCTCTACTGATGCGCCATCGCCAAGCGGTAAGGCAGGGGACTTTGACTCCCCCATCGTAGGTTCGACTCCTGCTGGCGCAACTGAAAAAGAACCCGCAGGGGGCCTGGGCGACAGGTTCCCTGCGGGTTTTCTTTTTGTGAAAAGAGGGTGTTTGTGTGAACGAAGAAAATTCTCTGCTGACCGGGGCGGTGCGGCCTGCGCTGCTGCGGTACGCGCTGCCCATTATCCTGAGCATGGTGGCAACACAGTTTTACGCCGTGGCCGATACCATGATCATCGGCCTGCGGCTGGATGCCGATGCGCTGGCGGCAGTGTCCAACGCTTCCACGGTGCTGATGATCTTCCTGTTCATCTCCGGCGGCATGGAGCTGGGCGGCGGTCTGCTGGTGGCGGCGGGCAAGCCCACTGCCACAAAGCATGAGATGACAGAGCTGCTGTATAACCTGCTGTTCGTGGATGAAGTCATCGCCCTGTTGACCACGGCAGTGGGCTTTGTGACCCTGCCGGCTCTGCTGCGGCTGATCAATACGCCTGCGGAGATCCTGGATACCGCTGTGCTCTACGGGTGCATCTATCTGCTGGGGCTGCCATTTCTGATGCCTTACGATCTGAGCAAGGAGTGTGTCATGGGCTGCGGCGATTCCAAAACGCCGCTCAAGGTCATTGTGGCTACCAGTGCGATGAACATTGTGCTTGACCTTGTTCTGGTGGGGCCCTTCGGGGTAGCCGGTGCAGCGGCTGCCACAGCGGCGGCGCAGGTGGCGGGCGCGGTCTACATGGTGGCATTTCTGCGCCGCACCCAGATGGATGCGGCCTTCTCGCTCCGGATGCTCAAGGCGCGCTATGCCAGGGATATTTTCCGGCTGTCAGCCCCCAACAGTATTCAGCAGGCCAGCGGCACCATCATCACCACGGTCAAGCAGGGGCTGCTGGGCGGTCTGGGTGTGGAAGCCATTGCGGGTTTCTCCTGCGCAGGCAAGCTGTCCAGTCTGTTGATGATGCCGGTGTTCGGCTTTGTGCAGTCCACAGTGTTCTTTATTGCGCAAAACACAGCCGCCCTCCAGCCGGGCCGTGTAAAAGAGGGCCTGCGGGAAGGGCGGCGGATCTTGTTGGTGTATTCGCTTGGGGTGGTGGCGGTCTGCATCGGTCTGCGGGGGCCGCTGCTCCGGCTCTTTACCACCGACCCGGCAGCAGCCAGCTATGGATGCACCATGCTGGCCTTTGAGTCGGTGACCTGTCTGTTTGTGGCACAGAAGCATCTGTTCGAGGCCCGCCTGCGCGGTGCCCAGAAGATGGGGCTGTATCTGGCCTCCAACCTGGGGCAGATCGCCCTGAACCTGCTGGCCTGTGTGATCCTTGTACCCCGCATTGGTTTTGCAGGCTTCTGGATGTCCAGCTGGATCAGCGCGCCCATCGGAATGCTGCTGGCAGCGGTGCTGGCGAACCTCTCAGGTACTTCGCACCAGCTCCCCTAATAGGGGGCTTGCCTCTCCTATTAGGAGAGGCGGCATCCCGCCGGGATGCCGGAGAGGTTCAGCCGATCACCTCATACTGAAAATACTCGCACTTGACCTTGCTGCCCACCTCGATCTCGGGCGGCAGCAGGGCCAGCGCAACGGGATTCAGCTCGTCGCTCTCAATGTCGGTGCGGCGCAGGTTGACATAATCGCCGTCAAAGCTGACGACCTCGTAATACCAGGGGCCCATAGGATACCTTCTTTCATTTGAGCTTTTCTTTGAGCTGTCGCTTCCTGGAGCGGCGGCTTTTTTAATGCTTCCGTTTTTTCTTTTCGTCCCAGGCAAAGTACCCGGCGTAGAGCAGGAACACGGGCAGGGCGGCAAGGGTGACGGTCCGGCTCAGGCGGATGCCGTCCGGCTGATAGACAAAGTCGATGGTGACCGTTCCGGCGGGGCAGAGAACGGCCATCAGGCCCTCGTCCACCCGCAGGATCTCAGCCTCCTGCCCGTCCACATAGGCCGTAAAGCCGTCATCGTAGGGCACGGAGAAGAACATCAGATTGGCCCTGTCCAGCGTGGCCTCAGCGTGGAAGCCTGCGCTGGTCATCTCAAAGGCGGTGCAGGCAGAGGCCCGGCGGTCGGCGCAGTCCTGAGTGTAGCGGGTGTAGGTCAGGTCGTTGAGCTCTGCCGTGGGCAGGGGCGTGAGGTACTGCCCGTAGGCCACCGCATCCTCCTCAGTGAGCACCAGTGCCCGCATGAGCAGGTTGGAGCGGGTGGGGGTCACGGTATCCTCATACTGGGTCTCGGTGAGATAGTAATCGTAGGTGAAGCCCATGGGAACGTAGTTCTGGTTCTCGTAGAGAACATAGCCGTCCAGGGTGTCGTAATACGTCCAGCCCTCATCGGCCTCAGCGCGGAACTGCTCCTGATGCGCAAGTGTGGTCAGCAGGTATCTGACGCTGAGCAGGCCGCGCAGGGCATAGTTGGAGAGCTCGGGCTGACTGCGCACATCCCGCTTGACCCCCAGTGCCGGGTAGAAGCTGAGGATGCTGGGGGCGGCGGTGCTGCCGAAATACTGCAGGCAGCTCTTGTCCAGCCACAGGCCCAGATTGTCGTGGGTCTTGTAGGTGTCAATGCGCCAGTCCCCCTCGGGCAGATCTTCCTTCAGGGCCAGCGCGTTGATATACTGCTCCACAAGGTCACTGTCGGTGTTCCACTGGCCGAACTTGCCAATGCCGATGTGGACGATGCCGAACAGGCAGCTGAATGCCAGCACACCGGCCAGCAGGCGGCGGGCAAAGACCCTGCGCTGCTGCCAGCGCCTGCAGATGCAATGGTAGGCGGCCAGACCGCCCAGACCAAAGGCAAGCACTGCGCAGTACTGGCCCGGATTCTGAAGCACGCCCAGGCTCCACTCCTTGGTGGCGGCATCCTGCACGGGCACCAGTGCAAAGGCCAGCGTGGCAATCATCACAAAGGCAATGCTCCGGGCGGGGCGGGCGAGGTCGAGGCTGGGGTCCTCCCACGCGCTCACCGTCATGGCCGCAAGGATGAGCACTGGCATATAGAACCACCGGGCATAGTAGCTGGAATTGAGGGCGTAGAACGCGCTGTTCAGGATGGGCACCAGCGCAAATACCATGCAGACGGCAATGATCCGCTTTTTGCTGTCGCCCTGCCGGGCACGCCAGTAGGCCACCACACCGGCCAGACTGCACAGGGGCAGATAGGCTGTCATGCTGGTCCATTTGATGATGCCCTCAGACCAGATGGAGGTCATATAGGGGGAATCCGGGGGCAGCACCCAGCTCAGCAGGATGGCCAGATACTGCTGGGGCTTGGAATAGGTCAGAAAGCCCCAGCCGGAGGAAAGATCGATGGTGCGCGGGTTCTGCAGCACACTGAGGACAGTGGGCCAGAGCACCACAAAGCCCAGTGCCACGCCCAGCAGGCTCTCAAAGGCCAGCTGACCGAAGAGGCGGGGCGTGAGCCGGAACTCCCCGGCGGAGAGCTTGCAGACGAAGTAGATGACAAGGAAGAGCACCTGCCCCACAAAGAAAAAGTAATTGTTGAGCAGGTTCACCGCCACCCAGAAGGCGAACCATCCGTGGCGGTGCTCGTAGATGGTCTCATCCAGTGCCCAGAGCATCCAGGGGAAGAGGGCCAGCACATCGATGAAGTGGTTGAAGAAGATGTTGTACAGCCCCCAACCCGAAAAGGCGTAGAGGGCCGCACCCAGCACCGCAAAGTTCGGGTCTTTGACGTAGCGGCGCAGGTACAGATACGCGCCGCCGCCCGCCACCGCGAACTTGAGCACCAGCAGCGGCACCATGAGGTAGGGGAGCCAGTTCTGCGGGAAGAGCAGGGAAAACCAGAAGAAGGGGGAGCCGTACAGGTAGAACGAATAGGCGTTTATGGTTCCGCTGCCCAGGTCAGTTGCCCAGGAAAAGGTGTTCTTCACGCCTCCGTATCCGGCGGGGTAGCCTGCCCCCTTGAGAAAGCCGTTCATGTAGCGGTAAAAGCTGATCTGCTGGCTGTTGAAATCGCCTGCATAGTGGAAAAAGCCGCCGTCCAGCAGATAGAACGGCAGGAAGATGAGGGCGGCTGTCAGGGCGCAGAGCCCCACGGTGAGCCAGAACTTGTCCTGCTTCTGCCCCAGCATCCGGGGCGAAGAATGAAATGCAGTCATGCGTCAGTCCTCTTTTCAGTATCGGAAATTTCCCGCTTACGGGAACGGCACCTCGCGGGTGTCATCGGGGTCCTGCGCGGCCCTGCGCTGCTGCTCGAACACCGCGTCGATGAGGGTGTCGAGGTCAGAAAGGCGGCTCAGCTCACAGCAGTAGCGCCGCAGGCTGGCGGCCCCCTTCAGGCCCTTCATGTAGTGCATGGTCTGGGCCCGGGCCTGGGGCATGGCAACGAACTCGCCTTTCTGCTCCACCATCTCCTCCACCTGCCGGCGCAGGGCGTTCATCCGGGCCTGCAGGTTCGGCTCCTTGGGGGCGGGCAGGCCCTCCAGCGCGGCGTTCACCCGCTCAAAGAGCCAGGGGTCGCCCAGAGCAGCCCGGGCGATCATCACGCCGTCGCAGCCGGTCTCCTCCACCATCCGCACAGCATCCTCGGCGGTGCGGATATCGCCGTTTCCCAGTACGGGAACGTGGACAGCATCCTTCACTGCCGCAATGATGGACGGGTCGATGCCCGGGGTGTACATCTGCTCCCGGGTGCGGGCGTGGACGGCGATGAGCACCGCGCCCGCCTGCTCACAGGCCTTGGCGCATTCTACGGCCGTGACGTGCTCCGCGTCCCAGCCCTTGCGCATCTTCACGGTGACGGGGTGGGAGGTGTTTCTGACCACTTCCTCCACAATGCGGCCGCAGCGGTCGGGGTCAAGCATCAGCTTGCTGCCCGCCCCGCCCGAGACGATCTTGGGGGCCGGGCAGCCCATGTTGATGTCCAGAAAATCGAACGCGTACTGCTCCACGGCGGCAGCGGCCTGCCCCATGATCTCGGGCACCTCGCCAAAGATCTGCACGCCGTAGGGGGCACCGTTGGGTTCGGCCTTGAGCAGGCTGACGGTTTTGTGGTCGCCGTATACCAGCGCCCGGCTGGACACCATCTCACTGACGGTAAAACCGGCTCCGTGCTGGGCCATCAGCCGCCGGGCCGGGGCATCGGTAAAGCCCGCCATGGGGCCGAACACTGCCCGGTGGGGCAGGGAAATCTCCCTGATCTTCAAAGGGGTGTTGAAAGGTTCCATGATACTCCTTAGCGCTATCTGATTTAGTTGATAACATGATAAAATTTGGATTATAAGTATACCATATTTCCGGCGGCAGAACAAGAAGCGGAACATCTTTCTTGTCAGCGCGGGATTTTTCCGGTATACTGGGGACAAAAGGAGGAGCGGCTGGAACACGGCAGCCAGCTGCACAAAAGAGATGGAATACAGAGCATGGAAAAAGCAGAACGGCGCAGGGGAGAGCATCCGCACCTCCCTGCTGGGCTATGGCTGTATGCGGTTCCCCACCACACCGGAGGGAGCCATTGACGAGCCCCGGGCCGAAGCGCTGCTGAACGCCGCGCGGGATGCGGGCGTGAACTATTTTGACACCGCCTACCCCTACCACGGCGGCCAGAGCGAGCCCTTTGTGGGCAGGGTTATTGCAAAGTGGCCCCGGGAAAGCTTTTATCTTGCCACCAAGATGCCGCTGTGGCAGTGCGGGAGCCTGGAGGAGGCCCAGCACATCTTTGAAGAGCAGCTCCGGCGGCTGGGCGTGGAATACATCGACTTCTATCTGCTGCACTCCCTGCACGCCGCCCGGTACGACCGGGCCAAGGAAATGGGCATCGTGGACTGGCTGTGGGAGCAGAAAAAGCTGGGCCGCATCCGCAGCTTCGGCTTCTCCTGCCACGACAACGCGGCGGGCCTTGAGCACATCCTGCGGGATCAGCCCTGGGATTTCTGCCAGCTGCAGTATAACTATCTGGACACCGATGACCGTGCCGAGGAGATCTCGGGTGACCGCGGCTATCAGCTGACCGAAGAGCTGAACATCCCCCTCATCATCATGGAGCCCATCAAGGGCGGCACGCTGGCCAACCTGCCCCCGGAGGCCGAAGCACCCCTCAAGGCCCTGCGGCCCGAGGCCTCGGATGCCTCCTGGGCCCTGCGCTGGGTGGGCAGCCACCGGAACGTCCATGTCATCCTCTCGGGCATGAGCGCCGAGGACCAGCTCACGGATAATCTGGCCACCTTTGCCCGCTTTGAGCCATTGAACGCTGCAGAGACCGCCGCGGTGGAGCAGACCGCCGCCTTCCTGCACAGCCGCATCAAGATCGGCTGCACCGGCTGCCGGTACTGTATGCCCTGCCCCATGGGGGTGGACATCCCGGACAACTTCAGCATCTGGAACAAGCTGGGGATGTTCGGCCAGCCCGAGGCCATCAAGCACCAGTGGGAAGCCCGCTTCCCCGATGCCGAAAAGGCCAGCCACTGCGTCCGCTGCGGCAAGTGCGAGGCGGCCTGCCCTCAGCATCTGCCCATCCGCAATGCGCTGGCCCAGCTGCAGCAGGAGCTGGATCAGCTGTAATCTGTATCAGAAAAGCCACCGGCAAAAACCGGTGGCTTTTTTCTCTTATTCGCTCCACTCCATCCCGATCTTATCCAGCATTGCGCGGCGCTCAGGGGTGAGTTTGGGGTCGTGGGTGATATCCCACTCCCGCATCCGGCGGAGCCAGTCGCCCAGGCAGAAGCCGGTTTCGTCGGATTTGTAGTTGGCGGCGGCGTGGAGGTTGCCGTGTGCCTTGTAGTAGGCCTTTGCCTGCTGATAGGCGGTTCCCCACTTGGCATCCCGGGCATCCCACACCATGCCGATGCTGTTCAGCTTTTTGATGTGGGCGGGCGTGACCTGATAGGAATCCGGGCGGTTCTTGCGGGCTGCACGCAGGTTGGAGATCCACACGCCCAGCCGGACACCGTCGCTGTCCACATAGCTGGCAGGGACCAGCAGATGTTTGTACTTGCGTGCGTAACGGGCGGCACTGCGGAAGTTCCGCTCCCAGTTGGCCTCGCGCACGGTGCCGTGGTCAGCAGCGGGATCACTGGGGCGGCACTCGCCCTTGAACAGGGTGCGCAGCAGCTTGCGGCGCTCACTGCTCAGGGCGCTGCTGCCGGAGTTCAGGGTCTGCCGCTGGCGGCTGACCCAGCTGCCCAGCCAAACGCCGTCGGCGGTCTTGTAGACAGAGGGGATCTCCAGATCGCCGTGCTCTGTCTTGTAGGCCAGAGCCAGATCATAGCGCTCCTGCCAGGGGTCGTACTTTTCCCACACCATGCCCAGCTTGTCCAGCAGGGCCTTGCGCTCAGGGGTGACCCGGGCGCTGGAGCGGTCCGGGTTCAGGTAGGCATAGCGCTGGCGTGCCACCCACTTGCCCAGCAGTACTCCGTCCGGCGTGACATACTCCGAGGGGACGTTCAGGTTGCCGTGCTCATGGTAGTAGGCGGCGGCAACATCGTACAGGGACATCCACTTGCGGTCGTTGCGGTTGGTCCAGTCCATGCCCAGAGCGTCCAGCCGCTCCACCTGCTCCTGTGGCAGCTCGCCTGCCTTGTGAGCGGCGCGCTGGGCCCCCAGCCAGACCCCCAGACCGAAGCCGGAGGGCGTTTCGTACTTGATGGGCACTTCCAGATCGCCGTGTTCCAGATAATACTGGGTGGCGGCGGCATAGTTCTGCTCCCACAGGTCGTTGGAGGTGCTCCACACCATGCCGATGGCTTCCAGCCGCTCGATGCGGTTCTGGGTCAGGTTGCCGCCCAGATAGCGCTGGCGGTTGTAGACGATCCATTCGCCCAGTGCAAAATCATTTTTATCGCGGTAGCGCACCGGCACCAGCAGGTCGCCGTGCTCGGTGCGGTATTTCTGTGCGGAGGCAAAGCCCTTTTCCCAGGCAGCTTCCAGCCGGTGGTTCCAGCGGATGCCCAGTTTTTCCAGCTTGACGGCCTGCTCCGCTGTCAGGCGGCCCGGGCGCTGCCCGGCCTGTACCTGCCGCTGGAGCTCGAGCCACTTGCCCACGAGCACGCCGCTGTGGATGGCATAGCTCCGGGGCAGCTCCAGGGTACCCTCTTTGGCAGCGGCATCGGCGGCGGCCTGGCACAGCACCTCCCAGCGGGCCTCCATCTCCCGGCGCAGCTTGCCATACAGGCGGTAGGTCTGCTGCATGGGGCGCTCCTGCCGGAAGCCCGGCGTTTTGCTGCCGGCCCTGGTCATGGCCTCGGTGCAGTCCCGCTGCAGGGTGCGGCCGTTGCCCAGCCCCTCGAACTGCGCCACAAGGTCAAACACCGGCACGCTGCGGCTGCCTGCAGCCACCAGCGCGCGGCAGAGCATCTGCTTGAAGGTGGACATCAGGCTGGATTGGCGCACCAGAATGACCCCGGCCAGCCCCTCCAGCGGCTGCTGGACTCCCGGCGCGTTGACGCAGAGCAGGACCTTGGGGCCGGGGGCTGTATCGGAGAGGAAAGTCTCCACGGCGGCAGAATCCGCAAAGCAGGCGTGATCTGCAGCGTAAAAGCGGACAGCAGGGTCCACAGTGCGCAGCAGCTGTTCCAGCTCCGCGCCCAGCTTTTCCTGATAGGCGGCGGATTCAAACAGGACCAGATAATGGCCGCTGGTATCGCTGAGCAGGCGGGGCAGCAGAACGGTCAGGTTCTCCACCTGACGCAGAGACCAGCTCAGCTCTTCATATTGAACGCGCAGGGAGGTGTCGCCCTTGGGCATACACAGATTTTTGATCCGGGCGCGCAGGGTGGCCAGCTCCTCCTCCTGCGGCCAGAGCAGGGCTGCATAGGCTGAGGGCACCGGCATGGTCCCGGCGGCCATGGCCTCGGCCACGGTCATGTGGGAGACGATGCAGTCGGCAAACAGCTCCTGCGCGGCGGCGCAGACGGGGGCACCGTTGGGCACACCCAGCCCCAGCACCTTTGCCTGGGGGCACATCCGCAGCAGCTTCTGTACCGACTGCGCCCAGCACACGGCGCTCAACTCATGGTAGCAGTCCAGCACGATGCAGCCGGGTTTCTGCTCCCCCAGCCGCACCCACTGCTCCGGGGTGGCGGCGGCCAGCTTTTCGCAATCACAGAAGCGGACATTGCCGGGCAGGGTGCCGCCGTTGTAGCGTGTCAGCTCTGCCTGCCGCAGGGCCAGACGCTGTGCACCGGCCACCAGCCAGAAAAAGGTGGTCTGGGGGTGAGCCTCCACCACCTTCCAGGCAATACAGCTTTTGCCGGTGCCGGTGGGATGGAACACGGCGGCCCGGTTCAGGGTCTCCAGAGACTGTACAGCTTTCTGAAAAGCGGCTTCGTTGACGGGATTCAGGGTCATCGACATGGTGGTAGTGTCCTCTCCGAGTTGCATGTTTGACATCGTTGGATACAACGAAAATATTTCATAGGATTAGTTTATCGCAAAAAACATTTTTCTGTCAAGCCCTTTGAAGAGAATTTAGGGCAAAACTTGGGAAAAGGATAAAAATAGTGTGGAATCCGTGGCAGAAACTGCGAACTTTGTGCGCAGCAACGGGGATACTGAAAGTGGAAATGCGTCCCGGAGCGGAGAGAAAGTATGACCTATGGCTGGGAAGAAGGCTTCTTTTGCCCCGGCAGAGCTGCCCGGGCCGCACCGGGGAGATCCGGGCAGGAGGGCTGCTGCGGAACATCCAAGAAGCATTTCATCTTTGCGGCCGAAAAAATGAAAAATTCCCTCTTGACTTTATGAAAATAAAGCGTATAATGCAATCAACAAACCGATGAGGCGGAAGAGAACCTGCAAGCGCACTTACAGTGAGCCCGAATGGTGAAAACGGGCAGAGAGCGGGGCAGAGTTCGTGGGCCGCCGAGGGCCGGGCGAACAGGGCAGTGCTTTTAGTAGCTTGGGACGGAAGCCTCCGTTACAGGGCAGGGGAGTGTTGGCTCTCCGTTGAGGGGCTCCTGCAGTTTTCCATGGTGGGAAGACGAGCGGAGCAAGCAAGGTGGCACCGCAGATTCGAATTTCTCGACTCTGTCCTTGTGGATGAACACACAGGGACGGGGCCGTTTTTATTTTACCCGTTCCGCAGGTGGAGCGGGTTTTATTTATTTTTGGGCCGCCCGCTCCGGGAAAGGAGCAACCGCTATGAAAACCATGAACATGATCTCCCGCCGCAGCTTCCTGAAGGCTGCCACCGCAGCCGCTGTCGTATCCGCACTGGGCCTGACCGGCTGCGGCTCCTCCGGCTCTTCTGCCGCAGCATCCAGCACCGCTTCCAGCGCTGCCGGTTCCGCTGCCGCCGCTTCTGAGGCAGGCCAGACCTTTAAGGTGGGCATCGTCAACTATGTGGATCATGCTTCCCTGAACCAGATCGTGGCCTCTGTTGAGAGCCGTCTGGATGAGGTGGGCGCGGAGAAGGGCGTGACCTTCGACTATGCCGATTACTACGCCAACGCCCAGGCTGACCAGTCCAACCTGAACCAGATCGGTGCAGACCTGGTGGCCGACCAGGTGGATGTCATTGTGGCCGTGGCCACCCCCACCGCCGCCACCATGCTGGCCGCTGTGGAAGATACCGACATCCCTGTGGTCTACTCTGCCGTCACCGACCCTGTTTCCGCCGGGTTTGACGGGGAGGAGGGCATCACCGGCACCTCCACCTGTAAGCGGAAGGAGTTCCTGCGGATGATCCGCCAGTGCAGGCAGGGAAAGATCGACATGATTCTGGCTAAATCCGTCTCCCGCTTCGCCCGCAATACCGTGGATACCCTCAACTTCACCCGGGAGCTGCGGAGCCTGGGTATACCAGTCATCTTCGAGGAACAGAACATCAACTCCATCTACCCGGAGAGCGAGTTCCTCATCACCCTACACGGGGCCTTCGCCCAGGCCGAGAGCGAGAGCACCAGCAGCCGGGTGCGCTGGGGCAAGCGTCAGGCCATGAAATCCGGCCATGTCGCCATGCAGTACAAGCAGCTGCTGGGCTATGAGAAGGGCCCCGACGGCAAGCCAAGGATTGTGCCGGAGCAGGCGGAGACCGTCCGCTTTATCTATCAGCGGTATCTGGCCGGAGATACCCTGCGGGCCATCAAGAGCAAGCTGGAGGCGCAGGGGGCCTTGAACGCGATAGGAAAACAGGAGTGGACCATCAAGAACCTGCTGAGTATTCTGAGCAACGAGAAATACTGCGGTGACGCGCTGCTCCAGAAGCGCAAAAAATTGATTTCCCTCTCAATACAGGACTTGCTTCCGAAAACTTGAACTT
>OHAP01001961.1_pt1 | contig 12295 bp, 14 predicted proteins | sample 1577171 | NCBI WGS metagenome assembly OHAP01 (sample SAMEA3541489, study PRJEB24748) | human gut metagenome | biome: human gut; feature: human-associated habitat; material: faeces | place: China | collected 2012 | reverse complement strand
TAGAGTTATAGCAAATATCTGTATTAGCTGTTAAATCTTTAATAGCTTTTGTAGATAAAGTATTTATAGCATTTTCAAGTAGGCAGATAGAATTAAATAAAGCATAAGCAATACCAGGTTCAAATGCATTGAGTTCTAATTCACCACGTTCAGCACAAAGTGTGATGCTTACATCATTGCCCATAACTTCATAACAAGCTTCAGCAACTACTTCAGCAATGACAGGATTTACTTTTCCTGGCATGATGGAAGAGCCTGGTTGCATTTTTGGTAAATTAATTTCACCCAAACCACAGCGAGGGCCAGAATTCATCAAGCGAAGGTCATTAGCAATTTTGCTTAAACGTACAGCAAGTGTTTTTAAAGCACCACTTACATAAACAAAATCAGCAGTATCTTGTGTAGCAGCAATGAGATTATCAGCAATTTGATAGTTTATACCAGTGATATTGTGTAGTTCTTTTTCAATAACATGTTTGTAGTCAGGGTGGCAATTTATACCAGTGCCAATAGCAGTTGCTCCCATATTTAAGAATTTCATAGTTTCACGAGCATGAGAAATTTGATGTATAGAAGTATCAATATAAGTGGCAAAAGCTTCAAACGTATTGCCTAAAGTAGTAGGAACGGCATCTTCAAGTTCAGTACGACCCATTTTTAAGATATCTTTAAATTCTACAGATTTTTTTAATAAATTAGCTTTTAAATCTTCCATAGCAGTGAGCAAATCTGTTAATTTTGTATATGCTGCTACTTTTATAGAACTAGGATAGCTATCATTTGTGGACTGGCTGAGATTTACATGGTCATTTGGATGTAAGGTTTGGTGGAAAAATATTTGTAAATGTAAACAGATTAAATATAATGATTTCGTGCCAGCACTTACAGCTTTTTGGCTTAGTATAACCATAATATAAAATAAAAAGCATAAAAGCTTTTGAACTTTTATGCTTCTTATTTTTAATATTAATGATTTAATGCATATGATTAATCATGCTAGCTAATCGACCAGCGCCAAAACCGTTGTCAATATTCATTACGGCAACGCCAGCAGCGCAACTATTTAACATAGAAAGCAATGCTGTTAACCCATGAAAGGAAGCACCATAACCTACGCTTGTAGGCACAGCAATTACTGGTTTATTGGCAAGACCACCAACAACACTAGCCAAAGCTCCTTCCATACCAGCAGCAACGATGATTACATTAGCCTTATCAATCAAATCTTTTTTACTGAGTAGACGATGAATACCTGCAACGCCTACATCAAAGCAATATTGTACTTTATTTCCCATCAGTTGAGCAGTAAGACCTGCTTCTTTAGCGACAGGTATGTCACTTGTACCAGCTGTCATGACAAGAATAAAACGTTTATCATCAATAGGCATAGTATCTCTATCAACATAGATAATACGTGCAAATTCGTCATATTTTGCATCTTTTACTTTTGCTAGTACAGCTTGATAATTTTCTAAAGTAGCACGAGAGGCAATTATATTTTGCTCACTTTTTTGATAGAGGTGAGCGAAAATATCAGCTATTTGCTCATTAGTTTTACCTGCACAATAAATTACTTCAGGAAATCCTTGTCTTTTTGCTCGGTCATGGTCAATCTTGGCAAAACCAATGTCTTCAAAACCTTGATTATCTTGAAGTGATTGAAGCATAGTTTCGTCAGAGATATTTCCTTGTTTATAATCGTGAAGTAAATCTAATAATTGAGTAGTGTCCATATTTATTGTTTAACGGCCTTTTTTTTATTGCGTTTCCAGCGAATATAGTAAAAAGCGCAAGTGAGAACAAGAATAGCACTTACAACTAAACTTGCTTCATGACCTACAGCAAGCATAGTTTTCCAGTTTTCGCCAAGTATCATACCGATGTATAAGATGAACATAGTCCAAGGAAGGGAACCAATAAAAGTATAGATGATGAATTTCTTCATATTTACTTTGGCAAAACCTGCAGGTAAAGAGATAAATGTACGAACTACAGGGAGTAATCTGCTGAAGAATACAGCTTTAATACCATATTTATCAAACCATTCTTGAGCAGTGTCTACATGAGATTTTTTCATGAAGAAATATTTACCATATTTATCTACAAAAGGTCTGCCACCTTTAGCACCGATATAATAAGTGATGATAGAACCTACCATACCACCAATCATACCAGCAACAGTAGCGTGGAAAAATTCCATTTTGCCAGCAAAGATGAGATATCCAGCAAAACCCAAGATTAATTCACTAGGAATTGGAATACAAGCATTTTCAAGCCCCATTAGTACAGCTACAGCAACATAGCCCCAAGTATCAATAAAACTCAAAAAGATTGTTGAAAATTGTTCCATTAAAAATTAGTCCTTTCTATTGTTAAATTATAAGATAATCCTTATATATATTATAACCGATAAAAATATTTAAGTTAATATAAATTTATGATATTCATAGCATGTAAAATGCCAACAACACCAAAGAGAATAAAGATTAATGAAGCAAATTTTTTGATGACTCTATCAGGTACATATTTATGAAGCGTAGCACCTAATAAAATGCCAAGTCCATCAGCAACGAGCATACCAAGAGTTGTACCTACTAAGATAGAAAGCATATCAGCACCGATTTGAGCAGATAATGCTACTGTAGCGAGTTGAGTTTTATCTCCCATTTCGGCAAGGAAAAAGGCGATAGCTACAGTCCAAAAGATGCTAAAACGATTTTTTTCAGCTTCATTACCAAGTTCATCATCTTTTAAAATCCAAAGACCAAAGACAATAAAAGCGATAGAAGCAACGAGTTCAACAATGTCTTTAGGAATAAAAGAATGCAAATAAATACCAGCAGCGATTGCTACAAAGTGATTTAAAATAGTAGCAACTAAAATACCAAACATGACTTTCTTCCATGGATATTTTGTGGCAAAAGCCATAGCTAATAATTGAGTTTTGTCACCCATTTCGGCAAGAACCACCATGATAAACGCTGTTGAAAATGCAAACATAAGATTAAATCTCTCCTTAAAATAAATTAAATTTATTTGATAAAAGGGAATAAAAAAAGAGACTTCTAGTATAGACTGATACACTTAGTGTAACTAATCTATACCAAAAGTCTCACTATTGATGTAAAACATCAACGAATAAGCCAGATGAATTTCGTCGTTCATCAGTATGTTGACTTATTCTAAAAAGCTACTCCCTTTTAGCCAATACATTTACCAATAATACCATATACACACAATGGATATAATACACAAAAATAAATATTTTGGCAAGGGTTTATTTATTTTTCATAGCAAAATATTCTCTATCTAAAATTCCGAGAATGATTAAATTTTCATAAACACCATCAGTTAAAATTGTTTCACGAATAAGACCTTCACGGACAAGACCAGCTTTTTCATATACATGTAAAGCACGAGTATTGTGGTCTTTACAGTCAAGCCATGCTCTATGGAATTTTAAATCATCAAATGCCCAAGATTTTAACATTTCTAGTGTTTCTTGACCATAGCCTTTACCTTTTACATTTAAAATAATGCGAGTCCATTCGATTTCTTTAGATGGATTATCAAGACCTGCTATCATGAGAAAACCAACTTTTTCATGTGTGTCTAAAGTTTCGATAATTAGATGAGTAGCAGAAGGAGTATCTAAAGTTTGCATATGCACTTCGCGAGTATAAGGAATTACATATTTGGCATTTTCAGGAATGTATTCCACTTCCATGATATAGTCCATATCTTCAACTGTTGCTTGACGAAAACGTAATCTATTTCCTGTTTTTACGATTTTTTCCATATTAAAACCACCTTCATTATAATATTATAGATTTTATAATAAATTTTAGAAACTTATGGGAAAATTCCCTGACAGTTTAAGAAAAGTATAGTATACTTTTCTTAATATAACAAATAAGGAGGACAGCAGTATTGGCAACGATATCTTTTGAACATTTATTAGATATTTTATTTGTACCAATTTGTATTCAAATAGGTGCCTTAATCGTAGGTTCATTTCTCAGTCGTTTAATTAATCGTTATTTACAAAGTAATGTAAATAGAGATTCATGGCAATATATTTTTGTCAATGCCTTAAAGGGATTACCGATTTCTTGGTGTTCCGGTGTTGGCTTATATTGGACGATAAATAGTTTATCCATACCAGAAACTATCAGCAGATTATTATCATATTTATTATTTGCAGTGATTATCTTTACTTTGACAAGAGTTATTGCAAGAACTCTATCTGGAATGATAGATTTTTATACTATGCGTTCCGACCAAAATATGCCAAAGACTTCATTATTAAATAATTTAATAAATATTTTAGTGTATTCTATGGGTGCACTCATTGTTTTACAATATTGTGGGATATCAGTAGCGCCAATTCTCACAGCTTTAGGGGTCGGCGGTATGGCGGTTGCCCTTGGTCTTCAAGATACGCTTGCTAATATTTTTGCTGGACTGCATTTAATTTTATCAAAACAACTTCGTTTAAATGATTATATTAAATTAAGTACAGGTGAAGAAGGTCGAGTATCTGATATTACATGGCGTTTTACCACACTTCAATCTGTTAGCAACAATGTGGTAGTTGTACCTAATCAAAGTATATCTAAGGCGATTATCACAAATTACAGTATGCCACTTCAAGATATAACAGTAAGTGTAGCTATTGGTGTAAGCTATGATAGTGATTTAGATAAAGTGGAAGCTGTTTGCATAAGAACAGCAAAGGAAATTTTATCTAAATTAGACCCAGAAGTTAAAGCAGAGCCTGTAGTTAGATTTAATTTGTTTGCTGACTCTAGCATTAATTTCAATGTGATAATGCATGTTAGTGAATTTACAAATCAATATATTGTTAAGCATGAATTTATAAAAGCGATTACAAAAGAATTTAGAAAAGAAAACATAGAAATACCATTCCCAGTAAGAACTATTATCAATAATAAAGAGTAAAATGGATATCAAAATAAATGAAAATTATCATAAAAATATTTTATAGTAATAATGAATAAAATAATTAGAGAATATTTCAGGAAAAGCTTTTTATTTTGTTAGAGATTTGGTAAGATATACTTGATTGAATACAAAATGCATGATTTTGGGATAAACATGGAGAAATTAAATTTAATGAAAGAATTTTTATCTGTTCAAGGTAGAAAATTATTAATACAGATTTCTATTTGTACTATTATTATTATTGGTATGTTTATAAATTATGATAAACTTTACTTGATAACAGGTGTATTTACAGGCTATTTATTAGCAGTTATATGCGCTTGGGTAATGGTATATAGAACGTGGAAGGCTGCTCATTTAACAGTAGGTAAAGCTAAAGGTCAGATGTGGCTTAGTTTGATAACGAGGTTATTGATGATTTTTATTATACTAAGAGCTGCTATATTGCAATCAGTGGAATTATTTTATGCAGTAGTAGGAGGCTTTTTCTTAGCTTTTATACTGTATATGATACATTTAATTATTTTTGTTTATCATAAGAATATGGAATAATATTTGTCTAGTGCAAATATTATCTACATAGAAACTGAAAAATATAATCTGTATTTTTCGGTAAAATATGAAATATATAGTAAAGAGAGGTGAGGACACTGTTACTTATGGACTGTATAAGCGGCAGTGGGGAAAATGCATGAAATTGGTGTGCGTGAAGTGGTCACTTTCGCAGGTATGCAATTCAATATTCAGACCTTAGAAATGACCTGGCTAGCAATGGCCATTGTAATACTGATTGCATTTTTAGCAACACGAAGTCTAAAGCTTGTTCCTTCAGGTTGGCAAAATGTAATTGAAATGGTTATTGTTTGGCTCAATGAGCAAATTGGTGTTACACTGGGTTCTCGTGGTCAATTAGTAGCACCATTTTTAATCACGCTATTTCTGTTCTTATTGATTTCAAACTGGATAGGACTTATTCCAACGCTTGCATCACCAACAAATGACTTAAATACAACTTTAGGTCTAGCTTTATTGGTGATTGTAATGTTACATGTACTTGGCTTGTATTATAAAGGTTTTAATTATATAAAACATTTTTTCCAGCCAGTAGCGCCATTTGTAATTATCAATTTGATTGAAGAAATAGCAAAGCCTATTACACTTGCTTTCCGTCTATTTGGTAATATTCTAGCAGGGGAAATTTTAATTATTATCTTGCTTTTATTAGTGCCAATATGGATGCCAGTACCTAGTGTTGTTTGGCTTGCATTTAGTTTATTTATCGGTGCAGTTCAGGCATTTATATTTACTATGTTATCTATGTCTTACTTAGCAAATGCTATGAAAGACGATGATCACCATTAATATTTGTTGATATATTTTAGTCAGCAGATATTGATATAAGATTATCTATAGTTGTAGGTAATCTTGAAAAATTAATTTAATTTATGTTTATCTTTAAGGAGGATTTATTTTTATGGAAAACGCAATTATGGTTATGGCAGCATTAATTGGTGCAGGTATTACAATGGGTCTTGCTTCTATCGGTGCAGGTATTGGTGATGGTCTTGTTACTTCTAAATTCATCGAAGGTATTGCTCGTCAGCCAGAAGCAAAAAACACTTTATTCATGAACACTCTTATCTCTGTAGGTTTAATCGAAGCTATGCCAATCATTGCAACAGTTATTGCATTGATCATGCTTTATGCTAACCCACTTATTAAATAATTTGGGTAAACATTTAAATTTTAGATGTTTAGGAACGCATAAGGGGGCAATAAATTGATTGATATCAATATGACGATTGTGGCTCAAATCCTTAACTTCCTTATTTTGGTACTTATTTTAAAATTTGTAGCATATAAGCCTGTTATGAAAATGCTTAAAGAACGCGAAGAAAAAATCGCAAGAAGCATTGATGCCGCAGAAGCAGATGAACAAAAGGCTAAAGAACTGCTCGCTGAATATAATAAGCAATTAGCTGATGCCCGTATAAAAGCACAGGAAATTGTAGATAAAGCAATGAAACGTGCTCAAGAAGAACGTGATGCTAGCGTTGCTGAAACAAGACGTGAAATTGAGCAGATGAGAAAAGCCGCAAAAGAAGATATTGCTAGAGAACGTGAACGTGCAGCAATGCAGTTACGTGGTGAAATGGTAGCTTTATCCATGCAAGCAGCTGGCAAAATTATCGCTGCTAATATGGATAATAAAACAAATGAAAAATTGGTTAGTGATTTCATTGACCAGTTGGATAAAGATAAAATGGGTGGATTGCCATGCTGAATTTACAGTTAGCAAAAAAATACGCTGTGGCAATGTTTGAATTAGCTCAGGAAGAAAATAAGCTTGTAGAATATGGTGAACAATTAGCAGAAATTAGTACGCTTTTTAAAACTCAACCAGAATTAAAAGCTTTTATGAGTAATCCTCAAATTCAGCCATCAGCAAAAAAAGAACTGCTAAATAAAGTTTTTGGTAGCGATATTGAAAAATCAGTGCATAATTTTATGTTATTATTGATTGACAAACGTCGCATAGCATTAATTGAAGAGATAGTCGGTGAATATGAAGCTCTGTCTAATGAAGTTCGTAATATTGTAGTAGCACATGTTACTACAGCAGTTGCTATGGAAAAGCCACAAGAAAAAGCTTTAACTGCGAAATTAGAAGCTATTACCGGCAAGCATATTCAGCTAAAAACACATATTGATAAATCCATCATTGGTGGTGTCGTTGTAAAAATGGGCGACAAATTAATCGATGGTAGTGTAACTAGCAAAATTAAATCTTTAGGAAAGCAGTTAATGGCAAATTAAGTTATTTAAGTGGGGTGACAGAGTCGTTATGAAAATGAATCCAGAAGAAATAACAGCCATTATCAAGGATCAAATTAAAAATTATAATGTTGATTTAAATGTTGATGATGTAGGTACTGTTATTGAAATCGGTGATGGTATTGCACATATTCATGGCTTAGACAAAGCGATGTCAGGGGAACTGCTCGACTTTGGTAATGATATATATGGTATGGTCCTAAACCTTGAACAGGACAATGTCGGTGCCGTTTTATTAGGTGGCGACACAAAAATTAAAGAAGGAGATATCGTAAAACGTACTGGTAAAATCATGCAAGTACCTGTTGGGGAAAGTATGATTGGTCGTGTTGTTGACGCACTTGGTCGTCCAATTGATGGCAAAGGCCCTATTCATACAACACAGAGCCGTCCAATTGAATATCCAGCTCCTGGTATTGCTGATAGAAAATCAGTAAAAGAACCATTACAAACTGGTCTTAAAGCAATTGATGCCTTAGTTCCAATTGGTCGTGGTCAGCGTGAACTTATTATCGGTGACCGTGGTACAGGTAAAACAGCTATTGCTGTAGATACAATACTCAATCAGAAAGGTCAAAACTGTATTTGTATTTATGTAGCTATTGGTCAGAAAGCTTCTACAATCGCTCGTGTTGTAAAAACTTTTGAAGATCATGGTGCTATGGATTATACAATTGTAGTAGCAGCTACTGCTTCTGATAGTGCACCACTTCAATATATGGCTCCATATTCTGGTGTTACTATGGGTGAACATTTCATGTATCAAGGCAAACATGTACTTTGTGTATATGATGACCTTTCTAAACATGCTACTGCTTATCGTGCAATGAGCTTGTTACTTCGCAGACCACCAGGACGTGAAGCATATCCAGGGGACGTATTCTACTTACATTCTCGTCTTTTAGAACGTGCTGCTAAATTAAGTGATGAACTCGGTGGAGGTTCTATTACAGCTTTACCTATCATCGAAACTTTAGCAGGTGACGTATCTGGTTATATTCCAACAAACGTTATTTCTATTACAGATGGTCAGATTATGCTTCAGACAGAAGCTTTCTATTCTGGTATTCGTCCAGCTATTGACGTAGGTCTTTCCGTATCTCGTGTAGGTGGTAGTGCTCAGATAAAAGCTATGAAACAGATTGCTGGTCGTATGCGTCTTGACCTTGCTCAGTATCGTGAACTTGCAGCATTCGCTCAATTTGGTTCTGACCTTGATAAATCTACAAAAGAACAATTAGACCGTGGTGTACGTATGGTTGAAACATTAAAACAAGCACAGTATTCACCTTTAAAAGTAGATGAACAAATCCTTGTTATTTATACAGCTGTACGTGGTTTCTTAAGCGATATTCCTGTTAATCAGGTTGTTAACTTCCAACGTGATTTCTTGAAATTTATGAATTCAAATCACCCAGAAATTGGACAAACAATCGTTGAAAAACAAAAATTAGATGATGCTTTAGAAGCTTCTATCAATAGTGCTATTGAAGAATTTAAATCCACATATTCATATAATAAATAAGCAGTGAGGTGATTTAATTGGCTAGTTTACAGGACATACGCCGCAGAATAAAAAGCGTAAAAAGTACACAGCAAATCACTAAAGCAATGAAAATGGTTGCTGCTGCTCGTTTACGTCGTGCCCAAGAAGCGGCTGTATCCAACCAACCTTATGCTGAAAAAATGTATGAGGTTATTGCCGATGTAGCCTCTAATGCAGGAAGTTTTTCACATCCTCTGCTAGAAGTACGTGAAGAAGGTAAAACTTTATATGTTGTTTTAGCTTCCGATAAGGGTCTTGCAGGTGCTTATGCTAGTAATGTATTTAAAGAAACAATTTCTCATATCAAAGATGCAAAAAATACATCTATTATCACTGTAGGTCGTCGTGGTAAAGAATATTTCGTTCCACGTAAATATGATGTATTAAATTCTTATATGGGATTTACAGAACGTCCAGAGTATCAAAATGCTCGTCAAATTGCTGTTGAAATTATGGAGCATTTTAGTAAAGGTGACTATAAAGAAGTATATCTTGTATATACAAAATTTGTGTCAGCTATTTCTGCTATACCTCAGACAATTAAATTATTACCATTTACAGCACCAGAGTCCTCCGATCATAAACCTACTGCTGAATATATTTATGAACCATCAGCACAATCAGTGCTTGGATATTTATTACCGCAATATATTATTACAACAATATATGCATCATTATTACAATCAGCAGCAAGTGAACTAAGTTCACGTATGAATGCGATGAGCAATGCAACAGATAATGCTGAAGAACTCATCTCTAAACTTGATTTGCATTATAATAAAGTACGTCAGGCTGGTATTACTCGCGAAATTACAGAAATCGTGGGCGGTGCAGAAGCTCTGAAGTAAGGAGGTTTCACCTAAGTGGCAAAAGGTAAAATTGTACAGGTTATTGGACCTGTTGTTGATATAGAGTTTCCGGCAGAATCTTTGCCAGAAATTTTAAATGCTGTAACTATTAAAGGTAAATCTGGTGACATTGATATCGATTTAGTTGTTGAAGTTATGCAACATTTGGGTGACAATGTTACTCGTTGTATCGCTATGAGTTCTACTGACGGTTTGACTCGTGGCATGGAAGCTGAAGATACTGGTGCTCCAATCAGAGTTCCAGTAGGGGAAGCAACTCTTGGTCGTGTATTTAACGTACTTGGAAAAACAGTTGACCATGATGATACTCCTGTAGGCAACAAAGAATTTTGGCCTATTCATCGTCCAGCTCCAAAATTTGATGAACAAGAAACATCTACACAGATTTTAGAAACTGGTATTAAAGTCGTTGACCTTATCGCACCATATTCTCGTGGTGGTAAAATCGGTTTGTTCGGCGGTGCTGGTGTAGGTAAAACAGTTCTTATCATGGAACTTATTCATAATATCGCAACTCAACATGGTGGATATTCTGTATTCTCTGGTGTTGGTGAACGTACTCGTGAAGGTAATGACCTTTGGTCTGAAATGAAAGAGTCTGGCGTTATCGATAAAACTGCTTTAGTTTATGGTCAGATGAACGAACCACCTGGAGCACGTATGCGTGTTGCTTTAACTGGTCTTACAATGGCTGAATATTTCCGTGATGTTCAAAATCAGGACGTATTATTATTCATTGATAATATTTTCCGTTTCATTCAGGCTGGTTCTGAAGTATCTGCACTTTTAGGTCGTATGCCATCTGCCGTTGGTTATCAGCCAACACTTGGTACAGACGTAGGTGCTCTTCAGGAACGTATTACTTCTACTAAAAAAGGTTCTATCACATCTGTTCAGGCTGTATATGTTCCTGCCGATGACTTAACTGACCCTGCTCCAGCAGCAACATTTGCTCACTTGGATGCAACAACAGTATTGTCTCGTCAGATTGCAGAGCTTGGTATTTATCCAGCAGTAGACCCACTTGATTCTACTTCTCGTATTCTTGACCCACATGTAATCGGTGAAGACCATTATGAAGTAGCTCGTGGTGTACAGGCTATTTTACAGAAATATAATGAACTTCAAGATATTATCGCTATCTTAGGTATGGAAGAATTATCTGATGAAGATAAACTTACTGTAGCTAGAGCACGTAAAATTCAAAGATTCTTATCTCAGCCATTCTTCGTTGCTGAACAGTTTACAGGTACACCAGGTAAATATGTACCATTGAAAGAAACTATTCGTGGCTTTAAAGAAATTTTAGCAGGTAAATATGATGACTTACCTGAAAGTGCTTTCTATATGGTTGGTAGCATTGACGAAGTTGTTGAGGCAGCAAATAAAATGAAGAAGGAGGGATAATTTATGGCTAAAATAAAGCTAGAAATTATTTCTCCAAATAAAGTTGTTTATAGTGCTGATATTGATATGTTAATCGTGCGTTCTATTGCTGGGGATTTAGGTATTATGCCAAAACATGCTCCGCTTCTTGCAGGGCTTGTTCCTCATGCAATGAGAGCTATGATTGATGGCACTGAAAATCTTATTGCAGTTAGCGGTGGTTTTATTCAGGTTCAACCTGATAAAATTATTGTACTTGCAAGTGCAGCAGAACTTCCTATTGAAATTGATATCAATAGAGCAAAAAAAGCTTATGAACGTGCACAAAAACGTTTAGAAAGCTTTAAAGAAAATCCAGAAGTTAAGAGTGATGTTGATACACTTCGTGCTAGAGCTGCACTCGAACGTGCTAAAGCAAGACTTAAAGCAACTAAAACAGATATTGGTTAATATTTAATTAGTTTTATGTAAAAACGGTTGTAACTTAATTTAGCTACAACCGTTTTTATTTTAAAGGTGATAATATGATTTTTAGCAATATAAAAAATATAGATTTAACCACTATAGATGAACGAATTAAATTTTGTGTAGATTATTTTAATGAACATGATTTAATAAATTATAATGCAGGAACATATCAAACAGATAGAGAGGATATTTGTTTTCGCATTGATGAATATGAAACACAAATTGC
>OHAP01001939.1_pt1 | contig 12359 bp, 10 predicted proteins | sample 1577171 | NCBI WGS metagenome assembly OHAP01 (sample SAMEA3541489, study PRJEB24748) | human gut metagenome | biome: human gut; feature: human-associated habitat; material: faeces | place: China | collected 2012 | reverse complement strand
ACCGCCAAGGGAGATATGCTATGTCCTTTGATATCCGTTTGCATTTATTTGACAGCTGCTGATTTTGATGTTAAACCTAATTGTGCCAACCGGCTGAAGAAACTGTGGACCGGAGTATGAGGAGGTAATTCTCCGGTAAAGCTTTCAACCACTTCGCGGTCTGCATTGTTGAGATACATAAATAGAGGAGTTCCTTCCAATTCTTCCTTTAACGGTTTCAATCGGGTGTCGTCATCTCTGCCCCACAATCGGGCAGCGTTGGCTATCAGCAAATTGAAATCTGCTTTTTTCAATACCGACATAGGTAAAGTGGCGGTACTGACAGCAGGATATTCCACTAAAATAATGTCCGGTATTTCTTCTGCTTCATTTAAAGCCCAGAAGTCAGACAATTCTTGAGCTTGTACATATCCCTTGTTTTGGGTGTCGAAATCGTGGTCGTATTTTACAAGGCGCACTTTCATACCCTCAGTTTCCCAGTAATCGATGAAATATTTGGCAAGGAATGATTTCCCTTCACGTTTCTCCATGCTGAGCAGGTTTATGACGGTGGGACGATCCGGATGTAAGTAGTTGTTGAATTGTCGGCAACTGTAGGCTGCGGCAAGCCGGTTGCAAGCCTTGAGGAATCCACGGAATTTTAAGTTGCTTACACCGTTGAATGCTGCAATGACAGATAGTCCGGTCAGACGTTTGCTGCGGTCAGGGTCTCGGAGAGTGCGGTCTAACAATTCAATCAGCAGGAAGTAACCGCTTATGAATATTAAACTGCCGAAGAATGCCGCAAGGACGTAGATAATTCTTTTTCTGCCATTGTCTGTCAGCGGATACTCGGGTGATGCTATGACCTGCAGGTTGGCAGTTGTCATCTTGATATTCTGCAAACGGAGGTGTGCTTCAGCAAGGCCTCCTATTTGTCGGCGGTAATTGTCTTCGGCAATGCCTACGGCACGTTCTTTTCGCTTGATTTGAGTGCCTACGGGTGAGAATTCCCGGTATTGGCCGATAATGTCCCGTTGGCGGTCAACCAATACTTTCACTTCAGCTTTGGCTTTCGCCTCATTGATGCATGCCGTCAGCCATTCTGTCACCATTTCTCGAATGCCTACACCCTCCTTGGAGAAACCATACTCGTTTAAATTATCGGAGAGATGGCTTATTTTTTCTTCTGCCTTTTGCAGAGCATCTTTTTCTCTTTGAAGTTTATCACTTTTCTTCTGACTTTGTTCTGTGGTAAAAATTTCTTGTTCGAGAATGCTTTGGTTCAAGGTGCTGACTTTTTCCAACTCTTGTAATAAATTCGTATTTGTGCGTATAATCTTGGCCCGTATGTCCATTTTATTCTCTAACATTTGGCGCAAGGCTACTGCACTTCCATAATTTCGTTGCACTGCTTCCATACGGTCGTCTGTCGCATATTTGGTCAAAGCCAATGCCTTGGATTGTTCGTCGTAGTTGATGACTTGTTTTTGAACACTATAGTCTGTCAAATCATCTTCTTCTGCAGTAAGTGCTTTTTTGGCTATTCGCACTTGTTCTTCAAAATAGGCGATAGCACTGTTTGTGGCACTGAACCGGAGTTGCTCATAAGCCTTTAACAGTTCATCTTCCAATATCTTGAGGGTGTTTTGCGTAATACCGGGATCGGAGGAGGTATATACCAATTCTATCAGGTCACTGGTACCCAATCGTTTAATGGTGATTGAATTTAATGCGTTATAGCTATAAAACGGATAAGGGCGGTTGAATATGGAATAGACAAAATTGCTACTGTTCTCCTTTCTGTAATTCATTAAATTAGTTACGGTTTTATCCAAAGAGGAACGGTCTACCAAAGCCAATACTTCTTTTGGAAGGATTTGGACAAGTTGTCTGTAATGTTTGGCTTGAATGTACATATTGTCTTTCCATTCATCACCGTGTACAAGATTGGTTGCAAGCAGTCGAACGGAAACCTTTGCCAAAGTGTTTTTGGACTTGCCAATATTAATGATATTGTCGAAAGTACTGTTGATGTTGATAAGCTGGCTTCCATCCAAATTGGTACTATTGGTTACGCCTGCATATAAACTACTGTTTACCGTATAACTGTATGGTAAAAATTGGGTAAAGTATATGACCAATGCCGTAACAAGAAGACTTCCCCACAATAACCAATAACGGATGCGGTAAAAGAAGCTTGCCAAAAATTGTACTATATTCATAATTAGTTTACTTGTCTGTTATAACTTTTACATTAGTCAACATTTCCAATAATACAATTGAATTGTGTAAAGCTACACGACTCTGCTCATACGTGGTCACGGCACCGGTGCGGCGCGCACGCTCTAAAGAAAGTGCAATGATGTCGATGGCTCCTTGTATGAAATTGTTTTCAGATATTTTCATTTGTGCATTATACAAGGCAGCCGTTTCTGCTTTGGCTTTGATGGTGGCTAATTGTTCGGTAACTGCATTGTAGGCTTCCAAGACCTTTAGTCTCCGTTCTTCCATGACATCTTCTTGTACATATTGCAATTGTTCTATCTGGTAGCGATAATCTTTCAGTTTTAACGGACGGTTGAATAGATCACCCAGGCTGACACCGACGCTGGCCCCGACATTGAAGTTGTGCTGGGCACTTGACATCGTTGTCTGGTACATAGGGGTGAACTCGTCACTGGCATTGCCTATGATGTTGTAGCGTCCGTAAGAATAGTTACCGTTCAGCCTGAAGTAGTTCCACCAATTCCTTTTTTCCAGGCGATATTGGTTCTTGACTTGCTCTACTTGGGATTGGGCTCTTTTTACTGACGCATTCTCTGTTACTGCATCAAGAAAGACGGATAGAGGAGGCAACTCTAAATTCTCAATATCTATTGATGTCTTCGAACTGATTAAACCCAATGTGTTGACTTCTATTTTTTTGTCCTCCATTTTGAGCTGTTCCAATATCTTGATGCGCTCCTCCCGTGTCAACTCCTGCTGCGCAGCCACAGACAAAGACACCCCCAACAATCCTAAGAGGATTACACTGTAAATGATGGAACTGATATATCTTTTTATTGTCTCTAAAGCCATATAATTCCTGTTATCTTTATTTTATACATTCTCTTTTTGTACAAATGCCGTCAGCGTTTTGCACAGTATCTTCATGTCCAGCCAGAATGAGAATTCTTTGGCGTATTTAATGTCCAGTTGTTTGCGTTCTTCGGCCGACATCTTCCCGGCGCCACCTCGTTTCTCCACTTGCCACAGTCCTGTCAGTCCGGCAGGGGCCATGAAGCGTTCGATATATGCGTCGCTGGTCAGCAGCTCGGCTTCGTAGAGGGGGAGCGGGCGGTTGCCCACGATGCTCATGTCCCCTTTGAGGACGTTGAACAGCTGCGGCAGTTCGTCAATGCTGTACTTGCGGATGAAACGGCCTACGCGGGTGACACGGGGATCGTTCTCTATCTTGACAAACGTATTCTGTTTTTCTTGGGCCTTCTTTTTAAGGAAATCTTCTTCGGAGATGACAAAATCGTCCGAAATCAGCAGGGTAGCCTCCTCTTCGGAAGTGCCGGTCAGGTCGTCGAAGCGGATATCGGGCTGTTCGTCCGTAAGCTCTTCCTCTATCTTATATTGGTTGAGGGCATTCAGTTCTTTCAGGCGCTTGTCTGCATTGGTGTACATGGAGCGGAACTTCAAGAAGTTGAATATCTGGTAGTTGCTGCCTACACGCTGGGATTTGTAAATCACTTTGCCTTTACTCTCCATGCGGATGGCTATGGCTGTGGCAATGAGTAGCGGAGAAAGCACAACGAGCACTGCACACGCAAACAGTATATCGAAGATACGTTTCCACATAGGCAGGTGGAAGGTGTTGAATATCTTACGGTGTGACTGGCTGAATTCCTGCAGTTTGTGCTCCTTGCGCAACCGGAGGAATTTCGTCATTTGCTGGAGGCTCTCTTCGCTGGCCATAGGGGAAAGGGTGTTGTTGACACCTGCCTGCAGATAGAGCTTGCGGTGTTCCTTCTGCAACCCTTCGGTGATGAGGATGATGTAGACACGGGGGAAGCGCTTGTGCAGGAAAGTGATGTCCTGGCTGTCCTTTTGAGGGGTACTTTCTTCGTAAAGAATGGATGTGTTGTACCGTTCGCGGATACCGTCGATGACTTTCGCCGCTTTGTTGCAGGATGAAACAGCCATGAACATGCCTCCCGCAATTTTGCTCAAGTGGCCGATGGTGACGCGGTTGCTACCTATGTAGATATAATATAACATATCCATTGATTTTGTTGTTTAGAGAAATTTCTTGATGCGGGCCTTCAGCTCCATAGGATTGAAAGGTTTCAGTATGAAATCCTCGGCTCCTGCTTCGAGCAGGTTGATGCGCTCGGTGGTACTTTCCTCACTGGAAAGCATCACAACCGGAATGTCCTTGAACAGTGAATTGCCTTTCAGATATGCCAGAAATTCACCTCCGGTCATTTTGGGCATGCGTATGTCCGAAATGATGAGAGCGGGCTCGTTCCCCTCATTCAGCCATTCTATGGCTCTGACGGGATCTTCGAAATAGACCAGCTCATTTTCTTTTCCTAAATAGACCGAGAGTACCTTGCCTATGGCAGGTTTGTCATCTACAAATAATATTTGTTTCATTGCTTATGATAATTGTTTGCTATATTTATCTATATACATTTTCTTCTACCGGGTGTTCGTACCATTCCGTATACTGGGTTCTGTCTTGGGCCCAATAGATGAATTCCGGATATGCGCTTGCTTCGGGGATATCAGTGCGTGAAATATTGATGGTTTCCTTGGGATAGCGGAAGCCATACGGCACGCAGATTGCCCATGTGTTGTTGCCTGCTAAGTCAAGATTCTCTTGCTGTATGGTTCCGGCGGCAGTGGCGCCATATCCCCAAAATTCGTAAAGATGGACTTCCATGCGTTGTTCCATGCTTTTATATTGATAACAGATGAAGAAGTCCAGATTGTCTTTTGAGAATAGGGGTTCTGTCCGGTTTTGGTCTGCCAGTTCAATAATGACTTTATAAGTATACTCTTTGGCGGTCACTCCAATGCCGGTATTTACCATCTCACCCGATTCAACTCCAAATACATTGTGTACTTCGCCTGCGATGGGGATTATGACATTCGGATCGGAATCTTCCATATAAGTAGCGTTATTGTACCTGAATTTGTTGTACGAGCTGTTGAATGACTCCTGGAAACGCGAATCGTCGCCTCCGGTCTTGATTTCCCGGATATCGGATTTATTGATTCCGGTAATCCGGAGCCCTACGCCCAACGGCTTGCTTGCTCCTGCCGCAGTAAGGGTCACGTCGAGCTGTATGCGCTTGATGTGGTTCGTCTTTTTCTCGCGGTGATAGTAGGTCTCCACGTCCAAGACCACGTCGTTGAAGTCATAGTCGCCTACCAACGGGAAGTTGTCTTCGAATACGTACGTATAGGAGACTGGGTCTGTAGGGGGCTCTGAGCCGGACTCGTTCGGAGTATTGCCTTCGCCCGTGCAGTCTCCGGCGGGAATGGTGATGGGGGATTCTCCCCATTTGGATATGGTTCCTTCGGTATTCTTGATGGCATCAAGGAATTTGGCTTCCCACCAGATGTCCTCAGTGATATCATCGTCAATTTCTTTCACTTCATAATGAATGTTTCCCTGGCTGGAAAAATTCCCTATATCTTCAACTTTATTGATTTTTACCAGTGCATATTCATTGTTTGAGCCCATAAATTGTGCTTGTGACAATTCTGCTTCATCAAGTACGGTTATCATGGAGTTGTCACCCATTGTGATTCTGGTGTTGTAATTGTTGCTATGGTCCCCGAAATCCTCTATCTCTGCAGAAGAGGTGTCTCCCATGTTCAGTGTGCCTACAAATTCTTCCGTATATAGATAGCATCCGTTGTCTATAGTGATGTTGCTGTGGGTTTTCCCGATGTAGGCTTTGCCCTGGTTGATGAATTTGCATCCGCTGTCGAAATTCATTTCATCGACACGTACGGTACCGCAATTATAGAATACTCCTCCCTGGCTGACATGGAAATCATCTATTTCTATGGTGCCGGCATTGTAGTTGTAGCTGCCTCCGGATGCATTGGTCAATTCGATGTCGTTCCCTTTGATGGTTCCACCCGCGTAGACGATAAACCGGCTGGATTGCACTAAAGTGAAGGTGTGCTCGTCCGGTATCACGATTTCCCCTCCGTCAATCACATAGAATTCGAAGCCTCGTTCAACGGTCATGTTGTTTCCATTGGGTTCCCAGCTGCCTTCAATGATGATGATGGCCGGATTGTCACTTCCCATGCCGTCCTTGCTGATTTTATTCCTATATATATTGTCTTTGGAGATTTTGTAGGCTTTTCCGTTTTGAAAATCGGTATTCGGCCTTATTTCTTCGGCGCTTGATAGCATTGCGGTGATTTCCGCCTCAGACTTTTCCGGTGAATAGGTCTCGATGCTGACACTGCGCGTCCATGCGGTACGTGTAGTTGCAAGGGAATTGCCGAAAGCGGCATGGAGCTGACCGTTTTGGATGGATACATATTTTACTATGTTGCGGCTGTGTGTATCGGTGCGGCACACAAAAGCGCTCGTCAGTACAGAAGGGCAGTCCATGACGGTAGTAAATACTGTTGTATTATTGGCGGTGCCTTCTGCCAGCAGTTTGGCAGATGACCGGCTGATTAAGGGGTTCTTGTCGTAAATACGTATGGTATAGTCGATGCCGGTATCTTCGGATACAGAAACATTGACCCGGACCTGCTGAGTCATTTTCCAATCCATAGCCGGGTCTATGTTCTTGACCGGAAACCTGTCTTGATAGGCTGCTTTCACTTTTTCGGGGTTAAAAACATCGTCTTTACAACCCTGCAGCAGTATGCCTACTGTAAGAATAACAAGCGGCAGAAAGCGTTTGTATAGGGTATTTTCTCCCATATTTTACATTTGTTTTGCTTGATTGTAAGCAAAAGTACGTTTATTTAAACTAATAAGCTTTATTAATGGGGGATAAAAGCATGGTGATTAACCCTTTTTAACGCTTTTGTGCGAATAGATAAAACAAGTTTATTTTGAAAATTGTCAATATAACTATATACCCTCTGTGTTGCTGCTTTACTGAATCTTGGTGATTTCTCCTGCCAGGTCGGAATTCATGCGGTGGCGGATTTCGGCTTGGTCCAGTCCGTGTCCCAGGAGGAACATGAGTTTGGTGACGGCACATTCGGGGGTACTGTCATAGCCGCTGATGACACCTGCCTGGAGAAGTTGCAGACCGGTTTCGTAACGTCCCATCTCGACGGCGCCACTTTGGCATTGGGTGATGTTGACGATGACAATGCCACGTTCGCTGGCTTCTTTCAGCTGGCGGATGAACCATTCTTTCTGGGGGGCATTGCCGGAACCGAAGGTCTTGAGGACAACAGCTTTCAGGCCGGGAACATGAAGCACGGAGTTGATGATGCTTTCCTGGATGCCGGGAAAGAGGGTGAGCACTACGACATTGGTGTCGAAAAGGTAGTGCGGCTTCATAGGGCGTGACGGGTCGGGACGGTGGATGAGGTGCTCGTTATAACGGATATGGATGCCTGCCTTTGCCAGTGCGGGATAGTTGAAGGAGCGGAAAGCATTGAAATTCTCGGCATTGATTTTGGTGGTACGGTTGCCCCGCATCAGCTCGTTCTCGAAGAAGATGCACACTTCGGGGACGATAGGAGTACCGTCCGGATGCTTGGCGGCGGCTATTTCAATGGCGGTGATGAGGTTCTCTTTCCCGTCGGTGCGCAGGGTGCCGATGGGAAGCTGGGAACCGGTGAGGATGACCGGCTTGGAAAGGTTCTCGAGCATGAAGCTGAGTGCGGAGGCTGTATAGGCCATCGTATCGGTACCGTGCAGGATGACGAAGCCGTCGAAATTGTCGTAGTTGTAGTTGATGATTTTTACAATCTTTGCCCAGAGGGAAGGTTCCATATCGGAAGAGTCGATAGGCGGGTCGAACTGATAGGAAGAGATGCGGTAGTTGAAGCGCTTCAGTTCGGGGACATGCTGCAGCAGTTGGTCGAAGTTGAAGTTCTCAAGCGCACCGGTCTCGGGATTTTCTATCATTCCGATAGTTCCACCAGTGTAAATCAATAGTACGGAAGGGCAATCGACTTTCATAAATTTCGTATTTGGGTTCTTTTTGGGGTACAAAGATAGCGAAAAAAGTCATGAGTGATATCACTCATAACTTTCTTACCTCTTCTTTCAACTGCCTGATAGCTTTTTCCGCATCTCCTTCCTTCTCGTTGAGCAGCGTGACGAAGCGGCTGCCGATGATGGCACCGGATGAATGGGTGCAGGCGGCATCGAATGTCTGCTTGTTGCTGATGCCGAAGCCTACCATGCGTGGATTGCGCAGGTTCATATCTTTTATCTTCTTAAAGTAGGCTTGCTTCCGGGTGTCGAAGTCTTTCTGGGCACCGGTGGTGGCGGCACTGGACACCAGATAGATGAAGCCGTCGGTGTGGGCGTCTATTTCGCGGACGCGGGCTTCGCTGGTTTCGGGGGTGATGAGCATGATGACACGGATGTCATACTTCGAGGCGATGGCTTTGTAACTCTTTTCGTAATCGCGGAAAGGGAGGTCGGGAATGATGACGCCGTCGATGCCGCATTCCACGCACTTCTGGCAGAAGGCTTCGAAGCCGAACTGCATGATGGGATTGAGGTATCCCATAAGGACAAGCGGGATGCGGACATCGCGACGGATGTCGCGCAATTGTTCGAAAAGCAGACGGAGGGACATGCCGTTGTGCAGGGCGCGGGTGGCGGCATTCTGGATGACAATGCCGTCGGCCATGGGGTCACTGAACGGAATTCCGATTTCAATCATGCTGACTCCGTTTCTTTCGAGGGCACGGATAACGTCGGCAGTACCGTCGAGGTTGGGACAGCCTGCACAAAAGTAAATGGACAGCAGATTCTTGGGGCTGTCCTGGAAAAGTTGGTTAATGCGGTTCAACATACTATTTACAATTTTACAATTTACTATTTACTATTTGGCTGCGCAATATATGCTGCATGTTACGATTTACAATTTTACAATTTACTATTTACTATTTGGCTGCGCAATGTACGCCGCATGGCAAATTGTACATTGTACATGGTAAATCGTAAATCGTCAAATAGTAAACCCATCGAGTTCTTTCAGGAAGTTTGAGATGCGTTCCACATCCTTTATTCCCGGTGCCGTTTCGAAACGGCTGTTGATATCGATACCTGCGAAATAGGGGTGGCGGAACTCCCGCAGGGCTTTTACGCTGTAGGGGTTGATGCCGCCGCTGAGCAGGAACGAGGTGGGACCGTTGTAGCGGTGCAGGAGGTTCCAGTCGAACTGGTTGCCGGAACCGCCGTACTGCGGGGTCTTGGTGTCGAAGAGGTAATAGTCGCACAGACCATTGTAGGCAGATACGGAAAGCAGGTCCTTGGGCAGCAAGATAGAGAAAGCCTTGATGAGGTGCAGGCCTGCATTGCGCAGGGAACGGCAGTACTCGGGAGCTTCATTGCCATGCAGCTGGATGTAGTCAAGGCCGAAACGGTCGGTATACATCAGGATGTTTTCCTTACTTTCGTTGACAAAGACACCGACGCGCTTGGCGCAGGCTGGCAGATACCCGGGCATCTGGCACAGACAACGGGGAGATTTGGGGTAGAAGATAAAACCAATCATATCTACACCTTGCAGTTCTACATTGCGGATGTTTTCTGCTTCGGTCATTCCGCATACTTTGATGAGAGGAGACATTTTATTTACTATTTACTATTTACTATTTACAATTTGGCTGCGCGATGTAACGCTGTATGAGAGACTTTTGTATTTACAATTATCAACTTTCAACTTTCAATTATTAATTAAGAGACTGTCTTGGATGAACTTTTTCAGGGTTTCGCCCGGGTTGGCTGTTTTCATGAAGGTTTCGCCGATGAGGAAACCGCGGAAGCCGGTGGCACGCAGGCGGCAGATGGTTTCGGGGTCGGAGATGCCGCTTTCGGAAACAAGGAGCGGGGATGCCGGTCCGTGGGTGGCTTCGCGCAGTTGCCGGGCTATCCGGAAGGAGTTTTCCACATCGGTGACGAAAGAGCCGAGGTTGCGGTTGTTGACACCCACCATGTCGACCTCCTTATTTATATAGGAGAGTTCCGAAGGGCTGTGGATTTCGAGCAATACCTCCAGCCCGAGTTCGTGGGCTTGGGCGGTGAGGGTGCTGCACTGCTCCGGACTGAGGCAGGCGGCAATGAGCAGTACGGCGTCGGCACCTACGATGCAGGCTTGCAGAAGCTGGTACTCGTCGATGATGAAGTCCTTGCGCAGAATGGGGATGCGGACGAGCGGACGGACCGTGCGGATGTCGCGCAGCGTACCGCCGAAGAACTTCTCATCCGTCAGGATGGAGAGGGCGGCGGCGCCGGCGGCTTCGTAGGAGGCGGGTATTTCCTCTGCTTGGGCAGCCTCGTTTATCCAGCCTTTGGAGGGTGAACAGCGTTTGAACTCGGAGATGATTCCTGTAGAAGAAGCGGCAAGGGCCTGCTTCATGCTGCGGCGGTGGACCGCATTCTCCCGGATGATGACTTCGGCTTGCTCCTGCAACTGCTTCGGAGAGACGGTTTGCTTCTGCAGTTCAATCTCTGTTTGCTTATGGGCGATGATTTCGGACAGTATATCTTTCATTGCTTCATTTATTAATCTCGATAAATTTTTTCAGTGTAGCCAGCGCCCGTCCGCTATCCAGTGATTCGCGTGCGATGGCGATGCACTCTTCAATCTCTTTCTGCGGCTCCATCACCTGGATGGCAAAGGCGGCGTTGACAATGACGCATTGCGTTTGTGCAGGTGTGGCATGCCCCGTAAGGATATTGTCGAAGATGCGGGCGGCATCTTCCTTGCATGCGCCACCGAAGAGTTCTTCGGGACGGGCATCTTTGAAGCCGAGGGCCTGCGGACGGTAGATGCGCTCGTAGTTGCGGGTCATCACCTTGAACTCGTCCGTCAGGGAGATTTCATCGTAGCTGTCGAGGCTGTTGACTACGGCAAAGTCAATGCCGAGCTTATAGAATACGTTGGTGTATAGGCGCATCTGCGAGAGGTCTGCCACACCGAGCAGCTGGTATGCCGGGCAGCATGGATTCACCAGTGGGCCGAGCAGATTGAACAAGGTGCGTACTCCCAGCGTCTTGCGTACGGGACCGACAAACTTCATCGCCGGGTTGAAAAGTTGGGCATGAAGGTAGGCGATGTTGCACTCCTCCATGCTGCGTTTCAGCGTGTCGGGGTTGTTGGTGAAGCGTACGCCGTGCTGCTCGATGACATTGCTGGCTCCGCTCACGGAAGTGGCTCCGTAGTTGCCGTGCTTGGCAACCTTGTAGCCGGCTCCCGCCACTACGAAGCAAGCGCAGGTGGAGATGTTGAAGGTGTTCTTTCCGTCGCCGCCCGTACCTACAATGTCGATGGGGCGATAGGGGGCGAAGTCGATGGGAAGGCGTGTCTCCATCAGTGCTTCGCGGAAACCGATAAGCTCGTCCACAGTGATGCTCCGCATCTGGAAGGCAGTGAGCAAGGCTGCTATCTGCGCCTCAGGATACATTTCCTTGGTGATGTTGAGGAGGATTTGTTTGGTTTCCTCCGACGTGAGCTCTTCGTGATTGAAGAGACGGGTGAGTATTGCTTTCATCTATTTATTTACGATTTGACGATTTACGATTTGAGTTACTCTGCTTTCGTTTGAAATGCCGTTCATTTGCTTTCAGAATGCCACATGTTACCGTCCGTAATGCCCATGTCAGTAGGAACAAGGTGTGGCATTGGGCTTGATGAAGTGTGGCATTCCGGACGATGAAACGCCTCATTTGAAAAGCCAGTTTTTTACGATTGTTTTTCCGTCGGGTGTCAGTACAGATTCCGGATGGAACTGGATGCCGTGTATGTCATATTCCCGATGTTTCAGCGCCATGATTTGTCCTTCGGGGCTGATGGCGGTAATGGCAAGTTCGTCGGGAAACTCCTTCGTATCCACTACCCAGGAGTGGTATCGTCCGACGGGAATCCTATTGGGTAAACCGCAGAAGATATAGTCTTCTTCGAGAGAAATACCTTCATAATCCTTTCCCCCTAATCCTTCATCCCTTGTCCCTAGCCTTTCCTCCTTCCTCCTTATCTCCGTCTGTACCCCATGGAACACCTCTTCCTGATTGACCAGCTTTCCACCGAACGCTTGTCCGATGGCTTGTTCGCCCAGGCAGACACCGAGTATGGGTTTCCGTCCGGCATAGGTGCGGATGACATCCAGCAGCAGTCCGGCTTCCTCGGGGACACCGGGGCCGGGTG
>OHAP01001927.1_pt1 | contig 12389 bp, 9 predicted proteins | sample 1577171 | NCBI WGS metagenome assembly OHAP01 (sample SAMEA3541489, study PRJEB24748) | human gut metagenome | biome: human gut; feature: human-associated habitat; material: faeces | place: China | collected 2012 | reverse complement strand
AGCAGATCTCCTTGGTGCCCTCCACCTCGCGGGTGGTCAGGGTAAAGGTCTGGCCGGCTTCCAGCATCTCCACACCGTTCTTGAACTCCTTCAGACGGATCTCGGGGCCCTTGGTGTCCAGCAGGGCGGCAACGGGCTTGCCCAGCTCCTCACGCAGAGCTTTCAGCCTTGCCAGACGGCCGCCATGCTCCTCGTAGGAACCGTGGGAGAAGTTGAAACGGGCCACGTTCATGCCGTTTGCAATCAGGTCGCGCAGGACATCGCCCTTATCGGTAGAAGGGCCCAGGGTGCAGATGATCTTCGTTTTTCTCATAAAATACCTCCAACGTTCACGCTATAATGCTCTCTATCTTGACGCAGCAGCCCAAGCTGGCTGCTCTCTGGCGGGCAGTGATTGCTTTGCGCCCGCGGCGGCAGTATACGCCAATATGGCTGTTTCAACAAACCATACCACTATACATTATAAGCTCTTGGATACAATAGCGCAAGAAAAATCTTTGCAAAGAAACTGTTAAGATTTCATCAGGTTTGAACAAAAAACTTTCCACCACAAAGCGCTTGCATAACCGGCGGGATTTGCTTATAATGAAGGTAAGCAAAAGTGCGACTGTTCCGGGGCAGCCCCGGAGGAAAATGGAGTGAAAACATATGGAAAAGCGCGTATTTCTGATCGTGCTGGACAGCTTTGGCATCGGCGCGGAGCCGGATGCAGCCGCCTTTGGCGACGAGGGCACCAACACGCTGGGGGCCATTGCAGGGCATCCCAATTTCAACTGCCCCAACCTGAAAAAGCTGGGCCTGTTCAACATTGACGGTGTGACTGCGGGCGAAAAGACCGACGCGCCCGCCGGTGCCTTTGCCCGCCTGCAGGAGCAGAGCATGGGCAAGGATACCACCATCGGCCACTGGGAGATCGCCGGTGTGGTCAGCCCGAACCCGCTGCCCACCTTCCCCAACGGCTTCCCGGAGGAACTCATTCAGGAGTTTGAGGCAAAAACCGGCCACAAAGTCCTCTGCAACCTGCCTTATTCCGGCACCGAGGTGCTGAAGAACTACGGTGAGCAGGCCATGAAGGAAAATGCCCTCATCGTCTACACCAGCGCCGACAGCGTGTTCCAGGTGGCTGCCCACGAGGAGCTGGTGCCCGTGCACGAGCTCTACCGCTACTGCGAGATCGCCCGTGAGATGCTGAAGGGCGCATACGGCGTGGGCCGTGTCATCGCCCGGCCCTTCCTGGGCAGCAGCGCCGAGACCTTCTACCGCACCACCAACCGCCACGACCTGAGCCTGAAGCCGCCCCGTGCCACCATGCTCGACCTGCTGAAGGAGGCCGGCAGGGATGTCATCGCCGTGGGCAAGATCTTTGATATCTTTGACGGACAGGGCGTGACCGAAAAGATCAAGACCACCGGCAACACCAATGGCATCGCCTTCACCAAGGCATTGCAGACCCGGGATTTCGAGGGTCTGGCCTTTGTGAATCTGGTGGATTTTGATATGCTCTACGGCCACCGCCGCGACGTGCCCGGCTATGCCGCCGCCGCCACCGAATTTGACCGCTTCCTGGCCGACTTCATCCCCGGGATGCGGGAGGGCGACCTGCTGATGATCACCGCCGACCACGGCTGCGACCCCTCCTACACCAAGACCACCGACCATACCCGCGAGTATGTGCCGTATCTGGTCTGCGGCAAGGGCGTGAAGCCCGGTGTGGACCTGGGCACCCGGCTCTGCTTTGGCACCATTGCACAGACCGTGTGTGAATATCTGGGCGTGGATGCTTCCAGCCTGGACGGCCACAGCGTGCTGCAGGAGATCCTGAAGTAATATGAGCCCTCTCAGTCACGCGACAGCGTGACCGAGAGGGCTATTTTTTGTGCAAAGTCTTGAACAATATAGTCAGTTGTGGTAGACTAGCACATGCACGCCCGGTGCGTACGAAGTTTACGCCGGGCGCAGGAATTGATATGGTTTCAGAATAGAAGGAGACTATCACATGAGAATCAATCGTACTCTGGGTCTGGCACTGACCGCTGCTGTGCTGGCTGTTGCCATGACTGGCTGCTCCAATAGTGCATCTTCCACCGCATCCTCCGCTGCTTCCAGCGAGGCTGCCTCCTCTGTGGCCGCTTCCAGCGAAGCTGCCGAGAGCGAGGCCGCTGCTGCCAGCGTTGTCAGCACCGAGGATCTGGACGTGAACGGCACCACCTACTCCGCTGACTGCTACGGCGAGTTCACCCTGTCCAACGGCGACACCATGAAGCTGTGGAAGGTGAAGGACGCTTACGCAGACCTGAGCGCTCTGCCCATGAAGGGCATGGCCGAGGAGTTCCCCATCGAGGCCGAGGCCGAGCAGATCTATGTTGCTGACGTGACCAGCAACGGCGAGACCACCCGCCAGTATCTGCGCACCGACAAGGCTGGCCGCAACGGCACTGTCTCTGTCAAGACCTTTGAGCTGGGCGACGCTGAGTAATCGCGCTTCCCTGTAAGATCAGCAGACAACAAGCCCCGGACCTTTTGCAAGGCCCGGGGCTTGTGCTGTTTTATCCTGTTTTATTCTCCGCTGCTGGAACCGAACAGGGCATCCAGCACGGTGGAAGCGGCCTGATGCAGGGAGTTGGCAGCAGATTCCACCTGCTCCTGCGTGGGCAGGGAGATAGAAGGTGTTTCTGCTCCGCCGGTGGATTCACTGCTGGCTTCACTCTCGGCAGGTGTTTCGGTGGAAGCCTCGCTCTCGGCAGGCGCTTCGGGGGTGGGTTCTGCGGGCTGCTCATCGGCAGGCTGTTCCGCAGGCACGCTCTCGGCAGGTTCCTCCACAATGACGCTGTCGGGCGATTCCTCCACAGAGGTGCCCGCGTTGGGATCGGCCGTGGGGGTGTATACCTCGGTCTTTTCAGGGGTCTGCTGGGTATCGCTCACGGTGCCCTCGCCGCCCAGAACGGATGCGATCAGTTCCTTGGCCTGGCTGACCGAGTTCTCATCCGGCTTCATCACATAGAGGCTCTGACCCTTTGCGGAGTAGCACTGGGAGCTCTTGCCGCCGGTGCCGGTCACGGTATAGCTCTGGATATCCCAGTCAGACAGGCTTGCCAGCTGCATCCGCACCAGCGCGGAGATCTGCTCCTGAGAAAGGCTGGTCACAAAGCAGTCGGACACAGCATCCATCAGCTTGGAGAAGCTCATCAGCACGGTGGGGGATTTGATCTTGTTCATCATGGCATCGATGACTTTCATCTGGTTGATGCCGCGCTGGATATCGCCGGAGGCAAAGGCATGGCGCTCCCGGGCAAAGGCCAGAGCGCTCTTGCCGTCCAGATGGTTCCAGCCCTCGGCAAAGGTGGTGGGGTCATAGTAGCCGGGGCTGCCCACCGAGGTGAACGCCTGATCGGAGTAGACATCCACGCCGCCCACGGCATCAATGATGCTGATGAAGCCCGCAAAGTTGATGCGGAGGTATTGGTCCACATTGACCCCGTACAGGTTGCCCAGAGTTGCCATGCTGGTCTCCACGCCGTACAGACCGGCATGAGTCAGCTTGTCCTTGCTGTTGGTACCCGCCAGATCAACGTAGTAATCGCGGGGGGTGTTGATGAGCGCCACCTGTTTGGTGGAGGGATTGACCACGGCGAGAATGTTCACATCGCTGCGGGCCTTTTCAGTCAGTTCGCCGCGGTTGTCCACGCCGCTCAGGTAGACCACAAAAGGCTCCTTGGTGATCTTGTTGGCCTCGGTGCCGGTGACAAGGCCGGAGGTCACGTTGTCCAGTGCACTCAGGCCCTGCTGCGCCCAGACACAGCCCAGTGCCAGAAAGGCGCACAGGAACACCGAGAACACCCGGGATACCTTGCGGGGGGCGCTGTACTCCTGGCAGCGCTTGACCAGCAGCCAGAACAGCACCAGCAGCGCCGCAATGATGACCAGATACAGCGCGGGCAGCATCTGGGTGCGCCAGAGCTGGAAGAAGGCCGCAATGCTCAGAATGGCTTGTACAATCAGCAAAACAGTACCTCGTTTCGGGTTGGCCGCGCCGGTATCTGCATCCGGCTTGCGGCGGGGCGGCTTTGACTCCGGGGCAGGCCCGCCGGTATGCTTCGGCGGCTTGGGCGGTGCAGGCGGCGGGGTGGGGGCGGCAGTTTCCGGCGCAAAAAAGGCCGCGCTGTCCACCTCCACGGTTTTTTCTTCCGGCGGGCGGTGGCCCCGGTGGATATGCCGGGTGCTGTCATCGTCCATATGGGAACGGGAAGTTTCATCAAACATAGGAATTCTCCTTTTTGACATGTCCTCAGGCAAGGGGCACGATGGTCAGAACGGCCCGTGCCGGCAGGCAGGTGGCTGTCTGATCCTCCTGCGAGATCCAGCCAAAGCTTTCGCAGATGTGGTCAGGGCAGGGGGAATCAATGAACCGTGCCGCGCCGTCTTTGACCTCGATGTGCACCGTCAGATAGCCGGTGTCGATGTCATAGATGGCATCCTTGTCCAGAGAGATCTTCTGCACCGTGTTCGCATCGCCGTAGATCAGCTCCGCGCCCAGGGTGCTGCCGCTCTGCCCGGCACTGCGGAGGTAAAAAAGCACCCCCGCGATCACCAGAACAACAGCGGCGAACAGTAAATTGACCCAGAGATTTTTTTTCTGCTTCATGGCTCAGGCATCCTTCTGGGGGAACAGCTGTTCCAGCTCGGCCAGCCACAGGGCGGCGCAGGCATCGCTGGGCATCCGCCAGTCCCCGCGCGGCGAGAGGGTCACGCTGCCGATCTTGGGGCCGTCGGGCAGGCAGCTGCGCTTGAACTGCTGGGCAAAGAACCGCCAGTAGAAGTTGCGCAGCCACTTGTAAAGCACCGCGTCCGGGTATTCCTCTCGGCTCGCAAAGGCTGCCCTGGCCAGCCGGAAGATCTTTGCCGGGCCAAAGCCGAAGCGGAGCACATAATAAAGGTAGAAGTCGTGCAGTTCATAGGGGCCCACCAGATCCTCGGTGCGCTGTGCGATCTCGCCGTTGTCCTTGGCGGGCAGCAGCTCGGGGGACACAGGGGTGTCGAGGATGTCCAGCAGCACCTCTTTCAGGGCCGGGGTGGCGGCAATGTCGGCTTCGTACCGGACAAGGTGGCGCACCAGCGTTTTGGGTACGCCTGCGTTCACGCCGTACATGCTCATGTGGTCGCCGTTGTAGGTGGCCCAGCCCAGTGCCAGCTCGGACAGGTCGCCGGTGCCCACCACCAGGCCGCCGGTGCGGTTGGCAGTGTCCATCAGTTCCAGGGTGCGCACGCGGGCCTGGCCGTTCTCGTAGGTCACGTCCAGCACGCTCTCGTCCTGGCCGATGTCCCGGAAGTGGCTGTGCACCGTGGCGGCAATGTCGATCTCAGTAAAGCTGACGTGCAGCTCGTCACAGAGGATCTCCGCATTGCTGCGGGTGCGCTTGGTGGTGCCAAAGCAGGGCATGGTCACGGCCAGCACATCGGTGGTGGGGCGGCCCAGCTGCTTCATGGCGCGGACAGCCACCAGCAGTGCAAGGCAGCTGTCCAGACCGCCCGAAATGCCGATGACGGCTGTTTTGGCGCGGGCGTGCTCAAGACGCTTGGCCAGGCCATCGGCCTGCATCTTCAAAATCAGCTCACAGCGTTCGGCGCGCAGCTGTTCATTGTGGGGGATAAAGGGGGTGGGGTCTACCCAACGGGTCAGCACGGTGTCGGTCAGGGCCAGGTCGAACTCCACGGTCTGGTAGCCCTCGGTGCTGGGCTCAAAGCTGGTGTTGCGCGCCCGCTCCGATTCCATCCGCTGGCAGTCCAGCTCTGTCTCGGCAAGACCGCCCGCAAAGGGCTTCACTTCAGCCAGCAGGGTGCCGTTCTCGGCGATCAGGTTGTGGCCTGCGAACACCATATCCTGAGTGCTCTCACCGTGGCCAGCCGAGGCGTACAGGTAGCCGCAGAGCAGGCGGGCAGACTGGTTTTCTACCAGTGCCCGGCGGTACTCAGCCTTGCCCACCGTTTCATCGCTGGCCGAAAGGTTGGCGATGACGGTAGCGCCTGCCAGTGCGTGGAAGGTGGAGGGCGGCAGCGCGCTCCACAGATCCTCACAGAGCTCCACGCCCAGCACAAAGCTGGGCATCTGGCGGCAGCGGAAGAGCAGGGAGGTGCCAAAGGGGACATCCTGCCCGCAGACATTCACCCACTCCACCTCGGTGGAACCGGGGGTGAACTGCCGCTTTTCATAGAACTCGCCGTAGTTGGGCAGGTACGTTTTGGGAACCAGACCCAGCAGCTGCCCGCGGCAGAACACGGCAGCGCAGTTGTACAGCTTGCCCCGCACCATCAGGGGCAGGCCCACAAGGGCCACGGTGTCCAGCTCCCGGCTGGCATCCAGCAGCTCCTGCAGGCCGGCCAGGGCTCCCTGCTGCAGGGTGCGCTGCAAAAACAGGTCGCCGCAGGTATAGCCGGTCAGGCAGAACTCGGGGAACACGGCCAGCTTCACGCCGCGGGCGGCGGCGGCACGCAGCTCCGTGAGGATCTGCCGGGTGTTGTAGGCGCAGTCCGCCACCCGAAGCGCGGGCGAGAGGGCTGCTGCTTTCAAAAAACCATCTTTCATCGGAGGATTTCACATCCTGTCTCTCTTGTTTGCCCACGGCGAACAACTGTGCTCCCGTGGTGAGGATAGTATACCACACTCTGGCCAAAACGAAAAGAGGGCTGTTATCAACCTTCTCTGTCCCTGCGCCTGACGGCGGGACAAAGAAGGGCTCTAACAACCCCCTGCAGATACACCAAATGGAAAACGAGATGGACCGTAAGCCGGGTTCTGTATTAAACGACGATCTGTCTAGGCCTGCCATTGCTGACAGGCTCATGCCGCCTTCGGGACACGCGAGCAGCGCTGTACGTCCCATATAGGCGTTGCTTCCGGTAGGGTTTACAAAGCCGCATAGTCACCCATGCGCTGGTGAGCTCTTACCTCGCCCTTTCATCCTTACCGCATTGCTGCGGCGGTTTCCTTTCTGTTGCACTTTCCCTGAGGTCACCCTCGGCTGCCGTTAGCAGTTACCGTGCTCTGTGAGGCCCGGACTTTCCTCAGAGCGGTCAAAGCCGCCCCGCCGCCGTATGTTCCACTCGTTTTCCGTTCCCCATGATACCATAAAAAAACAAGATTTGCAAGTGACGATGAAATTTGGTATAATAAATCTAAATATGGCGTGAAATTTTTGGGAGGGACAAAGGATGCAGCTGCTTTTCAATGTCCCGCCCGAAGCCGATGGCGTGCTGCTGCGCGGCTTTCTGCGCCGGTGTGCCGTCTCCACGGAGCTGGCCCGGGCGGTCAAATTCCATGGCAGCGGCTTTTTTGCGGACGATGTTCCCATTCTGGCCAACCGCCGTGTGCAGGCAGGGCAGGTGATCCGCTTTTCGCTGCCCGCCGACGGCCCCGGCGTGGAGCCCCAGCCTGAGATCCCGGTCAGGGTCGTTTACGAGGATGCCTTTGCCGTGGTGCTGGAAAAGCCGCCCCATCTGGCGGTCCACCCCACACTGAACTACCCCCGGGATACCCTGGCCAACGGCTATGCCGCCTGGGCGGCTGCCCGCGGCAAAAGCCCGGTGTTCCGCCCGGTGAACCGGATCGATAAAGACACCAGCGGGCTGGTGCTGGCCGCAAAGAACGGCTATGCCGCACCCCTGCTGGCCGAGGGCGTGGGAAAGCTCTATTACGCCATTGTAGAGGGCGAACTGCCCCTTGGCCCCGGGATCATCGATGCCCCCATTGGCCGGAGAGGGGACAGCATCATCGGGCGGTGCGTGACCCCCGAGGGCAAGCCCAGCCGCACCGAGTATACCATATTAAAGGCAGCGCAGGGCCTGAGCCTTGCCGCCTGTGTTCCCGTGACGGGCCGCACCCATCAGATCCGGGTGCACTTTGCATCCATCGGCCACCCGCTGGCTGGGGACGACCTTTACGGCGGGCACCGTGACCGCATTGCCCGGCAGGCGCTCCATTGCGCCCGGCAGAGTTTCCGGGTGCCGGCTTACACCAAGGTGCTCGGCGGCATCCGGCTGGAAACGCCGGTGGAGGAACACGCCCGCACCGTTGCAGTGGAGAGCCCCCTGCCCGAGGATATGCGGGCATTGCTGGACGCTGAAATATGAAAATAAAGTGAAACCTCTGTGAAAGCTCTGCCCAAATTCTGTGACAAACCTTGTATCAGCCCGGGCAGAGTGTATAATTGATATGAATTTGTAACTTTCGACCCAAAACGTCAGGAAGGAGCAACCCCTTTTGATCGAAGAAAAAACAAAGGAGCCGCAGAGCCAGGCTCCTGCAGCGCCGGTGAAGGGCAGAGAAAAACTGCGAAGCTTCTGGGCAAAGGTCCAGATCTCCGGCCTGCTGCGGCGGCACCGTTTCCGCCGCAAAACGCAGCGGCACATGAATGATGTGGCCAAAAAGCTGCGGGCCAGTGCCGTGGTGCTGGCAGTTGGCGAGGCACTCTATGCACTGGGCTTTGCGGCAGAGTACATGGTGGTGCGCACAGGGCGCGGTATTGCTGCTGTGGCCCGCAGACTGGCCCGCTGGTGCAGGAATGCCCTGCATACCATCATTGCAACAGCCTTTCCCGGTGCGGCGCAGATATTCAAGGATCTGCTGGCACCGCTTTACCTGTTTTTCAAGGGCCTCGGCGCTGTGGCGGCCCACGCCAACGACGTGCGCCGGGAGCAGGGCTTTGGTGCTTCCGTAAAAGCGGCCGGGCGCTATTTTGTGGGCGGGCTCAAGCGCAACCTGAGCCTGCTGCCCCGGACAGCAATGTACATCCTGCCCCTGTGTATGCTGGCCGTGTTCGTCACGGTCTGGAACAGGACGATGGCCCAGCCCTATGCGCTGGCTGTGCAGGTGAACGGCCATACCGTTGGCTATGTGGCCAATGAGGAAGTGTTCAACCTCGCAAAAGAGGATGTGATGCAGCGCATCAACTACGCCGGTTCGGACAAGACCGAGCTGACCATCGAGCCGACCTATACCATCACCGTGACCCACAAGACCATGGACGAGAGCGAGACGGCAAACGCCATTCTGCAGAGCGCCAGTGACCAGATCAGTGAGGGCACCGCCCTGTATCTGGATGGGGAGCTGACGGCAGTCTGCTCCGATGGTGACACCCTGCGCGGCTATCTGGAGAGCCTGCTGGCCCCCTACGAGGATCAGGCAGACGAGAATGTCAGCGTGGGCTTTAGCAAAAATGTGACGCTGGAAGATGGAGTCTATTTCAACGACAGCTTTGAGGATGACAATTCCATTGAGAATATGCTGACCGGCGTGCAGCAGCAGGAGAAGATCTATACGGTCAGGGCGGGCGATACCCTGTGGGCCATTGCCCAGAAGAACGACCTGACCTTCCGGGAGCTGTGTGCCCTGAATACGAATTTCAAGGGTGCTCCCCTGGCCGAGGACTCCAATATCCAGGAGGGCGATCAGCTGATCGTGACCAAGCAGGAGGCTCTGCTGGAAGTCCGCATCACCAAGGTGGAGACGCGGGAGGAGGAGATCCCCTTCAGCACCGAGACCACCCAGTCCAACGAGTACACCAAGGGTACCACCAAGACCCTGCAGGAGGGCGAGAACGGCCTGCGCCGCGTCACCATGCAGAACGTCTACGATACCAACGGCGTGCTGCTGGAGCAGACCATCCTTTCCACCGAGACCATCCGGGAGCCGGTGAACAAAAAGGTGGTCGTTGGCACCAAGAAGGTCACGAAGAACGGTGCGGCGGCATACATCGGCGGCAGCGGTCAGTTTATCTGGCCTGTGCCGGGTTACCGCAACTGCTCGCGCTGGTATGGCAGCGGCCATAAGGGCGTGGATATCTGTGCCTCTGCCGGTACGCCCATCTATGCATCGGCGGGCGGCACCGTGACCAAGGCGGGTTATAACAAGGCCGGTGCCGGTACGGGCTATGGTTATTCTGTGATCATCAGCCACTCCGGCGGCTATACCACGGTCTATGCCCACTGCCTGTCGCTGGCGGTCAGTGCGGGCCAGACCGTGCGGCAGGGCCAGCTCATCGGCTATGTGGGCAGCACGGGCCGCTCTTCCGGCAACCACTGCCACTTCGAGATCCGCCGCAACGGCTCTTACATCGCACCGCAGAGCGTGTTCTCCGGAAAGCGATAAATCAGAACAGAACCTCTCCGGTAATGCTTCGCATTGCCGCCCCTCCCAATAGGAGAGGCAAGAGAGCAGAGGCATAAACTTGGCTCCCCTATCAGAGGAGCTGGCGTGAAGCGCCTGAGAGGTTTATTTTACAAACAAAAAGGAGAATGATTATGGCAACACCCCACATCAGCGCTGAAAAAGGCGATTTCGCAAAGACCGTCTTGATGCCCGGCGATCCGCTGCGGGCAAAGTTCATCGCGGATACCTTCCTCGAGGATGTCCGCCAGGTCACCGGTGTCCGTGGAATGCTGGGCTTTACCGGCACCTATGAGGGCCGCCCCATCAGTGTGATGGGCAGCGGCATGGGAATGCCCTCCATCGGCATCTACTCCTACGAGCTGTACAAGTTCTACGATGTGGACAACATCATCCGCATCGGCTCTGCCGGCAGCTACACCGACAAAGCCAAGCTGTTCGATGTGGTGCTGGCCGCCGGTGCCGTGAGCGAGAGCAACTATGCCTGGGTCCAGAGCGGCTTTGAGGGGGACCTCACCCTGCCCAGCCAGACCCTGAACGACAAGCTGCGCGCTTCCGCCGCAAAGCAGGGCATCCCCCTGATCGAGGGCAACATCCATTCCTCCGATGTGTTCTATCGCCAGCCCTCCGATGAAAAGCCCACCTACTGGGAAAAGCTGCGGGATGAGCGCGGCTGCCTGTGTGTGGAGATGGAGAGCTTTGCCCTCTTCGCCAACGCTCAGGTCCTGGGCAAGAACGCCGCCTGCCTGCTGACCATCTCCGACAGCTTTGTCTCCCCGGAGATCACCACCGCCGAGCAGCGTCAGACCAGCTTCACCAACATGATGAAGGTCGCACTGGGCGCGGAGTACTAAGTTTATTTTTGAGAGCGAAAGAGGGCTGTTGCCAAAAAGCAACGGCCCTCTTTTCAGGTGTCAGTATAGTGCCCGAAGCAATCTCATTTAATCTACCTCGATCAAATCGTGCTCAGTGAGCTTGGCTTTTCCGGTATCGATGTCGTGGACGATCTGGCGGAGATGATTGATGTTGCTTTCCGAGTAGAACGGGTCGGCGGAAACCTCAAAGGGAATGCGGTGCTCCCGGGAAACTTTTTTGGCGAAAATCGTGAATGCCGTTGTCATAGAAAGTCCCATCTCGGCGCAAACCTCTTCCATGTTGCGTTTCAGGTCTGGGTCCATCCGGAAGTTCACATTGACTGCATTTGCCATTCTAATACGCCTCCTTCTTGATTCTATTATATATGTCTGTAATGAAAAATGCAAGAACTTTCATTACATAATAAATAAACAACGAGAAATCTCTTGAAGAATTTGAGAACACGCCGTATAATTGAAGTGCAAAAGAGGGGATGAAAGATGAACGACTTTCAACCAAATCAGGATATCTGCCTTGTACCTTATTACCCAGCCTATGAAATTGCCCTTCCGTGGTATCAGGACGCAGAACTGTGCCATCATGTAGATAATCAGAATCGCATTTATGACCTGTCTATCCTGAAAAATATGTACCAGTATCTGGATAGTCATGGTGATTTATTCTACATTGAATATAAGGGCATTCTGTGCGGAGATGTATGCTTGCAGACAAGCGGAGAAATTTCGATTGTGGTCTGCAAAGAGTATCAGAATCGGCACATTGGGAGAACAGTGATTGGGAAGATTCTTGCACTGGCAAAAGAGAAGAAGTATCCGCAATGCTATGCAGAAATTTATTCTTTCAACAAGCAGTCCCGTAAAATGTTTGAAAGTATAGGATTTGTTCAGAAAGACGCAGAAACGTTTGTTTATACTTTAGAATAAAAAGGAGGCCCCTATGACCAATCTGACTTTAGACGAAAAGAAAGCCCTGATCCGGATGGCGCTGGAAGCCCGGGAACAGGCCTATGTGCCTTACTCCGACTTTATGGTGGGTGCCGCCCTGCGGGCCGAGGATGGCCGCATCTTCACCGGCTGCAATGTGGAAAACGCTGCTTTCACCCCCACCAGCTGCGCCGAGCGCACGGCCCTGTTCAAGGCGGTGAGTAAGGGCGTGACCCGCTTCACCGATATTGCCGTGGTGGGCTCTCGCCGCGGAGAGGTGAACAAGCAGGTCACCTCTCCCTGCGGGGTCTGCCGTCAGGCGCTGTTTGAGTTCGGCGGACCGGAGCTGAATGTCATTATGGCAAAGACCCCCGATGATTTCATCGAGCGCAGCATGGACGAGCTGCTGCCCTTCGGCTTTGGCCCCTCCA
>OHAP01001921.1_pt1 | contig 12425 bp, 6 predicted proteins | sample 1577171 | NCBI WGS metagenome assembly OHAP01 (sample SAMEA3541489, study PRJEB24748) | human gut metagenome | biome: human gut; feature: human-associated habitat; material: faeces | place: China | collected 2012 | reverse complement strand
ACGAGTGTGATATCGTGATTAATTATGCCGAGAAGTCCGGAGAATATGCATTGGAGAATAATCAGAAGGATGTTTTTGTAACGCATAATGAGAATTCTAAAGAAATTATCTTTGCATTGCCGTTTGATGAAATTTATGTGACAGGATGGAATGATTTTGATTTTCATATGTACACTTTAGCACCTGAGAATCAAGATACTTACCAATTGACTGCACGTCCTTGGGGAGGCGTGTGCGCAGTGCCTCAGTTTATTAATTCTTTTGATGAGGATGATGCACGTTTAGAGGATAACTATATTCAAGGTCAGCAATATACCTATTCCGGTGAAATCTTGAAGCGTAGTATTGATGGAAAACCATTGATTTATACGGTAGATGTCCCCTCTATTGATCAGTCGGATGTGGATGATGGGTTCCGTTGGGGTAAATTTGAATATGCCACCGGTATAACCAACCGTTTGAGCAATGACTGGCCGTTGTTACGATATGCGGATGTATTGATGATGAAAGCGGAGTCATTGATGCGTTTGGGCAAATCGGGAGCAGGTGCTTTGGTGACTCAGGTACGTGAACGCGCCTTCAAGAATGAACCTGAAAAAGCGCAAGTTACAGACGCGGAACTGATGGGAGGAAGTGTATATGATTATGGTCGGAGAGATAGTTATAAGACAGAACATGATGGAGGAACGGATATTAAATATGGTCGTTTCCTTGATGAGCTTGGTTGGGAGTTTTGTCAGGAAGGACGCCGCCGTCAGGACATGATTCGTTTTGGCATCTTCACTACAAAAGCTTGGTTCTCTCATGATAAGAGTGATGAAACCAAAAATCTGTATCCTATTCCAAATAAAGTATTGTTGACCAATAGTAATCTGAAACAGAATCCGGGATATTCTAAATAGTATTTATTGGATGTTTTTTTAAGGATGAAAAGGTTGTTTTTTCTTTTCTACATTAAATTAGAAAGAATTATGAGTAAAAAGATTTCAATAATTTTGTTGCTCCTCTGTCTGGGATTATTTTCCCAGGCACAGAGCTATCAGAAAATATCGCAAGGAGTTAAGACTACTGTACAAGGTATGGATGTTGAAGTGGCATTTTATTCTCCATCCATTGTCCGGGTTTATAAGACACCGGAGGGAAGTTCGTATGACAAGAAGAGCCTTGTAGTAATGAAAGAGCCTGAGGAGACCTTTGTGGAGTTTGCAATGAATAAAGAGTATATTCGTTTAAAGTCGGATGTATTACAAGTAGAGGTAAATTCATCTACAGGTGGAATCAATTTCTATGATGCAACCGGAAGGGTGTTGTTAAAAGACAAGGATTATGGAACACAGTTCACCCCGTTTGATGATGCGGGTACTTTTTCTTACAATGTCCGGCAGGCTTTTTTATTAGATAAGGATGAAGTGATTTATGGATTGGGGCAACAACAGACTGGAAAAGTGAATCAGCGCAATCAAAAACTTTTTCTTCGTAACAAGAATATGAGTATCTGTATTCCTTTTATTCATTCAGTGAAAGGTTACGGACTTTATTGGGACAATTATTCCCCAACTATGTTTACGGATAATCCGCAAGAAATGTCATTCGATTCTGAAGTGGGCGATTGTGCCGACTATTATTTCATTTATGGTAGCAATGCGGACGGCGTGATAGCCGGAGTCCGTGATTTGACCGGGCAGGCTCCTCTTTATCCGCTGTGGACACTTGGATTCTGGCAGTGCCGCGAGCGTTATAAGAGTCCGGATGAACTGTGCGAAGTGGTTGATGAATACCGTGATCGGAAAGTTCCTTTGGATGGAATCATTCAGGATTGGCAGTATTGGGGATGTGATTCTAACTGGAACTCCATGAAGTTCCAGAATCCTCGCTATATTAATAAGATGGGCGACAAAGAATACATGAAATATCTTCCGAATGGTGAGAATCCGGATGCACGTTATGGTACTCCAAGAATAAAAAGCCCTCAAGAAATGATTGACTATATACACAAGCGGAATGCGCATATCATGATTTCTGTATGGGCCTCTTTTGGTCCGTGGACAGAGATGTATCATAAGATGGACAGTCTGAATGCTTTGCTTCATTTTGAGACTTGGCCGCCTAAAGCCGGAGTGAAACCTTACGATCCGTTCAATCCTGTAGCAAGAAGTATTTATTGGAATGAAATGAAAAAGAATATCTTTGATCTAGGTATGGACGGCTGGTGGTTGGATTCTACCGAACCCGATCATCTGGAGATTCAAGATAAAGATTTTGATACAAAAACTTATTTAGGTTCTTTCCGAAGAGTTCACAATGCTTTTCCTTTGATGTCCAATAAAGGTGTTTATGAGCACCAGCGTGCTACCACTTCCGACAAGCGGGTATTCTTACTTACCCGTTCTTCATTCTTGGGACAGCAGCGTTATGCTTCACATTCATGGAGTGGAGATGTCGTTTCTACTTGGGAAGTGATGCGCAAGCAACTGGCAGCTGGCCTGAATTATTCTTTGTGTGGTATTCCTTACTGGAACACTGACTTGGGAGGATTTTTTGCTTGGAAATATAATAATGATGTTAATAATATTGCTTATCATGAGTTACACGTCCGTTGGTATCAGTGGGGAGCTTTCCAACCTATCATGCGTTCTCATAATTCCAGTCCTGTTGCTGTAGAGATCTATCAGTTCGGCGATAAAGGTGATTGGGCTTATGATGCATTGGAGAAATATACCCATTTGCGTTATCGCTTATTACCTTATTTATATAGTACTACTTGGGAAGTAACAAATAAGGCAGGCAGCATTATTCGTCCTTTGGTGATGGATTTTCCGAAAGACAAGAAAGTACTTGATATGGATACGGAGTATATGTTCGGACGTAGTTTTTTAGTACGTCCGGTAACTGATTCTCTCTATACATGGCAGGATAAAAAACAGAATGGTTATCAGAAAAATATGCGGAAAATAGAGAAAACGGATGTATATTTGCCTGAGGGAAGTAACTGGTTTGATTTCTGGACTGGGGCAAAGTTGGCTGGTGGCCAAACCATACAGCGTGAAGTACCTATTGATATCATGCCTATTTATATCCGTGCCGGTTCTATAATTCCTTGGGGACCTGCGGTGCAGTATGCCACAGAAAAAAGTTGGGATGACCTGGAGATTCGTGTTTATCCGGGTGCTAATGCAACTTTTATTCTTTATGAGGATGAGAACGATAATTACAATTATGAAAAGGGAGTTTATTCTACTATCACTTTCCGTTGGGATGATAGTAACCGTACTTTGCACATCAGCGACCGTGAAGGAAGATATCCCGGAATGTTGGAAAAGAGGAAGTTCAAAGTAGTTCTCGTAAATCATAGATCAGGAGAAGGCGATAAACCATTGAAGGGAGGAAAGATGGTGAATTATACCGGTACAGCAATTGAGGTGAAACTTTAGAATGTTCATATTGAATATCCAGCAGAATAAATAAAGAAACGATAAAATACATTATGAATTTACTTAAAACCATTTTATCCACTTCCGTTTTTGCTATAGCTTCTGTAGCTTTACATGCTCAGCTACCCGCAAAAGTAGAAAGTTTTCCAGTCAGGGATGTGCGGCTCACCGCCAGCCCTTTCAAACACGCAGAGGATATGGATATCCGTTATCTGCTGGGAATAGACCCCGACCGTCTGTTAGCTCCTTATTTGAAGGAAGCTGGTCTTTCCCCTAAAGCCGAAAATTATACCAATTGGGAAAATACAGGGCTGGACGGTCATATTGGCGGACATTATTTATCGGCCCTTTCCTATATGTATGCCGCTACGGGAAATAAGGAGATCAAGGCGCGTCTGGATTATATGATAAGTGAACTGAAACGCTGCCAGGATGCCGCCGGTGACGGTTATCTGTGTGGAGTTCCAAACGGGCGCAAAATGTGGAAAGAAATAGAGGAAGGAAACATTCGCGCGTCCGGTTTCGGATTGAACGACCGCTGGGTTCCTCTTTACAATATTCATAAAATATATGCCGGCCTTCGTGATGCAACTCTTCAGACCGATAGCCGGGAGGCAAAGGAAATGTTGGTGAAACTCACGGACTGGATGATTCGTCTGGTATCCAAGTTGAGCGATGAACAGATACAGGATATGCTGCGCAGCGAACATGGAGGGTTGAACGAAACATTTGCCGATGTGGCCGCTATCACCGGCGACAAACGCTACTTGAAACTGGCTCACCAATTTTCTCATCACACCGTGTTGCAGCCTTTGTTGAGACAGGAGGATAAACTGACTGGTATGCACGCCAATACCCAAATACCGAAAGTGATAGGTTTCAAACGTATTGCCGATTTGGAAGGCAACCGGGACTGGAGCGAAGCTGCCCGCTATTTCTGGGAAACGGTGGTAAATCATTGCAGCATCACTATTGGAGGTAACAGTGTGCGTGAGCATTTTCATCCGGCTGATGACTTCAGCAGTATGCTCACCAGCGAGCAGGGGCCTGAGACTTGTAACACCTACAATATGCTCCGCCTTACAAAAATGCTGTATGAAACGAGTGCGGACGTTCATTTTATGGATTATTACGAACGGGCGCTTTATAACCATATCCTTTCCACGCAAGATCCTGTGCAAGGCGGATTTGTTTATTTTACCCCGATGCGTGCCGGTCATTACAGGGTCTATTCGCAGCCTCAGACCAGTTTCTGGTGTTGTGTGGGATCGGGGATGGAAAATCATGCCCGTTATGGTGAAATGATTTATGGACACAAGGATAATAATCTGTATGTCAATCTTTTCATTCCGTCTACCTTGCGCTGGGGAGATACCCAAATTGAGCAACAGACGGCTTTTCCCGATGAGGAGGGGAGTACTCTTGTTATTTCTCCGGAAAAGGGAAAGAAAGAATTTACCCTTCTTTTCCGTATTCCCGAATGGACGAAGCCGGAAGCATTACGCTTGTCTGTTAATGGTAAACGGCAGAACGTAACGGTCAAAGAGGGATATGTTAGCCTGAACCGTACTTGGTCAAAAGGTGACAAAGTAAGGCTGGAACTGCCGATGCATTTGCGTGCCATTGCACTGCCGGATGGTTCTGCCAACTATTCCATCTTATACGGACCGATTGTGCTGGCCGCCCGGTTGGGCAAGCAAAATCAGGATGGCATGTTTGCCGATGACAGTCGTGGCGGACACATTGCTGCCGGACCGCGTCTGTCTTTACAAACGATGCCTGTCATTGTGGGGGATAAGAACAATCTTCTTTCTCATCTGAAAAAAGTGGAAGGTAAGCCGTTGACATTTACATTGTCCGGAGTTTATCCCGAACGCTATGAGGGTATGACTGTGGAACCGTTTTTCCGTTTATATGAGTGCCGGTATATGGTCTATTGGCCTGTGCTGTCCGTACAGGAGTTGCAGGCAAGGCAGGAACAGTTGGCAAAAGAGGAAAAGGAGCGTGCCGCATTGGATGGTATGACCGCCGATAAAGTGATTTGTGGGGAACAACAACCGGAAAGCGACCATTTCATCCGGATGGAGAATTCCCGTACGGGGGATGATGAAGGGATTCACTGGCGTGAGGCGGCCGGTTGGTTCAGTTATCGTATGAAGACGAACGGAAAGCAGGTCAATAAAGTGCGTATCCGGTTCCGTTCCGAGATTCGTAAGGATGCAAAAGTATGGATAAACGGGCAGGAAGTATAGGACGATTGGCTGGTAAACCGGTTTCGGATGTATCGGTTGGGATATTTGATGTACCTGCATCTATGCAATCCAATGAGCAACTGGAGATAAAGATCGGTAAAGGAAATGAGAAAGTGACTCCGCATATTTATGAGGTGCGGCTGGTGGCTGAATGATGATAGATATACGAACCGGCCATGCGAGGATGTAAATTAAACTGTGTCAGCAAGGAATAAAGTATTAACTTTGCTAACACAGTTTTTTTTATGAAAGAAGAATTTGATTTCGAGAGTATCAAGAACAAGGCCATTGAACAGCTGAAAGCCGGCAAGCCTTTGTTGGGTAAGGACGGCGCCTTTGCCCCACTATTGGAAAGTATATTGAATGCAGCCCTGGAAGGAGAGATGGATGCACATTTGACAGAAGAAGAACGCCAGATGGGTAACCGTCGTAACGGAAAGATGCAAAAGCAGGTTCAGACTCCCTTGGGCGAAGTAACCGTTTCCACTCCCCGTGACCGTAATTCGAGTTTTGATCCCCAGTTTATCAAGAAGCGTGAGACTATTCTGGCAGAAGGTGTTGCTGACCGTATAATTGGCTTGTATGCAATGGGAAACAGCACAAGGGAAATCAGTGACTGGATGGAAGAAAATCTTGGGAATCGTGTTTCGGCCGACACAATCAGTTCCATCACAGACCGTGTACTTCCGGAGATAAAAGCATGGAAATCACGGATGCTTGATTCTGTTTATCCTATAGTCTGGATGGATGCCATTCATTACAAAGTAACGGATGAACGTGGCTGCGCGGTAACCCGTGCAATCTATAATGTACTGAGCATTGACAGGGAGGGACACAAGGAGTTACTTGGAATGTATATATCAAGGAATGAGGGAGCAAACTTCTGGCTCAGCGTGTTGACAGACCTTCAGAACCGTGGAGTTGAGGATATTCTCATTGCCTGTATAGACGGTCTGAAGGGGTTTCCTGAAGCCATTCAAAGCGTTTATCCTAATACAGCCGTACAGCTTTGTGTAGTACATCAGATACGTAACTCCATCAAGTATGTAGGATCCAAGAATCAGAAGGAGTTCTTAAGGGATTTGAAATGTGTCTATCAGGCAGTCAATAAGGAATCCGCAGAAAATGAGCTCCTCAAGCTGGATGAAAAATGGGGTGAACAGTATCCTGTCGTTATCAGATCCTGGCAGGACAACTGGGATAAGCTGTCCGAATACTTCCAGTATACTCCGGTCATCCGTAAGCTTATCTATACCACAAATACCGTTGAGGGGTATCACCGTCAGATCCGCAAGGTAACAAAAAACAAGGGCGTGTTCCCATCGGATACAGCCCTTGAGAAACTTGTTTATCTTGCATACCGCAATATACGTAAGAAATGGACCATGCCACTGGCCAATTGGGCTACCATCTCGCAACAACTGGCTATAAAGTTTGGAAACCGGTTTAAATTATTGTAATTTTACGCTCGTCGGGACGGGTGGTCCCGCCCCTTGGCGCGGGCCGTTCCCCGACCGATGAGTTTTCTAGAGATAAATAATGCGTGACACAGTTTATTTTACACTACCGGCCATGCCTCAGTTGGCATGACCGGTTCGTCTTTTCAGATAATTCCGTTGTCTTTCAAGACCGCTTGTAACTCTTTATCAGTGATATTCTCACGCTCTGATTTATCATAAATGAAATGTAAGCCAATCTCTTTTTCTTCTTTGGATAGAGTGGCGATGAGAGTGATCACTCTTGCTCCACCTCTTTTCCCTTTTCCTTTTGATGCTATACTCATGCGTACTTTGTGTAGGCCATTGCCTAAATCAGTACCCATGTCAGGGTTCTGCATGAGTTCTGCGGCTAAAATTGTCAAGTCTTGCTTCAATGATTTATATCGCTTGGAAAGTTTCTTAACTTCTTTTTCGAAGTGGCGATATACTTTGATTTTATAGTTCATTGAGCAATTCTTCTATGGGACGGCCTTTCAGCTTTCCTTCACGCATCAGTTTGATGTCTTTGCAAGCCTCGGACAGCCCGTCCATTATTTCACTTTTGGTCATGTAGGGTTCTTCATCCTCTGCCACCATGGTAGAAACAGATTCCATTTCCTTTTTAGCATGAACAAGAGTCTTCCTTACAGACTCCAACACCTTTACATTCTTGATGTCCAGGATTTCCCGAATCAGTTCGTTTTGTATTGATTCCAATGTGATTGTACTCATGACGTTCTCCTTTCTTCTTATTATTTATCTCGTATGGCAAAGATAGCGAAAAGGTGGCATGTCTGCTTGTTTTCTGCATGAAAAATAGTTTTCATTTAGAGGTTGTACCTAAAAGAAATACCTTTTTTCATTTAGTTTTCCTATTTTTGCAGGAAACAAACCGAACAGCTAATGAAAATTCTCCATACAGCAGACTGGCATCTGGGCCAGACTTTTTATGAATACGACCGGCGGGAAGAGCATCTCCATTTTTTGGAATGGCTGAAACAGCAGATAAGACAGCATGAAATAGATGTATTGTTGATAGCAGGTGATGTATTCGACAGCCCGAACCCTTCGGCGGAATCACAACGAATGTATTATCGTTTTCTAAGAGAAGTTACGTCCGAGAACCCTTCTTTGCAAATTATCATCATTGCCGGAAATCATGACTCGGCAGCCCGTCTGGAGGCTCCCAATCCCCTGTTGGAGGATATGAATGTCACCGTTCGCGGTGTCGTGCGCCGCAATGCGGAAGGTGATATAGACTTGCAACACCTCATTGTCCCCCTTTACACAGAAGGGGAAGTGACCGCCTATTGCCTTGCCGTTCCCTATCTGCGTCAGGGGGATTATCCTTCGGCTGAAAATTACTCAAAAGGAGTCCAACTGCTTTATGAGCAGCTTTTCAATGAAGTGAAGGAGAAAGGACTTCCCGTTATCGCCATGGGACATCTGCAAGCCACCGGCTCGGAAATCTCGGAGGACGACCGTTCGGAACGTACCGTTATCGGAGGCTTGGAATGTGTATCCCCCGATGCTTTTGATGAGGCTATCGCCTATACTGCATTGGGGCATCTGCATCGCTCCCAGCGTGTGTCCCATCGGGAGAATGTGCGTTATTCCGGAACTCCTATGCCCATGTCTTTTGCTGAGAGGAACAATGCTTCGGGAGTGGTCATGATAACGATAAGTGCTGAGGGTACCGGCATAGAGAGATTGGCATTTGAACCGCTAGCCGGCGTGATGAGTATTCCTCGTCAGGCCCGTCCGCTGGAAGAAGTGCTGCAAGCCATCGGCGATTTGCCCGATGGGGATGTCACGTTGCGGTCACCCTATCTGGAAATAAAGATTTTGATGACCGAGCCGGAACCTTCTTATAAGTATAAGATAGAGGAAGCGTTGAAAGGAAAAGCGGTCCGCCTGGCACGCATCGCCGCTATGCTTCCACAAAAAAAGGCAAGCGGCATTGTCGCCACTTCCTACGAGGAGTTGCAAACCATCCGTCCGCTGGATATGGCACTGGATGTCTTTAAACGGAAATATGGAGGGACGGAGATGCCCGATACCATGAAACAATTGCTGGAAAGTGTAATCAAGGAGGCAGGAGTATGAAAATAGTAGCGATAAGAGGAAAGAATCTGGCTTCATTGGAAGGTGAATTTATGATAGACTTTACCGTCGAACCTTTGTGCTCGGCAGGTATATTCGCCATTACAGGCAGTACCGGAGCCGGAAAGTCAACCTTGCTGGATGCTTTGTGTCTGGCTTTGTTTGACTGTACACCACGTATGAACAAGGCGAAAGAGAATAACGTCTCTGTCATGGATGTTGCCGACAGAGGAATTGCACAGAACGATAGCCGTTCCATCCTTCGCCGGGGTACTGCCGAGGGGTACTCGGAAGTGGATTTCGTCGCTTTGACAGGAGAGGTGTTCCGTTCACGCTGGACGGTGCGACGTTCGCGTGGGAAGGTTAGCGGTTCCTTGCAAAAAGTGGAAATGACGTTGACCAACCTTACCTCCGGAGTGGAACAGCAAGGAACAAAGACCGAATTATTATCCCGCATCAGTGAACTGATCGGACTCTCTTTCGAACAGTTCAACCGCTCTGTGTTGCTGGCTCAAGGAGATTTTGCTACCTTCCTGAAGGCTCGTCAGCCTGATAAAGCCGAAATCTTGGAAAAACTGACCGGAACGGAAATTTACTCGCGTATCTCTGCTTCTATTTATGAACGCACCAAGCGGGCGGAAAGTGAATATAAATTATTGCAGGAACGTATCAAAGGCATTGAGTTGCTGACAGATGAGCAATTACAGCAACTTTCGGCTGAAAAGGAAGAATTACAAGTCCGCTTGTCCGTTTCGAAGAAGAAAGAGGAGGCGTTGTCCGGCAAGTTGAAATGGCTGGAAGAAGAAGGACGCTTGAATACAGGATGCATACAGTCGGAAGAATCACTTTCCGGCATTAGAAAAGAAATAGAAGTCGCCCGTCCGCGTTATGAACTGTTGGCTCGTATAGAGCAGGCTCAGGATATCCGCGATGTGTATATGGAACAGCGTAATGCCCGGCAACAGATAGCTGCCGGTCGTTCCCGGTTGAGCGAAATACAGGTCGCCATCCGGCAGAATGCGGCTTTACAGACTTCCGCGAACGTGCAGTGGGAAGCCGCTCAGAAAGAACTGGCGGAATTTAAGGCCTATTTGTCACAGCAAGAACCGCAATTGGATAAAGCCAGAGCATTGGATGTGCAGTTGGTGGAAAATAGAAAGCAATTGGCGGAAAGTCAGAAAGAAGCGGCTTTGGCATTGCAGGCTAAAGATAATCTGCGTCAATCCGTTTGTAAGACAGAGAAGGATATAAGTTTGTTGATGGAGAAGCAAACCGCCTTGCAAACCTGGTTTGAACGATATACTGCTTATTCCCAATTGATTCCTGCCGTTGAACTGATTACCAGCTTGCTTACCAATCTGGAAATGGCAAGGGCGCAAAGCGTATCGAACCGTCAACTGCTGGATAAAGTAAAGAAAGCGAGTGAAGCGGAGGAACAGCGGTTGAAATCGGTACAACAGGAAGCCGAGCGTCTGAACCGACTGTTGCCGGCAGAGGTGCTGTTGCTTCGTGAGCAGTTGGAGGAAGGAAAGCCATGCCCGGTCTGCGGGAGTTTCCATCATCCGATGAGGGAACAGACCAATGTCCAATCCTTGCAGGAAGAGGAACTGAACCGTGCGAAAGAACAGGTTGCTAAAGAAACGGAACAACTGAAAAACACGCTGAATGCCCGCCAACTGGAGATGGCCCGTCTTTCCGCATTGATTGAAAATTATGTGGCGCAAGTTGATGATACGCTGAAAAAAGTAGAAACATACGTATCCATTATTCCCAATTGGAAAGATTTGTTGGAGCAGGGCACATTGAAACATTATGTCCAGCAATTCGGCAGGCAATGGAATGCCCGTTTGCAAGAGCAGACCGAAATAAAAGAGGCTCTTACCTCAAAATCAGCCCAAAGAGATAGTTTGAAAAAAGAAGAAGCCAATGCCATTGGTTTGTACGAAGAAAAGAAACAAAAAGAAGAAAGACAGCAGGCAGAATTGAACGAACGTGCTCGTCTGCGGTCTTCCCTGCTGAATGGTGAATCCACCGAAACAGTGGTTGCAACCCATGCAAGACGGCAAAAGGAACTGGAACAACAACTGGAAAAAGCCATGAACTTGCATCATTCTTTAACTGTGCAGGCGGAATCTTACAAAGGGCAGACCGCACAGATGGAAAAGGAATTAGTCCGTCTGACTGCTGTCTTGCAACAAGACGAATTGAAAATAAACGAGTGGCTCACGCTTCAAAAGGAAACGTATGCCGAGTTGGAACAATTGCTTTCCAAAGACAAAAGCTGGATACTGGCTGAGAAACAAGCGTTGGGCACACTGAAAGAGAAGGAAACCACTCTTCAGGCGGTCCTTGCGGAGCGAAGGCAGAAAAGGGAGGAGCATCAGCAAGCTCCTCTGAAACCGGATACCACGGAAAACAAGGAGTCGCTGATTGAAACATTGACTGCCTGCACTGCTGCCAAAGAAATGGAAACCGGACGTTTGGCCCAAATAGAGGTGACGATACAGAACCATATAAAAGGTAAGGAACGCATAGCCGGCATCGAGAAAGAGTTGGAGGAAAAAAACTCTATCTACGAGAATTGGGCGAAACTGAACGAACTGTTCGGTTCCCAGACTGGCGCCAAGTTTAAGGAAATAGCCCAAGGTTATACGCTTGATGTCCTTTTGCTTTATGCCAACAGGCATTTGCAAGACCTTGCCCCCCGTTACGAACTGCAACGCATTCCTGACACGCTGGCCTTGCAGATTGTGGATCTTGATATGATGGGTGAGGTGCGTAGTGTCCATTCCCTTTCGGGCGGGGAATCTTTCTTGGTATCTCTTGCCTTGGCATTGGGCTTGTCTTCCTTGTCCTCCAATCGGATGAATGTGGAATCGTTGTTTATTGACGAAGGTTTCGGATCGCTGGATATGGACACTCTGCGCATTGCGATGGATGCTTTGGAGCGGTTGCAGATGCAAGGGCGTAAGATAGGGGTGATTTCCCATGTGGCGGAGATGATGGAACGTATCCCTGCGCAGGTGCAGGTGGTGAAGACCGGAAGCGGAAGGAGCAAGGTGCAGGTGATGGGACCAATATAAGGATTGTACTCCATTACAGATGACAATAAAATAAAAAAGTGACGGACTATGAAAAAAACATTAATTGGATTATTGGGC
>OHAP01001915.1_pt1 | contig 12438 bp, 11 predicted proteins | sample 1577171 | NCBI WGS metagenome assembly OHAP01 (sample SAMEA3541489, study PRJEB24748) | human gut metagenome | biome: human gut; feature: human-associated habitat; material: faeces | place: China | collected 2012 | reverse complement strand
CGACCTCGGCAAAAATCGACTTGTCCTCAAGATCGGCCGTCAACAGCTCACGGTATGTATCAAACGGCACAAAGATGTTTTCCTCAAAGATGGGCTCGCCGTCGGCCGTACGCACGCGCTTAATGTGCAGTAGCAGCGCGTCCTTCTGCAGGCCAAAGAACTCCATCTCGTTTTGACGTGCCGGCACAATCTGGCGATCGACCACGTGTGCACCCGCCTTCATGTCATTGTCGGCACACAGCGCGGTAAACGTCTGCAGCGTCGAGGCGTGGAACTGGCGGTTGATGTGCGGCGTGGAGACAAAGGTGCCGCGGCCCTGCTGCTTAACCAGATAGCCGTCGGAACACAGTTCCTCGACGGCACGGCGCACCGTAATACGGCTCACCTCGTACTGTTCGGCAAGCTCAAGCTCGGACGGAATGCGCTCCTTGGGTGCATAAACACCTTTCTCGATCGCATCCTTGATTTCGTCGTAAATCTGCTGGTAAAGCGGTGCATTTTTGGGCGCAGGCATATCTAATCACTCTTATCGAAATATCGAAAGTACTAATACGTATATAACGTCTAGTTTTATGATATCTCAGTTTGATAAAACGATACACCACATACAGCAAATCCTTACTTGCCGTCGTCCTGCTGCAGACTGTCCTGCTCGCTGAGGCGCGCCTGCCTGCTGGCCATGCGCGCGGGCTTGTCGGGATCGGGTACGGCCGTGGGCATGGGCTCGTCGACATGACCGCCCCACCAGCCGCCCACGAAGTTGAGCGTGTGGAACACATTGATCACGGCGCCGGGATCAATATCGCACACCAGCTTGATAATGTCCTGGCTCTCGTAGGTCGAGACAACGGCGTGCAGCAGATACATCTTTTCGCGGCTGTATCCGCCAATGACCTCGGCGCAGCTAATGCCATGCTGAAAATGGTCAACATAGGCTGTCATGACCTCGTCTGCCTTGCGTGTCGTGATCTGCAGCGTCACACGGTCGTAGCGTCGGTAGAAACTGTCGATGGTCTTGGTCGAAATAAACTGGAACACGATGGAATACGCCGCATTGTCCCAGCCAAACATAAAGCCAAAGATCGCCAGGATAGCGCAGTTAAAGCCAAAGATGACGCCCCAGATGGTCTTGCCTGTATGGTTGGAAACCCACAGCGCGATAAAGTCGGTGCCGCCGGTGGATGCGCCGGACTTAAGCGCGATGGCGGCGCCCAGGCCCGAGACCACGCCGCCAAAGATGATGAGCATGATCTTGTCGCCCAAAAACGGGGCGAAGTGAAAGATGTTGAGGAACAGCGACGAGAGCATGACCTGCATCATCGAGAAGATGACGAAACGCTTGCTAATGCCGCTCCAGCAAAGGAGCGCCACGGGGATGTTGAGCGCGAGCATGCCGAGCGAGATGTCGATATGAACGCCGCCGAGCGAGGTGACGCGATCGAGCAGGACCGCGACGCCGGTGAGGCCGCTCGGAAGCAGGTCGGCGGGGCGAATGAACGCCTGAATCAGAAATGTCTGGAGAACGGCGGAGATGGTGACCGCCACGGCAGTAATGGCGCGGCGGACGATGGTGAGACGGCCGAGCACGAGCACGCGGTCCGTGAGCTGATCGATGGCGTTCGCCACGTAGGCTCCTTTCGAAGGCAGATGTAATTGTGGGGCATGCCGGCGATTGTAGCATGGAGCGCGAGAGGGCGCTTCAATTCACCCTCTCTCGACAACCAAAACGGGACCGGTAACCCCACAACCAAAGGCCCAAATTCTAAGTGAGTAGACTTTTCGCAACCTGCCGAGCACAGCCAATAACAGCCACCTCTGTGACCTGCGGTTTTACTAAGGCAGAAACGCTTTGTGCTCGGCATGTGCCAAAAAGTCTACTCACTTAGTCCGAGTCGAAGCCAAACGGATCTAAATCGAAGCCAAAATGAGCCAATCCACCGCAAGAGACGTGTGAATCCGCACTTCTTGCGGCGAATTGACGCTACAAAGCGGTCAGAATGTCGGCGAGGTTGTCGATGACGGCGTCGGCTCCCGTTTGGTCCAGGTTAACGCCCTCATGCGGACGCAGTGCCAGGACGCGGGCGCCGGAGCGCTTGCCAGCCTCGATGCCCAACGGCGAGTCCTCGATAACCAGGCACTCGGCGGGGTCAACGCCCAGCGCCTCCATGGCACGCAGGTAGATCTCGGGGTCGGGCTTAAACGCGCTGCACTCGTGACCACTGATGGTGTAGTCCAGCACGTCGGCGATACCGGCAATCTCCACCAGCTCGTCAATAAGCTCGCGATAGGACGAGCTCGCGATGGCGCACTTCACGCCGCGCTCGTGCAGCTCACGCATCACCGGCTCCGCCTGCTCGTTGAGCAGCTCGGCATACGGAACGGGATGGTCCGGGCTATAAACCTGCTTGTACTCCACGCGCAGGCGCTCGCGCAGCTCAACATCGTCGGGCACCAGCGCCTCCCAAATGGCAGGCTCGTTAGACCCCGAAAGATCGGGAATCTCGTCAAAGTGGAACCCCTTCTCTTCCATAAACGCTACGCGACGACGGTTGTAGAACCACTCGGTATCGACCAGCACGCCGTCCATATCAAACAGCACTGCCTTGATCATACGCATCTCCTCCCACCTGCCAAAAAGGGACAGGTTTATTTTGGTAGGTTTTATCTGGGGTTTTGCGACACGACAGACACGCCCTCCCCAGAGCAAAAAAGGGGATGGGGCGCAAACCCCATCCCCTCTCAATCAACCCGTAAGGTCTACTTACTTGTGATTAGTAGGAAAGCTTCCACATGTAGCGACGCATGGTCAGCGGGTGCTGACGGGCCTCGGCGATCTGGTTGCCGTACTCGCGCATAACGGCGAGGTGCAGCAGCGGGTTGAAGTAGGTGATGACGCTCGCGGGCACGGCGTCAGCCAGGCCGTAGTCCTTGGAGTCGATCAGAGCGACCTTGGCACCCATGCGCTCAAGGAAGGTGAGGGCGCGAGCGTCCATCGGACGGGTGGCGCCATCGGACATGAAGAAGACGTAGGGCTTACCCTCGGTGGAAACCTCGAACGGGCCGTGGAAGTACTCGCCGGTGTTGTAGGCGGCGGCGTCGATCCACTGCATCTCGGTGAACAGGAAGGCGGCGTGAGAATAAGCCATCTTCTCGGAGGCACCGGAAGCCATGAAGTAGATCATCTTGTCGTCCTTGAAGTCCTCGGCGAACTTCTTGGCGAGCTTCTTGCAGTGCTGAGCGGCGTTCTCGCAGAGATCGAAGATGTTGGTGAGGCCGGTGATCATGTCCTCGTAGTGGTCATAACCCTCGGTCTGCTGAAGGATCTCGAGAGCAAGAGCGATGGCGTAGCCGGGCTTCTCGCACTTGGCAGCGTAGTTGGCGTGGAAGCCGTGGACGATGACGTGGTCGGCGTCGACGGTCAGAGCGGAGCCAGCCTTGTTGGTGAGGGAGACGACCGGACAGTTGTGCTTCTTGGCGGTCTTGTTGGCCTCGACGGTCTCGGGCGTGGAGCCACCGAGGGAGCAGGTGATCACGAAGGTGTGCTCGTTGACCCAGGAGGGCGTGTCGTAGTTGAACTCGTTAGCGGTGAAGATCTGAACGTTCAGCTTGTCCGTGTTGTTGGCCAGGAAGTACTTGGCGGGGTACAGGTCGGACATGGAAGCACCGCAGCCGACGAAGGCGACGCTGTGGATCTCGTGGTTGGACAGGACGTCAGCGACGATCTGCTTAGGGAGGTTAAGGTCGATCTCGTACATCTGACACATTCCTTTCGATTTTTGCGGCGCCACATTGCCGGGCGCACGCAGGGTTACCGTGATTTGGACCGAGTCGCCGGCCCGTTGAGGATGTGACAAAGGGACTGCCCTTTGTCACGTATAGGGATGGAAGCCTGCCTGGGGTATGGGATGCCAGGCAGGCTCCCCGGGGAAAGCGGTTAGACGCTTGGTCGCGACTAGGCCAGGATGCCGGCCGCGGAGAGGGCGATGCCGCCCACGATGGCGATCACGAGAAGCCAACCGGTGTTGACGTTCTTCTTGATGAGCCAGTACATAAGGCCGGTGAGGCCGAGGGAGATCATCTGAGGCATCATGCCGTCCAGGATGTCCTGGATAACGACGGTGCCCTCAGCGAACTGCAGCGGGGTGGTGGCGCCGATCAGCGTAGCGATCATGCCGCCCACGGACATAAGACCCACGATGCCGCAGACATACATGAGCTTCTCCATGAGGTCGCCGCCCTGAAGCTTGCTCAGGTACTCGTGACCGCCCTGATAGCCCATCTTGGCTGCGAACCAAGTGATCAGCACGGAGGGCACGATGGAAATGAGCATGGCCAGGATCGGGCCCATGATGGAGCCCTGCTGAGCCAGCTGAACGCCCAGGCCAAAGGCGATAACGCGGATGGTGCCCTGGAAGAAGGAGTCACCGATGCCGGAAAGCGGACCCATAAGGGAGGTCTTGACCGCGTTGATCGAATCGGGATCGAAGTTCTCGGGATCCTTGGCGTACTCCTCCTCCATGGAGGCGGCGAGGCCCAGGATGAAAGCGCTCGTCTGCGGGGTGCAGTTGTAGAACGCCATGTGACGGTGGTAAGCCTCTTTCTTAGCAGCGAGCTGCTTGGGGTCGGACTCATCCGGATAGAGGCGATCGAGCGTGGGAACCATGCCGTAGAGGAAGCCCATGTTCATCTGACGCTCGTAGTTCCAAGAAGCCTGGATGGCCCAGGAGCGCCAGAAGAACTGGCTGACCTTCTTGTTCAGGGACACGTCCTTGGTTGCGGTTGCCATAGTGTGTTCCTCCTTAGTCTTCGTCGTCTTCGAGCGGATCGTAGTCGGAATCGACGCCGGCGGCTGCATGGGAACCGTTGAACTTGAAGCCCATGAAGACGACAGCCAGGCATACACCGATCAGAGCGACCGCGATGACGGACAGGTTGAGGTAAGCGGCGAGCAGGAAACCGATGAACAGGAACGGAGTCATACCCTTCTTGATCATCATGGTGAGCAGCAGCGCCAAGCCGTAGGCGGTCATGATCTTGGTCGAAACGTTAAGACCAGTGGACAGCCACTCGGGAACCATGTTGACGATGGCCTGAACCAGGTCGGTGCCAACAAAGACGGCGAGGAAGATCGGCAGGAAGTACATGACGGCGTACAGACCGGAGCCGGCGCAGATGTGCATACGGTAGGCGGTCTTGAACTTTCCGTTATCGATCGCGTTATCTGCCACATGGGTGAGGGCAGCGATGATGGAACGGAACACGATGCCGAGGAGCTGACCCAGGACGGCGACCGGGATGGCGATCGTCATGGCGGTCTCGGCGGAAGCATCGGTCAGACACGCAAAGGCAGCGGCCACGATGCCGCCCAGGACCATATCGGGCGGAACGGCGGCGCCGACCTGCACCAGGCCCATGGACACGAGCTCGACGGCGGCACCGATGGCAAGGCCGGTGGGCACATCGCCCAGCAGCAGACCGACGAGCGTAGCGCCAACGAGGGGCTGCTCGAAGTTAAGACGACCGAGCAGGCGGGAGTCCCACATGCAGAACACGCCGACGAGGCCGACGAGCACCGCACTGATGAACGTATTCATACCCTTCTCCTTTCAGTCAGGCAAAAGCCTGGTTGATTACAGCTTGGCGTCGATGTCGACGCTCTGATACGTAGGGGTCTGCTGGACATAGAGCTTAATGCCCATGTCGAGCAGCTGGTTGACGTCGGCCTTCTGGGTGGCGTCGAGGAAGACGGAGCTGTCCTTGCCGCCGACCTGATCGGCACCGTCGTGGTTGGCGGTGGCGCCCAGGTTGATGGCGTCGAGCTTGTAGCCCTGGCAGAACTGCAGCATCTCGGCAGTGTTGCCAAAGACGAACATGACGCGCTCGCCGAGGGTGTTGAGCTTGTCCATCTTGGCGAGGGCACGCTCGACGGTGAAGACGTTCAGGCGCACGCCCTGGGGCTTGGCCAGCTTAAGAGCGCCCTTCTTGATGTCATCGTTGGCGGCAGCGTTGTCGACGACGATGATGCGCTCGGCCTGAACCTTGGTGGTCCAGGTAAAGACGACCTGGCCGTGCAGCAGACGGTAATCAAGACGTGCGAGGACGATCTTGGCGGGACCGGAGCTGTGACGGGGCGCCTTGGCCTTCTTGGCGGGAGCCGCGGCGACCTCGACCGGTGCGTTGGGGTTGGTCAGACCGGTGCGGGCCTCGTTGATGAGGGCCGCGAGCTCGGCGCCCTTGACGGGGACGGGGCTCATAGCAAGCGTCAGTGCCAGCGGAATGTTGAAACCGCTGACAACCGTGAACTTCGTGCCGTTCTTGGAAAGCTCGACCATGCTGTTGTTGACCGAGCTGCCGAGCATATCGGTCAGCACATAGACGGTGTCGTCCGCGTTGAACGTGGCGATCATGGCGTCCACCTTATTGGTGATGGGCTCCTTGTCGTCACGAGCAAGCGACACAACGTGGACGTTCGACACGTCACCGAGAACCATCTCGAGCGTGTCTTTGGCGCCTGCGGCCAGGCCGCCATGAGATGCGAGAATGATCTGATTCATCTTGCCTCCTCCTTTTCGTTATGGTCATTATAACGTCTTATACGTTGCTTATATTGCTAATTAGTATAAAGACCGTTCGCGGGTGAAAATCGACCGTTGACGGGTTTAACGTACTTGAAACGTTGGGCTAGGTGGGCCGGCACTGGCTGGATAACCCCAGATCAGACGCCTCGCCAATCCCCTATCGCACGAAGTACCAGGGGCTTTCCTGCACGGTGGGCTCCAGCGCGATGCCAGTGCGTTCCTTAAACAGATCCATGTCCTGCGATTTCTCCGTCCACCACGCGTTGGGCTTAAAGGTCATGCTCTCAACGACATGACCGACAAACACGCTGTTGCGCAGCTTGGAGAAGTCGGTATTCATGATCAGGATGGACGCGAGCACCAGCACAATGCCCAGAACCTTGATCGCGCCGGCGGGCTCGGCATAGACACCAATGCCCACCAGTACGGTGACGACCGTCTCGAAAGACATTACGACGGGAACTTTCGATGTCTCGAGCCCCATGGACAGACCCTGCATATATAAGATGTAAGCCACAGCTGTGGGGATGAGTCCAAAGCCAAGGAACAACAGCAGCAGCTGTGGCGACATTGCCGCGGCGACATCCGGCCACGGAGCCGCGATAACTGCCATAACCGCACCGCCAAAAACAAAGCCCCAAAACGTGACAGCCAGCGGGTGGACCGTCTTGGTTGCTATCCGGCTAAACACCGCGAGCGACGCACCACAAAAGCCCGCAATCACGCCCGACGTGACGCCCCAAACCGAAAAATGAAAACCGGAAAGGTCGCCATTGGTCACTGCAAGCACGCAGCCAACGATGTTGAAGACAATGGCAACGAGCTTGTTGGGGGTCACGTCCTCGCGATAAAGCACGCGACCGAGCACGACGCCAAACACCGGCGAGGTATAGAGCAGCACCGAGGCCGTGGACATGCCGACCTCGCCCATGCACTCGTAATAGCAGGTGTTGGCGGCGGCCAGACCAACGATACCGACAAGTGCGCAGGGAACAAGCTCTTTAGGGCTTGCCTTGAACAGGGCCAGGGGACCCTGAGCCACGGTAGACCCCTCACCCGGACGGCAGCCCATAAACATCAGGACCGGCGCCAAGATAAGCGCTCCGACCAACAAGCGAAAGGCAGCCATGCTCTGGGACGAAACGCCCATGGCCGAGATGCCGTTTACAAAGATTCCGATGCTGCCCCACATAAGCGCGGCGATCAGCACCAGCACATAGCCCAGATTGCTTTTCTTCAACGCAGCCTCCTCGGTATTGTTTCCAATATGTTTCATACTACGTTATAGTCGTTATATACATTTTTCAAGACACAAATCGCCGAACGGAAAAATCCGCTTCCCCACATACTCATTGGGTAGTCATTGGGGACGTACTTAAATGACTAGTCGTTGGGGACGTTCCTGAATGCCTAGTCATTTAAGAACGTTCCCAACGTCTAAGGCGCCGCTGGTTGAGCATAAGTCAGCGAGCGGGTCGCATTTGAGGCAAGGTGGTGTGAAACGAAAGGGCGCTGACCTTCTGGTCGCGCCCTTGAAGTTGAACGCCAGATTGTCCAAATGCGGCCCGCGCAGCGTCGAGCCGTTACGCCGTTCGGTAGAACGGCGTAACTAATACTCAAGCTTCCACATGTAGCGGCGCGTCATGTAGTCCTTGTGGGTGACGGCAGAGAGTGCACGCATGTAGACGTTGTTGAGGATCGGGGCAAAGATCAGGTGGTTGAAGTACTCGCTCACGCTGTCCTTGATGTCGTTGAGGCCGAGCTCCTTGGCGTCGAGCTGATAGACGCGCTCGCCACCGTACTGGTTGACAAAGCGGATGCCGCGCTCGTCGTTGCAGCGGCTGCGGCCGACGCTGATGAGCTGGAACAGCGAGGTGCGCTTGTCCAGGATCTCGAAGGGGCCGTGGAAGAAGTCACAGGTGTTGATGGTGCAAGAGTCGATCTGCAGCATCTCCTGCACGTTGCAGATGCTAAAGACGTAGGCGGCACCAAAGAGCGGACCCTGGGCCATGACGTTGATGCAGGGCTTGTCGGCGTTCTGCTCGGCCCACTTGGCAGCGAGCGGACGGGTGTACTCGACGGCCTTGCGATAGATGGGATCGATCAGGTCGAAGGCGGCCATGGCGGTCTCGTACTCGGCATAGCCCTCGGTCTGCTGCGTGAGCTCCATGGCGATCATGGTCACGACGGCGGAGTTGGTGCGGCCCATGCAGGACTCGTCGACGGCCAGGCTGTCGTACTGGATCTTGTAGTCGCAGACCTCGGTGAGGCCGGACTCGTCAACATAGATGGCGATGGTGCTGGCGCCGTGGTCCTTGGCGACCTGGGCGGCGACGATGGTCTCCTTGGTGCCGCGCATGGACACGACGACGGCCAGGGTGTTCTCGTTGACGTAGGCCGGGGTTGCGTGCACGAATTCGTTGCTGGTGTAGCTGGAGCTCACGACCTGCGTGGCCTCGTGCTCCATAAAGTACTGGGCAGGATAGTTGCCGCCGTTGGATCCGCCGGCGCCGATCCACACGACGCGCTTGATGCCGCCCTTGTCTGCCTTGTCAGCCAAAACCTGGGAGACGACATCCTTAACCTGTTCCTGAGTAGTCATCGCGCATCAGCCTTTCTTCTCGTTTGATGCTCATCACAGGCATACAAGTTACATACATGTTTTGGTTATGTCGACTAGTTGTATGCTATATTTGTCTTAGAAATTTTGCTGGTAAGGTTTTCGGCAATCCATTACCAGCGGTTTTGTTGTCATGTTGGATACATGCTTTGTTCGATAAGCATACAAGTTAGATACAGGTTGATCGAATGAGCGCTTCGTCGAAAAAGAACTTGGCCCAATACGAGCGCTTGGCGGGCATGCTGCGCGACCGCATCGCCGCCGGCACCTACGCGCGCGGAGACAAGCTGCCGTCCGAGATGGAACTCATGGACGAATCGGGGCTGTCGCGCAGCACCGTGCGCCATGCCCTTAAGGTGCTCGTTGATGAGGGCCTGGTTCGCACCGAGCGCGGACGTGGTGCCTTTGTGGCCGACACGCCCGCGCTCCACGAGAACAACCTGGTGTTTTCGAGCTATACCAAGCAGGTCGAAGGCCAGGGCATGAAGCCCACCACGCGCACCGTGGACTCGGGCTTTGCCAAGGCAGCCGGCAGCATAGCTAAGTTCTTTGACGCCGCCGTGGGCAGCAAGCTCGTCAAACTTGTCCGTCTGCGTTATCTGGACGATGCGCCGCTGTGCCTGGAGACCACCTATCTACCACCGAGCTTTGAGGCACTCATCGATCGCGATATCAACGGTTCGCTCTACGCCACGCTGCGACAGGAGTTCCATCGCGCACCGGCACAGGGGCATAAGACCTTTGAAGTGTGCTATGCCTCGCAAAACGAGGCGTTTTTGCTCAACGTTGAGCGCGGGCAGGCGCTGATCCTGATCACCGACTACGTCTACGACACCGACGGCCGCCCGCTCCATGTCTCCAAGCGCATCCAACGCACCGACCGCGCCAAATACACCGAGCCCATCGGCTAACCTGCCAAAATAGACCTGTCCCTAAATGGTAGGTTTGGGGAGGTCGGGGAACCAGGTTGGTTTGGGTTGGTTGGGCGTGCGCTCGGCTAGGACCAGCTCCATCCAACACATGTCGTACCAGCGGCCGAACTTTTGGGCGCAGCGGTCAAAGGCACCCACCAGGCGATATCCCATATGGGCATGGAAGTCCTGACTGTTGTGCGTCAGATACTCGTCGTCCTTGTCGTGCGGCACGGCAATGAGCGCGCACATATTGGTGATGCCCATCGCGATCAGACATTGCTTGAGCGTATCGTGCAACTTGCGGCCCAGCCCGCCGTGGCGCACGTCGCACGCCAGGTAGATCGACGTCTCGACCGACCAGTCGTATGCCTCGCGGCTGTTGAGCGGGCTCACATAGGCATAGCCTACCGGACGCCCGTCCAGCTCCATCACCAAATACGGATAGCGCTTGAGCGTACGCTCGATGCGCCCGGCGAACTCCTCAACGCTCGGCACCTCGTATTCGCAGGTAATCGCCGTCTGGCGCACATACGGCTCATAGATGGCAAGCAACGCCGGCGCGTCTTCGGGCGTCGCCAGGCGAATCGTCGGCTCGGACATCTCGGTCATACAACCCTTCTCCCCCAAAAGCAAAGGCCACCCTGCGCCAAACCCGGCGCAAGGCGGTCCCTCGTCATTACATCAGGCTACAGGACAGCCGCCAGCGCGTCGATGTCCTCCTGCGTCGTGGCCCAGCTGGTGCAAAAGCGCACCACCGTATGAGTATCGTCGTACTTTTCCCAGTACTCGATCGCCGCATGCTCGCGAATGCGGGCCATATCCTCGTTGGGCAGAATCACGAACTGCTGGTTCGTGGGCGTCTCCAAGAAGAACTGGTAGCCGCGCTCGTGCAGCACACGACGCAGCGCCCGAGCGGTCTCAATCGCCTGGCGACCAATCTCAAAATACAGGCCATCGGTAAAAAGAGCCTCGAACTGCACGCCCGTCAGGCGGCCCTTGGCCAGCAACGCACCGTGCTGCTTAATACGCGGAATGGGATGCGCCGGGGCGTGCATGCCACAGAACACCACAGCCTCGCCGCAAAGCGCACCACACTTGGTGCCGCCGATGTAGAACACGTCGCACAGCTGCGCCAGCTCGGGCAGGGTAATGTCGCACTCATCGGCCGCCAGCGCATAGGCCAGGCGAGCACCGTCCACAAACAGCGGAATCTCGCGCTTCTGGCACACCGAGTGAATCGCCGCGAGCTCGGCCTTGGAGTACAGTGTGCCGTACTCGGTCGATAGGCTCACGTACACGGCACCCGGGAACACCGTGTGCTCGTAGCTCTCGTTTTCGTAGAACACCTGGATATAGTTCTCGAGGTCCTCGGCGTGCATCTTGCCCTCGTAGCCGGGGATGGTGAGCACCTTGTGGCCGCCAAACTCGATGGCGCCCGCCTCGTGGCAGGCGACGTGGCCAGTCTCGGCAGCAACGACGCCCTCGTAGGGCGCAAGCAGCATGTCGATCACCGTCGCGTTGGCCTGCGTGCCGCCCACCAGAAAAAACACGTCGGCATCGGGGGCCTGACAGGCCTCGCGGATAAGCTGCTTGGCACGCTCGGTGTGTGCATCGGTACCGTAGCCGGGCTGCGACTCCATATTGGTGTCGACGAGCGCCTGCAGCACTGCCGGATGTGCGCCGTGGGAATAGTCGTTGTTAAACGCGAGCATGGCAATCCTCTCTAGCCGGGCACGGGCCCGATGATTCAAACGGGGCTATTGTACGCCGTTGGGATAGGCAATGCGCGCGGCAAGGCACTCAAGCGCCAGCACCAGGGCACGCAAATGACAGCCCCATTTGCAGACCGATAATTTCGCCAGCGGTTCGCACAGCGGCAAAGGCAAATTGCATGGTAAAACCAAGCGCAATGCCGATCAGGATCTGCTGCACGGCCAGCCACAGAGCAAAGAACGAAAAAACAGGAACATCGTTGGCAGGTAATGATGGGGCAATGGCGAACGTGATCATCATTGCCAGCCCCAGTTTTACCCGTTTCGGCACGCTGCGTTCGCTCAGAATTGGCGCGGTAGAAATGAGCGCCAGCACGCGCAGTAACGGCCAGAAGTACAGGCTTAACCAGGAAAGCCATTGATCGCTTGTTACCTGCATCATTGTACGGCCTACCCGATGATATACGGCAGGTTAGTGAACAAGGTGCGGACGTAATCCAGCAACAGATTGAGCATCCACGGTCCGGCAATAATAATGGCGATAAATACGGCGATGATTTTCGGAATAAACGACAGCGTCATTTCGTTAATCTGGGTGGCGGCCTGCAAAATAC
>OHAP01001912.1_pt1 | contig 12454 bp, 8 predicted proteins | sample 1577171 | NCBI WGS metagenome assembly OHAP01 (sample SAMEA3541489, study PRJEB24748) | human gut metagenome | biome: human gut; feature: human-associated habitat; material: faeces | place: China | collected 2012 | reverse complement strand
CAGGTTATCGACGGTTGTGTTGAAATCTCCAATGAGGTAGGTGAGACGAAGATTGGTGATCCATATAATAAATATATGGCAAACAATGTTACAGAGGCCCTCTATGCTGTTGAGTCATGGTATAGCTGGCATTCCCGTGATGATTATACCAATAATATTTACTCAATCCGCAATGCCTATTACGGCTCTTTGGACGGTAAGGTGAGCGACAAGTCAATTTCAAAATTGGTGGCTGGAGCCAATGCGGAGTTGGATACGAAAGTGTCGGCAGCTATCACTACGGCAGCATCGGCTATTCAGGCTATTCCCCAACCTTTCCGTAATAATATCAACAGTCAGGAAACGGTAGCGGCTATCAAGGCTTGTGAAGAACTGGAAAGTGTATTGGATAAGGAGTTGAAACCTTATATCAGGGACAATAGCACCATTAACAGCAATGAAGCACTTGACCCGATTGTTGAAAATTATGTCAATGTTGTGGTTTTGCCTACCTATAAGGATTTGAAGGAGAAGAATAGTACGCTGTATGACGCTGTGGTGGCTCTTGCCAACAATCCCTCTAACAGTGCTTTTGAGACGGCATGCAATGCTTGGATAACAGCCCGTGAACCTTGGGAGGAAAGTGAGGCGTTCCTATTTGGGCCGGTGGATGAGCTGGGGCTTGACCCGAATATGGATAGTTGGCCTTTGGACCAGAACGCCATTGTCCAGATTCTGAATTCCCAGAAATGGGGCGATTTGGAATGGAGCGAGGGTGATGATGATGCAAAAGTTGAATCTGCCCAAAATGTACGCGGATTCCATACTTTAGAATTCCTGCTTTTCAAGGATGGCAAGCCTCGTACAGTTAAATAAGAATTATTTATAAACAATACTCAAGAAGTAAAGGGGGGGATTTGGAGAATCCTGCCTTTACTTCTTTGGCATGTTTGGATATGCCATTATTAAAAAGTAGATAAAGATGATGAATCATTTAATGAGATATTCATGTCTTCTCCTTTGTTTGTCGGCAGGTTTGACTGCTTGTGATGATGATGGGATTGACGTGTTGGATATAGAGATTCCTGAAGGATACGCTCTGTCTGCCGGAACGTCCACAATCTTCATGAATTCATCCAAGGCCTATGATTCACCGGCAGATTGGGTGTCGGGTGTTTACAACAGTCGCTTTAATGATGGTGACGGGCTTTACGATGATGTGCGTACGAGTAGCAATGGCATGGGAGGGGGGCTTGGCCCAGTCTATGCGGGGTATTCTTGTGGCAGTTGTCATCGTAATGCCGGCCGTACCAAACCGACGCTGTGGAGTGAAGGCGGATCGGGTAGTTACGGGTTTTCCTCGATGCTGGTTTATATAAGCCGCAAGAATGGTGCGTTTTTTCAGGATTATGGCCGTGTTCTCCATGACCAGGCCATTTATGGAGTGAAACCGGAGGGAAAGCTTTCTGTGGAGTATACTTATGAGACTTTTACCTTTCCCGACGGAGAGAAGTATGAACTTTGCAGACCGGCTTATTCCATATCCGAATGGTATGCTGACAGTATAAAGCCTGAAGATATGTTCTGTACGGTGCGTATCCCGTTGAGACATGTCGGTATGGGGCAAATGATGGCTTTGGAACCTACGGAGATTGAAGCGCTTGCTGCAAAAAGTAATTATCCGGAGTATGGTATAAGTGGCCGTTGCAATTACATTACCGAACGTGGTGTGAGAAGCTTGGGGCTGTCGGGAAATAAGGCTCAACATGCGGATTTGACTGTTGAACTTGGTTTTTCAAGTGATATGGGTGTTACCAATAGCCGCTATCCGGAAGAGATATGCGAGGGGCAGGCCCAGGTGAATCAAGGCAGCATGATGGGGCTTTCTTATGCCCAGTTGGATGTTTCTACAGAAGATATGGAAGATGTTGACTTGTATATGCAGAGTCTTGGTGTTCCTGCACGGCGTAATGTGAATGACCCGCAGGTGATAAGGGGAGAACAGAATTTCTATAAAGCCAAGTGCCATCTTTGCCATGTCACCACGTTGCATACCAAGCCTCGGGGCTCCGTGCTGTTGAACGGTACCCGTTTGCCATGGTTGGGAAGTCAGACAATTCACCCCTATTCGGATTTTTTGCTGCATGATATGGGCTCCGAAATTATGGGAGTCGGTCTGAATGATAACTATGTAAGTGGGTTGGCGCGTGGCAATGAATGGCGCACTACTCCGCTTTGGGGTATCGGGCTTCAGGAAAAGGTAAACGGACATACCTACTTCTTGCACGATGGCCGTGCCCGCAATCTTGTTGAAGCCATAATGTGGCATGGGGGAGAGGGAGAAGCATCGAAAAATCTCTTTAAGAACATGAGCAAGGATGACCGTGATGCCCTGATTGCATTTTTAAATTCACTTTAGAACTAATAAGCTTTATATAAAAAGTAATTATGAAGAAATTTTTATATGTCGCCATGCTGGCTGTTTTGCCTTTGACCGCTATGGCGCAACATGAGGAAGATACGGAGAATGGTGTAGTGTCATTGGCCGGAAGAGAAGGTTTTACCATTGAAACAAAGAAAGGTGACTTTGTTTTCAAGCCTTATCTGTTGGTACAAACGAGTGCTAATTTCAATTGGTATGATGATGAAGGCTTGGATAAGGCTTATAACCAAGATAATATTGCCAATTCGGGTTTTTCCATTCCTTATGCCGTACTTGGCTTTACTGGCAAGGCTTTTGGAAAAGTGGCTTTCAATCTGTCCATCAATGCTGCTGCAAGTGGAGGAGCGCTGTTACAGCAGGCGTGGTTCGATGTACAGCTGAAAAAACAATTTGCGATTCGTGTCGGAAAGTTCAAGACTCCATTCTCGCATGCCTATCTGACAACTCTTGGCGAAACACTGCTTCCCCAGTTGCCGGTTTCTCTGACGTCTTCTGTAATTTTGCCTTATTCGTTGAATGCCGTGACGCCTAATATCGGTACGGGATTTGACCTGGGTGTTGAAGTTCACGGTCTGGTGGCAGATAAGTTCGGTTATGAAGTCGGCTTGTTCAATGGAACCGGAGCTTCCGTGAATACAGCTTCAAAGACGATGAGTGATGACTGGCATATCCCTTCATTGCTGTATGCCGGACGTCTGACTTATATGCCCAAGGGGGTGATGCCTTCCACACAAGGTAATCCTAACCGTTTGAACGAGGATAAGATATTATTCGGTCTTTCGGGTTCTATCAATGTGGAGAGTGAAAATGAGAGTACCAATGATACCCGTGTGGGGTTGGAATTTGCTATGTTGAAGAACAAGCTCTATCTGGCGGCTGAAGCTTATTATATGAATGTAGGTTTCACCAAACGGCAAAAGATAAATGAATCGTATAGCTTTTTAGGCGGTTATGTGCAAGGTGGTTACTTTGTCGCTCCCCGCCTACAGCTTGCCGCACGCTACGATATCTTCAATCGTAACGGTACGGATGACGACGGTTTCCTGAATATGCCTGCTGTAGGTATGAACTACTTTTTCAGAGGATGCAACTTGAAATTGCAGGCAATGTATCAGTATGTAGCCCGTTGGGGACACGACACGCAGCTCGACCGTGATAATGATAATTTAGGTCTGGCCACTCACTCTGCCACGGTGATGCTTCAATATACATTCTAAATGAAGTCAGGAAAGGATTCGTCTATGAAAAAATACATTCTTTTCTTTTTTCTGCCCGTGCTTCTTATAGGTCTGCATGCATGCGATGAGGGGAGAATTTATGAGAATGCCGTTGTGGCCACGGGTGAAGGACGCACAGTGAAGATGACAGGCCGGATTAGTGGTGTGGATAAGTGGTCGGGCGACTATAGTGTGGTAGTGGCAGGATTTGATGATGAAAGCGATTATGCCATTGTTTCAAAGGTTGTTCCGGCATCCGAATCGGATAATGATGAAATCCAGTTGACAATGTCCGGCATAACGGATGAGGTGACAACTGTCGAGCTATGTGTAATCAATAAGTTGAGGAAGCGCATTGTCAGTTTGGTGGCAATGGAATGTACTGAAATCGCTGATACTATACTTATGGATGCAGGAACAGTTGATGCAAGTATGTACAATGCCATTCAACAAAAAATATTCAATGCCACTTGTACGGCTTGCCATGGTCTTAGCACCACTCCGGGTGGTGGCTTGAATCTGCTGGAAGGACATAGCCATGCTGATCTGGTCAACCGGGCTTCAACGACGGTGGACGGTAAAATGAGGGTTATGCCCGGTAATGCGTCAGAAAGTGTCTTGCATCTCATATTGGGTACGGACATCAGCTCGGATTGGCGTATAGACCATTCTCAGATGATAACCTCATCTGATATGCAGTCTTTGATTGGCAACTGGATTGACGATGGTGCACAGCCGTAATAATGATGGGCCTTACTGGTAATACCGGTACTTTTTTGAACAACAACGACTAATTGATATTTAATATGAAAAATAAACAACAACAAACTAATCAATTGGAGAATACCTTAACCGAAATCTTTAAATATGAGGTAGAAGCGGGTGTTTCGGAATATCATGTAATGATTCATGCCACCAGACCGGAAGCGACTTATGAAGAACAGCTGAATGCGGTGGTCGACACTTACTGCCAACTGCGTGAAAGTGAACTACAAGGTGCTGTTGCCATCTTTAAACGCTACTTTCTAAGTGACGCCGCCAATCAAGCAGATATGCTACTGGCGCTTTCGGCAGAATGTTCGGATTGTGCACTCTCCGTGGTAGAGCAGCCGCCGTTGAACGGTACAAAGATTGCACTGTGGGTCTATCTGCAGAAAGGTGTGGAAACACAGGTGCTTCATAACGGATTGTTCGAAGTGAGACATGGCGCCTACCGTCACCTTTGGGGAGGCGGCTCTTTCAATCGTGCTGCCAATTCGGAATACCAGACCCGTCTGCTGTTGAATGACTATGTGATGCAGCTGATGGAACAGGGCTGTAAGCTGGCTGATAATTGCATACGTACCTGGTTCTTTGTACAGAACGTGGATGTGAATTATGCCGGAGTGGTGAAGGCGCGTAATGAGGTGTTTGTTACCCAGGACTTGACGGAGAAGACTCATTATATTTCCAGTACCGGTATCGGTGGCCGTCATGCCGACCCAAAAGTGACGGTTCAGATGGATACTTATGCTGTAGATGGTTTGAAATCTGAACAAATTCACTACCTTTACGCACCGACACATCTGAATCCCACATACGAATACGGTGTGAGTTTCGAGCGAGGTACGTATGTGGATTATGGCGACCGTCGCCAGGTGTTTATTTCGGGTACTGCGAGCATCAATAATAAAGGTGAGGTGGTATGTCCCGGAGACATTCGCAAGCAGACGGAACGTATGTGGGAGAATGTGGAGGCTTTGTTGAAAGAGGCTGGCTGTACGTTTGATGATTTAGGACAGATGATTGTTTATCTGCGGGATGTTGCAGACTATACCGTGGTCAAAGGAATGTATGACGAGCGTTTTCCGGATACTCCGAGAGTGTTTGTATATGCTCCCGTATGTCGTCCGGGTTGGCTGATAGAGATGGAATGTATGGGAGTCAAGTCTTTAGAAAACAAGGAGTTTGCTCCATATTGATTTTTTTACTTTTAATTGATAGCTCTTAATTGAAAAAGTTTCTCATAGCTGTTTATGGTTGTTTGCTGCTCTTACTTGCTGCAACTACGTTTGTAGAGCAGACATACAGTACGGATTTTGTAGAAAAGCATGTTTATCATACGATTTGGTTCTGTTGTTTGTGGGGAGCCCTTGCTGCGATGACTGTTGTTGTGCTTGTAAGACAGCGGTTGTGGCGGCGTCTCCCGACGTTGTTGTTGCATGGCTCCTTCCTCGTGATTTTGGCGGGAGCCATGACTACGTTTCTTTGTGGCCGAAAAGGATATGTGCATCTTACTGTCGGCAGTGAGGTGAACTGCTTTTTGGAACAAGACGGCAGGCAGGTTGTAGAGTTACCGTTCACCTTACGTCTGGACAGTTTCCGGATTGAGTACTATCCGGGTACGGATGCTCCTGCAGATTATATCAGCTATATTCACGGTGAGACGCCCGTCTCCATGAACCGTATTCTTTCACGGCAGGGGTTCCGCTTTTATCAGTCTTCCTTTGATGAGGATATGCAGGGGAGCTGGCTGACAGTGAATTATGACCCGTGGGGGATAGGGGTTACCTATAGTGGATACCTCTTGTTAGGTGTCTCCATGCTCTGGATGCTGGTCAGCCGGGGTGGAGAGTTCCGCAGGCTGCTGAGGCATCCGTTGTTGAAGAAGGGAGGAATGTTTGTTCTATTGTTGCTGTGTCTGGGAAGTGGGGTACATGCGCAGAAGAGAAGCCTTCCGGCACTGGCACGCAAGCAGGCGGATAGTCTCGCCCGTAAGCAGGTGATTTATAATGACCGTGTGGTTCCTTTCAATACCCTTGCGCGCGATTTTGTACTGAAACTGACGGGAAAACCGTCTTATGGAGGCATGACGCCGGAGCAGGTGATTGGTGGATGGCTTCTGCGTCCGGAAGTTTGGCAGAATGAGCCGATGATTTATATCAAAAACGAGGCACTCCGTCGCCTGCTTCATTTGGAGACACCCTATGCATGTCTGGCTGATTTGTTCGACGGTGAGAAGTATCGCTTGCAGAAGTTCTGGAAGGGGAAGCAAGACCATCATCAGAAAATGACTTCTCTGGAAAAGGCCATTGTAGAGGCGGATGAAAAGGTGGGACTGATTTTGATGCTCCAAAATGGTACATTGATTCATCCTTTGCCGGAAGACGGGAGTGTGGAGCCTGTTTCCGATACTAAAATACAAGCCGAATTGCTGTATAACCGTATTCCTTTCAGCAAATTACTGTTCATGTTCAACCTTACGGTGGGGATGCTGGCTTTCTTCCGTCTGCTGTATCGCGGCCTGCGTCGTTCGTCGGCATTGTCAGACTCTTCCGGTAGGATTGTAGCGCTCTCTTTCTCTTCGCGTTTGGCAGATACTTTTTTCCCGTTTTCTCTTTATGCGGCGTTTCTCTTTCAGCTCTTCGGGTATGGCCTGAGGTGGTACATCGGTGGGCGAATACCGTTGGGCAACGGATACGAAACGATGCAGTTCATGGCATTGTGTGCGCTGTTCCTGGCTTGTCTGTTTCGGCGGCGCTTCCCGTTTATGGTGCCTTTCGGCTTTTTGCTGTCCGGTTTTGCCTTGCTAGTGTCTTATTTGGGACAGATGAATCCCCAAATCACTCCCTTGATGCCCGTGCTTGTTTCTCCATGGCTCAGTACGCATGTGTCGTTGATAATGATGTCTTATGCTTTGTTTGCCTTTATGATGCTGAACGGCATACTGGCATTGTGTCTTCGCCGTTCAGCCCGGATGTTGATGCTGCTCGGCCGATTGCTGCTTTATCCTGCCGTTTTCTTTTTGGGAGCCGGTATTTTTCTGGGTGCGGTTTGGGCCAATGCTTCTTGGGGGCGATATTGGGCTTGGGACCCGAAGGAAGTATGGGCGCTGATTACCTTTATGGTTTATGGAGCGGCGTTCCATGCGCGCAGCCTGCGCATTTTCCGCAGGCCGTTATTCTTCCACATCTATATGATTGTCGCTTTTCTGACAGTCCTGATGACCTATTTTGGGGTGAACTACATCCTTGGAGGAATGCATAGCTATGCCAATGCTTGATTTGCGGGTGGTTCTACCTATTTATAATGACTGGCTTTTTTCATTATACCTAATTTGAGCGATTGCGTACTGTCTGCCGATGCCTTATCTTTGCAACATCAGATTTGAATGAATTAGTTAGTCATAATTACGTAACCACTTTTATGAAGATAAAAGGATCCCCACTTTCCGATGTGATATCGTGAAGTGGGGATTTGTGTATGGCGTGGCGGATACTGTGGGCAAGGTTGGTTAAGGCTACTTGTCAGACTGCTTGAGTCATAGCATGGGGAGGGCTGACATAGGGGATGAGCTTTGTCTTCAGCCTGAAGATGCACATCTCTATGCTGAAGATATACATCGTTACGCTAAAGATGTATATCGCCAGTCACAAGATAAACCTTAATCAATAGCCAGAGGCCTTTTCCCGTATGGGGGAGAATACTTTTGCAAGGGATTCATCCGTTTTTTCCCTATAGGCCGTAGTGGGTAGGGAAACAGTTGCCGGAAGAACCTTATAGAGAGTCCTTGATGTCTCCCAATTCCACTAGCTTGTTCACAATAGCGTAGATGGTAAGCCCTGCCGGAGAATGTATCTGCAGTTTGCGTGCAATGTTACGGCGATGGGTAATGACAGTATGAATGGAGAGGTAGAGTTTGTCGGCGATGGCTTTGTTGGTCATGCCCTTCACAACGCAGGTGATGATTTCTTTTTCGCGCTGGCTCAGGGTTTCTTGTTCGCTGTCTTTTTCCTCTTCCTCCTCGGTGTGCAGCAAGTGGTTGATTTTGGAGGTGATGACATCTATGTCATCGCACATGGCGAAGTTCTCGTCATATTTCTTCAATATGTTGTTGTCGATGACGGAGCATACCATAGCAATGTACTTGATGCCGGATTTTCCGTGTTCTGCCTTGAAGGCGGGCAGGTCGAACCAGCCACCGAAAGTGGGGTTGATGATGATAATGTCTGCCGGATGCATGTGAATGTAGTTTTGCAGCGATTCCGGAGAAGAAACTTCAATAGGGTGTGCATTCAAGTTGGGAATACGCTTCAAAACAGCCGTCAGACCACTTCGGATGATGACCGAAGTTTCTGCAATGACAATCTTCAAAGAAGTATTATTGTTCATTTTTCAGTTTCCTTTCTATTTGCGCTACGGCGGGAACAAACATATAATCTTCTACCTGGCAGTGGGTGGCAAGGTCTTGTTCGCAGTTGAATATATCGAACAAGACCGCATTCAGGAGATTGTTGTTCTCCTTTTCCGGGTAGTATTTGATGATGATGTTCTTCAGTTCTTTCAGTTTGGTGTCTATCTGATTATGTTTGCTGGCAAAAGTGGCGATGTTGTATTCGTCCGATAGTCTGCCCTGGAGCAAGTGCTCTACGTAGGTGAATACGGCCTGGTTTTCATATTCCATGTGGCGGCGTACCTCCTTGGCATATTCATCGAAGAACTTCAGGATGAGGTAGGCTACATCGTTTGTACTGGAACAATCGATGGCTTCGATGAGTTTGCGGCGGATGGCCGGCAGGTTGAAGTCGAGGAAATACGTGTGGGCACGCTTCAGATAATCCATAAGGGCGGGAATGGAAAAGTCACTTTCATTGCCGCTGTAAGAGTATTGTTCTTCGCTGATAAAGTTGGCTACGGCGAGGAATGTGGGGCAATCTACGCCTTGCGCTTCGCAGACGTCCTTCACGTTCTTGTCTCCGAATCCTAATGACAGTCCGAAGCGGCTCATCACCATTAATAAGGAGTAATTGTCACAGATGAGGTCGCTCATTTTGTCCGTGGAGCGGTACTTATGTTGCTCATTCATTGTGTGTTATTGTTTTTAATTCTTTAATTCGTGCGCAAAGTAACGGCTTTTATCCGAGAACTGCAATCACTATTAGTAGGTATTTTGCTTGTCGGGAGATGGTTGGAGAGTGGTGTTTGCTGGATAAACTAAAAGCTTTAGTTTTATTTAACGAGAGAAATTAGTTTTTGAACTAAATAATTTAGTTATTTGCGGAAAACAAAGAATGTTATGAAAGGATTGACTGCAAAAGAAGAAGAAATCATGGGCTTTTTCTGGGGAAAAGGACCCTTGTTTGTGAAGGAAATGCTGGCATTCTATGAAGAGCCGAAACCCCATTTCAATACTTTGTCCACCATTGTGAGGGGATTGGAGGATAAGGGATTCCTAAGCCATCATGCATATGGTAACACCTATCAGTATTATGCGGTGGTCAGCGAGGAGGATTTTCGCAAGCGGACACTGAAGAATGTTATCAGTAAATATTTCAATAATTCCTATCTCAGTGCAGTGTCGTCTTTGGTGAGGGAAGAAGATATATCTTTGGAAGAACTGAAACTGTTGATACAAGAGGTGGAAAAGGGAAAGGATTGAGGTAATTGAAAATCTAATAACTCTTGCTTATGAAAAACATCGGATTGGTTTGTTGGTTGCTGGTGAGTATTTGCTGCGGATTGCAAGCAAAGAAAATTGTAAAGACTCCCTATTTCATGGCTTGTAATACGCGTAGCATCGAAGTGGAGCGAGTGATACTTGGAGAAGACACGACTTGGCTGGATGTGAAGATATACGGTATGCAGGGTGATAAGGTCAGGATAGATTCGGCAGCCGTATTGCAGGCATCCGGAAAGCATTATGAATATTGGGGGGATACCGGTTTTTCCAGAGGGGAATGGACAAGTATTCCTGCTTCCGGTGAAATGACCGCTACTTTGAAGTTTAGGCCGCTTCCGATGGACACCGAGAGTTTTGACTTTCTGGAGATGCCTGGCAGTGATGAGGGATGGATAATCTACGACATACAGCTCAACGGGCAGAAGCCTCAGGTGGATATTCCCGAAAGGCTACTGGACAAGAAGCCGGATGAAGTTTTACCCTTGCCCGCACCGGAACTGAATGCAGGAAAGGCTGTCATAAAAGGACGGATATTAGGGTATAAGCCGGAATATGGAGTGACGTTACGCTACTATGGCTCGCCTTGGTTCTTTATGTATTTCACCGGCAAGGACTTGGAGATTGCGGAGGATGGCACGTTCCGCTATGAGACGGAGGTGCTGTTGCCAAGCGGTGCTGCGTTGTGGATATCCCGTTCGAAGATAGAATTGTTCCTTGTGCCGGGTGGAGAACTGGATATTACAATCAATCTGCCCGAAATATTCTATTCGCAGAGCCGTCTTTTAAGCAGGAAAAGCGATGGGGAAGTGGAGAACCGCGTCTGGTTTGAAGGAGACTATGCCGGACTGAACACCGAGTTGTTGCGGTTCGGTGAAATGAAAAGCTTATCGGAAGCTGATGATTTTTATTCCGATATTTGTGGGATGACTCCGCAGGCATATAAGAAATATCTGTTCAGGCATTATGAAGATATGCTGGAGGAACTTGTGAAAAACAAGGATATGAGTCAGGCTTGCCGCACCTATATCCGGTCAAATCTGGATATGAATCTATTCAGCCTTATCTATAATTACAAGAGCAACCTTAGTTATGCCCCGATGCTTTCGGGCAGGAAGGGTGTGAAAAGGGCGGACATGACGGTGGACAGCACCTCATACTTCAAGGAAATACTGCAACTAGATATTCTGCATTCTCCCGCGCAGAAGTATTATGACTTTTATACGGATTTTGTGCGGACTGCTACCGGAGAACTTCGTGACAGGTTTGTGCAGGACACCCTTTGGCCGGACATGCTTCTTGCCAGGCGTGCTTCCCGTAATCTGAGCAAGTACATGCCTTTGACTGAGGAAGAGCATCGGACGGTAGACAGCATTGCTTCTCCCGACCTCAGGCAATTGTTCCTGATGAGAAACGAGAGGATTGAGGCTGAATTGAAGGCCGGGATGGAAGCTGCTAAGGGCAAGACCGGATATACGGTTGTTGAAGTAGGAAAGGAGATAGCGGCAGATAGCTTATTGAAAGTTATTACCCGTCCTTATCGTGGTAAGATGGTATTGGTCGATATGTGGAACACCTGGTGCGGTCCTTGTATGCGGGCAATGAAAAGTCTGAAACCTTTGAAGGAAGAGTTGAAAGAGGTGGTCTATTTATACATTGCGGATGAATCATCTCCTGAAGGGAAATGGAAATTGAGGATACCGGATATACACGGCATCCATTGCCGCATCAGTAATGAGCAAAGTACAGCATTGGCAAAGCTGTATGAATATCCGGGCATCCCGACCTATTTCGTAGTGAACCGTGAAGGAGATGTCTCCTACAAAGTAACCGGATTCCCCGGAGTGGAGATGCTACGGAATGAACTGACTAAGTAGCTGTAAATAGTAAATCGTTAAATAGTAAATAACTCCATGGGTCTGTTTTTTGTTTATATACTCAAATCATCCGTTTGTCTGGCGGTATTCTATCTGTTTTATCGCTTGCTGCTGGCACGTGATACATTTCATCGTTTCAACCGGTTTGCGTTGCTGGGCATTTTGTTGTTGTCGTGCCTGCTGCCTTTGGTTGAGGTAAGTGTAAGGCAAGAGACTGAAGTGCATCAGACCATGCTGACATTGGAACAGTTGTTGATGATGGCAGATGCAATGAATGCTACTGAAACCGGAATAACGGCTGAGGCGGCAACGGTCACCTGGATACAGGTGGCGTTGTTGGTTTATCTGGCAGGAATCATTTTCTTTGCTCTCCGCAATGCTTGTTCGTTGGTGCGGTTGCTGATGTTGCTGAAAGCGGGTAAGAAAGAAAGTGTCGGCAATTACTTGCCGGGCAGGAAAGAGCGCGTTACTTTGATTGTACACAACTGTGACATCGCTCCGT
>OHAP01001883.1_pt1 | contig 12596 bp, 11 predicted proteins | sample 1577171 | NCBI WGS metagenome assembly OHAP01 (sample SAMEA3541489, study PRJEB24748) | human gut metagenome | biome: human gut; feature: human-associated habitat; material: faeces | place: China | collected 2012 | reverse complement strand
CCCTGTTTTGCAGCGGCGTTGTCCGGCTCGCCCACAGAAAGTGTGAGGTCATGGCACAGTATCTCGTTCAGACGGCTTATGTAGGATTCAAGGTACAGCTCCCCAAAAGAAAAATACCGCCCTGCAAGACAGGCGAAAAATTTTGTCGGGTGAAACGGCGGCAAAACAAATCGGGTGTGTTGCGGGACGGTAAAAATCTTCATGGGGAATAAATCCTCGCCGCTCTGTACTTTTCGACGAGACCGCGTTTGCGTAGCAATGAAAGCCCCAGCGGGGCTTTTAAGCGGCAGAGCGGTCTTGCGCAGCAAGATGGAGGGGCATTGCCCCGACAAGCTCGGTGGGATTTGCGATAGAGGGTATCACGGATTGCAGGGCACGTCAAGATGGTTTTGCAAATTTTATTGCAGTAAAGCGGTGATAGTAGGACTTATTATTTGAAGCAACATAAAATTCAGCAGTTCTGCGATTGATACCATTCATTGAAATAGCGGTTACTTTCCTCTTCATTGTGAACCCATTTTTTTGATGATTTGAAGGCATTGAATGGAGGACTGTACCCTCTCAGCGGCGTGATTTCCTGCACGTCTTTGACATTCCGATGTTGGATAATTTCAAACTCACTGCGCTCTGGAAGATATGCAATCACCTTGTCGGCGTGAATTGTTCCTTGATATACATGGCAGGGGCAGCGGTAAAAAAGTTCACTGCGGTGTGCAAACCATTCAGCAACATCGTAAGAGAGCGACCATGAAATAGAAAGCGGTGCGCGCTCAATGCTGCCGATGCCGCCGCGATATACGGTGAACATCTCAATGTCTCTTACGCTCTCCGGCAGAGCATCGCGCCAGTTGTCAGGACGAATGATTTTGGCTCGGCGGACATACTTCCGAATGATGGGAGAATGATCGCCGTGACTGTAATAATGTTGTAAGGCGTACCGACATTTGATTTCAAGAGGCATCAGATGTTCGCATTTGTACAGAAGGTCTTCCATCATCTTGGCATCGTAGAAGGAATATTTTTCAAAGGTTTGCCAATCTTGGTCATGGGCAGCTTGGACAGCCTCTTGGAATCTGGCGTTGAGAAACAAATTGTCTCGATAGATCACGCTTCGGGTCGCCTCCTTGTCATGGTTTGGTGAAAGGTTTGCAGTTCCTGTCCCATAAAAGAAAAGAACCGCCCTGCAAGTCAAGCGAAAAATTTTGTCGGGTGAAACGGCGGCAAAATGAATCGGGTGTGTTGCAGGACGGTAAAAATCTTCATAGGGAATAAATCCTCGCCGTTCTGTACTTTTCTACAAAATTGGTGGGATTTGCGATAAAGGGTATCATGGATTGCGGAGCACGTCAAGATGGTTTTGCAAATTTTATTGCGGTAAAGCAGTGATAGTAGGACTTATGAAGCTGATTGAATACTTCTTTTATGGCATTGCGCGGTGTTGCTTTTGGATTCTTCCCGGCAGGGCACTGGAAAATGGGGTGTCCTGATGAAAACGGTGGATGGTACACATTCACAAACCCCGAAAGGTGTGTTATTATAGTACCATCAATAAATGGAAGGGAGGGCGGCGGATGTTCAGCATTGCAGGAATTGACCTGTTGGAGCAGGAACTTTTGAACCATGAACGCACTCTCCTTGAGATTTTGCTTCAGGACAAAACCACCAAGAAAAACATCATCTGGGCAACCGATGATTACGCCGAACTGGGCGAACCATACAGCTTCAAAAAAGAAATCCTGCCGGAACTGGTTACAGGCGAACAGGACAGCCTGATTCAGCCCAGAGTGGAAAAAGCACTGGAGCACCAGACCAACCGCACCCGTGACAAAGCAGAGGTGTTTACCCCCAGTTGGATCTGCAACGCACAGAACAATCTGGTGGATGAGCAGTGGTTTGGCAGGAAGGATGTTTTCAACATCCAGAAGGAGATGTCGTGGAAAGCAACGGCTGACAAAATCGCTTTCCCGGACGACCGTCAGCACACATGGCAGAAATATGTGGATGCACAGCGGCTGGAAATCTCCTGCGGTGAGGCTCCCTATCTGGTAAGCCGTTACGACACCGTAACGGGCGAGGCTATTCCCATTTCCCAGCGAATTGGCCTGCTGGACCGCAAGCTGCGTGTTGTGAGTGAAAACATGGACACCGAAGAAGAATGGTTCACATGGACGAAGCGGGCGTTCCAGAGCGTGTACGGCTTTGAGTATCAGGGCGACAGCCTGCTGCTGGCACGGGAAAACCTGTTTGTGACCTTTGTGGAAGTTTACCGGGAACGCTTTGGCAAACTTCCCCACCTGCGGCATATGAAGGTGATCGCCAACATCATTGCGTGGAACCTCTGGCAGATGGACGGCACAAAGTATGTGGTTCCGGGCAGCTGTAAGGAAAACAAAATTGAAATTATCAGCTGGTTCGGCAGTGAGGAACAAATTGACCTCTGCCCCGGATGCAAAAAGATAGCAGCATGAGGTTCTAATATTTACAGTGCCTGACCAACGTGGTACAATAAAAAAGCGATATCCGGTGTGAGGATTTTTGACTATGAACTTGTGTTTTGACCAATCGCTGGGACTTGGATATAAAAGCAATTCACAGAAAATCCGTGTAATGAGTGAAAGCTGGGTCAATGATAACATTTTCTGCCCGGTATGTGGAAACGCTCGAATTTCAAAATTGGAAAATAACCGCCCTGTTGCAGACTTTCAGTGCCCATCCTGTGGGGAAATCTTTGAGTTAAAAAGTAAAGATGGAAGAATTGGAAGAAAAATATCGGATGGCGCATACGATACTATGATAAGTCGCATAACCAGTATGACAAATCCTGATTTATTGGTTATGCACTACTCCTCGTTACAGGTTGTCGATTTAACGGTTGTTCCCAAATTCTTCTTTACGCCTACGGTGATCGAAAAGAGAAAACCGTTATCGCCAACTGCCAGACGTGCCGGATGGGTCGGCTGTAATATTTTATATGGCGATATTCCAGAACAAGGGCGAATCCCTATTATTGAAAACCAAAATTATCGCAGTACGGATCGTATCGTACAAGACTATGCAAGAATCAAACGTCTGCAAACGGAGTCCATTGAAAAGCGAGGGTGGCTATTTGATGTGCTTAACTGTGTAAATGCTATTCCGACGAAAGATTTTTATCTGAAGGACATCTATGTGTTTGCAGACAAACTGAAGATTCAGCATCCTGACAATCAAAACGTTGAAGCGAAGATTCGTCAACAATTGCAATTTCTTCGAGATAAAGGAATGATCGAATTTCTGGAACGAGGTCATTACCGAAAAATTTTGTAAACCCAACGGTAGCAAACACGCAAGCGGGAGTGGGACACCCTGCACCCCGGCGACCATAACCCCTATGCGGACCTGCCGGAACTTCGCATTCTGACCTTCGACCTCGGGAAAAGTCTGCCCACCTCCTACCGCTACGAGACCTTGGAGATGGCGTTCAACTTTACCGAGTTTTTCCGGGTGTGGACGGGCGACCCTGCACGGGATTTCCGTCCTCTGCCGGCTGGCGCACAGGTGGGTGATTTTGTCCACGAGGCCGATGTGCGCAGCTTTCTGGACCTGATTTCTTCGGAGAACCCGGAGAGCAATTACCCCTACTCCACGCCGGAGTACCGGGAGATGTTCCGGCATACCCTCTGGATGGTTCCGGGCGTGAAAGAAGCCAGTGCCCTGAGCAGGCTGCTGAAAGACCACCCTGTGTTTGGTGCGTATAAAGTTGCTAACGTTGCAGGCGACGGCGATGCCGAAATGCCCTATGACAACGCCCTGACACTGGTAAAGCAGGTCATCAAGGCGAACCGCTACACCATTACCATTTCCTGCGGCAAGCTGACCACCGGCGTGACGGTGCCGGAATGGACGGCTGTGATGATGCTGACCGGGTCGGCAAGCACGGCTGCGCCCGGCTATATGCAGACCATCTTCCGGGTGCAGTCGGCAGGGGTGCTGGACGGCAAGCAGAAGGAACGCTGCTACGTCTTTGATTTTGCGCCCGACCGTGCCCTGAACGTGATTTCTGAGGTCAACCGCGTTACCAAACGCGGCAAGACCAACGAGGAAGAAAACCGCAAGGCTCTGGGCGAATTCCTGAACTTCTGCCCGGTGATTGCGGTGGACGGCACCCAGATGACCGCATACAGCGTTTCCAGAATGATGCGGCAGATCAAGCGTCTGACGGTGGACAGGGTCATCAAGAGCGGCTTTGACGATGAATCGGTCTACAAGCAGGATACCGGCATTGTCATGGACGAGGAAGATGTGGAGCTGTTCCATACCCTGTCGGACAAGCTCAGCGAGCAGAAGGCCGCCAAAAAGGAAACCAAAGTCCACATCAACCATCAGGGGCTGACGGGCGAGGAATACGAAAAGGCAGACAAGATTTCCAATAAGCCCAAGCGGGAGCGCACCAAAGAGGACGATGACCTGCTCAAGAAACTGCAGGAGCAGAAGAAAGAGCGGGAAAAGGTCATCCGGCTGCTGCGGAATGTGTCCATCCGCCTGCCCCTGCTGATTTACGGTGCCAAGGTGGACCTGACCGAGAGCATCAAGATGGCAGATTTTATTGACTTGGTAGACCCTGAATCTTGGCAGGAGTTCATGCCAAAGGGAGTAAGTACCTCGCTGTTCCGTAAGCTGCTGAAATACTACGATGAGGATGTGGTCAGCGGGGCTGGTCTGCGCATTCGCCGCATGGCAAAGGCTGCGGACGAGCTGCCGCCCACCGAGCGGGTGAAGCGCATTGCTGAGATCTTCAGCCACTTCCGCAATCCCGACAAGGAAACCGTTCTGACCCCGTGGCGGGTGGTAAATCTTCATCTGAGCAACATGGTGGGCGGCTACTGCTTCCTCAACGAGCAGTTCGATCCACAGGAGGTTCTGGAAGAGCCTCGTCTGGTGGATCAGGGACAGGTCACGGAGGACATCTTCCTCAACCCGGAGGCACGGATTCTGGAAATGAACTCCAAATCCGGCCTGTATCCCCTGTATATGGCATACAGCCTGTACGCCATGAAGCTGCCCGCGCCGGAGGACAAGCTGCCGCTGGAGCAGACACAGGCTCTCTGGCAGGAAACCGTGGAGCAGCAAATTTTCGTTCTGTGCAAGACCCGGATGGCAGAAAGCATCACCCGGCGGACGCTGGTGGGCTATCAGGATTGGACGGTCAACACCACCTATATTCCGCACCTGCTGGAACGAATGGAAAAAGACCCGCAGCGTCTGGCAAAGAAGCTGCAGCGAACCGATACATGGGGAAAGGAGGGACAGCCCATGAATTTTGATGCCATTGTGGGCAATCCGCCGTATCAGGAGGATACAGGCGGCGGAAGCGCAGCCAATGTGGCGGCAAAGCAGGCACGCCCGGTTTATAACCTGTTTGTGGATCAGGCAAAAACCATGCAGCCCCACTATATCTCTATGATTATGCCCGCTCGTTGGTACTCTGGCGGTCGTGGTTTGGATAAGTTCCGTAGCGAAATGTTGAACGATGAGCGTCTGTGCAAAATGATGGATTTCTCAGACTCCAATGACTGCTTCCCCGGCGTAGATATTGCGGGAGGTGTTTGCTACTTCCTTTGGGATAAGAGTGCACACGGTGAATGTAAGGTGATTTCTGTCCATAACGGAAAGCAAAGCATCTCTGAACGGAAATTGAATGAATATGATACTTTTATTCGCTTCAAAGAAGCAATTTCTATTATAAAGAAGATTCAGTTGCGAGAATCCAAGTTTTATAGTGAACGGGTAAGTTCCCAGAAACCTTTTGGCCTTAGAACATATGTTAAACCGACTGAAAGCGGTGATATTAAGCTGCGATATAGCGGTGGTATCGGTCCTTTTAACAGAGCAGATGTAACCAGTGGATTAGACTGGATTGACAAATGGAAAGTCACGATGTCCTATTTGACATATGACCACGCAGGTCGCCCGGATAAAAATGGGCAACGTAGAATTTTTTCTACAATGGACATTTTGCCACCGGAAACGGTCTGCACAGAAACGTATATTGTGATTGACTGTTTCGATACAGAACAGGAAGCAAAAAACCTTATGGCATATCTGAAAACGAGATTTGTTCGTTTTCTTGTTGCTCAGCTTGCGGCAACTCAGCATTTGTCCAAAGCTACCTTTGGCTTTGTTCCCGTGCAGGACTTTACGGAAGAATGGACGGACGAAAAGTTGTACAAGAAGTATGAGCTGACGGAAGATGAGATTGCGTTTATTGAGAGTACGATTAGAGTGATGGAATAAATATAGAGGAATCTTATGCACGTTCGACCGCAGATTGTTTATAAGTATAAATCAATATCTACACAGACTGACTTTAATCGTGTGATAGATATTATAAAAAGTAATCATATTTATTTGCCAAAGCCTTCTATGCTGAATGACCCCATGGAAGCAAATGCCTTACAAGTGTATTTGGATTGTATGGGGGCTGGATATACGCTTGCTTGTGGAAAAATACAGCCCATTGTAGAAGATAGACAAAACCAGTATAGAATTCTTTCTGTGTCTGCAATTCCGAATTCGCCGATTATGTGGGCGCATTATGCGAGTGGCTATTCTGGCTGTTGCTTGATTTATTCAACAGAAAAAACTTTTTCTGAAATAAAGCCTGTGATTTATACAGATATTACATTTGATTTGTTTGACATAGACTTTATGGATGATGAAATGTCAGAAGCGATTGAAGAATCGCTCTGCTTTAAGCATAAAGATTGGGCGTATGAAAATGAATGGCGGTTAATTCAAAATGAAGATGCCGGATTTTTGAATTATGAAGCGTCAGAATTGGTTGGAATTATTATCGGCGAGAATATGAGCTTGGATAAACGAAAGGTGCTGGTCAAGCTCTGCAAAGATAAAAACGTCCCTTGTTTTCGCACCTATACGATGAAGAGCTGGAATGAAATTGGTTTTGCCCCGTATGATTTTGTTGAATCACTGGGTGGAGAAGAGTACGAATATATTACGCCGGGAGAAATGGAACGGTATATTCAAGAAGGGCTGGAAAATGGAAGATGTTCTAATAATGAAAGAATGATTTTCAATGCGTTAAATGAAAAAATATTACGAAAAGAGCATTATTAAATAAACTGAATTTCTGAAATGTAGGGAGAACGAAAATGAAACCTGTCGAAGCAGGGTTTGATTGGGGAATGTTTTGGCAAGCTGCAAGCGCGATTTATGCGTTTGGTGGTTCTTTGGAACTTGCGGATAAATGCCAGTATGTATCGCTCGATGTTGTAAATACTGGAAACCGAAAAATCATTATCAGCAGTTATGGTATAAAACTTCCAGATGGTTATAAATGGGTTATACTCCAAGAGCCAACACCAGCAGGAATTACTAAGCTCCCGGCGGAACTAGATATAGAACAATGCGTTTCCTTTGCGTGGAAAAAAGATAAGTTTATAATGCAACTTCAAAATTTGAGTGATTATCCAAGAGATAAAAAAGTTCCGTTCTTTGTTCAAGATACGGCTGGAACGTACTATATATTCAAATCACCCAAAACCATTCAGCAATATTTAGATGAAGCTGAGAATCAGAAAAAAAAGAAAGGAGACACCCACCATGACCGAACAAGCACTCCGCAAAATGATCGCTGCCGGGGAAAGCACCCGGCAGGAGTTTAAGTCGTGGGTGAAGTGCAAGGACTACCGGCAGCGGAAAGAGCTTGCGGTGAAAAGTGCGGTTGCGCTGGCAAACACAAAGGGCGGCGTTCTGCTGTTTGGCGTGGAGGATGACGGCACCATTACGGGCTGCCCCAAGAGCGACCCGCAGGCACTGATGGAAGCCATCTACGATATGACCCGGCCCAGCCTGTTTACCGAAATCGAGCCGGTGGAAACCTCTGACGGTGTGGTGCTGGTGGTATCGGTAGAGAAATCCAATTCTCATGTTGCCACCACCGGCGGCATCTATTACAGACGGCTGGGGAATGTGACAAAGCCCGACTACCCGGCAAACGATGTGTACTCCCCTGCCGATAACCCGGACTTTTCGGCAAAGATCGTGGAGGGGGCATCCGAAAGTGACATTGACCTGCTGGAAGTATACCGCCTGAAAGAGAAGCTGCGGATTCGGGATGCAGGCTCTGCCCTGCCGGATTTGGCAGATACCACCTTTCTGGACAACCTGAACCTGATCCGCATGGACAAGGACGAAGTGCGTGTAACGGTGGCAGGGCTGCTGTTTGTGGGCAAGGCGACCTCCCTTGCGCGGCTGCTGCCGCAGGCAGAGGTGATCTACCTCCATTACAGTGACGAAGCGCAGACGGAATACGACAACCGCATGGATATGCAGGAGCCGGTGATCTCGATTCTGGATAAGCTGACCGAGCGCATCCGCACCTATAACCACCTGACCAATGTGCAGGTGGGGCTGTTCCGGCTGGAGGTGTATGATTTCTCCGAAGCGGTTTTTCAGGAGGCGTTGCTGAATGCGCTGGCGCACCGCTCCTATGAGGATATGGCACCAATCTACGTCAAGCACTACCCCACAAAGATCGTGATTGAAAACCCCGGCGGCTTTCCGGGGGACATCAACGAAAGCAACATTATCACCCACCAGTCCATTCCCCGGAATAAGCTGATCGCCATGACCCTTCAGCATCTGAAGTATGTGCAGCGTTCCGGGCAGGGCGTGGACATTATGTTCCAGAGTATGCTCACCGAGGGCAAACCCTACCCGGAGTACGCCAGCACGCCCAACTCCGTCCGGCTGACCCTTCGCAGCACGATGGAGAATCAGAGCTTCGTGCGGTTCATCGCAGAGACGCAGGATAAGCGTTCCAAGATGTTCACGCTGTCGGAGCTGATGATTCTGCACTATCTCCGGGAGCACCAGAAAATCACCTTGAAACAGGCGGCAAAGACGATTCAGGAAACCGATGACAATGCCCACAAGGTTCTGAACGGTCTCCGGGACGAGGGGCTTCTGGAACTCAACGGCAAGACCTATATGCTGTCCCTCAAGGTCTACGAGACGGTGAAAACCGATGTGGCCTATGTGCAGGATAAGACGGTCAGCCAGATTCAGGCAAAGGATCGGATTCTTGAATATCTGAAGCATAAGCCGTCGATTACGAATCAGAAAGCACAAGAACTGTGTGGGTTTAACAAGAATCAAACCTATTATATCCTGCACCAGATGTGCAAGGACGGCATCTTGCAGCCTGATGGCGTAGGCCGAGGAACGAAGTACAAAAGCGTGAAGTGAAAAGTTAAGCTGACTTTTACGCTGAAAGTTTGATTTGCGCTGAATTTACGCTGACTTTCCGGGATTTACGCTGAAAATACGCTGACTTGGTATGGTTTGCGCTGAATTTGCGCTGAGAAACGCGCGCCGCGCGATTAGCGGTTTTACCGCGCGTTTTCTAAGGATCAATCTTCCAGCCTGCCGTGGTCGCAGCCGAGGGAAAGATAATGTTTCATCTCCCCTTTCAGCACCATCTGGGCATACTCCAAGGGCTTATTATACAGCAGCCAGTCCAGCTCCGCCCGCTGTGCCGGGGAGTTGCCGTATTCGTCCTCCACAGCGATGCAGTCGATGGCAACAGCAGAGCCATCTGCGAACCGGGCTTCCACCCGGTTGGTTTCCATGTTATAGCGGCAGGAAAGCAATTTCGTCATAGTCGTATCCTCCAAGACTTGATTTATGGTGTGCGGTCGCTCGAACCAATGCCGTCAAGTCGTGGTTGGATGGATTGATTTTTTATTTGTCTGAGAGTAAGTGCACGGTTTCTGCACGGTTTTTGCACGGTTTCAAAACGTGCAAAGGGTGCAAATCGTTGCAAAATCGGACAAAGGGTGCAGAAACTCGAAGTTCAAAATTTGCGATGTGTCGCTTAAAAATGACGTTGAAACGTAACTTCCAAAAATTGAGGGAATCGCCCGGCGTGCGCTACGAATCAGTAGGCCGGGGGTTCGAGTCCCTTCCATCGCACCAAACCATGAAAATCCGAACCTTTTCTCAATAGGAGAAGGGTTCGGATTTTTTGTTTTCTTTGGAAATGAGAACAACGGCTCTTCACTGACGGCTGTGTGTCCGAAACCTTATCAGAAAGACCGTATTACGAAGGCCACAACTGTAAAGGTGCCGTAAGGCGGAAAGGACACAAACATGAAGTACGATGAAAGAACCTGCAAATTCAACATGGACACCGGCTGCGTGGAGCTGCTGCTTCGGGATGGGAGAATGATCTTCATTGACTGCACTGGGGTCGAGAATGAATTGGACGTGACCATGGCGCAGAGGTCAGAACTGGATTATCTTATCTACAATGACCCACTGGGCTATGTCGATTTGATCCTGAATGGTGCCCCAGAGGAATATTTGAAGAATGTGACCGGGAGCTGTGGTTTGGAGGACTAACTGGTAGCTCAAATTATACAAAAGCGCAGTGCTTTTTGGGAGGTGCTGCGCTTTTGCATTTGAATGCATGAAACGTCATTCGATCACTTGACTTTTTACAAAATTTATGTAAAATATGAAGTATAAGAAAATTCCACCGCTTATAATTTCATCTGTGAAGGAGGTTCACATGAAAAAAGCATTTTTTGAAGATTCCGCAATGGCAATGGCAAAACTGATTGTTGAAAGCATCTACCATGGCATGGAAGAAAATGAAGGTGTCTATGCCGATTTGATGTATTCTAACGGAAAAGGACAGCACGGCTGGGCACATATCTTTCAAAATGAACATGAACATTTAACAAAGGCAGGATATCGTGTGGTTTTGATGGTCTCTGGAAGCTGGAAGTATGCTGTGGCATATGATCCTCACAGCAAAACAGCCATTATGATTCTTCGCCAAGAAAATTTCCGCAATAGACTTGTCAAATTGCAGAATGGTGAGATGCATTACGTTTTTTCGGGACTTCCGGCTAATCAAGATTTGAATGAAATGGTTCCCCAGTATGAGCAGATGTCACTGTTTGGACAAGATAAAGTTGTGCAGCAAAAAGCCGAAAAGCCCTTCGATGAATTGGAGCAAGCAGTAGACGGTGAAGTCTTGAGATTTGGAATTTTAACGTACCGCTTGGATTTAGCTCAATTGATCAGAAGCTGTACATTGGAAATTTTGAATGCAAATGGTTGCATCGTTGATGAAATGAATTTGGATTCTGCAATTCCGATGAATTGGAAAGAAGCTGTTCCGGAAGATGAAATTACTAAGTTTAAGGAAGAAACTGGTAATGAGTATGGCGTTCAAATCGACAGTATTCCGGAATTTAAACCGCGGAAAAAATTTGTACGGAAAGATGGGTAAAAAATGGGTGCCATTGTTACATCCGAGTTTAATGGAATGCGGCTGACATTGGCTCGTGAAATCCAAAATATTTCCAGTCCTAAGCTAGCAGAAAAGATAGGGGTGACAAAGCAAACTGTCTCTCAGTATGAAAATGGTTTAATCAAACCAAGTGCCGATAAAGTATTAGCAATTTCGCAAGAATTGAAATTTCCACCGAAATTTTTCTTTGAAGGTAGCAGCGATAATTTTAGTCCCGGAGTTGCATATTGTAGAGCAACTACAACCACGACAAGAGCCGTAAAACTACGGCAAACAAACATTGATGTATTGAAATCATATATTTATGACTTTTTTGCAGAATATATTGAATATCCATCAACCGAACAATTGATCGATTGTATGAAATCTGTAGCAGAGTGTTCTGACGTGGAACTAATCGCAAAAAAAATTCGGGAAAAATTGGACTTATCGGATAGGCCCATTCGTAATATGAGCTATCTGTTACAAAATCTTGGAATTGTGGTAACTTCTTTCTCGGAAAACGTAGGGCATTTGGACGCAATCAGTCACATTCCGGTCCTTGCCAATAATGGAGAAAGCAAGAGGTTCTATTTCACAACATATAATACAGATAAAACAACACCTGCAAGATTGAACTTTACGTTGGCTCACGAACTAGGACACTGGATACTCGGTCATATTGTTTCGGATGTAAAATCGCAAGCAGATGCTGAGTATCGAAGTAATGAATCAGATGCAAATCAATTTGCATCGGCATTTTTACTGCCCAAAGAAGCATTTTTGAAAGACCTTCAATATCCAACAGTTTTAAATGAATATTTAAGACTAAAAGAAAAATGGCATGTCTCAATTGCGATGATGATTCGTAGAGCATATATGTTGGAGGTACTATCTCCAAGTCAATATCAATATTTGTTTAGGCAGCTTGGAAGTCGTGGATGGCGAACATTTGAACCGGGAGATATGGTTGAAGTTCCCACAGCATCTCTTTTTTCAGCGTCTGTAAAAATTCTGGATGACAACGGAATTATCGAAAAAAGAAATTTGCTGAAATACCTGAACGAAAAATGTTTTACGGCACAGCAAAAAACATTTGAAGATTTGATGGGACTAGAACAGCATACGCTTGATCCGGCTATGTCGAGTCCTTTTAGTAGAGTTGAGTTCAAACTAAACTAACAAATCCCTTTATACAGAAAAACAGGGTGCGCCCTGAATGGACGCACCCTGCCAAAGACCACAGACGATAACGATATGTACAACAGGGCGTTCCCCGTCGGGAACTGTTTTT
>OHAP01001865.1_pt1 | contig 12667 bp, 5 predicted proteins | sample 1577171 | NCBI WGS metagenome assembly OHAP01 (sample SAMEA3541489, study PRJEB24748) | human gut metagenome | biome: human gut; feature: human-associated habitat; material: faeces | place: China | collected 2012 | reverse complement strand
CGATTGGCGAAAATGCGTTGGTGGAAATGGTGAAAATTATATTGACGCTAACAACTCGACGCTGTCGGACGCGTGCTCCCGGCTGGCGCCCGGTGAGCGCCCCGTGATCCACTCCGACCGCGGCGTGCACTACCGCTGGCCGGGCTGGATATCGATATGCGAGCGGAACGGCCTGGTCAGGAGCATGTCGGCCAAGGGCTGCAGCCCCGACAACGCCGCAATGGAGGGCTTCTTCGGCCTGCTCAAGAAGGAGTTCTTCCACGGGAGGGACTGGTCCGGCTGGTCGCCCGGGGAGTTCATCGAGGCCCTCGGCGCGTGGATAGGGCGCTTCAACTCCGAGCGGGCAAGCGACGCGCTCGGTGGCGCGACGCCGGATGACTACCGGTCGTCGCTGGGGATGGCCGCGATTTAGCGGTCCAGGAAATCGTCCGCAGTCCCCGGCTCAGAACGGGACGCAGTTTCCCAAACAGGGCTCAACCGGAAGCTGCGCCCCAGTTTGGGGCCTCAAAACGGGACGTAATTTCCGCATGATCTGTCACGGACAACTTGGCGTCCGTCCATGACAGTGTCGTTCGCTGGTCTTCCAAGTAAAAGGGCCGTCCCGTGAGGGGCGGCCCGATTTGGCTGTGGGTTCGCTTGCCAGATGCTATTCGACCGGATGGCCGCACTTGGGGCAGAACTTGGCTTCTGGCACGAGCGGGGAGCCGCAGTGGCGGCAGAATTTCGGTGCGGAAGATGCGACCGGCTGCTGGGGAATGTCTGTGAGGGGCTCCCCTGATGATTGCCATTGTGTATCAAATGATGAACCAGCAGAAGACTGTTGAGCGACCTGTTCCTGCTGGGCATACTTCTTGTGGCGGCTGCGCTTGTGCTTCTTTGCTTTGGGTGCGGTGCCAGCGATGCTTGTTTGAGCTGCGGCGCGCTTTTTGCGACGGATGCAAACGACTGCGATGCCGCCGATGATCATCAGGACAGCCGCAATCCCACCGCCAACAATGATTGGCATGTTGTCCTGGGCAAAGAAGATGAGTTTCTCGATCGGGCTATAGTGGATATTCGACTTGTAGACGTCGATGTGCAGCTTATCGAAGTGCTTTTCGTCAGGGTAAGCAATCAGTATCTTTTGGTCGTCGTTTGTGAGCATGCAGGTATAGCCACCATTTGGCTTGATTTTGCATTCGCTTCTCTGACCGGTTTTAATGTCAATAAGACGCACCGCTGCGGTATTTTCATTCCAGCCTGTGGCCAGCGCAATCTTGCCGTTTTTTGAAATAGCATCAACGGATTCATCGCTATTTGTTTTGAATAGTCCGATTTGTTTTCCAGAATCTGAATCGATAATGAGTGTATTTCCGTTTGCGTAAGCGGGAAGCAGTGTTCTGGTGCTCCACATACCGTTAAATATGAAACTATTTCCGTTTGCGACCTCATCGATATTTCCATCGTAGTCTGCCACAAAATAAGTTCCCATTATTATTTCTCTATGCATGCACAATAGTATTGAATCGGACCCCTTCCTCCTTATCATGCCGTAACATTTCCCGTTATGAGGAATTTCCTTGACTGATGTGGTTCCACTAGTTGTATCGATGATCTTGAGCTGGGATTTTTTCTTTCGATACGAATTGATATACAGACGATTGCCATCTTTTGATGTAACGGCAGATACATCGCCTTGTTTGAACTTGTAAGTAAGGGTTTTCTCATTTAACTGTAAATCGAATAAGTCAACTCTCGTGGTTTCGTTTTCCTTATTCGAATACTCGATGGTGAGGGTCTTCCCATTTTCAGCTAAAGCAAAGAAGGAGACGCCCGCTTTCTTTGCGCTAATTGGGTGAGTGGTCTCTTGCTGATCTTCGATGGAATAGACGATCAGCCCATCTTCGTCTAGCCAGCAAAGACACTCGTCGTCGCAAGATACATGGACCGTTGAGAGACTGGATTTAGGTATGTTGATTTGAACGGTTTCCCCGCTCGTAAGATCGACTCTTGAGTACCCGATTACGTTGTAATCCGAGTCGCTTTCTTCGATGATGGCATAGCGACCATTATCCGTGTAGGTTAATACGTTGTGTCCATCAACAGTAATCGACTTCTCCAGCTCCGGTGTCGGCAAGCCGTCAGCTAATGCTGCGGGGGGGGCGGCCAGCGGGGTCAGCGCCGCTACGATGCCGATTGTGGCTGCGGCAATCCTCCCGCCTTTTCGGATGCTCTTGAACATGGTGATCCTTTCTATAGGTTATAAGTAACTATCCAGTATCTTCATGCCGGATTCGAAGAATCTGTTGCGCAACATTGCCAAACGGGTGCAACAAGGCGGCAACCCCTTTGCCATAATCTGCCGGAAAGTGCGACCCACAATTTGGCCGAATTCTGGGATGCGCTTTCCGGTTGGGGCCTCTAGCGGAAACTACGACCCGGAATATCGGCTCAGAACGGGACACGCTTTCCCGAACAGGGCTCATTCGGAAAGCGCGACCCAGTTCGAGGCCTCAAGACGGGACGCAGTTTCCGCCTGATCAACCCTCGCCGCCATTCAGCCGTTCAGCGTCCCGCACCAGCAGGCTCGTTCACAGAAAATATATGAACAGGTGTTCGATACACACTAATCTACCTGCGCATCCTCTGTCGAAAAACTTTTCTACTCCAAAAACTCAATCGCGTCAAGGCTTTTCTTGCCCAACGGTCGGTACCTGATAAACTATTAGGTTGCGATAACTGGCGAAGCCATGCCTCGCCAATCCACCGAGCATTTCCGTGAAGGAGGAAAAACCTGGTGACCTACGCATACACTGCCACTGAGCGCAAGCGCGTCAGCTTCGGGAAAATCCCGGAGGCCATGGAGCTCCCCAACCTTATCTCTGTTCAAAGGGAATCCTTTGAGCGTTTTAAGGACGAGGGCCTTCGTGAGGCGTTCAAGGAATCCAGCCCCATCCAGAGCCAGAACCATGTTCTCGAGGTTACCTTCGGCGAGCATCAGTTCGGCGACCCCGCGCACACCGTCGAGGAGTGCCGCGAGAAGGATATGACCTATCAGGCTCCGCTTCTGACCGACGTCCGTCTCACCAACAAGGAGACCGGCGAGATCAAGGAGCAGCTCGTCTTCATGGGCGACTTCCCCATGATGACCGATCAGGGCACCTTCATCATCAACGGTACCGAGCGTATCGTCGTCTCGCAGCTCGTCCGTTCCCCGGGCGTGTACTACAGCTCCGAGATGGATTCGGGCAAGCAGATCTACAAGGCACAGATCATCCCGTCCCGCGGTGCCTGGCTTGAGTTTGAGGTCGACAAGCGCGACCAGCTCATGGTCTCCATCGACCGTAAGCGCAAGCAGAGCGCCACGATGTTCCTGCGCGCTCTTGGCATCGCCGTCACCAACGACGACATCATCGAGCTGCTCGGCAATTCTGATGTGATCAAGCGCACCCTGGAGCGCGACACCGCCCTCACTCGCGAGGACGCCCTCATCGAGATCTACCGTCGCCTGCGTCCGGGCGAGCCTCCCACTGTGGATGCTTCCCGCAGCCTGCTCGAGGGCCTGCTCTTTAACCCGCAGCGCTACGATCTGGCCCGCGTCGGTCGTTACAAGGTCAACAAGAAGCTCAACCTCACCACCGAGGAAGAGGTCACGGTGCTCACCGACGAGGATATCGTCGCGACGCTGCGCTACCTGCTGTCCCTCGCTGCCGGCGAGCAGGGCTTCAAGGTTGACGACATCGACCACTTCGGTAACCGCCGTATCCGCACCGTCGGCGAGCTCGTCGCCAACCAGTTCCGTATCGGCATGAGCCGTATGGAGCGCGTCGTCCGTGAGCGCATGAGCTCCCAGGACATCGACGAGATTACCCCGCAGTCGCTCATCAACATCCGTCCGATCGTGGCCTCCATCAAGGAGTTCTTCGGTTCCTCGCAGCTCTCGCAGTTCATGGACCAGGCGAACCCCCTGACCGGTCTGACCCACAAGCGCCGTCTGTCCGCACTCGGCCCTGGCGGTCTTGCCGGCCACAAGTCGGGCTCCAGTCGCCGCACCAACGTGCCGACGGCCGTCCGCGACGTTCACAACTCGCACTACAGCCGCATGTGCCCGATCGAGACCCCCGAAGGCCCCAACATCGGCCTGATCGGCTCACTCGCCCTCTACGCCCGCGTCAACGAGTACGGCTTCATCGAGGCTCCGTTCCGCCGCGTCGAGAACGGCGTTGCCACCGACCAGATTGACTGGATGACCGCTGACGAGGAAGAGAAGCACGTCATCGCGCCGGCCAACACGCCGCTCGATCCCAAGACCAACGAGTTCATCACGACCGATGCCGAGGGCAAGATCGTCCGTCCGCACACCGTGATCGCCCGTACCCGCGACTTCGACGGCTCCTTCGGCGCTCCCGCCGACGTGCCTGTCGAGGACGTCGACTACATGGACGTCTCGCCGCGTCAGATGCTCTCCGTCGCAGCTACGCTGATCCCGTTCCTTGAGCACGACGACGCTAAGCGTACGCTCATGGGCGCCAACATGCAGCGCCAGGCCGTGCCGCTGGTTCACCCCGCCGCTCCCTATGTCGGTACCGGCATGGAGCGTCGCGCCGCCCTGGACTCTGGCGAGGTCACCCTGGCCAAGAATGCCGGCGAGGTCATCTTTGCCGACGCCTCCAAGATTATCGTCAAGCATGCCGGCGGCATGGACGAGTATCACCTGGCCAAGTACCAGCGCTCCAACCAGTCCACCTGCATCAACCACCGTCCGCTCGTGCGCGTCGGTGACACCGTTGAGCAGGGCGAGCCTCTGGCCGACGGTCCTTCGACCGATCACGGCGAGCTCGCACTGGGCCAGAACCTCACCGTGGCCTACATGCCGTGGGAAGGCTTCAACTACGAGGACGGTATCGTCGTGTCCGAGCGCCTGGTGGCCGAGGACCTGCTGACGACCATCAATATCACCCGTCACGAGATCGATGCCCGCGACACCAAGCTCGGCCCCGAGGAGATCACTCGCGAGATCCCGAACCTCTCCGAGGACATGCTTGCCAACCTCGACGAGGACGGCATCATCCGCATCGGCGCCGAGGTCGGCCCTGGCGACATCCTGGTCGGCAAGGTCACGCCTAAGGGCGAGAGCGCTCTGACCGCCGAGGAGCGCCTGCTGCGCGCCATCTTCGGTGCCAAGGCTCACGATGTTCGCGACACCTCCCTCAAGATGCCTCACGGCGCTTACGGCCGCGTCATCGACGTCGTCCGCTTTAGCCGCGAGAACGGCGACGACCTGGCCCCCGGCGTCAACGAGCAGGTGCGCGTCTACGTCGCCCAGCGTCGTAAGATCCAGCAGGGCGACAAGATCGCCGGTCGCCACGGCAACAAGGGCGTTATCTGTAACGTTCTGCCGGTCGAGGACATGCCCTACATGGCTGACGGTACCCCGATCGACGTTATCCTCAACCCGCTGGGCGTTCCTTCGCGTATGAACGTCGGCCAGCTGCTCGAGTGCCACCTTGGCTGGGCTGCTGCCTGCGGTTGGGATACCGAGGATGCCGACTCCGACAAGTATGTCCCCGGCCCGTTCTTCGTCTCGACGCCCGTTTTCGACGGCGCCAAGGAGGACGAGATCGCCGAGGTCATCCGTCGCGCCAACAAGAACATGCTCAACAAGGCCACCGCTGCCTTTGGCGATCACATGCGCCCCGAGTTTGTCACCCAGCTTGACGAGCGCGGCAAGACCCGTCTGTTCGACGGCCGCACCGGCGAGGAGTTCCGCGAGCCCATTACCGTGGGTACGTCCTACATCCTCAAGCTCGGCCACATGGTCGATGACAAGATCCACGCCCGTTCGACTGGCCCTTACAGCCTGGTTACCCAGCAGCCGCTGGGCGGCAAGGCTCAGTTCGGCGGTCAGCGCTTCGGCGAGATGGAAGTTTGGGCACTGTACGCATACGGTGCTTCCAACGTCCTGCAGGAGATCCTGACCGTCAAGTCCGACGATACCGTGGGCCGCGTCAAGACCTACGAGTCCATTGTCAAGGGCGAGAACGTCCCGGTTCCGGGTATCCCCGAGTCCTTCAAGGTTCTCGTCAAGGAGATTCGTTCCCTCGCGCTGGACATCGAGCCCATGCACGATGCCGACGAGGACGCCTCCGCCCCCGTGACCGCCGAGGAGACCTCTGCCCTCGATGACCTGGCTGCGCTCGCCGGCGTTGACGCCGACGTCGAGGCCCAGGATGCCGAGACCGCCGAGGCGTCCGAGGCTGTCGCCGCCACGACCACTGATAAGGAGTAGTTGACTGTGGCAGATTTCGAAGCTACTGATTTTGACGCGGTAAAGATCTCCCTTGCCTCCGCCGACCAGATCCGTTCCTGGTCGCACGGTGAGGTCAAGAAGCCGGAGACCATCAATTACCGTACCCTCAAGCCCGAGAAGGACGGCCTGTTCTGCGAGAAGATCTTCGGTCCCGCCAAGGACTGGGAGTGCTCCTGCGGCAAGTACAAGGGCATCCGCTTTAAAGGCATCGTCTGCGAGCGCTGCGGCGTCGAGGTCACCTCGGCCAAGGTGCGTCGCGACCGCATGGGCCACATCGAGCTCGCCGCTCCCGTGTCCCACATCTGGTACTTCAAGAGCCCCACGAGCTTCCCGATGAGCCGTATGCTCGACATCAAGTCCAAGGACCTCGAGAAGGTTCTGTACTTTGCCAGCTACATCATCACCGAGGTAGACTACGAGGCTCGCGAGGCCGACGCTGACGACCTGCGCGAGGAGCTCGCCGCCGATCTGGAAGAGATCGATGCCGAGTGCGCCCGCCAGATCGAGTCCCTCAAGGAGCAGGGCAACCCCGAGAACTTTGACGAGTTCTCCGATGAGGAGCCGCTGACCCCCGAGGAGATCGCCTCTGGCATCGTCGACATCGAGGAAGAGTGCAAGGACGACAAACAGCTCCGCACGGACGCCTTCAACGCCTTCATGAAGCTCTCCGAGCGCGACCTCATCTCCGATGAGCCGCTGTTCCGCGAGATGACCCGTTACTACTCCATGTACTTCAAGGGTGGCATGGGTGCCGAGGCCGTCCGCGACCTGCTCGCTGCCATCGACCTCCCCTCCGAGGCCGAGAAGCTCAAGGCCATCATCGCCGACGAGGATTCCCAGAAGCAGAAGCGCGAGAAGGCCGTCAAGCGCCTCGAGGTCGTTGACGCCTTCCTGAAGGGCGGCAACAGCCCCGCGAACATGATCCTGGATGTCATCCCGGTCATTCCGCCCGATCTGCGCCCGATGGTCCAGCTCGACGGCGGCCGCTTCGCCGCGTCCGACCTCAACGACCTGTACCGTCGCGTGATCAACCGTAACAACCGACTCAAGCGCCTGCTCGACCTGGACGCCCCTGCGATCATCGTGAACAACGAGAAGCGCATGCTCCAGGAGTCCGTGGATGCCCTGTTCGACAACGGCCGTCGTGGTCGCCCGGTCTCTGGCCGTGGCGGTCGCCCGCTCAAGTCGCTCGCCGAGGCCCTCAAGGGCAAGCAGGGTCGTTTCCGTCAGAACCTGCTGGGCAAGCGTGTCGACTACTCCGGCCGTTCGGTAATCGTTACCGACCCCAAGCTGCTGCTGCACCAGTGCGGTCTGCCCAAGACCATGGCGCTGGAGCTCTTCAAGCCCTTCGTCATGAAGCGCCTGGTCGAGCTTGGCAAGGTCGAGAACATCAAGGGCGCCAAGCGCGCTATCGACCGCGGTGCCACCTTTGTGTGGGACATCCTCGAAGAGGTCATCGACGGCCGCGTCGTGCTGCTCAACCGTGCACCGACCCTGCACCGTCTGTCCATCCAGGCCTTTGAGCCGGTGCTGGTCGAGGGCAAGGCTATCCACCTGCACCCGCTGGTCTGCTCGCCCTTCAACGCCGACTTCGACGGCGACCAGATGTCTGTCCACGTGCCGCTGTCCAGCCAGGCTCAGGCCGAGGCTCGCGTGCTCATGCTCTCTGCGAACAACCTGCGCTCGCCGGCATCCGGCAAGCCGGTTAACATCCCTTCGCAGGACATGATTATCGGTGTGTACTACCTCACCCAGGTCCGCGAGGGTCTGCCGGGCGAGAACCACGTGTTCGCCAGCTTCGACGACGCGCTGCACGCCTATGACTGCCGCTCCGAGGTCGACATGCAGGCCAAGATCCAGGTCCGCGTGTCCGCTGCCGATGCCAACGTCATCAACGAGGACGGCACCCGTATCTTCCGCGTCAAGAACGGCAAGAACGAGTTCGTCGACTACGACGTCACCGGCAACAAGACCGCTCGCTTCGAGACCTCTATCGGCCGCATCATCTTCAACCGCCAGTGCCTGCCCGAAGACTACGAGTTCATGAACTACAAGATGGTCAAGGGCGACGTGGCCAAGCTGGTTGCTGACTGCTGCGATCGTTACCCCGAGGCCAAGGTCGGCCCGATCCTCGACGCCATCAAGTACTCCGGCTTCCACTACGCTACCCGCGCCGGCCTCACCATCTCGGTGTGGGACGCTCTCATCCCTGATGAGAAGCAGGAGCTGCTCGACCGCGCCCAGGCTAACGTCGACCAGATCAACGAGTACTTCGAGGAGGGCTTCATCAACGAGACGGAGCGCCACATCGAAGTCGTTAATGAGTGGACCGCTTGTACCGATAAGGTTGCAGCGCTCATGCTCGACTTGTTCGACGAGGAGAACCCGCTCTACATGATGGCCGACTCCGGCGCCCGTGGTTCTAAGACTCAGCTGCGTCAGCTCGGCGGCATGCGTGGCCTGATGGCAGACATGTCCGGCGAGACGATCGACCTTCCCATTAAGGCGAACTTCCGCGAGGGCCTGCTGCCGCTCGAGTACTTCATTTCGACCTACGGCGCCCGTAAGGGCCTGGTCGATACCGCATCCCACACCTCGGACTCTGGTTACCTGACCCGTCGTCTGGTCGACGTGGCCCAGGACGTCATCGTCCGCGAGGAGGACTGCGGTACGCACGAGGGCGTTACCTACAACCTCATCATCCCCGGCACCACCGACCTCAACACCGACCTTGTTGGCCGTTGCTTCATTGAGGACGTCGTGGCCCCCGATGGCACCGTGCTCTTTGAGCAGGATGGCTACATCGAGAAGGTCGCCGACATCCAGAAGATGGTCGATGCCGGCCTTAAGAAGGTCAAGCTTCGCGCGCTGCTCACCTGCCGCTCCAAGTACGGCGTGTGCCAGAAGTGCTACGGCTGGGATCTTTCCACCCGTCGTCCGGTCGCCATCGGTACCGCGGTCGGCATTATTGCCGCCCAGTCCATCGGCGAGCCCGGTACGCAGCTTACGATGCGTACCATTCACTCCGGCGGCGTCGCTGGTGTCGACGATATTACGCAGGGTCTGCCTACGGTCAGCCGTATGTTCGATATCGTCGGCAACGTCAACGAGAAGATCCTGGGTCGCGAGGCCGAGCTGGCTCCGTACTCCGGTCACCTCTCGATTAAGCCCGAGAAGTCCGAGTACGTGCTGACGCTCACCGACTCCGAGGATCACACCCGTGTCCTCGACGAGCGCCGCGTCCCCGCTTCGGTGCGCTTTATGCCCGAGATCGAGGACGGCTGCGAGGTTCGTGCCGGCGACCAGATCACCAAGGGCTTCGTCAACTTCCGCAACCTGCGCAAGCTGACCGACATCGAGTCGACGATGCACACCTTCGTCGAGAGCGTCAAGGACGTCTACACCAGCCAGGGCGTCGACCTGAACGACAAGCACATCGAGGTGCTCGCACGTCAGATGCTGCGTCGCGTTCAGATCACCAACCCCGGTGACTCCAAGTACCTGCTTGGTCAGTACGTCGATCGCTACGAGTTCGCCGACGAGGTCGAGCGCGTTGCCCGTCTGGGCGGTCAGGCTCCTGTGGCCGAGCCCGTCATCCTGGGTACGCTCAAGGTCGCGTCCAACATCGACTCCTGGCTGTCGAGCGCTTCGTTCATCCGTACCGCCGGCGTCCTTACCGAGGCTGCCATCGAGGGCAAGGTCGACCACCTGCTCGACCTTAAGTCCAACGTCATCGTCGGTAAGAAGATCCCGGCCGGTACCGGCCTCAAGCCGTACGCCAACGCCAAGCTGACGTATCGTACGGCCGATGGCTACGTGGACATCGACGGCCCGGCTTCGCCCAACGCCAAGTCGCTGCCCGAGTGGGCTCCTGTGGAGCTCAAGGACCTGGACGAGCAGCTCCCGCAGCAGCTCGACTGGGCTGGCTACGACGAGTTCGGTGGTGCTGACGGTTCGTTCACCCGCAACGGCCACACCATCTCCGCCGAGAAGGCTCGCCTGTACCTGTTCGACGACCTGGGCGTGTCGCAGCGCTGGACCAACAAGTTCAGCGAGGTCGGCATCGAGACGGTCGGCGACCTGGTCGGCAAGTCCGAGGAAGATCTGCTGCGCATCGATGGTATCGGTGCCAAGGCGATCGAGGAGCTCCGTGACGGCCTCGAGGCCCACGACCTGCTCTATATCCTCGAGAACAACGACGACGTTGCCGACGAGGAAGACCTCTCGCAGCTGCTGCAGATGGTCTTTAGCCCCGACGGTCCGGACGATATCCTGCTGGGTACCTCCGCTCCGACGCATCACGCCGACGCCGACGAGGAGCTCCTGGGCGCCCCGATCGACGACAAGAAGGCTCCCGCCAACGGCGCGATCAACGAGGACATGGCTTCCCTCGACGAGCTGCTCAACCAGCTCGTAGACACCGACGACGCCGAAGAGGCCAAGGACAACGACGAGGAGTAACTAGTTCCGCCGTTCTAACGAACGGCGGCGACCTCCGTCGCTGCGCGGCCCCCAGAGCTACAATCTGTCATTCAAAAGGCAGGGCATGACCAAAAGGTCAATGTCCTGCCTTTTTCATGCCACCTTGTACGCTCTGGGGGCCGCTCGCTTGCGTGTGTTCAACCTGTTGCGTTTCGTTAACCCCTTGGGGACGGAGGGAAACGGATCATTTTGAGGTGCGATTTCGGAAGTATGCGGCAAAATCTTGATGGGTCGACCACACCGCATATGCTCAAGCGCTCTACCTGCTGATTTGTTATCGCAAAACCCTTGTGCGCTCAGCAAGTTCAAAATTTGCCGCATACTTCCGAAAAAACGCTTCGTTTCATAAACGATGGGGGAGACGAATGGCCATGAAGGTGCGACCTCTATGCTGTTTAGGGCAACAAATGAGCGTCGTGCAAGGGTAAAGTAAGGGCCCGATCCGAAGTTTCGAATCGGGCCCTTGTGGTGGAGCTCTACTTTGTGAGAGTAGAGCGATATGTCTTGTTCGCGGGCTAGATGCAGAACGCAGGTCTTACGCCAACAATAGGGTCGCCGTACTTGTTGTACGAATAGGGTTGGGAGTCATTGCGGTAACAGGCCGCTTCGCCGTCACCATCGGAACAAATTGCCATAAAACAAGGGTCAAGGGTGGACCAATCAGCAGGCTCGTAAGTTGACCCCGTGCGTAGCCACCAGCCACCTCCTTTTTCTGAGTTGTAGGTGCCTAGGATGCTATTGGGCTCGGCCTGTTTTACGCCGGCGTCCCTGTAGAGCTGGTACTGGGAGCCTTCCTGAAGAGGGTAGCTATCAAAACCAGAGTCCTCAAAGCCGGTGTCATCGGGTGATGCAATCTCAACATAGGAGGGTAGCCACAGCTTATCCGAGCTCGTTACTGCCTTTGGGTCGGAATCGTAGTCAATTTTTGCGCTCGGAATTTCTTCGGTGTCATAACCGCTACGACTATAAGCTGTGAAAGTGGTTAGCGGCATTACCGCATCGGTTTTGTCTACGGCAACGATCTTGTCGCTCAGCTCGGAGGGGAGCTGAGCGGTAAATGAATCGCTCAGCCATGCATGCAGCGAGGTGTCCTCCCAGCTGAGCGTGGCCGATCCTTTATCTTGGATTTCTTGGAACAGGTTGTCCATGTCCGTTTTCTCGCACATGTTTTGTTTGGCAACATCGTCCGTGAAGATGAAGGTGATGCCGGCCTTACCGGAGCCGTCGGACTTGTCGTCGTGATTGAAGCCCATGATCATGACTTTTGCCTGGGTGCCGTCGGAGAGCGTGACATCCTTGGTCTGGGTGCCATCGAGCTTTCCGTCGCTCGTGCAGAGATGATACTTCTTGGCGACCTCGATGGCTCCGTTCTGGTCGCCCTTCTTGGCGATGAGCTGGGAGATCTGCGAGATCTCGTCCCACGAGTAATCGTTGAGACAATCCCTGACTTCGGGACCCTTGGGGATGAGGGCAAAGGCTGTGACGGCGATAACGATGACAGCGGCAATAATGCCTCCGACGATGGCAGGTATAGGCGGTTTGTGTCCGCGCTTCTGCACGACGCCCGTCGGCATTGCGCTAGGCGTGCCTGCGCTTACCGAATTATCGGCTGTACCCCCCCCTGCGGAAGCGGCTTGCCACAGCTTGCGCAGAATCTTGCGTCATCGGGGTTTTTAGTCCCGCATGCTGGACAGAACATCGGTCTCCTTCCCTTGGGTTTCTATGGTTGTTTTCTAAGAATACACTTGCGTTGACGTTCATTGCGAGTTGCGCAACATGAAGTAATGAGTGAGGAACGTTGCCCCAACGAGCACGTCGGATTCCCGGTCCGGGCGGAACAGGGGTTAAGTTTGTCGCGAGTTCCGCACGCAAAGGAAAGCACTTAATGTGCTTTCC
>OHAP01001863.1_pt1 | contig 12672 bp, 9 predicted proteins | sample 1577171 | NCBI WGS metagenome assembly OHAP01 (sample SAMEA3541489, study PRJEB24748) | human gut metagenome | biome: human gut; feature: human-associated habitat; material: faeces | place: China | collected 2012 | reverse complement strand
GAAGAAGTTCTGCTCCCGCTGCGGCAAGCAGACCGTGCATCGCGAGACCCGCTGAGCGGAATCAAGCTTTCGAAACCCGACCAATTTGGTCGGGTTTTTTGTTACTCTGGAGCGTTATGACTAGTTTTGCAGATCTCACCACCATCGGCGTGGGCGGTCCTATCGCCACTTTCCTGGAGCCGACCACGCGCGTCGGCGTCATCGAGGCCGTTGAGGAAGCCGATTCCCAAGGACTGCCATTGTGCGTGATCGGCGGCGGATCCAACATGCTCGTATCCGACATGCCGTTCGAAGGCGTGGTGGTCCGCGATGCGAGACGTTCCATCAGCGTGTTGGATGAGGCGGCTCCGGTCGAGGATGATGGGCGTGTCGTCCACGTGAACGCCGAAGCCGGCTGCAACTGGGATGATTTCGTCGATTACTGCGTCCGACTTGGACTGGAAGGCGTCGAAGGCTTGTCCGGCATTCCTGGCACCGTCGGCGCGTCGGTCGTGCAGAACATCGGCGCGTACGGTCAGGAGGTCGCCACCAGCGTCGACAGCGTCGAGGTTTGGGACCGCAAGGAACGTGCGGTAAAGGCGTTGCGCAACGATCAGCTCGCCTTCGGCTACCGCATGAGCGCGCTGAAAGCCAGCATGTACAGCGCTCCGGCGACTCCGGCCGCGGAATTTTTCCCGACGCCGCGATACGTGGTGCTGTCCGTCACGTTCGCGTTGCGGCACAGCGATACGGGCGTGGTCGGTTACGGTCAGCTTGCCAAGGCGTTGGACGTCGCCGTGGGCGATCGCATGAACACCGCGGACATCCGCAACGCGGTGCTGAAGGTGCGTGCGGCTAAAGGCATGCTGGAAGACGCGCATCGCTATGCGTCGCCGGCCATGCAGGGCACCAAGAAGACGAATCTGGTCGATGTCGCTCTTGAATCGCAATCCAAGCAGAACGGCGATGACGGTCCGGACTTCAACCGCCATAGCTGCGGCAGCTTCTTCATGAACCCGATTCTCACGCCACAGCAGGCCGAGACGCTTCCCGAAGACGTGCCGCGCTTCGACGCGGCATTGCCGGGCGGCGGGCAGGGCGTCAAGACTTCCGCGGCCTGGCTCATCGACCATGCCGGCTTCCATAAGGGGTTCAAAATCAACGAAAACGCTCCGGCTGGCCTGTCCACGCTGCATACGTTGGCGTTGACCAATCGTGGGGGAGCATCAGCCGAAGATATCGCCCGCCTCGCCAAAACCGTGCAGGACGGCGTCGAGGCCGCGTTCGGCATCCGACTGGTGCCCGAGCCGGTCGTCATCGGTATGAATCTTAAATAGCGTCACGCACGCCGTCAATGTGACGAAAACGACTTATACTTGCGCCTTGTGCTCTAGAAGGTGGAGCGTGAAACCGCGCGGGCGGAAAGAAGAGAAGGACGAGACATGAACGTATTTCGCAAGAAATCCGTCGAACAGACGCTGGCTGAAACAGGTGAGTCCGGCCATGCGCTCAAACGCGATCTGACCTGGTGGGATCTTGCCATCATGGGTGTGGCCGTTGCCGTGGGCGCAGGCATCTTCTCCATCGGCGCGCAGGCGGCTGCCTTCCATGCCGGTCCGGCGGTGGTGCTGAGCTTCCTGATCGCAGGCGTCGTGTGCGGCGCCGCCGTGATGTGCTACGCCGAATTCGCCTCCATGATTCCAGTGGCGGGTTCCGCCTACACCTTCACCTACACCACCGTCGGCGAGATCGTGGCATGGGTGATTGGCTGGGATCTGATCCTTGAAATGCTCATGGCCGGTTCGGTCGTCTCCAAATACTGGGGCGTGTACCTCAACCAGTTCTTCGAGCTGATCGGCTGGAACATCAACACCAACATCGCCATCGGCTCGTTCAACTTCGACCTGGCTCCGGTCATCATCGTCGCCTTCTTCACCGCGTTGCTGGTGATGGGCACCAAGATCGGCGCCCGCGTGGACGGCGCGCTCACCATTTTGAAGATCGCCATCGTCGTGTTCATCGTGGTCGTCGGCTTCTTCTACATCAAGGCCGAAAACTTCACCCCGTTCATTCCGCCGAGCGAACCCGCAGCATCCACCGACGGCTCCGGCGTCTCCGCGGTCATGGAACAGCCGCTGTGGCAGTGGGCCACAGGCATGGCCCCCAGCATCTATGGCGTGACCGGCATCATCTCCGGCGCGGCACTCGTGTTCTTCGCTTTCCTCGGCTTCGACGTCGTGGCCACCGCTTCCGAAGAGACCATCAACCCCAAGAAGAACGTGCCGCTGGGCATCGGCGTGGGCCTCGGCCTGATCATCGTGCTGTACACCCTCGTGGCCATCGTCACCACGGGCATGGTCTCCTATAAGGACCTTGCCAAACAGTCCGATCCGTCACTGGCCGTCGCGTTCAAGATGGTCGGCGCCGACTGGGCTGCGAAGATCATCAGCCTCGGCATCGTCATCGGCATGGCCACCGTGGTCATGGTGCTGCTGCTCGGCCTGACACGCGTGGTGTTCGCCATGAGCCGAGACGGACTGCTGCCGCGTGGCCTGAGCCATACCGGCAAGCATGGCACTCCGGTGCGCCTGCAGATCATCGTCGGCGTGGTCATGGCGCTGATCGCGGCCTGCTGCAACGTCGGCATCCTGTCCGACATGGTGAACATCGGCACGCTGTCGGCGTTCACGCTGGTGGCGATTTCCATTCCGATCATGCGCAAGAAGCGCCCCGACCTGGAACGCTCCTTCAAGATCCCAGGCAACCCGTGGGTGCCGATCCTGATCGCGATCGCCAACCTGTGGCTGATGGTCAACCTGAGCGTGCTCACCTGGATCCGTTTCGTGGTCTGGCTCATCGTCGGCTTCGCCATCTACTTCGGCTATGGCTACCGTCATGCCCGTCTCGGTGCCGGCGAACTCGAAGTTGCCGCGCAAGAGTAATCTGGAACAGTACACGTTGTTGTTGAGGAGGTAAGCATGCCGTACGTTGTTGCCCAGCCGTGTGTGGACGTCAAAGACAAGGCCTGTGTGGACGAGTGCCCGGTCGATTGCATCTACGAAGGCTCCCGTTCCCTGTACATCAATCCGAACGAATGCGTGGATTGCGGCGCATGCGAGCCGGTGTGCCCGACCGAAGCCATCTTCTACGAGGATGACCTGCCGGACGAGTGGGCTTGGTACAAGGACGCCGCCGTCAGCTTCTTCGCCGAAGTCGGCGATCTGGGCGGCGCTTCCGCAGCCGGTCCGATCGGCAAGGATCCGGAACAGGTCGCGGCCCTGCCGCCGCAAAATCAGTGATTGGCATTTGAAAGCGGCCTTTTCCCGTTGGAAGAGGCCGCATATTTTGTTTATAGAGGATTATTAAGGAGTTTTCACGATGGGCTTTCATGAGTTTTCTTCGCCATACGATTGGTCGCGTATCGCAGCATACAAGCGCACGGCAAAAGCCGCGTTCGGAGGCATGATCGACCTGTCCGTGGGGTCTCCCGTCGATCCCGTGCCCGATTCGGTGCGCAAGGCGCTCGCAGTGGCGGCGAATGATCCGAATGCGTATGGATATCCGGCTACTGCAGGTACTGCCGATTTACGTACTGCGATTGCTGAATGGTTTTCGGCGACTCGCAATGTTGATTTGCAGGCGATTCATGCTGATGTGGTGCCTACCGTCGGCTCCAAAGAGGGTGTTGCGTTGATGGCGTCGCTACTGCATTTCGGTGAGAATGATGTTGTGGTGCAGCCGAAGGTTTCGTACCCGACGTATGAGATCGGCACGCAGTTGGCTGGGGCGCAGGTGCTTAAGGTCGACGATGTGGCTGATGTCGCGTCGTGGCGCAATGTGCCTGGCGTCAAAGCGGTGTGGGTGAATTCCCCTTGCAATCCGACGGGCGAGGTGTATTCGGCCGAGCGGATGGCTGGCATTGTCGCAGCTGCACGTGAGATCGGCGCGGTGGTGCTTTCTGACGAATGCTATGCGCTGATGCAGTGGAGGGGTGCTGTGAATGGCGCTGAAGGTGAAGCTGATTCACTTGCGTCGACGCCGTGCGCACTTCGTGACGATGTGTGTTTGGGCTCCGCCGAGGGCGTGCTGGTGCTTTATTCGTTGAGCAAGCAGAGCAATATGGCTGGGTATCGTACCGCGTTCATTGCCGGAGATGAGTCTTTGATTGCGTCGATGAGTGCATATCGCAAGCAGATTGGTCAGATTATTCCCGGTCCGGTGCAGGCTGCGATGGCTGTCGGATTGCGTGATCTGGAATCCGTCAAGGTTCAGCATGCGCACTATCGGGAACGTCTCGGCGTGTTGGTGAGCGCGTTGCGTGCTTACGGATACTGCACCGACATGCCGGACGGTGCATTGTATGTGTGGGTGAGAGCCAAGTCGGGCGATTGCTGGACCGATATGGAGCAGCTTGCCAAGATTGGCATCATCGCCAGCCCCGGCGAGTTCTATGGTGCGCCGGAATGTCTGCGTTTCTCCACCACCGCCAGTGACGAGGCGATCGCTTCCGCTGCTGAACGTTTGGCGCGCTAAGCCGATATGCAAAAGGGCTTCCGGCAATCGCTGGAAGCCCTTTATCTGCGGAGTCAGAGGGAGTCCAACGCCCATGCGTCTTATGGCTATGCGCAGCTGTTGATGTCGCTGATGGCAAAGTGAACGGCGTAGGCTAGGCCGCAGGGCGTCGTCCCTGGTTTATGGGTACGTGTACAGGTGAGGATGGTGGCGGTTCGTCTGTTGAGAATATGTTCCATAACGGAATCCTCTCGGTGGGGTGAAAGCTGTGTCGTTGATCCTAAGACACATGGCTTATGCGATTCGGAATGGGCGCAACGATGCATCGCTTCTGAATTATGATATCGGGCTTCTTGCCATCTATGATGTTTTGCTGACACTTGTCACAGTAGTTTGAGGTCTTGTTTTGAAGATATGTTTGCGCTGTTGTTCGGCGTGTTCGGTTGGCGGGGACAGCGTAAATAGTTTTCGCAGTTAATCGTGTTTGGGCGGAAGTCCGTAATTTCCTGCTTTTGAAATACTTAAATCTATTCGAAAATTCGTAAATATTTGCATATAGAACTTTCGTGACAAAAAATTTTAAGTATTTAGTTAAGTGATTTGACTTTCTTGAAAATCAAGTCATATGATTAGGCAGTGCTTTAACTGAAATGCTAAAGCATCTATGAAACATGACGATGTGTGTTCATGCATGTCACCAAAGGAGAAAGACATGATGAGGTCAAGAACTTGGAAACGAGTGCTTGCTGCTGTTTGCGCTGGTGTAGCGGCCGTTTCAATGGCTGCTTGCGGCGGAGGTACTAATAGCACCGCGAAGGACGGAGTCATTATCAACAGTGTTATGAATTCAACTTCGCAGGCGTCGTTGAATTATAATCCGTTCTCTTCTACAGCTTTGACCGGTGTGGTCGGTGCTCTGTACGAGCCATTGTTCTATATGAACAATCTTAAGGACGACCCTACTAAGCTGGAACCGCTAATGGGTAAATCCTACACTATCAGTGACGATGCGAAAACTATTGATGTAACGATTCGTGACGGTGAAAAGTGGTCTGACGGCAAACCTTACACTGCCGAAGATGTTGCATACACATTCAACCTCCTTAATTCCAACAAGGCTTTGAATACCAGTGGCTTTGCTGGCTCTGCCAAGGTCCTTAGCGATACGGAAGTTCGTATCACTTTGGACAAGCCTGAATCGGTGAATGCTCTGTCGTATCTGTCCGGCACGATGATTGTCCCGAAGCATGTGTGGGAAAAGATCGATGATCCGGTGACCTATACCAATAAAGACGCTGTTGGCTCTGGGCCTTTCACAGTTAAGGGCGGGAACTTTTCCCCAACCGCTTACACGTTTAAGAAGAATCCGTACTACTGGGATGAAGGTAAGCCTGAAATTGATGGCGTCCGTTATGTTCTGATCACCGGTGGCACCCAAGCTTCTCAAAATGCCTTGACCGCTGGCGATGTGGACTGGATGTCTGCGATCTTCCCGAATATGGATGATGTGCTGTCGGGATATCCTAATATTAAGACGGTTAACGTTCCTTCTAGTCAGATGGCATTCATGACCTGTTCGAACAAAGAACTCGGCTGCAGTGGTCCTACCACTGATCCGGCAGTGCGTAAGGCTATCTATTACGCTCTTGATCGTAATCAGATTAATAAACTCGCTCTGAATGGCCAGTACAGTGAGCTGGCTGGTTCTCTGTATCCGTATGGACAGTTCACCAAGTACGCTTCGGATGACGTCCCGGATTCACCTATTCCGGGTAAAGGACGCACGGATGAAGCCGTCAAGATACTGGAGGACGCCGGCTATACGAAGGGTGATGACGGCATCTATCAGAAGGACGGAGTTAAGCTGAGCATCAAAGTCGCTGTTATGAGTGATGTCTCTGACTGGATCAACGCGATTAACGTCGCCTCGCAGCAGCTGAAAAAAATCGGTATTGATCTGCATGCGGACCAAATGTCTTCTAATGAATGGACTCAGGCGATGCAGCAGGGCCAGTTTGAAATGTCCATTTATGGTCTGTGGGTCGCAGGTGCCGAACCATGGATGTTCTACAACCAGTTCTATGCCACTGCCAATACGGCTGCAGTGGGTAAAAGCGCTTGGCCTAATTACGCTCGCTACAGCAATAAGACCGTGGATGATGCTCTTAATGTCATCAATACCACCACTGATGTGGCGACCAAGAAGTCTGAATATGAGAAGATTCAGACTCAGGTGTTTGAGGACATGCCGTATATCCCGATTCTGCGTCAATCCGGTCTGAGCGAAATGTGGAGCGATAAGGTTACCGGTTGGCCGACAAACGATAACGTCTATGCTAATCCGCAGACTTGGGCAAATCCTGATTTGGGCATTGTCCTGAAGAACCTGAAGGTTAAGAAGTAACCTGACGGATTTTATAAATCAACGGTGCACAAGGCGTTTTAGCTGTGCGTTTTGTGCACCATTTTTCCATGTAGAAATGAGGTAACATGAGGTTCTACCTGAAAAAGATAGGATTTTACCTTGTTGCATTGTTTGCGGCTTTGACATTGAACTTTGCCATCCCGCGACTGATGCCAGGTGATCCGGTTTCAGCTGTTCTTACCAGGCTTGCATCGCGAGGTGGTACTGTTGCGCCCGAAACAAGGGAAGCGATTACTGCAATGCTGGGACAAGGTGGAGGCAACATCTTCCAGCAGTATATTGATTATCTGAAGAATATCTTCACCGGCAACTGGGGCGTATCTGTAACGTATTTCCCCAACCAAGTTACAACGTCCATTGCTTCTGCACTGCCTTGGACCATTTGTCTTGTCGGCACAACCACGATTATATCGTTCTTTGTTCAACAGGCTCTTGGTATCTGGGCTGGTTGGCGTCGTGGTGGCGCTTTTGATAACATCATTTCCCCTGTGTCCACCATTTTCCAAGCTGTTCCTTACTTCTGGCTTGCACTCATCTTCATTTGGGTGTTTGCCCGTACGCTGCATTGGTTCCCTCAGTCAGGCGGATACAATTATCGTGAGGTTGTGCCCGGCTTCACTTGGGAATTCTTCTCGAGCGCAGTGCAGTATGCAATCTTGCCGGCCTTGACGATTCTTGTCAGCTCTCTGGGCATGGGTGTTGTCGGTATGCGTAATATGATGGTCTCCACGTTGTCTGAGGACTACATTGTTACTGCTGAGGCCAAGGGTTTAAGTCCTAAACGCGTTATGATGTGCTACGCAGCTCGTAATGCAGTGTTGCCATCCATTTCTGGCTTTGGCACGTCTATCGGTGCAGTGGTGGGTGGATCGCTGCTTACTGAACAGGTGTTCTCCTATCCAGGTGTTGGTCAGATGCTTTTGCAAGCGGTGACCAGTAACGATTACGCGCTGATGCAAGGCATCTTCCTGATTATTACCGTTACTGTTCTAGTCGTGAACTTTATCATTGATTTGCTTTACGGCATTATCGATCCACGTACGCGGCAACAGGATTGAGGTTAAATATGTCTGCAACAAATTCTTCTGCTGCTGTGGCTCGTAGCCAAGCTAAACGTCGTCGCTCCGCTTTGGATTCTCTCAAGCGAGTTCTTCCTGAGCGTTCTGCAAAATTGACGGCTGGATTAACCATTGTGATCGCAATGGTTTTGTTCGCCATTATTGTTCCTATCTTCACGAAGGATCCTAATAAGATCAATGACATTGGCTTGTCTGCGCCATCTGCCCAGCATTGGTTGGGCACTACGCAGTCTGGCCAGGATGTTTTCACTCAGCTTGGCTATTCTGTCCGTGGCTCTCTGATTATTGGCTTTGCTGTTGGCTTGATTGCAACTGCGATGTCGTTCATTTTCGGTGTTTTGGGCACATATATTGGCGGAATTTGGGATGATTTGTTCTCTCTGATTACCAATATCATGCTGGTGATTCCGGGGTTGCCTCTGACCATCGTGATTTCTGCATTGATGCCTTCCAAGGGCACGATGATGTTGGTCATTGTTATTTCGATCACCGCATGGGCTGGCGGTGCCCGTGTACTGCGGGCGCAAACATTGTCTATGCGTGGGCGTGATTATGTTCTTGCCGCAAAAATTGCAGGTGAACGTCCGTGGCGCGTGATTACCGTTGAAATTCTGCCTAATCTGTTGCCTGTGATGGGATCGCAGTTTGTGTTCTCCGTTATTATGGCAATCCTGAGTGAGTCTTCGTTGTCCTTCATTGGCCTGGGGTCGACCCAATCCTTCTCGCTGGGAACCATGCTGTATTACGCGCAGAACGGTTCTGCTCTGAACACGGGCGCATGGTGGTGGTTCCTGCCACCGGGACTGATGATCGCTATCATCGGCGCCGGATTGTCCTTCATTAATTTCTCCATCGATGAAGTCATCAATCCGCGACTACGTAAGCCTACCAAGAAAAGCAAGGGAAAGAAAGGGTGAACACGATGGCGACTCAGAATTCTGATATCCTGCTTTCGGTCGATAACCTCGACGTTATCTACGATACGGATAATCCGGTGCACGCCGTGCAGAACGCTACATTCGAATTGCGTCGCGGTGAGATGCTTGGTTTGGCTGGTGAATCCGGTTGCGGCAAGAGTACATTGGCGTATAGCATCAATCAAATGCTGAAAGCTCCGGGTAAGATTAACTCTGGCTCTGTGATTTTCCATGATAAGTCAGGGAAAGATATCGATATCCGTGCTTTGTCGGGGCGTTCATTGCGTGAATACCGTTGGGAGAAAACCTCCATGGTGTTTCAGGGCGCCATGAATTCATTAAGTCCTGTAACTAAGATTGGTAAGCAACTTGCCGATATTTATAAAACTCATCGTCCTCATATGGCGAAGAGCGAACGACAAGACCGTTGCGCACATTTGCTTGAGATGGTGCATGTTGATCCGAATCGTCTAGCTGCTTACCCGTTTGAACTTTCCGGCGGCATGCGTCAGCGTGTGATGATTGCCATGGCTTTGGCTCTTGAGCCGCAGCTGATTATTATGGATGAACCGACTACGGCGTTGGACGTTGTTGTACAGCGTGAAATCATCGAGGAAATTTCGGAATTGCGCCGTGACAAGGGCTTCTCTGTTATTTTTATCACGCATGATTTGCCGATGCTCTTGGAGATCACGGACAAAATTGCTGTGATGAAAGATGGTGTCATCGTAGAACAAGGCGTTTCTGAAGACGTGTATTTCAATCCGAAGCATCCGTATACACAACGGTTGCTGAGCTCGTTCCCATCTTTGACAGGAGATCGTGGCTCATTCGTTCGTGTTCCACGCCATGCGTGAAAGGAATAATCATGTCAGTATTGAAGCTTGAGCATGTGAAAAAAGATTTTACCCTGCGTAATGGTTTGAAAACCACGACGATTCATGCGGTGAAGGATGCATCATTCGAGTTAGCTTCGGATAAGACCATTGCTCTTGTTGGTGAGTCTGGTTCCGGTAAATCGACAATCGCCCGAATGATTACATGTTTGGAGACGCCGACTTCTGGAAGCATCACGTTGGACGGCAAGCCTGTCCCTACGCATGGTAAGGATTTGTACGAATACCGTCATAATGTGCAAATGGTATTTCAGGATCCGTTCGCTTCCTTGAATCCATATCATACGATTTTCCACCATATTCTTCGTCCTCTTATGATTAATCACATGGCAAATAGCCAAGAGGAATATGAGCAGAAGGTTATCGAACTGCTGGAACGCGTTGAATTAACGCCTGCCGTCAATTTCATGTATCGACGCCCTCATGAGCTGTCTGGCGGACAGCGTCAGCGCGTCGCAATTGCACGTGCATTGGCTCCTAAGCCAAAGGTTCTAATTGCGGATGAGCCTGTTTCGATGTTGGATGTTTCTTTGCGGTTAGGCGTGCTTAACCTGCTGTCTAGAATTCAGCAGGAAGAACACATCGGCATGCTGTACATTACCCATGATCTGGCGACTGCTCGCCATTTTTCGGATGAGATTATGGTGATGTGTCATGGAGACATTATTGAACATGGTCCTTCTGATGATGTGATTTTGAATCCGCAGCAAGACTACACGAAAGTGTTGCTTAATGCCGCGCCTGATCCGGAGAAGCATTTCGCGAAGATTCGTGACGAGCGTAGCCGTCAGTAATGCCGCATGGAATACGTCTGATCATCATCTGATTGCTTGCAACTCCCTCGGCCTATGGCCGAGGGTTCCATATAAAGGAGTACTTTATGCAAATCGCAAACCCCGTTCTCCCGGGATTCAATGCCGATCCCTCGATGATTCGGGTCGGGGATACCTACTACATCGCCAATTCCACGTTCGAATGGTTCCCAGGTGTCCGTCTGCACGAGTCCAAGGACATGGTCCATTGGAACCTGTTGCCGAGTCCACTGAGCCGCACGAGCCAGCTTGACATGCGCGGCAATCCGTCATCCGGTGGCATCTGGGCTCCGGATCTTTCCTATGCGGACGGCAAATTCTGGCTGATCTACACGGACGTGAAGGTCGTGAACGGTGCGTTCAAGGATTGCACGAACTATTTGGTCACTGCCGAAAGTATCCATGGTCCGTGGAGCGAGCCGATTCGCGTGAACGGTGTCGGCTTCGACGCAAGCCTGTTCCATGACGACGATGGCCGCAAGTATCTGGTGCAGCAGACTTGGGATTTTCGTGAGTACCATCATGGCTTCGACGGCATCACACTGACCGAATTCGATGTGAAGACGATGAAGCTCAAGCCGGAAACTGAACGTACGATTTGGCGCGGTACGGACGTCAAACTCACCGAGGGGCCACATCTGTACAAGATCAATGGCTATTACTACCTGTTCGCCGCTGAAGGCGGTACCGTGTATACGCATCAGGAAGTCGTGGCCCGATCCAAGTCTTTGGACGCGTTGTCCTTCGAAGGCATGCCGTCGAATCCGTTCATCACGAATTTCGACACGCCGCGTTCCTATCTGCAAAAGCAGGGGCATGGCGCGCTGGTCGATACCCCGTCCGGCGAATGGTATTACGCCTCGCTGTGCGGTCGTCCGTGGCATCACGACAATGAATCCTTCACTGATCCGCGCGGCTGGTGCACGCTGGGGCGTGAAACCTCCATCCAGAAGGTCGAATGGACCGAGGATGGCTGGCCGTATATTGTCGGAGGCCATGGCGGACAGCGTTATGTGGATGCTCCGAAGGATGCCATCGAGACCGAGGCACCTGCGGATCACAGCCAGCATGACGATTTCATGTCCGATACGTTGGATTTGAATTGGAATACGCTGCGTGTGCCGTTCGATGGCGAGATGGGCAAGGTCGGTGGCGGCGTGTTGGAACTGCGTGGCCAGGGCTCGCTGTGCAACCTTTTCGATCTGTCGTTGGTGGCACGTCGTTGGCAGGCGTTCAACTTCGATGCGACCGTAAAGGTTGAGTTCGATCCGAAGAACTACCGCCAGATGGCCGGCCTGACGAACTACTACGATGATTTATGCTGGTCGTGGGTGTTCGTGACTTGGGACGAGCGGCGTCAATGCCGCGTGATTGAGGTCGCTCAGAACGATTTCAACAACTACACGTCGTTCCTGCGGGATACCGCTCCAGCAGTGCCGGATGACGTGAAGTCCGTGTGGCTGCGCACGAAGGTGCGCAAGCAGTGGTATTCGTATGAATATTCGTTTGATGGGACTTCATGGGTCGATCTGGGCGTGAAACTGGACGCGAAGATCCTGTCGGACGACTATATCCTGCGTCGATACGGCGGATTCTTCACCGGAGCGTTCGTCGGTTTGGCTGCAATCGATCTTTCTGGATACGACAGGGTTGCGAAATTCAGCGAATTCGATTATCGGGAATTGCCCGATAACGAGTAGGTGTTTTGGTGGCGACGGGAGCTGTGTTTTCGTCGCCACTGACGTATGCAAGCCGTCATGAATCGTATACGGAGGCTTTATGTGGACTTGTCAAAGATGGAAGAAGGAAGAGCAACGATGCTTGCGATGCCGAAGATTTTCGATGACGGATGTGTGCTGCAATCCGGGCAGGACGTACCGGTATGGGGTTGGTGCGAACCATGGCGGAGCGTTACTGTCACGGTTTAGGAACATGTGTGAATAAGGAGATGCAGCAATGAAGTTTGAATACCATGTCAAACCAACCGGCAGCGATGTTGCGTGCGGCGACGCGGAGCATCCGTTCGCCACGATTTCCAAGGCCGCGCAGATG
>OHAP01001852.1_pt1 | contig 12701 bp, 8 predicted proteins | sample 1577171 | NCBI WGS metagenome assembly OHAP01 (sample SAMEA3541489, study PRJEB24748) | human gut metagenome | biome: human gut; feature: human-associated habitat; material: faeces | place: China | collected 2012 | reverse complement strand
TTTGAAGCCGGAGGGCATGCGCAGCATGCCCGGACATCCCCAGCTCTCCGCCAGTTTAACTTTAAAGAAGGGTCCCATCGGGGCCCTTTTTTATTATCGAGAAAGGGCGCTGGGGATTCGAACTCTCAAAAAAGAAGACATCCTTTCGGATGCCTTCTTTCGGTGAGCGTATTGTTCTTCGACCCTACATCTCGGGTGCCTTGGCTACGGTCTCGCTTTCGGCCGTGAGCGGACGGTTGTCGATGCGGCGACTCAGGCGGTCGAGCTTTACCAGTAGCCACTCGATGGGGTTTGGCCCCGAGCCTTCCTCGTCGGCAACCAAATCCACGACGGCAATCTTGGTGCCGTCCTGCTTGAGCGTCACACTGCCTACCTTGTCGCCCACATGCACCGTGCCCGAAAGGTCATCGTAGCTAACCTTCTCGGTCACCTCACCGGCGAGTGAGAACACGGTTGTCTGCGCGGCGGGATCGGCGAGCGTGGCGTCGATTGTCTTGTCCGTCCAGTCGGTCTGGCCAATGCGCGCCATTAAGGGGTTGCCGTTGGTGGTCTTCTCCTGCGTATTGGCGATTGCGACCGTAACTTTGTGGCCGTAGTACCAGTTGGCAAGGGTTGCCGTATCGGCAAAGCGCTGGTCGTTGGTGGCGGAGTTCAAAACCACGGTGTATACCTCGTCGCCATCGCGATCGTAGGCGCTCGTAAAGCAATAGCCCGCGTCGTCGGTGGTGCCGGTCTTGCCGCCAATGTTGCCGTCCTGACCGAGCAAAATGTTGTGCGTATCCATGGAATGCGAGTGGTCGGAGCCGTCGGCGCCCGTAACCTCGATCCAGGAGTCCTCGCTCGCCACGACCTTGCGGAACGTGTCGTTTTTCATAGCCTTCTGCATCATGAGCGCTACGTCATGTGCGGTCGAGTGCATATCGCCGGCCCACTCGTCAAAATCCAGGCCGTGAGGATTCTCAAAGACCGTACCGGTGCAGCCGAGCTTTTTAGCGCGTTCGTTCATGGCTTTCACAAAGGTGGCTTCGGCGTCGTTGGTCTTGGGGTCGATCTTTTTGCCTACGTACTCGGCAAGTGCGATGGCGGCATCGTTGCCCGAGGGGATCATCAGGCCGCGCAGGGCCTGCTCCACCGTGAGCTCGTCGCCTTCGAGTAAGCCGGCGGTCGAGTTGCCTACGGTGGCGGCAGCATTGCTCACCGTGATCTTCTCGTCCATTTTGCAGTTCTCGACGGTCAGGATCGCAGTCATCACCTTGGTGATCGAGGCGATCTTGACCTGATTATCGGCGCTGCGGGCGTAGTAGATTGTGCCGTTTTTCCCCATGACAACGGCATTGGTGGCCTCGATATCGGGGAGGTTTTCGGCCGTAATACCGCGCGCATCGGCGGTTTTGCCGCAAACGTCGTCAGTTGTAAGCACTTGGGCGCCGGCGACCGTTGGCGCGCCGGCAACAAGGGCGACGGCACAGATAAAGCCGGCGGCAAGCTGGGCAGATCGCTTTGCAAAAGAGGTGAAGGGCTTCACGGATTTCGCTTTCGACGGGGTGGTCTCTTCTGGCACTAGAGTATATCGTTTGCCGGCGGTGGCGAGCGTCGAGCACGTGCATGGCCTGTATCTGTGCTCGAACGGACATGTGGGTGCTTAAGGTCGACTTAATCGCCCGCGCTTGTTGTGTGTGGCGAGCGCCCCCTCGGGCATAATGGAGCGCGAGAGGAGCACGCATGAACGAGCGCATTTTGGTGGTCGACGACGAGAAAGCCATCGCCGACCTGGTGGGTATCTACCTTACAAAAGAAGGCTTTAATGTTCAGATTGCCTATAGCGGGGCCGACGCGGCCAAAGCAATCTTGGAGCAAGAGTTTGATCTGGCGCTGCTAGATGTCATGCTGCCTGATATCGACGGCTTTGAACTCCTGCGCACGATTCGTGCCAGCCACACCTATCCCGTGATTATGCTGACGGCTCGCGATGCCCAGCAGGATAAGATTGGGGGCCTTTCGCTCGGTGCGGACGATTACGTGGTCAAGCCGTTCCGTCCGTTGGAACTTGTCGCGCGCGTACACGCCCAGCTTCGCCGCTATACCAGCTACGGTAGCCGAGCGCAGGTGGCTGAGTCTCCGGTCATTCAGCTCGACGGTCTCGAGATCAACCGCGACGCTCGTGCCGTGACCGTGGACGGGGCGCCGGTGCGTCTTACGCCTATCGAGTATTCCATCTTGCTGTATCTGGTTGAGCATCGCGGCAGCGTGGTGGCCGTAGAGGACCTGTTCCGCGCGGTGTGGAACGTGGACTTTATGCCCGGCTCCAACAATACGGTGATGGTGCACATCCGCCACCTGCGCGAAAAGATTGGCGACGACGCCCAAAAACCGCGCTTTATCAAAAACGTCTGGGGCGTCGGCTACATCATCGAATAACGCTTTTCGCTTGTGAGGATCTTGATATGACAAAAGACGATAGGCAAGCGTTCGAGGTGCCCGATCGACTCTTTGAATACGTGAGGGCGGTCGTCGACAATCGCGCGCTCGCGACGGTGCTGCTCTTTTTGCTGAGCCTGCTGCTGGTCGGCATCGACAACATCGCTGGCATTTTGGCAGTTTTGCTTATCGGGTTTTTGCTGATCGATCGATTCGAAATCGTGCGCCGTTGCGTGGTAATCGGCGGTGCCGCGTGGGTAATCACGCTGGCGATCGGTGCCATGGCTCTTGGCGGCATTGCCGAGCCGGTGTTCTTTGACGCTGGCTTTGTATTCAACATGCTTGGCTTTATCCTGGCGCTTGCCGTGTGTGTCTTATTCTTTTGTGGCCGAGCGCTGTATTACCAAGGCTACGATCAGGGGGAACAGTATGCCGATCGCGTGCTTGCGGCCCGTATTCAGGACCGCCTGATCGATCATCCCGACGTCTGGGATAACATCGACGGCGACTTCCTGGAGGTCGAGGGCGCGCTCAACCGCGTGCGCGATCGCGAGCGTAAGGTGCAGCAGGCCCTACGCGACGAGTCGCATCGCAAGGACGACTTGGTCACATACTTGGCGCATGACTTGCGCACGCCGCTCGCCAGCGTGGTGGGCTACCTCTCTCTGCTGCAGGAGGCCCCCGAGCTGCCAGTCGAGCAGCGCGCGCACTTTACAGGCGTGGCGCTTGACAAGGCACATCGGCTCGACGCACTTGTCGAGGAGTTCTTCGACATTACACGCTTTGATTTCCACGATATTGTGCTCACGCGCGGCTACGTCGACTTGAGTCTGTTGCTGGCGCAGGTCGCCGATGAGTTCTACCCCATTCTCAACGAACAGCACAAGGAAGCACAGATTGATGTGTACGAGGACCTGACGGTACTTGTGGATGGCGACAAGATGGCCCGCGTGTTCAACAACATCATGAAAAACGCCATCGCCTATAGCTACGAAGGATCGACCATCACGATTGAGGCCGGGCGCCAAGATGACGGTGGCGTGCGAATTCGCTTTATCAATCAGGGTGATCCGATTCCGGCGGCTAAGCTCAAGGTGATCTTTGAGAAGTTCTATCGCCTGGATGCGGCGCGCGCGACCAATCGCGGTGGCGCCGGGCTTGGCCTTGCCATCGCCAAGGAGATCGTTGCAGCGCACGGCGGTACGATCGCGTGCGAATCGACGCCCGAGCACACGATATTTACCATCGAGTTGCCGGCGGCATAGCCAAGGTGCCCTTACAAACACTTGACAATGCGCTCACGTGTGTATGAGCCGCGATTTCTACTATCGATACTACTGAATTGATATCGATGTGGAGGTAAGCGGTATGACGGCTGCTGCGGCTATGGAGCCCACGGAGCTAGAGGAACTCATGGAGGCGCAGGCCCAGGCCGCGCACGAGCGCGAAGTCGGGGATGCGACTCGCCCCACGGCGGAGGACCTGGCGGCCTCGCCGACGCGCATCGATGTCAAGGGCCTTGACCTGTTCTATGGTGATCACCATGCGCTCAAGGACGTGTCCATAAAGATCCGCGACAAGCAGATTACCTCGCTTATCGGTCCCTCGGGCTGCGGCAAGTCGACGCTCCTGCGCTGCTTTAACCGCATGAACGACGGCATCAAGGATTGTCGCATCGAGGGTAAGATCGTACTCGACGGTCAGGATATCCTGGGCGCTTACGACATCTGCCGCCTGCGCCAGCGCGTGGGTATGGTGTTCCAGCGCCCCAACCCGTTTCCCATGAGCATCTACGACAACGTCGCGTATGGCCCTCGCGGTATGGGCGTGCGCGACCGCGTTGTGCTCAACGAGTTGGTCGAGGACTCCCTGCGCCGCGCTGCCCTGTGGGATGAGGTCAAGGACAAACTCAAGGAGTCGGGCCTGGGTCTTTCGGGAGGACAGCAGCAGCGCCTGTGCATCGCCCGCGCGCTTGCCGTGCAGCCCGACATTCTGCTGATGGACGAGCCCACGAGCGCCCTCGATCCCGTGTCGACGCTGGTGGTGGAACAGCTGGCCTGCGAGCTCAAGGAGACCTGTACGCTGGTGGTCGTTACGCACAACATGCAGCAGGCTGCGCGTATTTCCGACTCGGTTGCTTTCTTCTTACTGGGCGAGCTGGTGGAGCATGCGCCCACCGCTCAGCTCTTTAAAAATCCGACCGATCCGCGCACGGCGGATTATTTGACGGGTCGTTTTGGCTGACACCGTCTATTACAGGCGCCTTTAGGGTTAAGATGCGGTCACACCGGCCGCAAAGGGGTTCAACATGATCTATTACGTCGAGGACGACGACAACATTAGGGATTTGACGGTCTACGCGCTGCGCAAACAGGGAATCGAGGCCGAGGGCTTTTCGTGCGATGGCGAGTTTAAGGCTGCCGTGGCGCGAAGGGTGCCCGATGCCGTGCTGCTCGACATCATGCTGCCCGATACTGACGGTTTGGCGATTATGCGTCGCCTGCGTGCCGATCGCCTGACGGCGACGGTACCCATCATGATGCTTACCGCCAAGGACACCGAGCTCGACAAGGTCATGGCGCTCGATGGCGGTGCCGACGACTATCTGACCAAGCCGTTCTCGCTTATGGAACTCGCCAGCCGTTGCCGCGCGCTGCTGCGTCGCGGCGGCATGGTCAAGCAGGCAAGCGATGTGCTCAGCGTGGGTGACATCGTGCTTTCGCCCAGCCATCGCGAGGTGACCGTTGCCGGTGAGCCGCTCAAGCTTACCCTGCGTGAGTTCGACCTGCTCGAGTATCTTATGCGCAAGCCCGGCGTGGTCTTTACCCGCGAGTCGCTGCTGCAGAGTGTTTGGGGCTGGGATTTCGACGGCGGCTCGCGTACCGTCGACGTGCACGTGCAGACGCTCCGCCAGAAACTCGGCGAGCATGCGAGCGCTATCGAGACGGTGCGCGGCGTGGGCTATCGCCTGGCGGAGCCTTCTGCCGACGACGGAAACGAAGACGCTGATCTCGTAGCTGCCGCATCGGAGGAGTAGCTCGTGGTCTTCGCCCCCCAGGGAAAGTACACGCTTTCCCATCGCGTGTTCGCGACGATTTTCATCTGTGCCATGGCGGTGATTGTCGCCTTTACGGTGTTGGGCGCGTTCTTTGTGCAAAACACTTTAGCAGACGCGACGAGCGCAAATCTCTCGCAAGAAACCGAGCTGATCGCCGCCGCCTTAAACGAACAGCAGGAGCCCATCGCATTTTTACGCAGCCTCGATCGTGAGGACCTGCGCATTACGTTGATTAACAAAGACGGCTCGGTTGCCTACGACAACGAGGCATCTCCTTCTGCGTTGCCCAACCATGGCGATCGCCCCGAGGTCGTTGAGGCCCTTGAGAGCGGTTCAGGCTCCGCGGAGCGCTCGAGCACCACGCTCGACGAGATTATGCTATATCGCGCCGTCGCCCTCGATAACGGTCAAGTTGTTCGTTTGGCGCAAGCCCAGCCTGGCGTTGCGGCGATTTTGCTTTCGCTGGTCGCGCCAATGCTGCTTATCGCGGCAGCAGGTGCGGTACTTGCATTTTTCTTGGCTCGTCGTGAATCCCGTGCCATCATTGCGCCCTTGCAAGAGGTTGACCTCGACCATCCGCGCCGCAGTTACGAACATGCCTATACCGAGATGGTTCCCATGCTCGAGCGCATTGAATCGCAGCGTCAGGAGCTTAAGCGCCAGATGGCGGTACTGGCCGACAACGATCGCATGCGTCGTGAGTTTACGGCCAATATCACTCATGAGCTCAAGACCCCGCTTACCGCGATTTCGGGCTATGCCGAGCTTATTGCAAACGGCATGGTTGAGGGCGAGGACGACCTGCGCAACTTTGGCGGCCGCATCTACCGCGAGGCGGGCCGCCTGGCAGCGCTCGTCAACGACATCCTCACGCTTTCCAACTTGGACGAGGCGGAGCGAACATCCGAGGGCGAGGCGGTGCCCATCGGGTCCACAGAGCCCATCGAGCTCTCTCGCGCCATTTTGACGGTGGAACAGCGTCTTGAGCAGGTTGCCCGGCAGTCGAATGTGACCATTGGGCACGAGACGAAGCCCGTGGTGATTGAAGGTGTGTCGCGCCTGATCGACGAGCTGATCTATAACCTGGCAAGCAACGCCATTCGCTACAACCGACCTGGTGGTACGGTCGCGCTGCGCTGCGGAACCAACGATGAGGGTCATCCGTACCTGTCGGTTGCCGACACGGGTATCGGTATTGCGCCCGAGGAACAGGGCAAAGTGTTCGAGCGTTTCTACCGCGTGGACAAGAGTCGTTCTAAGGCGCGTGGCGGAACCGGTCTGGGTTTGGCGATCGTCAAGCACGCCGCTCTGTACCATCACGCCGCGATTGACCTGTCGAGTGAGACGGGCGTGGGGACCACCATTACGGTAACGTTCCCTACGCAGCAGGATGAGTCGTTTGAGTAGTTGCCGTGACGTGAAAGCCCAGCAACGCGCCGGGGTTCTGGCTTGGTGTTTCGTTGGGGCGCGGCAAATGTGTGGCGGTTGTCCGGTGACTGTAGTATGCGTGGCCGAGCGTGAGTGGATTTCCTTTCGCTACAATCAGTGCCAATCGTTTAGCTTGAGCAAGGGACTGCCATGGATATCCAATTCAAGACGGGTTGTTTTAGGGACGCGGCGCTGGTGCGCCGCGCCGTTTTTATGGACGAGCAAGGCTACGAGAACGAGTTCGACGCGATCGATGAGGCGCCGACTTGCATCCATGTGACGCTGTACGTGGACGGCGAGCTCACCGGTTGCTCGCGCGTGTTTCCCGAGGAACTGGGGCGCGCGGCAGATGCGGAGGCTCCGGTTTTGCCGGCGTGCGACTTGGACAAAGGCGTCGCAGCGGGGGAGACCTATATTATGGGGCGCGTCGCCGTGCTGTCTACCATGCGCCGTCGCGGTCTGGCAAGCAAGATTGTCGAAGCCAGCGAAGCCGCTGCGCACAATGCCGGGGCCAAGCTCATAAAGTTGCATGCACAGGAGTACGTGCTGCCGCTCTATGCCAAGGCCGGCTACACGCAGATTGCCCCGGTGGACTACGAAGACGAAGGCCAACCTCATGCCTGGATGGCCAAACTGCTGGATGACAGATAGGGACGTTCCTTTTCTGCCGGCAGTTGGGGGCACTCTACGGCAATTGGCGCATGGGGCATTGCAACATACAGTTTTTCGGTTCCGTATGTATATATGCGCGCTAATGGGTTATAAAATCTAAGTCTGAACATAGCAGGTCTGCGAGGCGGCTCGGGCAACCGGGCCGTTTTTGCAGACAGGGGTAGCGCGAAAGGACTGCACATGCGTCAATTTAAGACCGAGAGCAAAAAGCTGCTCGACCTCATGATCAACTCCATTTACACCAATAAGGAAATCTTCCTGCGCGAGCTTATCTCCAATGCAAGCGATGCCGTCGACAAACTCAACTTTAAGAGCCTGCAGGATCCGAGCGTCAAGCTCGACCAGGGCGACCTGGCCATTCGTGTCTCCTTTGATAAGGATGCGCGCACGATTACTATTTCGGATAACGGCATCGGTATGACCGCCGAGGAGCTCGAGCGCAACCTGGGCACCATCGCCCATTCCGGCTCCGAGGAGTTTAAGACCGAGAACGCCGAGCAGCAGGGCTCCGATGTTGACATCATCGGTCAGTTTGGCGTGGGTTTCTACTCCGCCTTTATGGTCGCCAGCCACGTGAAGGTCGTCAGCCGCGCTTATGGCGAGGATACCGCCCACGTTTGGGAGTCCGACGGTCTTGAGGGCTACACCATTGAGGACGGTGAGCGTGCCGAGCACGGTACCGATGTCATCCTGACGCTGCGCGAGAACGAGAAACTCGACGCCGATGGCGAGGCCGAGACCTACGATCGCTTCCTGACCGAGTGGGGCCTCAAGAGCCTGATTCAGCAGTACAGCAACTATGTGCGCTACCCGATTCAGATGATGGTGAGCAAGAGCCGCCAGAAACCCAAGCCCGAGGACGCCGGCGACGATTACAAGCCCGAGTACGAGGACTACCAGGAGCTTGAGACCATCAACTCCATGACGCCGATTTGGAAAAAGCGCAGCTCTGACGTTGAGCAGAAGGATTACAACGAGTTCTACAAGTCCACGTTCCACGACTTTAACGATCCCGCGCGCACTATCAGCTTCCATGCCGAGGGTACGCTTGAGTACGATGCGCTGCTGTTTGTGCCGGGTCGCGCCCCGTTCGATCTGTACAGCAAGGACTACGAGAAGGGCCTGGCGCTCTACAGCTCCAACGTGCTGATTATGGAGAAGTGCGACGACCTGCTGCCCGACTACTACAACTTTGTGCGCGGTGTCGTGGATTCTGCCGACGTGACGCTCAATATTTCGCGTGAGACGCTGCAACAGAACCGTCAGCTCAAGGCCATTGCCAAGCGTGTCGAGAAGAAGATCACCGCCGATCTCGAGGACATGCGCGACAACGACCGCGAGGCATACGAGAAGTTCTTTGAGAACTTTGGTCGCGGTCTTAAGTACGGCATCTACTCGAGCTACGGCATGAAGGCCGACGAGCTCGCCGACCTGCTGCTGTTCTGGTCTGCCAAGGAGCAGAAGATGATCACCCTTGCCGAGTATGCCAAGGGCATGCCCGAGGACCAGAAGGCAATCTACTATGCAGCCGGCGATTCGCGCGAGCGTCTGGCCAAGATGCCCGTCGTGAAGGGCGTGCTCGACCGCGGCTACGATGTACTGCTGCTGACGCAGGACGTGGATGAGTTCACCTTCCAGGCCATGCGTGAGTACGTGGCTGCCGATATGCCCAAGGTCTACGAGGATGACGCTGCTCGCGAGGCTGCCGAGAAGGCAGTTGCCGATGGTGCCGAGCCCGAGGTCGAGGATCGTCACCTGGAGCTTAAGAACGTCGCGACCGGCGATCTTGACTTGGCGACCGATGACGAGAAGAAGGAAGCCGAGGACGCCACCAAGGAGAACGAGGATCTCTTTAACGCCATGAAGGAGGCGCTCGGCGACAAGGTCGAGAAGGTTGCCGTCTCTGCGCGTCTGACTGACGCTCCTGCCTGCATCACCACCGAGGGTCCGCTTTCGCTCGAGATGGAGAAGGTGCTTCAGAAGGGTCCCGAGGGTGCGCCCGACGGTATGCCCAAGAGCCAGCGCGTGCTCGAGCTCAACGCTAAGCACCCAGTCTTCGCCAAGCTCGTCGCTGCCCAGAAGGCGGGCGACGCCGACAAGATTAAGCAGTACTCCGGCCTGCTCTACGACCAGGCCCTGCTCGTCGAGGGCATCCTCCCCGAGGACCCCGTAGCCTTCGCGGCAGCCGTCTGCAACTTGATGTAGTTCGGGGATACGGCACCGTAACTAGATTAGAACGAGAGTGGATAATCTCCCACTTTTGGCTCGAATGCGGGCTTGAAGTGGGAGATTTTCCACTCTCGTTTCCTTTTGAATGATTCCTCCGTCCCCAAGGGATCAATTATTTGTCGGGGTTGTGGTTTTGTGACCTGCTGAAATTAAAGATACTGTACATCTGTACGTTAACTTAACTTCGTAGTATATTGCTACCCGCAAAACTCAGCACCATTGTGCCGCTAGGCACTAAAGAGCCTACGTACAATGGTTGTCGATAGTACGATTCGATTCAACGACAGGATGGATGGTCCAAGCGTGAGTCTCGGCAGCAAACTATCCAATGCAAAGGTCTCCTTTGCGATATTTAAGCGCGACATTAAGCGATTGCTTATGAACCCCGTCGCCTTGGTGGTTACCCTGGGCGTGTGCGTTATTCCCTCACTGTATGCCTGGTACAACATCGTGGCAAACTGGGATCCGTATGGAAACACCCAGGGCATTAAAATCGCTATCGCCAACAATGATCGGGGCACCCAGAACGACCTAGTGGGCGAGCTCAACGCGGGCGACCAGGTCGTCGATCAGCTCAAGGAGAACGACCAGCTGGGCTGGACCTTCGTCGATTCGGCGGCCGATGCCAAAGAGGGCGTCGAGAGCGGCGAGTACTATGCTGCCATCGTGATTCCCAAGAACTTCTCCGACAATCTCGTCTCGATGCTCGACGGCAATTACCATCAGCCGAAGCTCACCTATTACGTCAACGAGAAGAAGAGCGCTATTGCGCCCAAGGTTACCGACACCGGTGCAAGCACCATCGAGGAGCAGATCAACTCGGAGTTTGTCTCCACGGTGGGCGAGACCGTTGCCAGCATTGCCAAGGATGCTGGCATCGACCTTAAAGACAAGGCAACCCAGACTCAGGATTCGTTGGCAAGTTATGTCTCCGAGGCATCCGATACCTTGGGCGAGGTGCGCGATTCGATTGGCGACATGAATGCCGCCATCGATAAGACGAGTGGCGCCATCGCCTCGGCCGATGCAGCGCTTGCCGGCCTGCAGGGTCAGGCGCCGTCACTGACGCAGGCGATCTCTCAGGGCAATGACCTGTTGGGCGAGGCCCGCACCACGGCGGGCAACTCTGTCGCCTCGCTCTCCAAGGCGCTCTCGGAAGGCAGCCTTGCGCTCACCAAGACGTCGGCCTCCGCGAACGCTGCCATCGGCAAGCTGACGGGCACGGTCACATCTACGACCACCCGCATCGACAACTCGCTCGAGTCTCTCCAAGCGACGATCGACCACAATAAGGCCGTTATCGGGCACTTGGAAATTCTTGTCAATGACACGTCGACGGGTTCCAAGGAAATTGACGCGCGCATTGTATCGACCATTGGTTTGCTCCGCGAGCAGAATGAAAAGCTTCAGAGCATCAAGGACGGTCTGTCTGCGCAGTCGAGCGCCATGGCGAATGACGCCGCGGCTGTCTCGGGTGCCAGCGATGCTATCAATAACGCAATTCAGACCGGTGCGACCAACCTTGGCCAGGCCCAGACGGATCTGGGTCAAAACGCGCTGCCGAAGGCCTCGAGCGCGCTTGATTCATTTGCCGCCGTCTCGGGTGATCTGACGGGAATCGTATCTGGCCTTACGCCCACGATTGCAAGTGCGCGCGGTACGCTTTCGCAGCTTAACGCTACGCTCGGCCAGGCCAAGACCACGCTGTCCCAGACCGATTCCTCGCTTGCCAAGGTCCAGGACAAGCTCGCAACCGCCGCCAACGACATCGCGGCGCTACAGACCTCCGAGTCCATGGGCGAGCTGGCCGACCTGATGGGCGTCGACGTCAATGACGTCGCAGACTTCATGGCATCTCCGGTTGAGCTCGCGTCCAAGTCGATCTATCCGGTTAAGAGCTTCGGCTCGGGCATTGCCCCGTTCTATACCAACCTGGCGCTTTGGGTGGGCGGCTACGTGCTTATCGCCATCTACAAGCTCGAGGTCGACCGCGAAGGCATCGGCAGCTTTACCGCGCGTCAGGGCTACTTTGGCCGCTGGTTGCTCCTGGTGATCCTGGGCGCGTTGCAGGCCATCATCGTTACGGTAGGCGATCTGGTGATTGGCGTGCAGTGCGTCAGCCCGCTGCTGTTCGTGCTGGGCGGCATCGCCATCTCGTTTACGTACGTCAACATCATTTACGCGCTGTCCACTACGTTTAAGCACATCGGCAAGGCAATCGGCGTCATTCTGGTTATCGTGCAGATTCCGGGTTCATCGGGTATGTACCCCATCGAGATGATGCCCGGCTTCTTCCAGTGGCTGCATCCACTGTTGCCCTTTACCTACGGCATCAATCTGCTGCGCGAGACGGTCGGCGGCATGTACTCGTTTAACTACCTGTTTAACCTGTGCATCCTGGGCGTGTTCTTGATCGTGGCGCTCTTTATCGGTTTGCAGCTGCGCCCGTTACTGCTCAACCTCAACCTTCTCTTTGATAAACAGCTTTCCACGACCGGTATGATGATTTGCGAGTCCAACGACCTGCCGCGCCAGCGCTACTCGCTGCGCACGGCCATGCGTGTCATGCTCGATTCCGATTCGTACCGTCGCGAACTGCTCGATCATGCGGTCGCCTTTGAACATCGCTACCCGTACTACATCAAGGGCGGTTTTGCCGCCGTGGTGGGCGTTCAGGTCCTGCTCTTTGTCCTGTCGACGGTTCTCGATATTGACAATAACGGCAAGATCATCCTGCTTGTTATTTGGATCATCTCGGTCATTGCCATCTGCGGTTGGCTCATCAGCATCGAGTACATCCGCTCGAGCCTCAATACCCAGATGCGCATCTCGGCGCTTTCTGATGAGGACCTGCGCCGCGAGATGCGCGAGCACACGGCCGCCATTCCGGCCGCCC
>OHAP01001850.1_pt1 | contig 12703 bp, 10 predicted proteins | sample 1577171 | NCBI WGS metagenome assembly OHAP01 (sample SAMEA3541489, study PRJEB24748) | human gut metagenome | biome: human gut; feature: human-associated habitat; material: faeces | place: China | collected 2012 | reverse complement strand
TCGTTGTCGCGGAAGGCCGCCTCGAGTGTCTCGCGGTCAAAGTCGAACGCAGGTGGGTTAAGCGGCACGTAGATGGGCTCGGCACCCGAGAGGATCGTGTCGGCGCCGTAGTTCTCGTAGAACGGCGAGAAGATGACGACCTTGTCGCCGGGGTTTGTGACCGTCATCATGGCGGCCATCATAGCCTCGGTGGAGCCGCAGGTGACCACGATGTTCTCGCTGGGATTGATCGGCATGCCCATAAAGTGCTCCTGCTTGGCGGCAAGCGCCTCGCGCATGGCCTGGGAGCCCCAGGTGATGGAGTACTGGTGGTAGAGCGGCTTGGGGTCGGTGGCGATGGTGCTCAGGCTCTTGAGCAGTTGCGCCGGGGGATCAAAGTCGGGGAAGCCCTGCGAGAGGTTGACGGCGCCGTACTTATCGGAGATGCGCGTCATGCGGCGGATGACCGAATCGGTAAACGTTGCCGTGCGATTGGAGAGTTCTTTCATGCTTGTCCTTTCGAACATCGGGGTGGGGCAAGTTTACTCCTATGAAACCGGTGGGAAATGCTCGAAATGGATCCGAAAAACTCTTTTCAAAATTCTTGAAAATTGGGGCTTGCATCGCGTGGCGTTCCTTGCAATAATAGTCGAGCGCGAAGCGCACAGGACACGGTGGGTGTAGCTCAGTTGGCTAGAGCGACGGGTTGTGGTCCCGTAGGTCGAGGGTTCGAGTCCCTTTACCCACCCCAGTTCTTGCTTCGTGTTGATATCGGGTCGTTAGCTCAGTTGGTAGAGCAGGGGACTCTTAATCCCAAGGTCCAGGGTTCGAACCCCTGACGGCCCACCCAAAGCATGTAAAAGCGACTGGCTTCGGCTTGTCGCTTTTTTGTTAACCGTACATGGGGTCGAACCCGTCGGGGCGCGGAGCTGAGGAAATGCGTAAGCATTTGCCTGCGCAGTGCGCAAGGCGCTTTAGCGCCGCAGCGACCGCCTGCGCAGCAGACTGACCCCCTGACGGCCCACCAAAGCATGTTAAAGCGACTGGCTTCGGCTGGTCGCTTTTTTGTTGACTAGTGTTAGAAATTGAGATGATGCCATTTGATAGCTCTACCTTTTATGCGATGAAAAAACTGTCGCATCCATGCTGTCGACATTGTTGATACGGTCGCGACGGCCGGGTGCCCACAACATATCGTGAGCGAACAGTCCACCATGAGGCGATGACGCACCAGGAGGCGCGCCGGGTTCAGACCGGTACCAAGCATGTGTTCACGGTCTACCGCTGCTCCGGGTGCGGTACCACAAAATAGGTTTAAATCGGATAGATAGATCGGCTCTTCGAAATCAGGTTCGAAAGTGCTCCACGCCATATCGCTCTTCGTCGATTTCGTTTGGCCCTGCTCCTGATAATCCGGCCGGGATACTTCGGGAAGAGGGCGTGTCTTTATGGGGCTTCCGGGCTGCTCGTGCCGTCCGGTGCGCTCCTGCACCTGGTTCGCGATGTCTTGCCGTATCTTGCCGGCCTGACGTGAGCCTTCCCTCCCTGTCTTTGTCTGTCCTGTTTAGGAAAGAGGGTCCCGCTCAAAATGAGCGAGACCCTCTGCTTTGTTGCGGTCTTTGATTTAAACATCAGCCCTTTGTTTTGGTGGCTTTGAGGACGGCGACATAACAGTGCGCTATCGCGTTGGGCGCGTGTGATTACAGCAGGGTGGCGCAGGTGCCCTCAACCATGGCGGGAATAGCGGCAACGCCCTGATCGACCATGCAGTCTACATTGATATCGGTGTAGAACGCGATGTGATTGGTGAGCAGCACGTTGGGGAATTGGCGCAGGTAGGCCATCTTGCGGTTTGCAAGAATGTCGTGCATGCGGTTCTCGTGGTAGATGCCCACCTCGTCCTCAAAGACGTCCATAGCAAGCGCGCCGATCTTTTCAGACTCAATTGCCTCGATGACCGCATCGGTGTCGATGAGCTCGCCGCGCGAGACGTTGACGATGGTCACGTCGTCTCGCATCTTGGCGATGGCGGCGGCATCGATGATGCTGCGGGTGGAGTCCATGAGGGGCACGTGCAGGGTGATGACGTCGGAGCTGGCAACGAGCGTGTCCATGTCGAGGTACTCGAGGTTGTCGCGCTCTGCCAGCTCGGCGTTGGGATAGGGGTCGTAGGCCAGGATTTTGCAGCCAAAGCCTGAGAGTATGTCGATGACGGCGTGACCGATGCGTCCGGTGCCCACCACGCCGACGGTCAGCGTGCACAGTTCGCGGCCCAGCAGGCCCTCCAGGGAGTAGTCGTTCACTTGCTGGCGCCAAATGGCGGCCTTGCAGCGGCGCAGAGCCATCAGGATAAGCATAACGGTGAACTCGGCAACGCCGTGGGGCGGATAGTTGGTATTGCACACCTTGATACCCAGCTCCTGAGCGCGCTTAACGTCTACGTGGTTGTAGCCAACGCAACGGATGGCGATATAGCGAACGCCCATCTCGTGCACGCGCTCCACCAATGTGCTGGACATCACGGACTTATTGTTGATGACGATTCCCTCGCAGCCTGAAATCGAGTCGATATTGGCTTCGGAGAGGATTTGGGTGTCGTAGGAGATAGAGTAGCCCGCCGGAAGATTGTCGGCGGTGCGCAGGTAAGCGGCAACCTCGTCGTCGCGCAACTCGAACAGCCTGATGTTCATAGCGTTCCTTTCCTGTGTCGGCGTATTATGCGTCGCGTCCGATACCTGTGTGGCCCGTCCACTGCGCCCAGGGATAGCGTTTCCGTGGCGTATCCGCAGGTGTCACGATAATAGGCGGTTTTATACGCCGCAACATCGCATAAATCAGTACATCCACGATTGCTATTTCACCTACGCGGTGAAATATCTGAATGTGCGCGAAATTGGCAGTCCCTATAACGGAGGGTTTATTTAAATGTGACCATGATAGGAGGGTGCTGTGAGCCTCGATCGAAGCAGGGAAATTGTTCGTATTCTCGAAAGCAGGGCGACCTGGACCACGGCGTCTCAGATCGCTTCGCAGGTTGGATGCTCCTCCCGTACTGTCAAAAGCGACATCACCACGCTGAATTGTACCTATGAGGGCATGATTGTTGCCAGTTCGAAGGGCTATCGTATCGAGGATGCTGCAGCGGCGGCGCAGCTGCTGTCACAGCAGACGAGCGAGGTGCCGCAGACGGCCGAGGCACGTAAGCGCTATATTCTGTTTGAATTACTGATGCGTCGCCGCGAGGTGCGTACGGCTGATTTGGCGGAAAGTCTCTATATCTCGCTTGCGACGCTTGATAATGAGCTGGTTGCCATCAAGCGCGAATTATCGGGGTACGGTTTGGTGCTGCGTTCGCGCGCGGGCTCGTTGTATATCGAGGGCAGCGCATCGGGCGAGAAGAAGATGGTCAACCAGCTGATCTTCGACGAGACGAAGGATTATTATAGCCAAATCGACCTCATCAATCGCTATTTCCCCAGTCTCGACCTCACGGAGCTGCAGGAGCGTATCGACGCATGCCTGAAGCTGCGCGGGTTCTACATCAACGGCTATGCTCTATCGAGCCTCATCGTGCATATCGCCATTTTTGTAGAGCGCACGAGCAACGGGTTCGAGTCGGTGCCGACGTCGGTCAAGGCGGACCGTCCCGCCGGCATCGAGATGCGCAAGGGCCTTGACGAGGTGGCGGACGAGATCTGCGCGGCTATCGAGGACCTTTTCTCGGTGCACGTGTCCGATGTTGATCGCGATGCTGTCCGTTTGATGCTGGGCGCGAACTTGATTCATACGAATCGTTTTGAGCCGAGTGACCCGGAGCACCGGCGAGCGCGCGAGCTGTTGAGTACAGTCGTGGATCGCGTACGCGATCAATTTGGGCTTAATTTGCTAGATGGCGAGTTTGAGCTGCGCTTTTCTTTGCATCTGGCCAATATGCTTTCGCGCGTTCGCTGTGGAATGCTGCTGCGCAACCCGCAGCTCGAGGCCATCAAGAGCAGTCAACCGTTTATTTACGACGTTGCGGTGTTTGTGGCCGATGTCATCGCTACGGAGACCGGCGTTTCTGTCAACGAAGATGAAATTGCCTACATCGCGCTCCACGTGGGGTGCTTGGTGGAGGAGCAGCGCACCAATGCCGATAAGCTGCACGCGCTAGTGGTGTGCACGCGCCACAACGCCTATCAGACCCATATCGACAGTTTCCTCGACGCCCTTGATGCTTGTGTTGTGGTTGAAGGTATCGCGCCCACCATCGAAGCAGTGGGCAACATCTCGCGCGTTGACCTCGTGATTTCGGCCGTGCCGCTGTCGGGGTATTGCCCGGTGCCGGTGGTAAATATCTCTCCGTTCTTTAGCAAGCAAGATATTTCGCTGACGCGTGAGCGTGTCGAAGCGCTGCTCAAGGCGCGTCTGCGTGCCGACCTTGAGCGTAGCATGCGTACCTTCTTTACGGAGGATTTCTTTGCGATTGAGCCCAAGGTTGCCGACTGGCGCGATGCAATTTGCAAGATGAGCGCGCCGCTGATCGAGGGTGGTTACGCGTTCGAGGATTTCACCGAGCGTCTGCTGGAGCGCGAGGAGATCAGCGCCAGTGCATACTGCGACATCGCAATGCCTCACCCGCTCGATATGGACGCCAAGCGCACTGCCGTCTCGGTCGCGCTCTTTCCGCGTGGCCTTGCGTGGAACAACGCAACAGTGCATGCGGTGATCATGCTGGCGATTACCCGTGATGACCGGGCATTTTTTGGCGAGTTGTTCAATTACATCTCGGGTGTGCTGCTCAAGCCCGGCGCGGTGCGCACTATCTCTCGCGCAAAAAGTTACCAGGAGTTCTTGGACGCCCTGTTGCGCTGCGCGTAGGGCTTACATGCTAGCAGGCGAGATGGCGCATCATGAGCCCCTTCTGCCGGGTGCTCCCTTATCGCCTGCAGCTCCGCAACGTATTGCCTCGTAATAACAGTGCCCGCTCGAGCATATGCTCGGGCGGGCGCCGCATGAAAGGAGGACATGTAATGTGCGGGCGAGGCCTACTTGATGAGTTGGTGGACGGCCATGCGTTCCATGGCCTCGATGACCAGCTTGCGTGGCATACCCAGGTTCAGGCGCACGAAGTCCGCGCCGTTCGCGACATAGAAGGTTCCGTCGCCCACGATGACGCCAGCCTCCGCTGCCATGTGGTCGCAAATCTCGGTTGCCGTGGTGCCCGTGCCGGCGATGTTTACCCATGGCAGGTAGGATGCATCCATGAGCATGAGCTCCCAGCCCTCCATCTTCTCCTCGATGAAGGTAGAAACTTGTGCATAAGACTCACGTAGGTAATCGGTAACCTGGTCCAGCCACTCTTCGGACTCATCATAGGCGGCGATAATGGCAGCACAGCCAAACGTGTTGGGCGAGGTAATAGAGTTCATTTCCAAGCGATGGCGGAAGATAGTTCGGATGCGCTCGTTGGGGATTATCGAGTAGGACGTCTTGAGCCCGCCCAGGTTAAAGCCCTTGTTGGGCGAGGTGAGCACGATAAGGTTGTCCAGGTAGCACGCGGGTAGCTGCAGGGCCGAGACGAACGAGCCGGCCATGATGTGCTCGCAGTGAACCTCGTCGACCACCAGCAAGCAGTTGTACTTATGGCAGATCTCGGCGACTCGGGTGATTTCTTCGAGTGTCCAGATACGACCGCCAGGGTTGTGCGGCGAGCAGAACAGGTGCAAGCGCGGGCGGAAACGATCCATCTGCTCCTCAAGCAGGTCGAAGTCGATGTGATAGGTGCGATCGCGATAGATGAGCGGGGTTTCGATTACGCGAAACCCGTTGTTGTGCGCAGCATAGCCAAAGGGATCGTATACCGGCGTGTTGAGGATGACGCAGTCGTTGGGTTGGCAGAACGCCTGATACAGGTAGTGAATAGTAGGAACGGTACCGTAGGCGAGTGTAATCCACTCACGCTTAACCTCATTGTTGTGGCGGCGGCGCTGCCAGTTGATGATGGCGTTGTAGAAGCCGTCGTGCGCATAGCCATAGCCGTAGGCGCCGTTTTGGGCCACCTCGGCCAGGCGCGTGCGGATTGCGGGGGCGGCGGCAAAGTCCATATCGGCGATCCACATGGGAATGTAGTCATCGCCCGCCTTTGGGAATTTCTGTTTGATGATGACGGGATCCCACTTGCGAGCGTGGTCGAGCGAGCGATCAGCCATGGAATCGAAGTCATAGATCGGCATAAGGTGTCCTCCTTGGCAAAACAGAAGCGACCCGCGCCTGCAGGTCGCGCACCGCCAGCGTGATTCGCATTTGCGGCGGCGCTTGTTGTAATCAAGTATGGCAAAGATGCGCGTGGTGCCCCATCCCTAACAATTGCACGGCCACGGTGAAGAGAGAGGCTCTTTCACCGTTTCACCGCTACGGTGCAAGCCCGGATACATCATTTGTGGCGCGCTGTCGATACACTTGCTTACAGACGCCGCCACTACGGGCGCCGCCATCGAAGGCGGGTGACGAAGACCCCGGTGCCTGTGCACCGTGTTTTCCCACACGTCGCCGTTCTACCACAAGGAGAGGTTGCCAATGAATAAGGAGCTTATGTTCGCCTTGAGCAATGCCGACGCCGTCGCATGCCGCGAGGGCGAGGTCCGCTCCATCATGCACGCCGAGCTTGACGATATCGCCGACGCTGTCGAGTACGACAAACTCGGTTCGATTATGTTCAAGAGCGCGGGCACCGAGGAGAATCCGGTTCGCATTCTGTTTACCGGCCACATGGACGAGGCCGGCTTTATGGTTCGCTACATTTCCGATATCGGCATGGTTCATGTAATCGGCGTGGGCGGTCCGCGTAAGAACAGCGTTGAGAGTCAGATCGTGCGTATCAAGACGCGTAGCGGCGAGAAAGTGCGCGGCGTGTTGTTTGCCAAGCGCGATGCCGACGGCACTCCGACCGATATGTACATTGACTTTGGCTGCGAGACGGCCGAGGAGGTCCGTGAGCTGGGCATCGAGATTGGCGACTGGGGAACCTTTGCCGCCGAGTGCGAGCTCAAGCCCGTGGGTGACATTCTGCTCGGTAAGGCGTTCGACGACCGCGCCGGTGTGTACGTGGTAACCGAGGCCATGAAGCGCCTGGCCAACACCCCACACGCAGCCGAGCTGTGGTTCGCCGGCTCTTCTTCCGAGGAGGTCGGCTGCCGTGGTGCTCAGACGGCCACAGCGCATCTGGATGCCGATATCGTCATTCCGGTGGACATTGCCAATCCGCCCGAGTTCGATCGCGGTTGGAATAACGGCCGCAAGAATGGTCACGGCCCCATGATCGTGCACTACGATCGCATGCACGTTCCCAACGAGAAGCTGCTGCACTTCATCGTGGACACCGCTGAGAAAAACAACATTCCCTTCCAACGCGACCTGTTCAAGGGCGGCGGCACTGACGCCGGCACCGCTCACCTGGTGGGGGATGGCAAGCTGGCAACGGTGATCGGCGTGCCGCTGCGCTACTGCCACGGTTCGTGGTCGGTCATGCGCGGTGCCGATTTGGACGCGGCAGTCGATCTGGTATGCGCGCTGGCAACCTCGATCGACCGCACCACCTATGAGGAGCTCAAGAGCTTCGAGTAGCGCTCCGCAGTCAATGGTTTCAATCGGGCACGCCGCCAAAATGATGACGCGCCCGCCGAGCAGAAAAGGATTTATTCGGTGGAAAACAACGAACAGCAGATTATGACCATCATCGGCTCTGCCGGTGCCAGCAAGGGCAAGGCGTTCGCCGCGCTCGCTTGCGTGCGCGAGCACGACTACGAGGGCGCCCGTGCGCTGCTCGCCGAGGCCAAGGAGGCCGACCTGGCCGCTCATGCCGCTCAGACCGAGGTGATTACCCAAGCCCTGTCTGGTGCCGAAAACGCTGGTGCTGCAAGCCTGCTCATGGTCCACGCTCAGGATCACTACATGACCTCACAGCTCGCTCGCGATCTTATCGAGGAGATCGTCAAGATCTTCGAGGAGCGCGACGCCCAGGCCAAGCAGGCGTAGGACACACGTCTGCGAAGGGGCGATGCGCGCCGCGATCGCTGCAGCCCGTCCCTTCTCAAACTGTCTTTATTTGTCGTTAGAAAGGACAAGACAATGGCAAAGATGAACATCGTTCTGTGCTGTGCCGGTGGCTTTTCCACCACCATGCTGATGGATCGTATCAAACAGACGATCCATAACAGCCAGAAGCTCAACGACGATGACTTTGAGTTTAAGGCCATCGCCGCCGACCTGCTCGATCAGGAGATCGATCACATGGACGCGCTGATTATGGGTCCCCAAATCGCCCATAAGTTCGAGTCCATCAGGCCCCTGATCGAGCCACGTCACATTCCGTACGTGATCGTCGATCAGGAGACCTACGGCAAGATGGACGGCGCTACCGTGTTCAAGCAGCTGCTCATCGCTAAGAAAAAGGCTGACATGGCCCGTGAGGCCACCAAGGCAAACCAGTAAACCCCTGTCTGTTATTCCCTGAAATGGAGGATGCGACGTATGTCGGAGACTGAAGAGAAAAAGCAGAGTGCCTTCGATAAGTTCGAAAACCTGCTGAACACCTATCTTGGCCCTGTTGCCGAGAAGATGGACAAGCAACGTCACCTGTCCGCAGTTAAGAAGGCCATGATTGCCATGACCCCTCTGCTGCTGATCGGTTCGTTCTGCCTGATCCCAGCCGCCATTCCCAACATGATTGGCGAGGCCAATCCCATCTCCGTTTGGATTCTGAACAACACCCAGTACTTCGATTTGGCCTACAACGTTTCCATGGGTCTGATGTCGGTTTTCGTTTCCGTAGTTACCGCCTATCACCTGGCCAAGTCCTATGAATTGGACATTCCCGGCTCCATGTCCATGGCTCTCGTTGGCTTCCTGCTGCTCGGTATGGAAATGGACGAGGCCGGTGGCATCGCGCTGGGCGGTATGGGCTCCAAGGGCCTGTTCGTTTCCATGGTTGCCTCGCTGCTCGCAGTCGAGGTGTATCGTTGGTGCAAGAAACGACACTTTACCATCAAGATGCCCGATACCGTGCCCGACTTTATCTCGAGCTCCTTTGAGATTATCCCGGTCACCGCTATCGTCATCGGCCTGTTCTTGGGCGTCCGTGTTTTGTGCCAGGGCGTTTTCGGCATCATGCCCAACGAGATCTTCTCAATCATCTTGGCCCCGCTCGTCGGTTCGATGGACAGCCCGCTTGCCGTTACCTTCTACCACATCCTGCGCTGCTTTATCTTCTTCTTCGGTATTCACCCCTCTGTTCTGTCCCCGATCGTTCAGCCGATCTCCACGCAGTTCCTGGCTGAGAACATCGCTGCGGTTCAGGGCGGCGGTGTCGCTACCCATATCTTCACCCCTGGTCCCATGTCTGCGTTTGGCGGTTTCACCGGACTGGGCGTGACCATGGGTGTTGTTATCTGGTTCATGTTCTCCAAGTCCAAGGCTCAGCGCGAGATTGGCCGCATCGCATTCATCCCGTCGCTGTTCGGCGTAAACGAGCCGATTTTGTTCGGTGCTCCGATTGTTCTGAACCCGATCTTCTTCATCCCGTTCGTTATCTTTGGCGGCATTCTGTCCTCCATTCCGTTCTGGTTCATGAGCTGGGGTTGGGTGCCCTGCTCCACCTTCACGCCTCCCTACGTCGGTGTGTTCCTGGAGGGCTTCCTGACCAACATGTCTTGGACCTCGATTGTGGCCAACGTGGTCCAGCTGGTCCTTGCGCTGATCGTGTACTACCCGTTCTGCAAGGTTGCCGAGAAGCGTGCGCTGGCTGAAGAGGCCCGTGTGGCGGCTGAGAAGCATTCCGAGATTTCTGCCGAAGATGCGGCGTTGCTCGAGGATCTTGATCTTGACTTCTAGTTAACTGAAATAGCCGGTACCTGTACCTGCTGATTTCGAAAGCAAGAAAGCCCGGCGATGGGGGAGTGACCTCATTGTCGGGCTCCTTTGAAAGGCGATACGTTCGATGAACGCACATGTGGACAATATTTATACCTTCTTGGACGAGCACAAACTCGATGCGCTGTTGATCAAGAGCAAGACCATGAAGCGCTATCTGGGCACGTTGACCGGCAGCGGTTGCAAGGTGCTCTTTACGCGCGACCGTGGTTTTCTCATCATGGACGGCCGCTACGTGAACGAGGCTCGGGAACGCGAATTCGATCTGGAGTTTCGTGTCCACGAGCAGGGGACGAGTTATCTGGTCGAGCTCGAGCGTGCACTCAAAGAGTGTGGCTGCTCTACGTTGGGCATCGAGGAGTCCGAAATCACGATTTCGGAATACCGTAACTTAGAAGGCTTGGGCCTTGACATCACGCTGCTGGGCAGCGAGATGGCGTTGATGCGCTTGCGCAAGGATGAAGCCGAGATCGCGGCGGTTCAGCATGCGGTCGATGTTGCAGACGACGTGTACGCCAAGACGATCGAGCGGCTGCACGTGGGTATGACCGAATTTGAAATCTCTGCGCTCGTGCACTATTACTCGATTGCCGCTGGTGCCGAGGCAATGTCGTTCGATACTATCGTTGCCACCGGCGAGCGCAGCGCCTTGCCTCACGGTCGTCCTACCGACCGCAGGGTCCAGGCGCACGAGCCGATTCTGATCGACTTCGGCGTGCAGATCAACGGCTATCAGTCCGATATGACGCGCGTGTGCTTCCTGGGTGCCCCGACCGACCAGATGGCTCATGTGTACGAGACTGTTTTGAATGCTCACCTTACAGGTATCGATGCTATTCGTTGTGGTGTGGTGGCGCGCGATGTGGATGCGGCCGCGCGTCGCGTTATTACCGAAGCGGGGTACGGTGAGTATTTCACCCATGGACTTGGTCACGGTATCGGCATGGGTGGCGACTTGCCACTGCTGAACACCTCTGGTGACATCGTGCTCGACAACGGAATGATTATGTCCTGCGAGCCGGGCGTGTATATTCCTGGAGTCGGCGGCGTGCGTATTGAGGACGACGTGTTGTTGAAAGGCGGCGTTTCATGTCCGCTCAACCATACCGACAAACAGTTGCGTATTCTCGATGTGAGGTAGCGCATGACTAAAAAACGCAAGAAGCAGCGACGTGAGGCGAGCGCAGAGCAGACACCTTCTGCTGCGACGAGCATTGCAAACGAGACCTATAAGGAATCGAATGCCGATGCATGCTCGATTCTGCCGGCGCCCCCGCTGTCACGTTTGTACGCCTACGTTATCGACTGGATTTTTGGTGGCATTGTCTCTGGTTTGCCGGCCGTGATGGTTTATCTTGTGCTGACCCATAAGAACGAGATGTTCACCGACCTATACGTGTTCGAGGCAATGGGATATCGCTGGAGCGTCGGCATTGTGGTCGGACTTTTGTGCGTGCTTGCCGCCATCGCATACTTTGTGCTGATTCCGTTGCTGGTGTGGTCGGGGCAGACGCCGGGCAAGCGTATTGCGCATGTGCGTATCGCCACGCTTGATGGCAGCTTGCCTTCTATTGGGCGCTTGATCTTGCGCCAGGTTATCGTGGGCTTTTTGCTCGAAGGCAGCGGGTACGTGGTGTCCCGGTATATTCGCGAGATAGCGGTGCTCATCACCCGCGTTGACGTAAATTATTACTGGGAGATCGTGGGTATGATTGTTACGGCGGTGTCGCTGCTTATCTTCCTGATTATCCCGGCTCGTCGCTGCGTTCACGATTACCTGGCTGGCACGTGCGTGGTTCCCGCTGAGGGACATCCGCTGTATCAGGGGTAGTCGACTGTGGATTTGTCGCGGCGACGTTGTCCGCGGTCTTCTTGTTGTTGGTTGCATATGTGATGTTCGGTATGTATCTACCTTGCCTAACGTGCGCGTAGGGATAAAAGGATTGCTCGGTCTATTACGAAGGAGTTAGAAATGTACAATAAGATTGTTATGGTCGTTAACCCCACTGGTCTTCACGCCCGCCCTGCGGCGACGCTGGCGACCGAGGCTGCGAAGTTTGTCTCGAAGATTGAGGTCCGCAACGCCTCCAGGGATGGCGACTTCAAGGACGCTAAGTCCATGATCGCTATCATGACCTTGGGTATTACCCAGAACGATAAGGTTGAGTTGCGTGCCGAGGGCGACGACGAGGTTGCCGCCGTGGACACGTTGGTCGCTCTTATTGAGGGTGGCTTCGGCGAGTAGCATGCTCTCGATGGGGGCGCCGCGCATGTTTGCGCGCCGTCGGCTTTTGGCAGAGACGCCTTTATCGATACCCTTCTCCGGGCAAACGGGGAAGGGTATTTTGTTGAGAGCTTGAATGGTGGGCGCTTGACAGGTCTCCGATGCGACCGGCGCCGTGCATGCCGCCTGTCGCTTCACCGCAGGCATAGAGGCCTTCGACGTCCGTGAAGGCTGTCTTGTCGATCTTGATACCGCCGTTGGCAGCGTGGGCATACATCACCACGCGCATCTCGTCGGTCGGCGCGATGGCCTGTGATGAGCTGAGCACGTCGGCGGAAGTGGGGCTGTGCTCGAACAGGTCACCCGTGCCGCCCGTAACGATGATAGTGGCCTTGGCTGCCATAGGCACGAGATGCTCGTTTGCGCGGTCGTAGAGTACGGCGCCGGTAATCTTTCCGTTTGTGTCCTCAACAAGGTCGATAAGTTCGTGGCGGGGGAGTAGGTGAATGCCGAGCAACTCGATCTGGGCCGTACACGCGTCCTCAAGGGGCTTGCGGGTGAGGCCGCGCCACATGCGCGTCTTGTGGTCAA
>OHAP01001844.1_pt1 | contig 12745 bp, 8 predicted proteins | sample 1577171 | NCBI WGS metagenome assembly OHAP01 (sample SAMEA3541489, study PRJEB24748) | human gut metagenome | biome: human gut; feature: human-associated habitat; material: faeces | place: China | collected 2012 | reverse complement strand
GTTCGTTAATGGCGCAAGAAAAGAATATGTCTGCTTCGCAGCCGCATTCTTTTCTCCTGCGCTCATTATATTTTTTCATGAATACAGCTGTAAACACATTGGAATTTCATTTTGACTCGGCTTCATAAGGTATTTAGATAGAAGCCGCAATCAATCAAACTTCGACCTAAATGTTCTTTTTACTGTCTGTCTTTCCCATCCCACACACCATTTTCATCTACATAGTAGCCGTCCGGTGTCAGACGTCCAACATACAGGATGCCTTTTCTTCCGTCTGAGGTCGGGTGGAAATAGTGCCATTTTCCGTCAATCAGGACCCAGCCGGTCTGCATGCCGTGTTCCGGATCGAGGTAAAACCAGCCGTTGTAGTCTTCGTCGCGCATCCAGCCGGTCTTGATATAGCCGCTTTCATCGAACGCCCACCAGTTGCCGTTTACCTGCTCCCATGCATATGCAATGCCATTTGTACCGCGTTTTTCTGCCTTCGGGTAGCTGCTGTCTGCGAAGCGGAGCCACCAGCCGTGTTCATCCTGCATCCAGTGACTCTTTCCGTCATTGACAGTGCTGTTGGCAGTTCCTGTGAGAATACCTGTGATGCTGTTGGTTCTTCCCCTCACCGGATCCTGCCTGGTCGCTCCGCTGCCGGAAGACTTGTCACGTCCGGAGGAAGCGCTCTGGCTGCCTGATTGGTCTGGCTTGTCGGAGTCTTCTGGCTTGTCGGAGTTATCTGGCTTATCCTCTGCCGGTGGAGCTGCCTTACTGATTTCAAATGTAAGGGATGCCGGAGCTGGTGTGTTGTATCTGGATTCCCACGTATCAAATTCACCAAAATCAAACTCGGCTTTGATTGTGTGGGTGCCTACAAATGATTCTCCCGGCTTCATCCACTTAAGTACAGCGGTTCCATCTTCCCCTACCGAAACTATATCTGCATCCGGATTTTCATTATCATAGAAATGAACATAACCCTGCAGCTTGTCCTGGTAAACGCCCTGCACTCTGGCAATGATATCAAAATTCTCTTCCTCTGTTCCCAGAATTTCTTTCGAAAGCTGCACTCCGGTCGTCCGGTTCACAGCCGTTAACGTAAGGGTGAGTGTTTCTTTATGAATGTTTATAGTTCTCTTTACAGGTGTAGTTGTACCAAGATAATTTCTTCCCGCTGCCATGGTGATGCTTACATCTGCAGAACCGGTACCTTTAATGGTCACCTGTCCCTGTGCGTCCACGGTGAGAACATTTTCATCCAAGCTTGTATAGTTCAGAGCTCCATCTCCCACTACATTCACACCTGTCAAGGAAAAGCTGTCGTCTCCATAGGTTTTTTCTCCGGTCCATGCTTGCGGATCGATCGAAACCGAACCCTGTATCTGATGGATCGTTCCGGTCTGGGCTGGATATATGATACGGTAATTCTGCAGATTCACTGCACTCTCGCCTGTCTCAACCTTTGCCTCTGAGGAATCAATGGTTACCGTCTTACCGGTTCCGGCATTGGCATCTTCAAAGTTTCCTTTCAGACCGCGGATGGTATAGATTGGGCCCGGAGTTCCTATCGCTACCGTCGCCGCTAATGCGATGTCGGTATTTCCGTCATAAGGCTTTTCAATAGGTGTCGTAACAACTGCGGTCAACTCTTTCGGAGATATCTCCGGAATCACACTTCTTTTCAAACTATTTCCATACTGCCCTTCTGACGCTCCATCCGGGATAAATTCTACCTGATATGCAGTGGTTCCCTTTACCTCCGGATAAATGGAGGAAGCGGACTTTCCGCTCTGATCCGCACTGAACTTCCATGTTCCTAAAACCGGTGATCTATTATAATTAACAACCTGAAATCCTTCTGCCAGCCGTACCGGAATCTCTGAAAGTGCCTGTCCATAGGTTCCATTCGCTTCAAAGGATACGTCGCCAGCGGGACCTTTGAACTGTAAGATATCCGGCGTTGTCACAGATAAGCGATCAGCCGACTTCGATGCAAAACTGTTGTCTGTTGCTTTCACGCGAAGGGTTATATAATAGGTGTTAGCCGGCTTCGGTGACGTAAACGTCTTCTCCGTCCGCCATTGAAGCTCACCAGACTCAGATTCAGCAATTCCATACTCATACTTGGCATCAGTCGGCTCGACAATTTTGATAGAGTTGCTGGTTTTCGTTACCTTTGTTATCTTATCCGGTTTTGCCGGTCTTACCGGAATCGTTATTGCGGCTGCTTCACCTGCTGTGGAACCTGCGGCTGCCTTTCGCACATACAGGGTAATCTCTCTCGCATTCTCCGGCTGATTGTCCAGAATTTTCGTCAGAGAAGCTTCGCCTCCTGCCCGGATCTTCGTCCAAGTTGCAGAATTCTCGGATTCCGCATATTCGAGCTCATACAGAGCCGTATTTTTCAGGACTTCCCTTTGATAATCAATAGAAGTCTGTTCACGCTCCAATACATTCTCATCTTTACCTGCCTCAACCTTTCCGGTAAATTCCACACCGCCAAAGGAGGCTTTCACTGCCTCCGAAGCCGGAAGGTACATATAGAGCTTTCCGCTGGAATCTGTCCGGACATCCTGAAAGCCGTAGGAGCTTTCTTCAATACTTGCATCTCCAACCAGTGTATTATTATCATAGATACCGGTCAGATCCGCTGTGGTGTAATAAACCGGGGTACCGTTCCCATCTTTTATTGTATTATTCTTCTGCCACGTTTTGCCTACCTGCTCCCAGCCATAAATGATCGGTCGCGGTATATATCCATCCGCCTCCTTCAAACAGATCGTTCCACCCGTAATCGTCACATCAGTTTGTACCTGTGTATTACTACTTTCTCCCATCCCAATATGTGCTACTTTCCTATACCCTGTCGTTTTTTTATCCAGACATATGGTACCACCGTCAATCAGCACCTTCGACGAACTATCCAAACCACTTCCGATGCAGGCTCCCCGTTCAGAATAAGCTGTAATCATTCCGCCATGAATCTCAATCTCTGCAGTTATCGCCGGTTTACTACGGGCATATCCAATACCACTTCCAATTCCGGCACCGTTCTCCGAGCTTGCATTCACCGTTCCGCCTTCTATCACGATTTTACCGGTTCTTTCCTGGCTATCAGCACTTCCTGTTCCGATTCCGGCACCCCAACTACCTTTTGCAGTTACAACTCCTCCGCTAATCCGTATTTCTTCTACACTTTTTCCTGCCGAAGCACCGATGGCAGCTCCCCTAGGATTGTAATCCGTCATTTTTGCAATTACAGTTCCCCCCTTGATGTGAATGATTCCTGTATCCTGTCCTACATTTCCTCCAATTGCTGCACCCGTCTTGCTTACCTTTGTGTTATTGAGCACCTCTATGGAGCCCTGCTGTTCCGGTTCACTGTCAATCGTAAGCTTCGCACCTTTTGCCACGCTGATGCCGGCAGGTGAAGATGAAGATTTCCCTGATTTATTAATCAAAATCTTGTTTTCCCCTTCCAGATAGGTAGTCACATGGGACGCTCCGTTTATCTGAATCGGTGCGATAGCCTCTGCCGGTGTAATCGTAAGGTTCCTTAATACGAGCTTTAATTCCTCGGAAGCTGGGGTATTCACAGAGAGATGATAATTCTCTACTTTCCCAGATGAAGTGATCCGATAGCATTTATCATAGGACTGGTCTATTAGCCTTGCTGTAACCACCTTGCCGGAATCATCTGTTTTAGAATATGAAATTGCCAACTGACCATTTTCCTCGGAAAAAGATATATTTCCAAGGGACAGATCCAGCTCTCCCTCCAACGCCTCTGCATCATTTAATATGATGATATCCGTTCCTGCATCCTCTGCCTTTACCGTTCCGCTGTCTATAGTAAATCTTCCACCGGAGCTGCCTAATTCTCTGATGCCTGTATTTATCAAAAACCGGTAATTTCCGGCCGGAAGATATGCCAGAGCATATGCATGATTGCCTGCTGCTTCATCAATTGTCAGCTTCCCGTCAAAGGCAAACTGGCCTTTGTCCTGCGTTAAATCCACCGAAGCTTCTGAAGCAGCTCCAGCCAGCCGTTCGGCTGTCAGGGATACATTCTCTGCCGCCTGCACCTTTGATGAGTAGAAGTGGAACCGGACAGGATACAGGGATTCTCCGATGGTAAGGGAAAGATTCGTTTCCTTCTCTGACTTCATCGAGAGGGATCCGGTTACTGTAAAGCTATTCGTATTTTCTCCTTCTTCCTGTACCTGAACCGATACCGGAATCTCTCCGGACAGAGGCGTATACCAGCTGACTTTACCAGTCTTTATCTGATAACCGGAAGCTTTTTGAGATAAATAGGTTACTACATCCGGTGCAGCGCCGCCTTCACTTGCTTCTTCCCCGATTTGAACCGTCAGTGTATAATTCTTATCGTCCCTCAAACGGCCATCATGGATGGTCAGATCCATTGCCTTCTGGTAAGCGGCTTTTCCCAGCGTGACGGAGATGGTTTCATCCTTTCCTTTGTTTAGAACAACGCTTCCCTCCATCGTCTTAACTGTCCCGCCACCGGAAGGCTCCAGCGCTACAACCATCTGCATATTTCCGGAATAGCCCATCCACTGGGTTATATCCGGTATCGTTCCCCTGAATCCTGAGACGGTCATCTGAGTGCTTTTTTCATAAACCGGATTTTTTCTCTCTGTATCATTTTTCCAATACAGGGCTATGTCAGCCTGATAGGTTTCATTTTGTAGCTGGTTATCATAAGCGGTGATCTGGAATGTTTTTTTCCCGTAGGTACATTCTTCTCCTCGGGGCGCAATCTTGCTTTCAAGCGGCAGCTCCAGCTGCACCTCCTCGGAAATAGTGACACTGCCGCCTTCCATTCCATTTCCATCAAGAGGCCATAACTCTCCATAACCAATATTTCCACCCGTTACCTTCACAGATCCACTTAATATCTGGATATCGCCACAGGATAATTTTAAATCAGTCACTCCATTCCATCCGCTGCCGATGGCAGCTCCCAGATATTCTGATTTTTCATTCTTATAAAAAGATACGGCTATATTGGGAGCTTCGTCTTTCCTCCCGCCGATCACGATCGTGTCTACACTTCCACCCATTCCGCCTCCGATTCCAGCTCCTGTCTGCCTTCCTCCTTTTGCGGTTATCTTTCCACCCAGTATTTTAATGGTTCCGCCGATTCCATAGCAACCGGTTCCGATTCCGGCTCCTCCATGATAATCCCTCGAATAGGAAACCCAATAAGCTCCACCTTCAGCTTCGATAGTTCCGCCCTTGATTATAATCGTTCCTGTCCTACAGTTATTATCTGCACCTTCGTCACTTGCTGTTCCTTTTCCTCCGATTCCTGCCGCACCATATCCGCCTCCGGTCGCGGTCAGACTTCCAGTGCTCTCTTTTGTAATGATCAGGGTCGCTTTTTCCTCAACCCCAATTCCAGCGCCGCCATATGTACCCTTTAATGTATTTTCCCCTTTTACTGTTAGATTTAATTTTGCCTTTCCTTTCAGAAGGATTCCGGCTGCATCATCTATGATATCAGTGCCATAGCCAACATTTACATTATCGATCGTTAAATTTACCGTAACATCATCAATTACAATACCACCTTCGATTTTCCGGCCTTCCGATAATCTCTCCGTCGGATGATAGGTGCCAGTGATCGTCTTTCCATTAAACTTAGACACATTGGTTTTATCAATTACCAGATAATTTCCATCCAGATCATACTCCTCGCCTGCCAGAGTCATCAGCTGCATCTCTCCTACGAGAACGCAGATTTCCGGAAGCTCTGCCTCCTCTCCCAGTGAATATTCCTCCGGCAGAACCGGTGTATAGACATAGGCACAGCCGTTGTAGTTCTGGTTTGCCTCCTCATAGCCTGCCCAGGTCTTCGTCGAGGTCTCGACCGGCTCGCCGTCCTCGTCAAATTCCTCGAAATAGTCTTTTTCGGAAATGCCGCCGTGAAACTCCGAAAGGTCACTCTGCTCTTCGTCCAGTTTCCAGGTTATGCCGGAAATCTGCCAGACTGCCGTTTCCGCATCTGTATCTTTCTCTGTGCCCTTATCCACTGCTTCCACCAGATGCACGTTCTGGCTGTCTTGCGCCAGCGTTTCATCCGCCTCTTCCACCTTAACCTCCAGTGTATCCGGAAGGATGATATCGCTTTCTTTGGCACCCAGAGGGAGCTTCTGCACCGCAACTGCCTCATCTAACTCCGAAAATCCGAGGATTGCCGGGCCTTTTTCTTCCGGAAGCACCGTCACCTCGATGCTTGGCAAAAAGCCGGTATCCAGTTCATAGCGGCTGCTTTTCAATTCCGCATCAAACACATAGGTATCCGGTGTTTCTCCGTCGTATGTATCTTTCTCACTGAAGGTCTCATCCAGAACCCAGCGGACCTTTACTTCCTTCCAGTTTTTATCGGTTTTCGTCCCGTCCGCATCGGATGGGGATGCTTTCTGCTCAGTGTCATCCACCCCCCCTATTTCCGATTTTTCTGTAGCATCTGCCTCAGATGGGGATGCTTTCCGAACTGTACCATCTGTTTCAGATGAAGAAAGCGTCTGAGACTTTTTTTCTGTTTCCACTTTACCGTCTCCGCTTTGAAGCTCCGACGGCGTAGCAATCTTTTCTGCACCGTCTTCTTCATCCGATGCTTCTTCTGCCAAAACCCGCACCTTCAGCTTGTCCGGCAGCTCCAGATCCTTATATTTCGTTCCATACGGAACCTCCTGATGCAGGATTTCATCCGAAAGCTCCTTCACTTCCTCGATATACTGCACCGAACTGCCTGCCAGCACCTGCGGGTGCCAGTCACAGGTATTCCATATCATCACCGCCGCCAGCACCGCTGCCAGGGCACGCTTATATTTCTTTTTCATGCTGTTTTCCTCCATTTATTCTGAGCGAATTTTTCTATTTCAGTCTGTTTCCCACTTGAACAAAATACTTTTTCTTCCGAGCCAGCAGGCTTTCGCTGCACGCCGCCAGAAGTTCTTCTAATTCTTCTTTTTTCGTCGGAAATACCCCGAATGCAGTCACATGGATCCGCCAGGATTCAAGGGCATTGTCCCGGTCGGAAAGCCAGATCAAGGACGCCGCCGGGTTGTTTTCCCGGATTTTTTCTACGATTTCCGCTCCCTGTCTGCCCTGGACGGATGCCAGCATAATGAGGTAGGGATTCCCCTTTACAAAGTGCAGATATGCGTCCAGATCGCTGATATACGTGTGAATCATCGGCCATCTGCGGTTTTCAGTCAATATTTCACGCAGCATTTTTTCCAGTCCTTCAATGTCGGTCGGTTTTTCTCCATATATCACTACCCGTACCATATCCCACCTGCCTTTTTTGATTTATCTGTAACAACATTTCATTTACATTTCGGGTCATAACTTTTATACTATAAGCATACCAAATGAGCGATTTAATGAAAACCACATCGACGCAAACGGTCAAACCTCGACCTAAATGGTCACAGTTTTGAATAAAGGAGAATATATTAAGTAATCGAATTTATTGACCAATGTGATTAAATGTGTTTAAATATACTCAAAGGAGTAAATTATTATGAACACATCAAATATCACAAATTACAAGCCAAAAGATTTCGCTGAACTGTTAGGGGTATCCGTAAAAACATTACAGCGTTGGGATAGAGAAGGAACTCTAAAGGCAAACCGAACTCCAACTGATAGACGTTATTACACTTATGACCAATATCTGCAATTCAAAGGAATAAATACTGAAGATGACCAACGTCAGGTAGTTATTTATGCCAGGGTATCTACAAAAAATCAAAAAGATGATTTACAAAACCAAGTTGCATTTTTACGACAGTTTTGTAATGCTAAAGGTATTATTGTAGACCAGTGCATTGAAGATTATGGAAGTGGTCTTAATTACAATCGTAAAAAGTGGAACGAATTATTAGATGAAGTGATGGAACAAAAAATCAAAACCATAATCGTAACTCACAAAGATAGATTTATCAGATTTGGTTACGACTGGTTTGAAAAATTCTGTACGAAGTTTAATACGACCATCGTGGTAGTGAACAATGAAGAACTATCACCACAAGAAGAACTCGTGCAGGATATTGTTTCAATACTCCATGCGTTCTCTTGTAGGTTGTACGGACTTCGTAAGTATAAAAAACAAATAGAAAGGGATGAGGAAATTGCTAAAGAGCTTCAAAACGGAAATAAATCCGACAGTCGAGCAAAAAATCAAGATTAACAAGACTATCGGCACTTGTAGATATGTTTACAACTTCTATCTTGATCACAACAAAGCTTTATACGATAAAGGTGAAAAGTTTATGACGGGCAAGAGTTTTAGCGTATGGCTCAATAATGAGTACATTCCTGATAATCCTGAAAAAGTATGGATTAAAGAAGCGTATTCAAAAGCTGTAAAAAAGTCTATTGAAGATGGATGTACTGCATTTACAAGATTTTTTAAACATCAAAGTGCTTTTCCTAATTTCAAAAAGAAAGGTAAATCTGATGTAAAAATGTATTTCGTAAAGAATAATCCTAAAGATTGCAGATGCGAGAGACATAGGTTGAACATACCCACTTTAGGCTGGGTACGCATTAAAGAAAAAGGCTATATACCAACAACTAAAGACGGATGGAATATCAAAAGCGGTACAGTATCCATCAAAGCAGGCAGATATTATGTGTCAGTTCTTGTGGAAATTCCCGACGCTAAGATTGCTAATAATAGCAATGACGGTATAGGAATTGATCTGGGGTTGAAAGACTTGGCGATTGTTTCTAATGGTAAAACTTATAAAAATATCAATAAGTCAGCAAGAGTTAAAAAATTGGAAAAGAAATTGCGCAGAGAACAAAGATGTCTCTCACGCAAGTATGAGAATTTAAAGAAAGGAGAGTCCACTCAAAAAAATATACAAAAGCAAAAGCTCAAAGTGCAAAGACTTCATCATAAAATAGATAATATCCGTACTGATTATATCAATAAATCAATAGCCAAGATAGTGAAAACCAAGCCATCTTATATAACTATTGAAGATTTGAATATATCAGGAATGATGAAGAACAGACATCTATCAAAAGCCGTTGCATCACAAAAGTTCTATGAATTCAGAACTAAGCTTAAAGCTAAGTGTGATGAAAATGGTATTGAATTAAGAGTCGTAGACAGATGGTATCCATCATCCAAAATATGTCACTGTTGTGGTGCTATCAAGAAAGATTTGAAGCTTTCAGATAGAATATACTGTTGTGATTGTGGCTATGTTGAGGATAGGGATTTTAATGCTGCTCTTAATCTAAGAGATGCTTTAACTTACGAAGTTGCATAATGAAAGCAAACGTAAGTATGTACTGCGGGCTATCGCAGGAATTTACGACTGTGGAGTGTACAAGAACTTGTGAGTAGCGTATTGTTTATAATCGCCAAAGCATACACATTGAAGCAGTAAGAAGTATCCGCAAGGACTTCAATTTCTCGATGTGTTTGAGTATATTTCAACACATTTTGAGTGGCAGGTATAAGAGTATGTATCAGGCTGCAGAAGAAAGATATCAGAAAATGGATTATGTGTATTGTGGAAAAAGCGGATTAAAATTACCGGAAGTGTCACTGGGATTCTGGCATAATTTTGGAGATACCGGTGTCTATGAAAATATGAAGCAGATCTGCTTTACGGCATTTGACAATGGGATCACGCATTTTGATCTTGCGAATAACTACGGACCGGAACCGGGCAGTGCCGAGAAGAATTTTGGCAGAATCTTAAAAGAAGAGATGGGACAGCACAGAGATGAGATGGTGATCAGTACAAAAGCGGGATATCTGATGTGGGATGGCCCTTACGGGGACTGGGGAAGCAGAAAGTATCTGCTGGCAAGCCTGGATCAGAGCCTGCAGAGAATGGGACTGGATTATGTAGACATCTTTTATCATCACAGGATGGATCCGAATACACCATTAGAGGAGACCATGGGTGCATTGGCTACAGCAGTACGGTCGGGAAAAGCACTTTATGTAGGACTGTCCAATTATGATGGACCGACCATGGAAAAAGCGGCTGCGATCCTGAAGGATCTTCATTGTCCGTTTATTATTAATCAGAATCGTTATTCTATTTTTGACCGGACGATTGAGAAGAATGGTCTGAAAGAAAAGGCAGCAGAACTGAAGAAAGGAATCATTGCATATAGTCCGCTGGCACAGGGACTTCTGACGAACCGTTATCTGAATGGAATCCCGGAGGACAGCCGGATCATGACGGATGGAAGATTTTTGAAAAAGGATGCACTTACAGAAGAAAAGCTCATGAAAATCCGTGCTTTGAACGAGGTCGCAGCCGGACGTGGACAGACTCTGGCAGAGATGGCTCTGAGCTGGATTTTACGAGATGGAATCGTAACCAGTGTACTGGTGGGAGCATCGAAACCGCAGCAGTTGCTTGACAATATCAAAGCGATTGAAAATACGGAGTTCTCTGAAAAAGAACTGAAGAAGATCGATGAACTTTCTCTCTGATTTTCGAAGTTTTACATAAAAGAAGGCAGAAAAGAAAAATAAAAGAAACTGAGGAATTAAAATGGAAAGAATTGCAAGTTTTACAATCAATCATCTGAATCTCATGCCGGGATTGTATGTATCAAGAAGAGATGCGAAAGGAGACTGCGTTACAACGACGTTTGATCTGAGGATCACAGCACCGAACAGAGAACCGGTTATAGATACACCGGCACTGCATACGATCGAGCATCTGGCGGCAACCTATCTCAGAAACAGTGATAGTAAAGAAGATGTGATCTATTTTGGACCGATGGGCTGCAGGACAGGATGTTATCTTGTTATGTTTGGCAATTTGGATTCAGAAGATATTTACGACCTTGTTATGGATCTGTGTGATTTTATTATAGGATTTGAAGGCGAGATTCCGGGAGCAGCACCGGAACAGTGTGGAAATTATCAGGAACAGAATCTTGATATGGCGAAATATTATATCAGAAAATATCGGGACAGCCTGAAGAATGACCGGAATCTGGTATATCCTGAATAAAATTTTACAGCAAAGAAAAGTCGGACAACCGGAATCGGAGAAAAAGTTTTGTCAAAGCTAAAAGCAGACAGAAATTCATCTCCGGTTTCGGTTTATTTTTTTGAAATATCTCCAAAATAGAATCGATCCAGAAAATAATAGAAAAAGCACTTGAAATATACCCCTTATGGGTATATAATCCAAAATGTGAAAAATACCTACAGGGGGTATTGAAATCCGCAAAGTATGTTTCTCATAATTTCGATCAAAAAGGAGCATGATCATGGAAGAAGAAAAAGTCTATCCGGGCTGTTGCCATAAGACAAAGGAGCGTTCGGAAAAGGAATATAAAGATTTACTGAACCGATTGAGCAGGATCGAAGGGCAGGTCAGGGGAATCAGGAGAATGGTAGAAAATGATGCCTATTGCCCGGATATTTTAGTACAGGTCTCAGCTGTGAATGCGGCATTGAACAGTTTTAATAAAGTACTTCTTGCAAACCATATTCGTACCTGCGTGGCGGATGATATAAGAGAGGGAAAAGATGCAACCGTGGATGAACTGGTTGCAACATTGCAGAAGCTGATGAAATAATGATTGCCGCACAGCGTCTGGAAAGTACAACAGAAACCGGAAGGAAGAACAGAAACCGGAAGGAAGAACAGGAACCGGAAGGAAGAACAGAAATCGGAAAATAGAACAGGAAGGTGAGAAGATGGAACAATATCGTGTGACAGGGATGAGCTGTGCAGCGTGCAGCAGCCGTGTAGAAAAAGCGGTATCCAATGTCCCGGGGGTAACGTCATGCTCGGTAAGCCTGCTGACTAACTCCATGGGAGTGGAGGGAACTGCGTCGGCATCCGAGATCATTGCTGCTGTGGAGGCATCCGGATACGGAGCATCTCTGAAAAATGCAGAGACCGGAAACGGAGGAGCAGCATCTGCTGCGGCAGCGGATGAGATGCTGAAAGATACAGAGACTCCAAAGATGAAAAAAAGACTGATCGCTTCACTGATATTTCTGATCCCGTTGATGTATGTATCAATGGGACATATGATGTGGGGATGGCCGTTGCCTTCTTTTATGGCAGAAAATCATATTGCGATGGGTCTGACGCAGTTACTTCTGACAACGATCGTGATGGTGATCAATCAGAAATTCTTTGTCAATGGGTTTAAAGGCCTGATCCACCTCGCCCCCAATATGGATACACTGGTGGCACTGGGAGCAGGAGCATCTTATGGCTACAGTGTCTATGCATTGTATGCGATGACTGCGGCTCAGGTCAGTGGAGATATGGATGGCGTCATGTCATTCATGCATGAATTTTATTTTGAATCAGCGGCGATGATCCTTACACTGATCACGGTAGGAAAGATGCTGGAAGCAAGATCGAAAGGAAAAACGACGGATGCACTGAAGAGCCTGATGAAGCTTGCTCCGAAGACAGCAACGGTAATAAGGAACGGAGAAGAGCTGGCTGTATCCATTGAGCGGGTAAAAAAAGGAGAGGTATTCGTGGTCAGACCGGGGGAAAATATTCCGGTAGATGGAATTGTGATCGAGGGGACAAGTGCAGTGAATGAAGCTGCACTGACCGGTGAAAGCATTCCAGTGGATAAAAAGAGAGGGGATGCGGTATCCGCAGCGACTCTGAACCAGTCAGGCTTTATCCGCTGTGAGGCAACAAGAGTCGGAGAAGTGGGTCAGGCGGGATTTCAATTCGTTGCTAACATTCAG
>OHAP01001839.1_pt1 | contig 12781 bp, 10 predicted proteins | sample 1577171 | NCBI WGS metagenome assembly OHAP01 (sample SAMEA3541489, study PRJEB24748) | human gut metagenome | biome: human gut; feature: human-associated habitat; material: faeces | place: China | collected 2012 | reverse complement strand
CCTGTAGCTAGCGTTCATCCTGAGCCAGGATCAAACTCTTCATTGTAAAAGTATTGTTAATCATTCCATAAAGGAATGGTTGTTGCTCTGTTCAGGACGCTCGAATTTAAAAAAGTATCTATTACCTATTTTACTAAGTAATGACGGTTCTTTTTATTTTACCCAAGACCGTTTCTTTTTCAGAAACAAGTCTTGCTCTTGTACTACTTGTATTGTTTATGTAAATCTCTTCAAAGATCGCTTCTTTTATGTCGGCTTTCTTTTCAGGAAAGCGGATGCAAAGGTAAAAACTTTTAAGTATATCTTCCAAATATTTTCGGAATTTTTTTTCATCTTTCCTTTTCCCGTCATCTCTCTTGCGAAAGGGAGAACAAGGAAAAGATTGTTTTACCGACCCGGATTCAAGAAAAAGTGTGTCAACCAACGCTGCTTACTTTTTGAAAGCGGGTGCAAAGGTAAGAACTTTATTTCATATCTTCCAAATGTTTTCGGAAGTTTTTTTCATTCTGCTTTTTCAAAGGGGAGATTCCAGAAAGAAACAAGCCCCAAGCAAAAGAAATATGTAAGAGTTCCTACGCCGTTCCTGTCAGAATGTCAAAACATCGCTGCTCCCGTTCTCGAAAGCGGGTGCAAAAGTAGGACTTTATAACATACAAGCCAAATATATAAGGAGATTTTTTACACGGAATATGAAAACTTTTTCGTAACACGCTGATTGATAAACATATTGAAGAACATATTTTTTTTGAATGCCAGCAGAAAGGAGAAAGGGATGAAAAGAGGGACACAATATAATATATGCGCGCCCGTACGCGCGCACATATCAGAGGCTGTCAAAGCCATTTTCGTTTAAAGAATCACTCCGTTAAAGAATCGTTCCGTTTGGAAGAATACGCAGATCGACTTCGCTTTCTCCCCGTTCCAGTTCCACCAGATAATACGATTCGGTACGTGTTTCCACATAATCCGCATCATCTATCCTATAATCCGCATACGTTTTTCTGATAACATCGAGTACTGCTGCGGGAAGTTCATTCACCCGCACACCCCATTCGGTTCTCACCCAATCCTGCGCACCGTTGAAGTACACATCTTTCTCACGTCCTTCGTGAAAAATTTCCACTTCCGTCATGCCTTTCTCCATATCGGATTCGATAATACGCGCTCCCGCATATTTCTGAGTGATGAACTCCTTGATTTTGTCGGTCAGTATGCCGCCGGCGTTATTTCCGGGTCCGGCAGGGTTCTGCTCCATCGGCGACAATTCGCCGGTGGCGGTAATCTTTACTTTCACGTCACCCATGACAGACTCCAGTTCGAGGCGGTAATATTCCTCTGCCGAAGTTACATAATGGTCTACATCGTCCACCCGGTAACCGGCATATTCAGAAGCGTCCAACGCCTGTTTCACCACAGCGGGCAATGCGGCATAGCTCATTTCGGTCTTGGTAAACAGCCAGTTGCCCGTCCCGTCAAACAGCAGTTCGCGCACTACCTTTCCATCCAGAATTTCCACTTCCGTCATGTTATCTTCACGGTCGATGTCCAGAATGCGGGCATTGGGGAAGTTCGCTTTCAGGAACGCGTCCACACCTGCGGCCGGAGCTACGGGGATGTAATCACTGTAATCATAATCTTCGTCCATGTCGACCAGTTTTTTCACCAGTACGCCGTCCTTCGAATAATAAAGGTCGATTTCCGTTGCCACGCCGTCTACCGTATTCTTCACTTCAATCACATAGACATCTTCCAGGCCATTGCGCTGAATCCGTTCCACCTCGTCGACGGTCCATGCGGAGTACTCGCTCTCGCCGAAAGCGGTTTTCACTTCTGCGGGTAACTGGTCGAAGAGGATTTCACTGTCCGTCGTCATGTACCACCGGCCGGCATTGTCGAACCAGGCCGCATATTCGCCTGCTGCCGCACGGGTAGCCGCCATATTGAAATCCGCCACCACATACTCGCCTTTCACCGACCAGTTCACATCGGTAGCATTCGGATAGAGCTGAAACAAAGCAGCCTGCGCCTCGGCACTCACCTTACCGTTTTCCGGACCACCGACAACAGGTGCATCGTCATTACTGCAACTCCACAAACTCACAGCCATACAAACCATGGCAAACAAATGTTTTTTCATAATCATTCTTTTTTTCATTTATAAATTCAAGACACTGTTTTTCTCTTTACCATAAGAGGCTTCATTGATACAACCTCTTCTCATGCCACAAAAGTATGGGGCAAATCTGGAAAGAAACTGGAAAGACTGAAAAAACATCTCCCCTCACCCCGCACACCCCGGATTAGGCGGCGCTGCTTCCCGCACAATCGCAGCCGCATCGAAGCAGGGACACTCCTTTATCCACTCTTCGGGTTCTATCTCGCCGTTGCCGTTCAGGTCGGGACTGAGGTCGCGGTGACCGCAGAGGCGGCTGCCGGGATAATCGCGCAGCAACAGCATTACGAGCACCCGCAGGGAGTGTTTCTGAAAATCGGTGCGGGTATCGGCAGGATGTCCGTGCGCATCGAGTCCGCCTTCGTAGCAGATGCCCAAACTGTGGGCGTTGTAGCCGCGGACATGCGCACCGGGCTGTGTCATGGGACGGAGCGTCTTTATATCGCCGTTCCTGCGGATATAATAGTGATAACCTGCGCCGGAGAAGCCCCGGCGCAGGTGGTCTGTTGTCAAGTCATGTTCGGTGTAGCTACGGTCACAGCGGGTAGCGGAACAGTGGATGACGATGAGGTTGATAAATCTCACTTTTATTAAGTATAAAGTTAAGTAACTTAAGAATTAAGTACGTAATTTACGTATGAAGTACAATCAGGCGGGCATCGCGTTCATGCCTAAAGCGCCTAAAACAGCCGAAGCTACGGCGATTACGATTTTAAGGAGCTTGTCCCACCAGTTTGATTTTGTTGCCATAAGATTTAAATTAAGGGTTAGGTTAAAAACTATGATAAGGGCGTGCCCGAATGCTGTTCCGCATAAAAAAGGAAAACGGGATGAAAAAAAAATCCGAAAATCAGCAGGAAACCGACTATCCGAGCGGATTCTCCTCTTCGCCGCTATTGCCGCCGCTACCACCGGAAGAACTGCCGTCCGCAGGCTTGTCCAGCGAGAAAGCCACGTTTGCCGGGCTGCGGGTGGCAGCCGTACTGCCGTTCACAAGCTTCAGCTCCTTGTCGGGCACAAAGCGGATATTCACTTTGGAGATATTCCTCACCGTGCAGTCTTCCGACTTCTCCACACCCGGACAGCGGAACGTCATGTGAAGCGTGCCGAGCTGGTTCAGCTTCACCTTGTCGCCGTTGGCAAGGTTCGCCTGAATCTCTTCCACAAGAGCCTCTATCACGTGCTTCACATCGCCTTTTGTCATGGCGCAGTTCTTCTGAATACTGGCGGCGAGGACATCGATATCCACCGTTCCGCACGTTTTGGGTTTCTGACGGAGATAATACAACATGGGAGAGCTTTTATCGCTCACGATTCTACGACGCTGAAAGCGTTCTACAAGTACATCCATAAAAATAAAGTTTAGGTTTAGATTAAAAAAACAGTAAATAAAATTCTTAAAAGAAAAAGCCCGGGCCACACAACAAACAAAAGATTTAAGGCGCCTTATCCAATAATTATTTCCCTTCTCGAGCACATTACAAAGATACGAAATCAGAGAGGCAAAGTCAAGTATTTTGCCATTTATTTTCGGAGAAAAGCGAAGTTTTTTTCTAACAGGAAGAGCGTGCGTTTCTCGCCATCCACTCCAGTGTGGGTTCGTACTCGCCAATCTTCGTCAGCGTGGGGTTATGCCCGAAATATACATCTCCCGTCTCACCGTTGCGGTGCTTGGCAAGAATCACCATGCCCAACCCTTCGGAAGGGAATTTGCTCTTGCGCTCGGACGTCAGTCCGTACAGTGCGGGACGATAGAGCAACATCACCACATCGGCATCCTGCTCGATGGCGCCGCTCTCTCTGAGGTCGCTCAGTGCAGGCCGCTTGTCGGCACGCATCTCGCACTCACGGTTCAACTGGCAGAGCAGGATAACGGGAATATCCAGCTCCTTGGCTATCAGCTTTGCCTTACGGCTCGCTTCCGCCACTTCCTGCTCACGGTTGCGGTTCTTCTGTTCCGACTTCATATCGCAGAGTTGCAGATAGTCGATAATCAGCAGGTCGCAATGCCCCTTGCTCTTTTGCAGCAGCGCCGACGAGCGGATATGATCCATGCTCGCCTTCGGGTTGTCGTCCACATACACAGGCAGGCACGACAGTTGCCGGGCGGCTTCCAGAGCCTGTTGCTGCTCGTCGGCGCTGAGTTGCCCGCTTTTGAGGTGTCCGGCATCCAGCGAGGCAGCCTGTGCGCAGAGCCAGCGGTCGCCCAGCCTTTCGCCCTGCATTTCGAGGCTGTTCACCAACACCTGCTTCCCGGCACGTCCCGCCGCCAGTGCCAGATGCAGGGCAAAGGCGGTCTTGCCCACCGAAGGACGGGCGGCTATGATGTGCAGATCGCCCCGCTGCCAGCCGGCAGTGAGCCTGTCGAGGTCGCGCAGGCCGGTGGGGATGCCGGTGATGCCGTTGCGGTTGTTCGCCACCCTGCCGTCCATTTGCCTAAGGGTATCCAGCATCAGGCGGTCCATGTCGCGCAGGCAGCCGGCAAAGTCGGTTTTACCTTCCAGGTGTTCGATAAGCTGATGCAGTCCGGCCAGGGCATCGCCCAAATCCACCGACTCATCGGCGGCTACGGCAAGCAGACGATGCAGGCCGCTAATCATCTCGCGCCGGATATACATGCCGCGCAAAATAAGCGCATGATACTCCAGGTGGGCGGACGATGCCACCCTGCCCAACAGACGCGCCAGCTCGAAGGCGCCGCCCACGAACTCCAGTTTGCCACGGGCGGCAAGCTCGGCACGCACCGTAATGATGTCTATCGCCTTGCCCGCGCGGTGCATGGCAAGCAGGGCGGCAAAGATTTCGCCATACTTCGCTTCGTAAAACATTTCGGGGCACAGCTTCCCGCTTACAAGCACCATAGCGGTACTTTCGGCGAGACACGCGCCTAAGATTACCGACTCCAGGTCGGCATCATGAGGATTGAGGATTTCTGCCATAAGGGTAAAAGGGCGATTAATTGACAAATTCGTTTTCAAAGATTCTATATTCCAGATATTTGGCAGCCTGGTAGCAGAAATGCGTATTGTTCAGGCTGAAATAATAATCTTCCACTTTCCGGTAGGCAAGTTCGCGCTCTCGGGTGGAGAGTTTTTTCCAAAGGGCGCGGACATAGCTGCCGTTCTCCACCGGCAGGTGGGTGGTGCGGCCGTAATAGGCAAGAAACTCCTTCAGCGACTCTTCGAAAGCGGCGGAGGATTTCGACTTGGCGGCAACGGGGGCGGCAGCGGCGGAAAAGCTGCCGGCAGCGTTCATAACCTTCCCAATGGATGCCGGCTGTCCCGTCCAGGCATCATAGCCGGGCACATGGATGTGGCTGGGGCAACAGCCCGGCACGCGCTCGATAAGTCCTGCAGCGAAACACCGGTCGAAAAAGCGCCGGGTACGCGCCCTTGTCCAGCCGAATATGTCCGCCCAGCCCATAAAAGTGATGACGGACTCTCCACGGGCACACTGCACCCCGGCTCCGTTGCAGAATACTACGGCAGGCTTGAAGTTGACGTTTGTCAGCACCCGCAGGAAGGCTTCTTCCTCGCAGCATGCCGCACCTTTTTTCTCGCAAATCTCTTGTAGCAATGCACGCGAAACCATGACATAGCCCATTCTAAGCAAATTGTTTTTCATACTAAAGTTACAGATAAATATTGATAAATGTCGAAACCGGAAAACGACCGCTCCGGCGGTCACGGCACATGCCTTTACGTCAACCGGTTATGCACGCGCGGCGGCCATGCTTCCGGCCACGCAGCGTACACAATATAATTCAATAGAAGATAAGATATACTATTGTATATCTACGGCGTAGCGGTACGGAACGGCGACGCAGAGCGACAGAACCGATGATGCGTTCCACCCCTACGGATGATGTATACGAGTGTAACAGACGATGTGTCCGCCCCTGACAGACGATGTGTTTTCATTGATTTCATTATTCTTTCTAATTGTTTAAAATTTATACCACACCGCCCGGAAGCGTTTCACTGCCCCAATGCACGATGAATACACAAAAATATCAAATAACGAAGAGGCATGAAAAGTAAATATTTACACGTAAAATCATGTAAATATTTACTTTACAAACAATTAGAAAGGAAAGTACGTATTTTATTTCACTGAATTAATGGTTGTGAAACAGAGACTCCGGTGGTGAGAAAGTTCCATTTGCATATAACCGTACATTCATTCACATGCAACATCGCCTCAGTTCCCTGCCGCAACGGACGGTATAAGTCACCACCGCCAAACTCAAGGATGCCTATCCCAGTATCGGTGTCAAGCGGGAAACCCTACCGAAACTCTTCGAGTAACACAATACCGAGTTTGCCAAAAAAAATGGGATACAGCAGGGCAAAGGTAACATTCCAGCGGTATTATTCCGATGTGAAGAACCTGACTACCGACAATCTCCAAACATTCTTTGAGGGCAATCTGTGGATTATCACCCGAAGAAAGAAGACTAATACCGAATCCAATATCCGCCTGTTGAATGTTCCCCAAAAGATAAAGCCGCCCAACTATACGCAAAAATTACCGCTCAGGTGCCATTTGACAACCTTAAAACGAAACACCGATGAAAAGAAAAAGGAATATAATCACGATAGACGGGTACGGTAAAGTTGCCATGCCGACCGACATAAACACAACCGCCATGACCGAGGTCGTGCTGCAAGATTCTTGTAAACTTAATTCTCAAATGTGCAATGGATATCAATAAAAAGTGCTAACTTTGCATTTGCTAAACAATGCGTTAATGACCTGAAATAAAATATTAACACCAAGATATAAAAACACCTTCACTGTCTGATAGGCTTTGGTCAGCCTCGCAAAGATAGCGAAGGTGTTTTGCTTTAATATACGAAATAAGCAATGGGTGCATTTTGTGAAGATAGCAGAGTGAAATTTCCCACTCTTATGCATCTTATGGGGATGGGATATAAATACATATCCCAAAGGGGATTGTTCACCAAATATGTGACAATACCCAAAACGGAATCCGATACTCTCACAAACATCTTACTCCAACCGTTTTCGGAAGCCTATTTGCGCTTGAACCCTCTATCTACACAGGATGATGCAGACGCCATGCTTCACCGCATTCAGAAGTCGCTTAACAATGATGATCTCGGCAGACAGTTTTACAAAGAAATATTACTTGACACAACGAACAAAATAATCGATTTATCTTCGCCCACGAACTTCATTCGTAACAACACGTTTCAAGTAGCCACCGAAATGACTTGCGGTGATTTGTCTTGCGACAACTTTCGCCCGGACATAACCATCTTTATCAATGGTTTGCCTCTGGCTTTTATCGAAGTAAAAAAGGAGAACAATCACGAAGGAGTTGATGCCGAGCGCAAGCGTATGAAGACGAGGTTTGCCAATCCTTGTTTCCGCCGTTTTTTGAATATCACGCAAATAATGGTATTCAGCAACGATATGGAATATGACGAGCAATTGAAACAAGGAGCTTATTATGCAACCATCGGTAAAACGAATACCCTCTATAATTGCTTTCGCGAGGAAGGACAAAACAGTTTCCCTATTCAGAAAAGATACCATCCCGTTACTCCTGAAGACGAGGAAATATTGCTGCGTGACAATAATGTGCCTCAATACAAAAACAATAGCGACTACAAAACGAACTGCAAAGCCGAAACGCCAACAAAGCGCCTCTGTGAAAGCCTGTTCAGTTTTGAACGTTTCTATTTTTTCTTGCGCTATGGCATCGCTTATGTAGACCACCCAAACGGTTTACAAAAGCATGTTATGCGCTATCCGCAAGTGTTCGCCACAAAAGCGATTGAACGCCACCTTGATAAAGGGGAGCAAAAGGGTATTATTTGGCATACGCAAGGTAGCGGAAAGACTGCGTTGGCGTATTTCAATGTCAAATATCTGACCGATTATTATTCTCAGCAAGGCATTGTTCCGCAGTTTTTCTTTATTGTAGACCGTATCGACCTTTTGGAACAGGCTCAAAAAGAGTTTACTCGCAGGGGACTGAAAGTCAATCCTGTTCAAAGTAAAGAAGACTTTGCCAAGCTGATAAAGGATGGTGTGACTACCCAAAACAAAGAGGGTAAATTAGAGATAACGGTTGTCAATATCCACAAATTCTCCAAGGACAGTCGGGCACTTGCCAAAAATGCGTATAATGTCAAGGTGAAGCGCATTTACTTTATTGATGAAGCACACCGAAACTATAATCCTGAAGGCAGTTTCTTGAAAAATTTGATTGCGAGCGATGAGAATGCTATAAAAATAGCATTGACAGGTACTCCAATAATCGGTGAAGGATACAATACCAAAGATATTTTCGGGGATTATATTCATACATACTATTATAACGCGTCTATATCAGACGGTTACACGCTTCGACTTATACGCGAAGACATCGGTTCGAACTTTAAGATAACGATGAAAGAAGCCCTTAACAGCATAAGGGTAAAAAAGCAAACTGTTAAAGAAATTGATGTTTATGCCCACGAGAACTATGTACATCCTTTACTCGACTATATAATCAATGATTTGCAGGATTTCCGAAGCAAGTATTCTGACCCATCATTGGGAGCACTTGCCGTATGCAACAGTAAAGAACAGGCGATAATGATGTATCGGCTGTTTTTGGAAAACTATGCAGATGATTCTGAACTTGACAATTATACAGGTGAAGACGGACAAATAATTTACCGTAGTATTTCGGCAAATGAAATGGAGGTCAAGAAGACTTCACCGCAAAAAGGACGTTATCGCGCTGCGCTTATCTTGCATGACAGTTTTGACAAATCTACCCGTTCCAAATGGATTGATTTATTCAAAGACGGGAAAATTGACTTGCTCATTGTTTTCCAAATGCTACAAACCGGCTTTGATGCTCCACGATTGAAGAAATTGTACCTGCACCGTATGGTCAAGGAACATAACCTGCTGCAAACGCTTACACGTGTCAATCGTCCGTACAAGGCTATGAAATTCGGGCATGTAGTAGACTTTGCCAATATCGAGGAAGAATACAGTAAGACGAACAAGGATTATCAAGAAGAGCTTGAAAAAGAAGTTGGTCAAGAAAATACATCTTCAATGGATAAGCTATTTGTTACCATTGAGGAAGCAATGAAAAATGTTGCAAATGCAAAAGTTACTTTGACAGACTATGACTTGACTAATCCTCAAATCTTTTCTCGGCAACTCAATTTGGTGGATGACATTGCCACTGTCCGAGTCATCAATAAAAGTTTAGAAACACTGCGCAGTATGCAGAATATGCTGATCTCGCAGGAAAGCCCGGAAGCGAAAGACATTGTTGATATACCCGAAATATCAAATCTTATCAAAGCGGCACGCAATCGCCTTGACCTCCTCTCGTATGAGCAAAACTCAAATGACCGCGAAAGCGTGAAACAATTACTGAATGCTGCTTTGGAGAATATACATTTTTCGTTCTATAAGAAAGGTGAAGAAGAACTTGAACTTCAAGAGCAATACAAACAATCGGTAGCTCACACTCGTAACCAATTGAATGCTTGCGTTGATCCTGATGACCCGGAATATCGTTCTATACTCGCTGACTTTCTTGCTCTTTTCAAGAAAAAAGAAATGGAATCGGAAGGAGAATTTAATATGCACGACCGCGTTCAGAACATTAACGGCATACTGAAACGCATTCGCCAAATGAATGAGCGTGATGCGTTGCGGGCTATTGCCTATAACGGTGACACAAAGTTCGTGCGTGTCGAAAAACGTTTGACCGAGCAATCGGACAGAGAGGAACGGGAGCATACCGAACCTCGCACCTATGCTTGGACAAAAAAGAAAGAGCAGGTAACGGCTGTCTTGCTTCTTATAAAAGAAGATGTAGACGATGCATTCTTCCACAACGAAGTGATTGTTGAAACTCCGGCTTACTTCACGAAAAATATATTAACTTACGTCACCCGCCGTTTTAAGGATGCGCAGATTTCCACGGAACGCCCGGCTCGTAAATATGTCAGTGACGTTATTTTCAAAGAATATCAAACCATATACTGATTATGAGTATTGACATCATAAAGCAACAGACAAAAGACCTTATTGACCGTCTGAAAAGTACGACAAACAATATTGGTCTTGGCAACAGCGGAAATGAATATACGGTTATCGTAGAAACATTCCTATATAAGTTTCTCAATGATAAGTTTATCTATGAAGCAAAACGGACACTGCCCGAACTTGCCGATGCAGAGGACGTCTACGAAGCATTGGAGCGATTGCCCGATGAGGAGTACGAGGAAATGTGTGATATGATGCTCGACACTATTGTATTGAAGAAAGAGCATCTGATACCGTATCTTGCCAAACGTCAGAATGAGGATAATTTTGCAACTCTGTTTGATGCGACATTGGAGGCTATTGCCGATACCAATGAGGAGATTTTCTATATTCTCAATGAGGATGAAACCCGTATTTCCATTATGAAACCTCTCTCGGAGGTAGTAACCGGAGGGTCTGCCAAGAAAAACGGCTTTTGCAAGTCGTTAATCGGAGATGTGGCAAGTTTTTCTTTTGAAGCGGCTTTTGCTGCCGGATATGATTTCTTCTCCACCATCTTTGAATACCTTATTAAGGACTACAATTCCAATGGTGGCGGCAACTATGCCGAATACTATACGCCCCATGCAATCGCATCCATTATGGCGCAACTACTCGTCGATGAGAGCGAGGATGTTAAAAGTGTAACTTGCTATGACCCGTCAGCCGGGACAGGCACGCTTGTCATTGCCCTTGCCCACCAAATTGGAGAGCAGAACTGCACGGTGTTCACGCAGGATATCAGCGACAAATCCTCTACTATGTTGATGCTGAATCTTATACTGAACAGTATGAGCCATTCTTTGACGCACGTTATACAAGGCAATACGCTGAAACACCCTTATCATAAAGAAGGACACGAATTGCGTAAATTTGACTATATCGTTAGTAATCCGCCTTTCAAGCTCGATTTCTCCGAGTACCATTCCGACCTCAAAGCCGACCATTATCGCGGACGTTTCTTTGCAGGCATTCCCAATATACCCAACAAAGACAAGAAGGGGATGGAAATATACCTCTGCTTTTTTCAACATTTGCTATACAGCTTGAAAGACACGGGTAAGGGAGCTATCGTTGTACCTACCGGATTCATTACAGCCAAGAGTGGCATTGCGTTCAAAATTCGCAAACACCTTGTGGACAATAAGATTCTGAAAGGTGTGGTAAGTATGCCGAGTAATGTCTTCGCTAACACGGGTACGAATGTCAGTGTGGTTTTTATCGATAAGAACAAGACCGAAAAGCCTGTATTTATTGATGCGAGCAAACTTGGTGAAACTATCAAAATAGGGAAGAACCAAAAGACGAATCTCCGTTCCGATGAGATAGCGCAGATTGTAGATACTTTCCGAAACGAGAAGGTGGTAGAGCAATTCTCTGTTACTCCATCCTACGAAGAAGTGGCAGAAAAAGGGTATAGCTTTTCTGCCGGACAGTATTTCGACATTAAGATTGAATATGTTGATATTACAGAAGAGGAGTTCAAGAGGCGTATGGCAGACTACGAAAAAACACTCACCGAGCAGTTTGCCGAAAGCCATCGGCTTGAAAATGAGATAATAGCTCAATTAAAGACATTGAAATTCAATCAATAAACCATGCTTGATAGTTTGACCCAATGGGCTACTCTATTAAGCCCAATAATTAGTGTAATAGCTATAATCGTTGCATTACGTGTTGCCCGCAGTTCGTCGAAAGATGCACAGGAACAAATTAAAGCTATTCGACATTTGCTTGACATGTTTATAGCGGCAAATAGAGGATGCAAAATTTGCCGTAGAAACTGTTCATCCCCATTTATTGGCGGACCGTTAATAGAGCAAATACATGAGCACGAAAAATGTTTGAGGCGAAAGAGTATCTGAACCACCTTTTAGCTAAGCACAAAGAGATAGAGGTCAATCTATCTTTGATTCAAGATTATATTAAAAAAGCAACACGGTAAATGGAATTGAAAAAATACAAATTAGGAGAGATACTTGATGTAACAAGAGGTGCGAGTCTCAGTGGCGAGTTCTATGCCGCTGAGGGTGAATATGTGCGCTTGACTTGCGGGAATTTCGATTACCAAAATAATTGCTTTAAAGAGAATAAGGCTAAAGACAATCTTTATTACATTGGCGACTTCAAACCGGATTTTTTAATGAAGGAGGGAGACATTATAACACCTTTGACAGAACAGGCTATTGGGTTGCTTGGCTCTACCGCTATCATCCCCGAAAGCGGTAAATATATTCAAAGCCAAGATGTGGCAAAAATTGTTTGCAAAGAACATTTGTTAGACAAGGATTTCGCTTTTTATCTTATATCCTCAAATCTTGTTAAACAGCAGCTAAGTGCTGCTGCTCAACAAACTAAAATCCGGCATACATCACCTGATAAAATCAAAGATTGCATTGTATGGATTCCCGAATTGGAGGAACAAAAACGCATAGGTAAGTTACTTCGCACTATTGACCTCAAAATAGAACTTAATCGTCAGCTAAATCATAATTTAGAGGCGATGGCAAAACAACTTTATGATTATTGGTTTGTACA